>Ga0209631_10000105_pt1 | contig 106898 bp, 100 predicted proteins | sample COG_08_FD_184752 | JGI IMG/M metagenome (GOLD analysis project Ga0209631, IMG submission 184752) | Pelagic Microbial community sample from North Sea - COGITO 998_met_08 (SPAdes) (version 2) | ecosystem: Environmental > Aquatic > Marine > Neritic zone/Coastal water | place: Helgoland, sampling...
CTCAACGTTCACCCATAACAACTATGGTGTCTGGACGGAGTACCAGCCCAGCGGGGAAACTGATTCATACGGAGATTTCAACGATGCTTGGTTCAACAACAATACGTTTACAAGCAACCAAACAGGCATCCTAATCGGACCAAATCAAAGAGCAGTCAATAACTTCAACTTCACCGATAACCGGTTCGAGAATAACAGCAGCTATGGCATCCAGTTCGGTCAGGGCGGCTATGGGATCAGGAATGACGGGGGCGCCGTAACCTTCACTTCAAATAATTTTATCGATAACGGAACCGCTCTCGGCCTTGATCACTACGCCGGATCTAGTGGGTGGGATCTGAAGATCACCTCGAACGGATTCGGTAGAAACACTACAGCTCTTCGATTGGAAGGGGTTAGGGGCGACACAGACATAACCAGTAATTTCTTCTACCTGAACACGACAACACTCACGAGTTCAAGCCAGAACATCGACTTCACATTTAATGAGAATATCGTTCACCAGAACGTTGATGTCTTTCTATTCCCAGCTAATGGTTATCAGTCTGTTCAGCCGTCAATTACAGAGAACCTGATCGACGCCAACTCTGGAAAAATCTTAGACATCAAGGGCACACTTTCAGTCCTGACTTTCGAGCAGAATGTTGTGACTGGGTCCACTTTTGGATCAGCTTGGTTCTACAATGAGACGTCGAACAACTTCACATTCAGCTCGAACTTCGTCGACTGGGGAGCATCGACCGAAGCAGAAAAGGTATACGACGGAAGTGACAATTTTGATTACGGAACAATCACGTTCTCCAATCATCTCGGGTCAGCTTCCGAAGCTACGACAGGAAGAAGCACCTCTGAGTACGCAGCGTTAATCGCCGCTCTAGCACTCAACTAGAGCTGAGCGAAGTCCGAGCCTGATACCGATGCGTTTGGGCTAGAACGAACTTTCGCCAGCCACCTGCTAGCACGATACCAGCGCATCTACCAACATTGTTGTGACGTGCCCCCCTGAACCGAGACCAGCGCGGATGTTAGGATCCGCGAGCTGGCGAACGAGGAGAGGGAGGCAAAGATGGGCAGGAGACGACACACGCCGGAGCAGATCATCACGGCGCTGCGGGAAGCGGAAGTAGGACTGGCCAGCGGCAAGACTGTGGCGGAGGTGAGCCGAGAGATCGGGATCAGCGAGCAGACGTACTACCGGTGGCGCCAGGAGTACGGCGGGATGAAGGTGGACCAGGCGCGGCGCCTCAAGGAGCTCGAGCGAGAGAACGGGCGACTGAAGCGAGCGGTGGCGAACCTGACGGTGGACAAGCTGATCCTGGAGGAAGCAGCGAAGGGAAACTTCTGAGCCCCGAGCGACGACGGAGGTGCGTCGTGCACGTTCGTCAGCGGCTCGGGGTGAGTGAGCGTCACGCATGTCGCGTGCTGGGTCAGTCGCGCGCGACGCAGCGCAGGGTGAAGAAGGTCCGAACCGATGAGGCGGCACTACGCAGCGATGTGGTGCGCCTGGCGGGCCGGTTCGGGCGCTACGGCTATCGTCAGATCACGAACCTGCTGCGCATCGAAGGCTGGCGTGTGAACCACAAGCGGGTGGAGCGGATCTGGCGTTCTGAGGGGCTGAAGGTGCCGAAGCGTCAGCCGAAGCGGGGTCGTCTGTGGCTCAACGACGGATCGTGCATCCGACTCCGGCCGCTATACGCCGGTCACGTGTGGTCGTACGACTTCGTGAGCACGCGCACGCACGACGGTCGACCGTTGAAGCTTCTGACGGTGCTCGACGAGTACACACGGGAGTGCATGGCGATCGAGGTCCGACGCTCGATGAAGGCGCACCACGTGCTCGAGGCGCTCGCCGATCTGTTCGCTACGCATGGAGCACCCAAGCACCTGCGCTCGGACAACGGCCCGGAGTTCACGGCCAAGCTCGTGCGCCGATGGTTGGCCCGGGTTGGTGTGCAGACGCTCTTCATCGAGCCCGGCAGTCCGTGGGAGAACGGCTACAACGAGAGCTTCAACGGCAAGCTGAGGGATGAGTTCTTGAACGGTGAGATCTTCTACACACTGCCCGAGGCGGTCGTCCTCGTCGAGCAGTGGAGACGCCTGTACAATACCGTTCGACCCCACAGCGCCTGCGGCGGCCGGCCCCCGGCTCCGGAGGCGATCAAGCCATCGCCATGGTTCCTCCGGATGCCCAAACTCCAGGGACCCCCGATGGCTGCAGGTCTAACATAGGGAGTGGTATCGCAGTGGGGGGCACGTCAACACACCCCAGGGCAACTCGGAGGGATCATGACGGCAAGAGATGAACTCGAAAGGTTTGTTCGCGAAGCTCTGAATGGAGGGGCGTCGCGTGAGGAAGTGTCTGCGGCGCTCAGAGGCGCCGGGTGGGCAGAGGCACAGGTGATGGTGGCGCTCGCCGGCTTCGCTGAGGTCGACTTCCCGATCGCAGTTCCCCGACCCCGGCCGTCTGTTTCCGCTCGTGAGGCCTTTGAGTATGTCGTTCTCTTCGGGACTCTATACTTTGCCGCGTTCAACTTGGGCCTGTTGCTCTTTCAGTTCATCGACTTGGCCTTCCCGGATCCCCTGTGGTCAGCTGGACGCTTCCTCGCGGTGACTCAAGCCATTCGCTGGGCCATCTCTGTCCTGGTCGTGGCGACACCGGTGTTCCTGTTCATGGCGTGGTCGAACGGCCGGAGCATCGACCGGGAGCCGATCAAGCGCGCTTCTCCGGTCCGGCGATGGCTCACCTACCTGACGCTCGCGATCGCAGCTTCAGTCCTCATCGGTGACTGCACCGCTCTGGTCTACAGCCTGTTGGGTGGGGAAATGACCATTCGCTTCCTTTTGAAAGCGACAACCATCGGCCTGATCGCGGGAACTGTCTTCACGTACTATCTGACTGATCTCCGGAGAAGCGAGGAGGAGCTTGGCATATGAAGTGTTCGCTCGGAACGTCGATCCTGGTGGTTGCCACGGCAGTCGCGGCCGTGTCGGTGGTTGTGGGGATCCTTATCATCGGTTCGCCGAGCGAAGGCCGACTCAACGCGCTTGATTCCGGACGCGTCGCAGACCTGCAAGGTATCATGGGCGCGACCGATCTATTTTGGTCTCGAAACGAGCGGCTCCCCCGCGACCTTGCTGAGCTGGCTGCAGACCCCCGCACAACGTTGAACACCGTCGACCCGGGAGCGTCGGAGCCATACTCCTACCGAATCGTGGACGTCGATACCTACGAACTGTGCGCGATATTCGACCGCGACTCGGCCACGCTACCTGGTAGACCCTTAGCGGACTTTTGGCGTCACGGATCAGGGCTGCATTGCTTCGAACTCGAGGTGGACAAGGCGGTTCGTTGAGTCGAGGCCTCTCCGGGTCGGCTTTGTGACACGTGATTGCTGCGGAGGCCGACGAGGGCAGGAGTGACTCGATTCGTGTGGCTATGTGATGCCTCTCTAGTCGTCAGCGGACCGTCGTGGGTGGCGCGAGTCCTGTTGAGGTCGGCTGCCTGCACACAGGACTACAACTAGTGAGTTGTTCAGGCCGATTCGGCCTTCGGCATGGCGTCTTGGCACGAGCCGTCTGCGTGCGGTAGACTCTTGCCTCGTATTCTGAGACCGTGTGCTATTCGTAGAGAGTTCGCGAACGTTCCGCGCTGCAGAAGCAGGAAAAAGAGACGATGAACTGGCCCGCACCTGCTCGACCGCTGCCTGATTCATGCAGCGTCCATGCGCGGTCTGGCGTTACTGGACCAGGTCGTGGCCTCGTGTGTGGAACTGCGGGCCGCCGCAGTCGGGCTCCTGTGAAGCCCGCGCCCGTGCCGAGGTCATTCCTGATGCTGTCGTTCGGGTCGAGGCCCTAAGAGAAGTGAATGGGTCTCGGTTGAACCGCCTCCGCGGTGACCTCGCGCAGTCGATCGAGCAGCGTTCGCGGCTGTTGATGACGCTCCTCTTCATGAGCGTGTTCGCGATGGCGGCTCTCGCGGTCGTGGACTACGGATTCCTGCCGCCAGACGATGCGCTGCGGCACGCGGCCACTGCGACGTCGGAAGGGACGTACGCCGATGTCCTCGTCTTCGATCCGTCGATCCCGGTGACCGATTCCACGCCGGGGTGGCACCGCTTTCTCGCTGGCGTCCACCATCAACTCGGGTTGGACAAGTTCGGCCTGGTGAGCTTCAGTATCTTCTTCCTGTTCATGGTCGTGTCGTGCAGTGGGCTGTTTCTGTTTCAGCGCCCCGAGGCGTGGGGGATGGTCGTTGCGTTGTCGCTTGCGCTGCAGTCCGCGAGCCCGACCGGCCGCTGGCTCCTGGGTCGGCCATTTCTCCTCGTCTGCGCAGCGACCGCGATTTTCTGTTTGCTTTGGGACCGTCTTCGTGAGGACGAAACGAGGTGGCACGCGGCTGCCGCGTGCATGCTTGTCTCCGCTGTGACGGTGTGGCTGCACAGCACGTGGTTCCTCTTGCTCGCTGTCCCCGCCGTGTCGGTGTTTTCTGGAGATCGTCGCGCGACCATGACGCTTGGAGGAGCGATCCTCACGGGAGCAGTGTTGGGTGCAGCACTCACGCTCGATCCTGTCCGCCATCTCTCTTACCCGATCGTACACACCTTCCAGACGATGAACGCGGTACCCGTGCATTTTCGGGTCAGCGAACTGCAGGGGGGAGGGGGGTTCGTGTCCTGGCTCCTAGCCTTCGGGCTCTTCATCGTGGCCCGAAGCAGCTACCCGGAGCTTCAGAAGGTCCCTTTGTCGCATCCAGCCTTCCTCTTGTTCGCCGTTGCGTGGGTGTTGTCCTTCAAGGCGGTCCGCTTCATGACCGATTTGGGCTTTCCTGCGCTCATGGCTGGCCTGGCGCTCCTGACTCGAGACACGTTGGACTCTTGGCTTCCGCGGGCCGGTTTACGCCGGTGGGTCGTGGCCGGGGGACTCGCTGCGGCTGCCCTGTGGAGCACGAGCGCGAACACGGGTCGCAGGTGGGAATCAAACCAGCTGCAATCCGTCGTCTGGTTCCAGGAAAATCCGGAGGAAGCCAGCGAGTGGTTGCCCGGACCCGGTGGTGTGCTGTACTCACCTGAGATGGCGACCTTCTTCAATCTCTATTTCACGTACCCGGACGCGAACTGGAAGTACATTCTCGGTCTCGAGCAGGCCATCATGCCGAAGGATGATCTCCGCATTCTTCATGACATCTGGGACGAGGGTCGCCTGGAGGCGTATGCGCCCTGGGTTGAAAAACTGCGGCCGGAGGATCGGATCTTCATACGGGCAGTGGACATCGATATTCCGGCGGAGTGGGGAGAGGTAGAGACGTTTCAGGTCCCACGCTCGTTTCTCATCGTGCGCCGCTCACAGCCCGAGTCGTCTGAATCGTCCAGACCGTAAAGTGTGGTACTCGGGTGACAGTGAGGCCTTGGCAGCCTGGTATCGAGATCACCTGGGCTTGCCGCTGGTGGATTTTGGTGGAGCGATTCTGAAGTGGTCGGGCGAGACGGTGGAGGACCAGCGGCTGACTGCCTGGCATGTCGCGTCGAAGGACAGTGAATGGTTCAGTCCGAGTCTGTCGCCTTTCATGATCAACTACCGGGTCGACGATCTCGATCAACTGTTGGAGCAGTTACGCGCTGCAGACGTGACCGTAGTCCAGGGACCAGAACATCACGAGAACGGCAAGTTTGTGTAGATCATGGATCCCGACGGGAACAAGATCGAGCTCTGGGAACCGATGCTTTGGGACAAGAAGAACAAGGAATCATCAGGGCTCCACCGGACCCGCACGGTCCGGCGCGGTGTGTTTCGATCCATTGACCACCCGGGCAACCCAGCAAGAGGTCCGAATTGGCGAAGAGAAAAAATAAGATGAGCCAGCCCTCCGTCCCGTCCGGGACTGAGGCCGATGCGCCACTCCTTTCGGGCATCGCATTGCTGTTGAGCGAGTACCCGGTCGACAAGCTCGACCTCCACGGCTTGACCGCAGATCAGGCCGAACGACGTGTCATCGCATTCATGGAACGGCAAATCGTGACCGCGAGCGGCCGGGTGATCCACATCATCACCGGTAAGGGCACGGGCTCTGTGGGTGCTCCGGTTCTACCGGGCCTGGTTCGTGATCTTCTTGATTACGACCTGTCAAATCTTGTACGTGAGCGAGCAGGACTGCCGGGTGGTGGCGGGGTGGCGGTGAGGTTGCGCTGAGGATGGTCGCTCGGATTTGGCGCCACTCCGCAACTCCCGGGGTGGACCGACACAGGGTTCAGCGCACGGATCACGCCGAGCGCATGGCCCCAGAGTCGCATCTGGGGATGACCTGATGGCACGCGAGTTGTTCGTACTTCGACATGGCCGGAGCCTGGCGAACGAGCGAGGACTGATCGCGAGTTCGATGGCGAGCGCCGGACAGGATTTCGGACTTACGGCCGAGGGGCACCTGCAGGTCCGTGCGAATCTTGAGGAGGCTCGAGGTCTGGTGAGTGGGCCGGTCTCGATCTGTGCGTCTCCCCTGCTGCGAGCACGGGAAACCGCCGAGATTACCGCCGATATTTTCGGAACCAGAGTTGATGTCGATGATCGTCTGATCGAGCGGGGGTTCGGTGATCTCGAGATGGACTCGGATGAGCGCTACGAGGCGGTATGGGCGCTCGACCGACAGGATCCGACCCATCGCACGTGGAGGGTCGAGAGCGTAGCCGACGTTCTCGAGCGGCTACTCGGCCTCGTGAATGAGCTCCAGGCCGATCCATCCGCGGGAGCGGTGATCCTCGTTACGCACGGTGACGTAGCGTCGATCCTCATCTGCGCGTCATCCGAAGCACCACTGACTCAGCATCGTGAGGTCGGTGGCCTGGAAACCGGACAACTCCGAGCGCTCGAGTGGCCACCGCTAGCTGAGCCACCCATCTTCGGCAGCGATTCCTGACCGATCCTCAGACAGCAGGTCCCCATGCCTGAATCAAAGAAGGTGCACGCGGCTCGAGGGCTGCCAGCGTGCGCCGTGCTCGTCGTGGCCAGCCTGATCCAGGGGGCGTGTTCATTCGGATCCGAGACCCGAGGTGCCGACGCTCCGGACTCGACCGGAGAGGGGACACCGGTCCCGATCCTCATCGCTCACCGTGGCGCATCGGCCTACGCGCCCGAGCATACGATCGCGTCGTACGAGTTGGGCATCGAACAGGGCGCGGACTATATCGAACCTGATCTCCAGATCACGAGCGATGGCGTGCTCATTGCGCTCCATGACCTGACGCTCGAACGCACTACCAACGTCGAGGAGGTCTTCCCTGATCGTTTCCGGGAGGTAGAAGCCCGGGGCGTAGTCACAAGGGTCTGGCCCGCCAACGACTTCACGCTGGACGAGATCCGGACACTCGACGCGGGGAGCTGGTTTGATCCGTCGTTCGCGGGCGCAGTCATTCCGACCCTCCACGAGGTCGCGGAGCTCGCTCGCGGCCGTGCCGGTCTCTTTATCGAGACCAAGGCGCCCGAGGTCTATGGTAACCTTGGTCACGACATGGAGGCGCAGCTCCTCAGCGCACTGGCTGAGCTGGGTCTGGGTGATCCGGGCCAGGATCAAGCGACCCCGATCATCATTCAGTCGTTCAGCGCTGCCAGCCTCGAACTTCTCCGATACGAACATGGCACGCTCCTCCCATTGACGCTCCTGATCAGCGGCCAGGAGGCGGCGGCCGAATGGCTGTCGCCTGACGGGTTGGCTCGCGCTGCGGAGTTCGTGACGGGCGTCGGGCCCGCCAAGAATCTGCTCATGGCCGATCCTGCGGTCGTCGACCGCGCTCATGAAGTCGGTCTCACCGTCGTGCCGTGGACCTTCCGTGCGCGCAATCCGGGCGACGACTTCACGACAGTCCAGGTGGAGATGGTTCATTTTCTGGAGAAGATCGGCGTCGACGGGATCTTCACGGACAACCCGGACCTCTTCCCGCGGGCGCCGGCTGGAGGCGGTTCATGAATCCATGTCCGTGATCAGACGGCTCATGCTGTTGAGTATGCTGAGCTTGGGTGTGGCATGCTCGGCCCCCCTGGTCGAGGACTGCGTACGCGGCGAGCTCGACGTGCGGTACTGCGATCGTGATGGCGATCTGGTCGCCGATCCCTCTCCTGACCATCTCCTGCTCGATCCAGACATCCTGATCTTCGCCTACACACCGGTGGAAGACCCTGCACAGTTCCGCGGCGTGTGGGCCCCGTTCCTGGAGCACATGGAGGCCCTGGTCGAGCGCACGGTCCTCTTCTTTCCGGTCCAGTCCAATGCCGCTCAGATCGAGGCCATGCGCGCGGGGCGCCTGCATGTCGCCGGCTTCAACACGGGCAGCGTTCCGCTGGCGGTCAACTGCGCTGGCTTTCGTCCCGTTGCGATGATGGCGCGTGCCGACGGCACGTTCGGCTACGAGATGGAACTGCTGACGCACCGCTCGAGTGACATCGAGTCGGTCGAAGACCTGCGTGGCCGTTCCCTCGCGTTCACGTCGCCGACGTCGAACAGCGGTTTCAAGGCGCCTTCGGTCCTGCTCGAGGCCGAGTTCGGGCTCGTGGCTGAGGAGGACTTCGACGTTGTCTTCTCCGGTCGACACGACAACTCGATTCTCGGTGTCCTCCAGCGCGATTACGAGGCAGCGGCGGTGGCGAACCAGGTCATCGATCAGGTTTTGGCGCGCGGGGTCGGGAGCCGCGACGACCTTCGTGTCCTGTACCGGTCGGTGTCGTTCCCTACGACGGCCTATGGTGTGTCGAATCGGCTGGACCCCTCGGTCGCGGCCGCCGTAGCCGAAGCGTTTCGCACCTTTCCCTGGGATGGAAGCTCGCTCGACGACGAGTTTCAAGAGGAGGACGGCTTCATCGATATCACGTACGAGGAGCATTGGGAGGTCATCCGCACCATCGACGTAGCCTCCGGCACAAGCTGGGCGTGCCGATGACGAGTCCGGAGAAGGGCTATGTCCTCCAGGTCGATGATCTGGATGTGCGCTATTCCTCTGAGATCGATGTGCTTCGTGGGGTCTCGTTCGCGCTCCAGCCCAACGAGATCGTGGGCTTGATCGGCGCATCCGGTGCCGGAAAGAGTACCCTTCTGCGGGCGATTCAGCGTCTGGTGGAACCGTCCTCCGGATCCGTCCGATTGGGGGGCACGGAGCTCACTACGCTGGGTTCCGCTGAGTTGCGTGACGCACGCCGGCGTATGGGGATGATCTTCCAGGAGCATGCACTCGTCGACCGGCTCACGGTCATGGAGAACGTGCTGTGCGGGACGCTCGGAAGGACCGGCTTCTGGCAGGCCATACGGCGTACCTTCGATGCCGCGGACGTGACCGAGGCGTTTCGACTGCTCGATCGGATGGGGCTGGACGGCTACCAGGACCGGCGCTGCGACGAGCTGTCGGGTGGACAGAAGCAGCGCGTGGGCATCGCTCGCGCCCTGATCCAGGATCCCGAACTGCTCCTCGTGGACGAACCTACCGCGAGCCTGGATCCTGCAGCATCGGTTCGGATCATGACACTGATATCCGAGGTGTGTGCGGAGAACGGTTTGGCCGCGGTGATCAATCTTCACGATGTGCCGCTGGCGCGGCGCTTTTGTCCACGAATCCTGGCGCTGCACGAGGGACGCATCGCCTTCGATGGTCCACCGGCGGGACTCACCGATGCGGTGCTGACTCAGGTTTATGGTGAGGAAGCTGTCGAGCCTCACGTGAGTCGTAGGTCTTCTGACGAGGTCGACGGTGCCGACTGAGGCGGCCCGCGCCTGGCGCCCACCTCCCAGGATTGCGAACGCATCCGCTCGACGGGGTCTCTGGATCGTGGCGACGGCGTACGCCGTATTCGCCCTGTTCACGGTCGATGTGGATGCGGCCCGGATCGCTGAGGGAGCAGCCCGGGCGGCAGACTTTTTCGGCGGTTGGTTGCGGCCCGACTTCTTCACCCGATGGAGTGACATTCGGATGGGACTGGTCGAGAGCCTCGCGATGACTGTGGTCGCGACCGCCGCCGGCTTTGTTCTGGCGATTCCGTTCGGCCTCGGAGCCTCCCGGAATCTTGCTCCCGCTCCCGTATACGCGGGGTGCCGCGGAGCACTCGCGGTATTCCGGGCTTTCCACGAAGTCCTGGTCGCGATCCTGTTCGTCGCGATGTTCGGCTTCGGAGCCTTTGCGGGTGTGATGACGCTCGTGGTCGCGACCATCGGCTTCCTGGGTAAGCTTCTGGCGGAGGCGGTCGAGGAGATCGATCCCGCGCCGCTGGAGGCGCTGACTGCGGCTGGTGCGCCGTGGGCGAGCCGAATCGCGTTCGGGGTCCTTCCTCAGGTCATGCCGCGCATTCTCGGACTGACGCTCTACCGTCTCGACATCAACTTCCGTGAGTCGGCGATCATCGGGCTGGTCGGGGCCGGCGGGATCGGTGCGACGCTCATTACTGCGTTCGCACGTTATGAGTTCGAGTCTGTGTCGGCCATTCTGATGCTGATCATCTCGATGCTCTTCGTAGCGGAACTGCTCTCGGGCCGGCTACGTCGGAGGCTCCTCTGATGCCTGCGAACGCGCGTGCAGGTGACCGGCAGTGGGACTGGCACACGCCGGCGCAGCGCAGGCTCAGGCTGTTCGGCACGCTGGCCACAACGGTCTTTCTGGCTTGGGCTTGGACGCATATCTCGTCCCGTACGACGTGGGGTTTCGTTCGCGATGCCGGAGTCCAACTGCAGGACATGGGGCTGCGCATGTTTCCCCCTGAGGGCTCCTATCTCTCGGCGCTCAGTCGGCCCCTCGTCGATACACTGCACATTGCGACGCTGGGTACGGTACTCGGTGTTCTGATCGCTATTCCGCTCGCGTTCCTGGCGGCCCGCACGACTACGCCGTCCGAGCGTGTGCTGCGGCCTCTCGCCCTTCTCGCTCTGGTGACGTCACGATCGGTCAACTCGATCATCTGGGCGTTGATTCTGGTGGTGCTTGTAGGCCCAGGCCTCCTGGCCGGTATTCTCGCGATCGCGCTGCGGTCCGTAGGCTTCGTGGGGAAGCTCGTCTACGAGGCCATCGAAGAAGCACCCGAGCTTCCCGTCACTGCGCTCCGGACCACCGGAGCCGGTCGAGCGCAGTCTCTTGCCTTCGGCCTGGTGCCGAACGTCCTGCCCGTGATGGCCGGTGTGAGCGTATACAGATGGGAGATCAACATCCGGGAGGCGACGATCCTGGGGATCGTCGGTGCCGGAGGCCTGGGCATGGCGTTGCAGTCGTCGATCGACTCTCTGGCGTGGTCACGGGTCAGCGTGATTCTCGGCGTGATCCTCGGGACGGTGGTTGTCGCCGAGTGGGTCTCGGCCAGAGTCCGCAAAGGGCTGGCATGAGGCTCTCCAAACGACGGTGTGGCCCAACGACGCTCTAGCGGTTCGGGGGTCCGAAGTCCATGTACTTGAAGGGACGCAGAGGCTCATGTTGCGGCCAGATCATGTCGAGTGAGTCGCCGTCGTACAGCTCGCCACCCTTCATCACGTAGCCGATCTGGGTGCTATGTCGGATGTCCTCCAACGGGCTCGCATCCAGCACGACCAGGTCGGCCACTTTGCCGACTTCCAGGCTGCCGAAATCAGCCGACATACCCATCCCGTCGGCGACGTTGATGGTCGCGGTTCGCAACGCATCGTGAGGCGTCATGCCGGTCATCTCGAGCATCCACATCTCCCAGTGGAGCGCCAGACCGTGGAGTTGGCCATGTCCTCCGGAGGCGACGAGTCCGCCGGCCTCGGCGATGGCCGCTGACCCCGAGCCTCCGTCCAGGAAGTAATACTCGTCCTCCATGAAGCGCTGACTCGTGCGTGACTTGTGATCCAGAGCCGCATGGGTCAGGAAGCGCGCGAGCTTCTCGTCGGCGTGTACGTCAGTGGTCTGGTACCAGTAGAGCTCGCCCTGATACGTGCTGGGTGAGGCGACGACGAGGGTTGGGACGTACATCGTGCCGGAGCGGGCGTACAGCTGCACGAAGTCATCGTACATGTTCACCCAGTCCGTTGGCGCGTGCTCCACGGCGGTGTACCCGTCCAGGATCATCGCGACCTGGCGCATGACGCCACCGCCCTCGGCGGTCGTCTGGATGCCCAGCTCTTCACCCGCTCGAAGCATCCACTGGATCTGGCGTCTCTGGGGCTGCATGTACTGCTTGGTCGAGAAGGACCCCCGGTCGACATACCGTTTCACGCCGGCGAATGCGTCCTCGTAGTTGTCGATTCGGATGGCGCCCGACGTCTGCGACGGCCCCGTCATGAAGATCCGTGGACCAAGCATTCGGCCGGCAGCGATGATCTCCCGATAGTGAAACTGGTCGGTGGACGCATTCACATCACGGGCCATAGTCACGCCAAAGGCGAGGTTGACCAGAGGTTCGGGCGCGATGTCGACGAGTACGTCTCTCGGCATGCCACGGATGTGGGCGTGCGCATCGATGAGGCCGGGGATGATCGTGCGACCGGATACATCGATGACGCGCGCATCGGAAGGCACAGCCACATCGCTGGAAGGCCCGATGGCAGCGATCCGGTTGGCGGAGACGACGATCGTCGCGTCCTGAATGACCTCGTCACCGCGCATTGTGATCACCGTCGCACCGGTCAGTGCCACGGTCCCCTCGGGCTTTGGCATCGGCACTACGAGATCGATGTCGACACGCTCCGCTCGTTGATCGAGCCCGTCTTCAGGCGCGGCGGGTCCGAACACGTCATCGAGCTCGAGGCGGGAGAACACATTGGCAAAAACCCAGCTCAGGGAAGAGCCGTCGGTACTCCACTTCAGGTCCTGACCCCCATCCCGGGTCACGCGCTGCAGAGGGCCCGGACCGGATTGTGGGGTCAATTGGACCGTCTCGAGTGAAGGAGGAAGAGCGGCGACATAGACCTCTTCCCGAAGCGTGAAGGCGAGCCAGCGTCCGTCAGGTGACGGCACCATCTCGGCCGCGCCCTCGACCGTCGCGACCTCCCGCCGTTCGGTCCCGTCGAGCCGGACCGACACGAGCATCCCGCGCTCTGCGAATGTGATCCGAGTCCCGTCTTCCGTGAAGGTGAAGACGTTGTCGGAGGGTGCGGAGACAACCGTCATGGCTTCGCCCCCGGAGCTGGGAACCCACTCGATGAACCCTCGGTTGTCCGAATTGCGATTCCGGATTGCCGCAGGGTCCTCCCGGACATAGACGACTTTCGAACCGTCCGCGGACCATGCCGGGTTGGCGTAGTACGCTGCGTGCGCGGTGAGCCTCTCGGGCTCACCGCCGCGAGCGGGCATGCGCCACACGTGCCCACCTTCGGTTGCATGCCAGCTCACGAAGGCGATGCTCTCGCCATCAGGCGAGAATGTCGGTTGATACTGCCCGTCCCCGCCCGGAACGAGGGGACGCGGCTCGCCGTCAGGTAGATCCATGGACCAGAGCTGGTTGAGCGAGCCGAACACGAGCGTCGAGCCATCGGGGCTTATCTGCCCGTAACGGACGTTACGAACGGACAGCTCCTCGTCCTCGAACGGCATGGTTTGCTTGATGAGCGGGCCGAGCTCCTGCTCGACCTGGGCCGCGAAGCTGATCTCACGAACTGCTCCCGTGGCGACCTCGACCTCGTGGAAGGTCCCGTCCTTCACGAAGACAACTGCAGAACCGTCGGGCGTGAACGTGAATCGCGTGCGCCTGTTCAGATGCTCACGGTCGATCGGAAAGGCGAGCCAGTCATCCTCAAGTGTGACGAGGTTGCGGAGTCGCAGGCCCGACTGTGCATCGATATCCGCCACGTAGGCGAGCCAGTGCCCATCGGGAGAGATGGCAGGCCGGGCTGACCCGGACGGCGTGCGCGTGATCGCCGCGACGTCGCCGGTCCGTCGGTCCAGGCGCATGATCTGCGCCGGCTGTGGCAGTCCGTTGCCCCGCAGCGAGGTCGCGGCCGGCCCGTCCGAGCCGCGGAAGTAGACGTATCGGTCGTCAGGCCCCCAGCGGAAGCCCAGGCCAGCCACATCATCCGCAAGCTCCATCCCCTTGCCACCGTCGACGTGAATCAGCCACGGCGTACGTCCGGCGTTTGGGCTTCCCGCCTCGTTCCTGCGCACGAGCACGTACTCGCCGTCGGGAGACCACTCGGGGTCATCGAAGTGGAAGTCGCCGCGCTCGGTAGTGAGCGGGCGAGGATCCGATCCGTCTGCGTTGGCAAGCCACAGATTCTCATTACCGCTTCGGTCGCTCACGAACAGGAGCTGCGTGCCGTCGGGCGAGAAGACCGGCTGCAGATCCAGCGCCATGCCGTTCGTCAGTCGAGTTGCGTCACCACCGCCACGTGGCACGGAATAGAGATCGCCGAGGAGATCGAAGAGGAGTGTCTGGCCGTCTGGGGAGACGTCCACATTCATCTGCGTGCCCTCGGTCGTCACGAAGGACACGGTCCGGGTCGGGACAATGCAGAGGCTGTCGCAGGCGTCTCCCTCCTGAGCATACGCGGGAGGTGCTACGATGAGCAGGAGGATCGCGGTGATCGGAAGCTGGCGAAGCAGCGGCATGTCTGGCTCCACGGGAAGAGGGCAGAGAGCCAAGGTAGAGGACCTCCGATCATTGGGCATCTACGGTGCCGGCCCGCCAGGCCACCGCCATGGACTGGCTAAGGCCGGCTGGACGTCAGAGGTTGCTTGAGACTCAAGTTCAGTGGTGCTTCGGGAGAGAGACGTGTCCGACCAAGATCTGGATCGACGGAAGTTCATTGCGCGGAGCACGGCACTGGCCACGGCCATCGTGCCTATCGGAGTGCTTGCGCGCTGGGAGGGTCAGGCAGGGTCCGGCATGCCGCAGGAAGACTGGGTCGGCGCGGCCCGCGCCCAGATCCCGGCCACCAGCGAGAGTGTGTACTTCCAGACGGGTGGGATCGGGCCGTCGTCGCTTCACGCGATGGCTGAAGTAACCGAGAAGCTCGAGTTCCAGAATCGCGGCCCGGCAGACCCGACGTACGCGGCCACGATGTCACGGATCGAACCGGACCTCAGAGCGTATCTCGCGTCGATGTTTGGCGTGGACGCGAACGGCGTCGCCCTCACCCACAGCACATCAGAGGGCATCAGCATCGCAGCATGGTCTCTGAACTGGGCCGCGGGTGATGAGGTCGTGATCAGTAACCAGGAGCATCCCGCTAACGTCATGCCCTGGTACGTGCTTCGCGACCGGTTCGGAATCGAGATCCGTGAGATCAACCTCGATGCTGGGACTTCGCTTCTGGATGAGGCCAGAAACGCCCTCTCGCCCCGCACCCGCATGGTGAGTATCAGTCACGTCTCGCGTAACAACGGCCGGAGGATTCGTACCGATGAATCTGCTGCGCTCGGCGAGCTCCTTCGCTCCAGAGGGATCGTGTATCACCTGGATGGAGCTCAGGGCCCAGGCTGCGTCGATGTGGACTTCGGCGAACTTGGTTGCGATTGCTACAGCACCTGTGGCCATAAGTGGTTACTCGGCCCGAAGGGCACGGGCGCCTTCTTCGTCAGGAGCGAGGCTCTGGACACGCTTCAGCTCTCGTGGGCCGGTAGCCACAGTCACGCCGCGATGGACTACGACGGCTCCTACTCCCTGCTGCCGTCGGCAGCCAGGTACGAGTTTGGCACCCGTGCACTAGCCGACTTTGCGGGCTTTCACACGGCCGTGTCCTGGATGGAGGAACTCGGTTTCGACCGCGTGTTGACCCGGGTCCAGGACCTCGGCACCCATGCCGTCGATGCGGCCGAGACGCGCCCGGACTTCCGGCTGGCTTCCCCGCGGGCAGAGGAGGACCGTTCAGGTGTCTTCGTGCTGCGCCTTCCGTCGGGCTGCGATGCCACGCACGTGTACAATCGCCTCGCCGGGGAGCGGAGAATTCTGAGTTCGCCCGTTCGGCGGGAGGGGGACCTGCGTCTCGCGATTCATTTCTTCAATACTGAAGACGAGATCGATGCGGCATTGGACGGCATCGCGGCGGTCTGTTAGGCCAGGTACCGTCTCATAGACGATCTCTGCGGACACGGGCTTGTCAGGCAGGTTGCGCGCGGCTCGGCGCTCGCCTGGCAACCGGAGCCACTCTCTCAGTGCTCCCAGTTTCCGAACGGGTCGTCGAGTGACGGGCTCTGGGGCGTGAAGAGCTCGGCTCCGTCATCGGTGATGTACATGCAGTCCTCCAGACGAACACCAAACTCGCCGGGCACGTAGATCCCGGGCTCGTCGCTGAACGTATTGCCCTTTACGAGCGGCGTCTGGTTGCCCTGCACGAGGTAGGGCCACTCGTGGCCGTCCATCCCGATGCCGTGCCCGACCCGATGAGTGAAGTAGGTGTAACCGGGTCCATATCCGGCGTCCTCGATGACCTTTCGAGCTGCTGCATCCACGTCTTCGGGCAGCACACCCGGGCCGGCCGCTGCGTGGGCGGCGGTCTGGGCCTCCAACTCGATCTCGAAGCGCTCTCTCATGATGTCGGTCGGCTGGCCGAGCACGAACGTGCGGCTCATGTCGGAGCGGTAGCCCTCGACGCCACATCCACCGTCGATGAGCAGGATCGTACCTTCGCGGATGACCTGCGGCGTGATCGATCCGTGGGGCAGGGCGGACCACTCACCTGTCTGCACACTCGCACCACCGGTAAAGCCGAGCCGGGCATGCGCGGCGCTGATGAGCGCGCCGACGTCACCCTGGGTCATGCCCTCTTCCATGGCATGGTAGGTGGCCTTGTACGCGGTCAGCGTGACCTCGTTGGCGAGCTTCATGAGCTCGATCTCATGATCGTCCTTCACGCCCCTGCAGCCAGCGGTGACGGGTGTCGCATCGACGACGTCGATCGCAGGAGCCGCGGTGGCGATGCCGTTACTGAATCGAAATTGCATGGTCTCCTCTGCACCGAGTCGACCTGAGGTAATGCCCCGGTCGCGCAGCCCCTGAGCCACGCGCTCGTATGGACTCTCGTGCTCCTCCCAGGTGTAGACCTGAGAGCCACCGAGCGGTCCCAGCGCGAGCTGCTCGCGCGCACGGTCCTCCTCGAAGGCCGGACAGACCACAAAGGCGTCGCCCTCCACCGGCACGACCACGCTGAAGAGGCGTTCGCCACCGCCCCAGCGCACGTTGGTGAAGTAGACCATGGACGTGCCGCCACACATGGCCAGCGCGCTCATTCCCTGCGCCCGCATGAGCCGCTTGGCCTTCTCCACGCGACTCGCTCGTTCCTCCGTCGTGATGGGGCGGGCCCGGTCAGCCCACGACTCGAGTCTCGCAATGGACGGAGGAAGGTCTGCTTCAGAGGCGTTCACCTGAGCTGCGTCACAGCCGGTCAGGGTCAGGCCGGCGGCAGCGGCGGTGGAGCTTCCGAGGAAGTGGCGTCTCGAGATCATGATGGAATCGTGCTCGGGTGGCGCGGACATGGGATTGCCATTCTACGAGGTGGTGTGGCTGAGGACGAGGCGGGGCGCCCATTTTACGTCTCCCTGCGGTGCTGTCGACACCGCACACCGGCAACTGGTCTCTGTGATGTGCCCCACAATGTGCCCCACAGTGCGATACCACTGCATGTGTTCGTCGTCCGGGACCAAGAACCAGGGGTTGGGGCAGTCGCACCTCCACAATCTCCGGGTCGACAAGAGGCGGGCGGAGATGCTGCCTACTTAGCGCTCGGTTGGTGCAACTCCGGCGGCGTCGAAATGACATGCGCTGAAGTGTTCGTCACTCACCTGACGCAGCTCTGGCGTCTCTGACGCGCATATCGCCTCTGCGCGAGGGCAGCGGCTCCGGAACACGCAACCTGACGGCGGATCGATCGGGCTGGGGATGTCTCCGGTCAGCGCAATCCGTTTTCGCTTCCGCCCTGGCTCAGGGGTCGGCACCGCGGAGAGCAGCGCCTCCGTGTACGGGTGGCTCGGTTTCCGGTACAGGACCTCGGACGGGGCGATCTCCATGATCTTGCCAAGGTACATCACCGCTACCCGATCGCAGACGTGCTCGACCACTGCCAGATCATGGGCGATGAAGAGCATCGTCAGGTTGAGGTCGTCCTTGAGGTCACTCAGGAGGTTGATGACCTGCGCCTGAACCGAGACGTCGAGTGCGGAAACGGGCTCGTCCGCGACGATGAAGTCCGGGTTCACGGCGAGCGCCCGGGCGATCCCGATGCGCTGCCGTTGTCCGCCTGAAAACTCGTGCGGAAAGCGATCGAGCTGTGCGGCGGACAGGCCGACCTGCTCCATGAGTTCGACCGCGCGATCGGCACGACTCGCGGGTGTGCCGATACCGTGGAGGTCCAGGGCGTGTCCAATCACCGTCCGGACGCGCTCGCGGGGATTCAGGCTGGCGTAGGGATCCTGGAAGATGATTTGCATGCGCTTTCGGAAGCGGCGCATCTCCGCCCTCGAGAGCTCCATGATGTTCGTCCCGTCGAACGCGACGGTCCCTGCTGTCGCCTCTTCGAGACGAAGCACGAGGCGCCCGACGGTCGTCTTACCAGACCCGCTCTCCCCCACCAGGCCGAGCACCTCTCCGCGCTTCACGGTGAAGGTGACACCGCTGACCGCTTGCACGTGATTCACGAGCCGATTCAACGCACCGCCACGTACCGGGAAGTGCTTCACGAGGCCTTCGACACGAAGCAGATCCTCACTCACGATGCGACCTCCGCGGCCAGATCGAGTTCACTCCAGCGGCGGCACCGGACATCGTGCCCTTCGGAAATGACATCGAGCGACGGAGCCGACTCCGTGCAGGCAGCTTCGACGTGGCCACACCGCGTGGAGAACCGGCACCCGGCCGGCCGCTCGGAGAGCGAGGGGACGTTGCCGGGGATGGTGCGAAGGCGCTGACCCTTCTGAGCCGCGCCGAGACGAGGGATCGAGGCGATGAGGCCTGCCGTGTACGGCATGCGAGGTTGCTTGAAGATCTCTTCGACCGGGCCCGACTCGACGATCTGACCGGCGTACATGACCACGACGCGCTGCGCCATTTGCGCGACCACGCCCAGGTCGTGCGTGATGAAGATGATCGCCATCCCCATCCGGTCCTGGAGCTCCTCCATGAGGTCGAGGATTTGTGCCTGGATCGTGACGTCGAGGGCCGTCGTCGGCTCGTCCGCGATCAACAGGCTCGGGCTGCACGCGAGCGCCATCGCGATCATCGCACGCTGCCGCATGCCACCCGACATCTCGTGTGGGTAGTTGTCCACGCGGCGCGCGGGTACCGGGATACCGACCGTTTCGAGCAACTCGATTGCCCGCTCTCTCGCCTCGGTCGCAGTCACATCCTCGTGCTCGATGAGCACCTCGATGATCTGCGCACCGATCGTATGGACCGGATTCAGGCTCGTCATCGGCTCCTGGAAGATCATTCCGATCTCCTTGCCGCGGACGGCCCGCATCTCTTCCTCCGGCAGGCCAGTGAGCTCTCGGCCGCGCAGGTGAATCGAGCCATTCGTAATCTGCCCCACGCGCGCGGGGAGCAGCCGCATGATCGAGAGCGCCGTGACTGACTTGCCCGAGCCACTCTCTCCGACAATCGCGAGCGTTTCCCCCGGATCGACGTGGAAGCTGACGCCATCCACAGCCGCTAGCGGCTCCTGTCCTCCGAGCAGGAAGCTCGTCTGGAGGTCGCGTACCTCAAGGAGCGGGGAGTCGTTCACGTTATCTCAGTCCCAGCTCATCCAACGCCTCCGCCACACCATCGAGGTGGGTGAGGTTCATCGACGCGTAGTTGGGAGACAGCACCACGCCGTGCCCGCCCGCTCGGTATGTTGCCATCACCGAGCGGTAGACGATGTCCTTCGAGCATGTCGCGGTCTCCGGACGTGTGCGCGGCGCATCTACCCCGATCCCCATGTAGACCTGCGCATCCCCGTCGACCCCTTGCAGCGCATCCGCACACTGACCGTGCACATAGGTGTCCGGATCCATTCCGGTCGAGACGAGCTGGTCGAAGGCCGCCTCGTTCAGGCCCAGGATACGAAAAAGCCCGCGGGTCGCCTCGTCGGGCTCGAAGTCCCTCAGAAGCGTGGTCCGATAGAATGACAGTTCACGATCCCACACCTCGCCCGCCTGATGCTGATAGGTGATCGGCTTCACGAAATCAGCGTAGCGTGTCTGCTCGGCCCACGGCCACTGTGCACGTCGGATCAGATTGAAGTGGTTCCGATTCCAGACGTTCAGCCCGAAGGGTAGCTCTGGCTTGCACCACTTCACCAGTCCGTACAGCTCGCGGTCGAGGTCCTTGTTCCGCTCGAGCCAGAACTTCTCCCAGACGAGCGCCTCCGGGTTTTCGAGCAGGGTACGAAGGATGGTGATCAGAGCTCCGTCCACGAAGTGCTTCCCGGCCGCGGCCTCCTGCATCACGTCATACACGCGGAGTAGTGCCTGGCGACACGCCTCGACGTTGATGCCGCGCTCACTCGCTTCCCGGCGAGCAGGCTCCGAGAAGTCGCCCGGGGCCCCGCCCTGGATCAGGGTGTCGAGTGGGGAGTTCCGCTCGTTGCACCACATGACGCCATCGAGATCGTGGTTGCGGACCTGGTCCTCGATCATCGAGTGGATCCACTTCCGGTACTCCGGATTCGAGGTCGATGGTGAGCCACCGATTCGCCCGATGAGGTCCACCTCCATCGCTTGTGCGAGCGTCGGGATCTCGACGTTTCCGGCCGACCCGTGGCCCGCGTATTTGAAGAAGGGCTCCATCAGTTCGATGTAGACTTTCATGCCCCGCTCGTGCGCCTCGGGGATGACCATCTTCAGGACGTCCTTGCCCGCGAACTCCGGATCCCGGCTCCGGTAGTCCGCCATGAAGGTGCCTTCGTAGTACCGGGGGTCGGGGTCGAAATATGCGCCGCCCCGCATCTGGTAGGGCTCTGGCACACCATGATCCGGCCAGCCATCGAGCTCGTGGCTGATCGATCGGCCGGATTTGAGCCCCAGCCAGCTCACGGTTCCCAGCATCAGGACGTTTACGCCGACTCGGTTCTGAAGTGTATCCAGTACTGTGTCGACACCCTCGTCGACAAAGCTGATCGGGCTGATCTGTATACCGACGAAGCGGTCGTCTGTGTTCGAAGTGGTCATCGAGGTGGGGTGGTCACAGTCACGAGGAGGCCCGAGCGCGGGCCGTGAAGGAGGCGATGCGCTCCATCGCCTCCTGGATCATCGGCAGCGGCTGCAGATAGCTGATGCGGATGTAGTCCGTGCTCTCGTCACCGAACATGGTGCCGGGAAAGAGCATGACTCCCGTCTCTTCGAGGAGTCGTACGCAGAACTCCGGTGAGGGAAGGCCGGAAGACGATACGTTCGTGTAGATGTAGAACGCGCCGCCGGGATGTCCATAGGTGAAGCCGGCGTCATCCAGGGCGGGCATCAGCCACGCCCGTCGTTCGCCGTATGCCGCGATCATCGCCTCGATGGGCTCCTGGGGGCCGGTCAGCGCGGCGAGTGCCGCATGCTGACTGATCGTGCACGCGTTGATGGAAAGCGTGTGGCGCGGCTCCGTCAGCATGTGGATGAGGTCGGCGGGAGCCGCGAGGTACCCCACGCGCCACCCTGTCATCGAGTAGGTCTTGGAGAAGCCGTTCAAGGTGACGGTCCGCTCGCGCATACCCGGAAGCGTAGCGATCGAGAGGTGTTCGTTTGGTTCGTAGATCATCTGGCCGTAGATCTCGTCGGCGATGATGATCAGGTCGTGCTTGATCGCGAGATCCGCGATGGCGCGGATCTTCTCAGGCGGTGTCACCGCACCAGTTGGGTTGTTCGGCGAGACCAGGACGAACATCCGCGTCTTTGGCGTGATCCGCTTCTCAATCTCCGCCACATCGAGAGCGAAGTCGTCGTGCTCGAAGGTCGGTACGGGGATCGGGTTTCCTCCGCATAGACGCACCGCCGTGTCGTACGACGTGAAGCGCGGGCTCGTGATCAGCACGTCGTCGCCCGGCGTGCACAGCCCGAGCATCGTGAGCATGATCGCTTCCTGAGCACCCGCCGTGACCACGACCTCGTTCGGTGCATAGTCGAGGCCGTAGCGGGCGGTAAGGTCCTCTGCGATCGCCTCACGAAGCGGGGCGATACCGGTCGGACCCGTGTAGTGGTGTTGGTTCGCATCGAGCGCTGCCTTGGCGGCCTCCACAATGTGCGCCGGCGTGTGGAAGTCCGGGTCTCCCCGACCCAGGGCGATGACGTCATCCATACCTGCCGCAACGCCGAGCATCCGTGTACGGAACGCGCCGTCTTCTTCGACGATTCGTGGGGCTAGTCTGTCTGTGAGAAGGCTCATCCGTACATCCTCCGACCAGCGACAAACGTGGTCTTTACGTGTTCGAGTGCGAAGAGGTCTTCGTCCGGATTACCGTCGACGACGATCAGATCGGCTTCCTTGCCGGCCTCGAGCGTCCCGACGACATCCTCCATGCGGGAGACGCGAGCGGCCCGGGCCGTGATCGACGCTAGGGCGTCCATGTTGTCGCTGCAGACGCCGACCTTCACCATGTGCGCCAGCTCCGGCGCGATCACGTCGTGTTCCACCGCGGGACTTCCGGCGTCCGTCCCGAAGACGATAGGTACGCCGGCCCTGGCTGCGTTCACGAGACCCTCGTAACGCGCGGGGTCTGCGATCGCCTTCTTGCGCTCCTCGATCTTCCATTCCGGGATACCGAACCTCCGGGCGATCTCCGGCTGGCTCTGCTGCACGATGGGGGCGAAGGTCGTGACGACCGGTATCTCCTTCTCAAGCAGGAGGGCGATCGTGTCGGCGGACATGGATCCGCCGTGTTCGACGCAGTCGACCCCGAAACGGGCGACGCGCTCGATGCATGCGTCGTACGTCGCGTGAGCTGTGACGGGTAGTCCGTTGCGGTGCGTTTCGTCGATGACCGCCTCCAGTTCCTCATCGGTGAACTCGAGGGTGTCGTGGCACGCCATGATCTTGATGAGGTCGGCGCCGCCCTTGACCTGCTCGCGCACGGCCCGCCGCATCTCGTCGGCTCCGCTGGCTTCACGACAGACCCAGTACGTATGGCCTCCTGTCTGGATAATCGCGGCCCCACAAACCTTGAGCCTCGGTCCCGGGACGATCCCCTGCTCGACCGCCTGCTTCGAGAAGAGATTCATGTCATGGAAGCCAAGGTCACGCACCATGGTCACGCCGGCCCGAAGGCTCTTGAGCATGTTTCCCGCTGCCTTGAATGCCGAGATCGGACGAGGGTCGTCCATCGACTGAAATGCAAGGTCGTGGATTCCGTCCCAGTTCAGGTGGGCGTGACTGTTGATGAGGCCCGGCATGATCGTGCCACCGGTCTCCTCCACTGTCTTGGCACCCACCTCGAGCCCGGAGCGGGGACCCACAGCGACGATGTCACCGGCCCGGATCTCCACGTAGCCGTCATCGATGACGTCCCCGGCCATCGTCAGGACTCGTCCCGTCAGGACGAGATCCGACTGGGGAACGTCGAACATGGGCTTGGTGATCTTGTCGTATCGCCATGCGGCGGGTTCGGGCATGCTGGAGGCTCCTCAGCGAATGAGTCCAGAAACTGGGTCAGTGGGGAAATTCAGGTCGCGCATAGACGAGCAGGCGGTGGATTTGGAGTCACGGATCTTCAGCACGCCAGGACCCGAGACTCGGGAGGGTGACGTGTCAGGAAGCGGCTGGCCAGTTCCACACGGTCCTGACCGACGATCAGGGTATCGATCGTGCGCCATCCGTCCAGACCTGGTCGATACACGCCGGGCTCACAGGAGAATACCATGCCGGGCGCGGCGAGCGTTTCATCGCCCGGTGCAAGCCATGGGGCTTCATGCCCTTCGACGCCCATCCCGTGTCCGATGCGATGGCGGATGGTGTCTCCGAGGTCAGCGTCATGAATCGCGGTCAGGGCGGCTTCGTTGACCTGGGTGCAGCTCTGGCCTTGCCCGAGCGCATCGATGGTCACGGTCCCGGCCTCGGACATCGCGTCCATCACCCGGCGCTGCTCATCGCTGATCTCTCCCAGGACCAGGGTGACTCCGCTCTCCGCATGATACCCGCCGAGGCTGCAGCCGATGCCTGCCACGATGGGCTCGCCGGGCTGTGGACAGCGGTTCGTGACGGCGCCATGGGGCAGGGCTGCCCGGGGGCCGGAGTGAACCGACGCGGTGATGCCCATCTTCGTACCCTGGAAGATCGCGCCGTAGGTGCCGGAGAGCATGGTGCGTACGTGGCCGGTGCAGTCGGCGAGCAGGTCGGCCTCGGTACCGCCCTGGCTGATGATGTCGCCGCCTTCGGTCAGCAGGCGCTCCAGCACCTGATCTGCGAAGAGGGCGGCCTCACGGATGAGATCGAGTTCGGCCTCCTGCTTCACCGCACGCTCTGGAAGTACATAGTCGATCAGATCCAGCCGATCGAGATTCACTGCGGCATCGCCCAGCAGGGCGGCATCCAGGGTGTCGATCGCAATCCGGCGCCCGCCGGCCTGGTCGAGCATCCAGAGCACTGGTGGGGTGGTCCCGGGGAATTCCTCGTACGTATGGACCTCGATACCGGGTACATCCATGGCGTACTCCCGCTCGAGGAAGGGGACGAGGAGGAGAGGTTCACTGTCCACGGGCAGCCATAACCCGACGGGCCGCTCGTTTCGAGAGAAGTGCCACCCGGTCGCGTAGGTCACGTTGCCTGCAGCAAGGAGCAGGAGGCCGTCGAGCTCTTCATCTCTCGCCCGATCACGCAGCCGCTGCCGGACCTCCTCGTGAAAGGACGGTGGGAGGGGTGTCAGATCGCCCCTCACAGTGTGGTGTCTTCCCATGGTCCCACGACTTCGAGTTGAGCCTCAACGCCGAGTTCCTGTCGGAGCGCCTGAAGATCATCGAGGGCTGGGTTCTCCAGTGGAATCCCGACCGCAGTCTTCCGCTCGACTCGCCTGGCTTCCTGCTCTCCCGGGATCAGGATTTCGTCGAAACCGGGGCGGAGCGCCCGAGTTTTGCACATCTCCGCAAAGTCGTCCATTCGTCGACAGAACTCGTCGAGCGGCATGAACCACTCGATGTCGATGGCCATGAGGGTGTGGCTGACGTCCCACCTCGTAGGATCGGCATACGGTGTGAGACCGTAGCCACCTCCCCCGATGACGCCGGTCAGAACGTCCGTCATGAAGGCGAGGCCGTATCCCTTGTACTGCCCGATACCCAAGAGTGCGCCCGCCATCGCCGCATGCGGATCATTCGTCTCGTCGCCTTCGGGTGTGAGGGCCCAGTCCCGTGGAATCGGCTGCCCTTCGGCGGCGTGCCAGGTCATCATGCCTTTCCCCGCCGTAGTGAGCGCGATGTCGAGCACGGCCGGGAAGCCGAGTCCGGTCGGCACGGCGATGCCCCAGGGGTTTGTACCGACGACCCCTTCGCGGCCACCCCACGGCGCCATCTCCGGCCCGGCGTTCGTGAGGGCGATGCCGAGGCAGCCTGCATCAGGACCGAGACACGCATGCGCGGCGCTCGAGCCGAAGTGGGTCGAATTGCGCACGACGACCTGGCCGATGCCGCACACCTTTGCCTTCTCGATGGCGAGGCGCATGGCACGGGTCGCAGCGACGGTGCCGATTCCATTGTGCGCATCGACGAGGGCGAGCGCAGGACTCTCCTTCAGCACTTCGAAGGGAGCGGTCGGATCGATCAGTCCCTTCGAGAAGCGATCTCCGTACTTCCTCAGCTTCTTCACGCCCTGCCCATGGCCGGGATGGAAGCGAAGCTCCGAGAAGACGAGCGCGCCCCCGAAGATGTTGGCCTCCTCCTCCGGCAGTCCCATCGCGAGCAGGACCTCGATAACAAACGTGTCGAGGCTCTCGCGCGTCACTGCAGTCATGGGGGCGTGGGTCATCCGGTCACATCCAGGAGGTCCACGATGTTGGTGCCGGTATCCTCGAAGCTCCCGAGCTGACCGCCCGGCGCGGTCATCAGGATCGCGATGCCGGGACCGTAACCGGCCCGCGGGCCGTCGGTAGCGCACACAACGCCGATGGCGCGTGCACCACGCAGGTAGCCGTGGTTGTAGCGACTGTCCGTATCCTCGAGTGCAACCAGGTCACCGAGCCTCAGGTCATCCAGCCCTAGCTCCGCGAGCAGTGCCCGATCCGTCGACTGCATGTGCACGCTCCCTCCCTGAGATGTCAGCCCCAGGCCGGCCCCGATCAGGTGTGGTGGTATGTGTGCAGACACGCCGAAAGCGACATGACCTTCACGCTCCTGCACGGGCAGGGCCGCCAGAAGCTGAGGAGAGATGCCCTTTAGCGTCACATCCGGGTGGTCGGTCAGCTCTAGGCCAATGCCCTCGGCCCGCACCAGAACCTGATCGCCCACGGCCATCTGCGTACGCGCTTCAAGCGGGATGTGCACGATGACCTGCTCGGAAAAGCGACCGGACTTGCCGGTGACCACCCCTGTAGTGCCCGCAGCCCCACCGGTCATCACCTTCGCCCGGTTGCCGATGCACGCGAAGACGTTGAGCCCACGGTTCTGATTGTCGTCGGCCTGCAGAATGCTGACGCCGGGATGTATGCAGTCGGCAGCCCATCCAAAGGCCCGGTCACCGACGGACACGTTGTAGACGATCCCCCCATAGGTCGGCAGGAGGAACGGAGTGCCGTCGGAGGTGAGCCGGTACGGTTCGGCCGGGAGTCCGGGAAAGCCAGGGTGTGCGATATGGCCAGCGACCGAGACGGCGATGAGGTCGTCGAGATTCGTGGCGAGTTCGTTGTTCATCATCATGCCTGCCCCCGGATGCCCAGGGTGTGTGCGATGTTCGCAGCCGGGTCGACGTCGAACTCGAGGAGATCGGCGGGACCCGTCATGAGCGTGAGAATGCCGGGTCCGTGTCCGGTCATGACCGAGTCGCCGTGGATGCAGATGCAGATGGCGACCCATCCATCCCGATACGACCGCCCGAAGCGATGGTCGACGTTCCGGATCCCGATCAGATCACCGAGGCGCATCTGATCGATACCGAGCTCGGCCATCAACGCTCGGTCCCCGGACATCAGGTCCTGATCGACGAATTCGGCGTTGAGCTCGGCGCCGGACCCCATGATGCGCGGGGGAAGCTCCATCGCGACGGGACAGTGGATCCTGCCACCGTCGGCGCGCAGACCCAGGGCGTTTGCGAGCGCCGGGCTCGTCTTTTTGAATTCGATGCCGGGATGATCCTCGAGCCGTATGCCCCGACCGACCGTCCGGATCTGGATTGTGTCCCCGATCGTCATGTCCTCGAGGACCTCGGGAGCGAAGTCGACCAGGATGCGTGCGTGCTCACCCGTAACGATGCCTTTGGCTCCCCTGGCGAAGCCGGTCATCACTTCCGCCTCGTTCCCGATGCACGTCAGGTAGTGGAGGGCGAAGTCCGCTCGTTCATCCGTGTGCGCGATGGAGACGCCCGGTTCGACATGGTCTCCGGCCCAGCCGAACGCCCGATCGCCGACTCGAGCGCTGTAGATGATGCCAGACATGCCGGGTAACATCACACCCACACCGTCAGGCCAGGGTGTGTATCCGCCGCGGCGGACCGCGGGCTGACTCACCTTACCTGTCACCGCCATCTCGACAAGGTTGTCGACGTTCCAGCGAAGCTCGTCGTTCATGTGCTCCCAGAGGTTCGTGCGCTCGGTTTGGGCCATCGTCTCAGACGGTGCATCCGGCTCGCTTGACAGTAGCGGCAGGAGCACAGCACGTTGCGCGGCCGATTGTCGACAACATACAGGCCGCAGCGCGCAGAGGCCAACTGCATGGGATACAACGCTTTACTTGGGCGAATGGGAGAAGTAAACGACCTTTTGTGCTCCGAATCTCTTCTCAGTTGGGATGCCCGGACCATGATGCCGTCCGGCGGATCGGACACGAGGGCGAAGCAACTGGCGACGCTGAAGGTCTTTGCTCGTAACCACCTCGTGTCGGACGAAACGCGGCGCTTACTCGATCTCGCAGAGGCCGAGACGGCCAACCTGGCAGAGGACAGCGTCGAGCGTACGATCTGTACTCAGGTTCGTGAGGCGATCGACTACCATCTGCGGATCCCTGCCGAGATGGTGCAGAAGCGCACCGAGATCGGGTCGAAGGGCCAGCACACGTGGGTGAAAGCCAGGGCGGACGGCGACTATGCCGCATTCGCCCCCGTGCTCGAGGAGACGCTCGCGTTGAACCGCGAGATGGCCGAGTGCATCGGATACGAGGAGCACCCGTATGATGCCCTCATGTACCGGTTCGAGCCGGGCGAGACGATCGCGTCGTTGCAGCCGTTGTTTGCGTCCCTTCGTGAGGGTCTGTTGCCACTCGTGCAGGCAATCGGTGAGCAGGAGGCGCCACGCGTCGACTTCCTCGAACGCCCGTTCCCGGTAGAGAAGCAGTTGGAGTTCGCGCTCAAGATGGCTCGCAAACTCGGCTACGATACCGATCGGGGCCGCCTGGATCTGACGGTGCACCCCTTCGAGATCTCGTTCACTCGTAACGACGTTCGGATAACGACTCGAGTGAATGACGAGTGGATGCCGAAAAGCCTGTTCGGTACGCTGCACGAGACGGGGCACGGACTCTACGAGCAGTACTGCGATCCCGCATACACTCGAACGCCGCTTGCCACGGACCTGATCGGTCTGTACGCCGTGGGTGGCGTGAGCTTCGGGGCACACGAGAGCCAGTCCCGCCTCTTCGAGAACCACGTCGGACGGAGTCGGGAGTTCTGGGACCTCAATTACGGAACGTTATACGACACCTTCCCAGAGCAGTTGGATGGCATCGACGTCGAGACCTTCTGGCGCGCGATCAACCGGGTTGAGCCGGGCTTCATCCGGGTAGAGTCGGACGAGCTCACGTACGACTTCCACATCATGCTGCGCGTTGACATCGAGGCCGCGCTCATCGACGGCAGCCTCAGCGTGGCTGAGCTACCGGAAGCGTGGAATGCCAAGGTGAAAGAATATCTCGGGCTCGATGTGCCGAACGATCGACTCGGTGTGCTCCAGGACGTTCACTGGTCATCCGGTCAGGTGGGCACGTTCTGCAACTACACGATCGGTAATGTCATGGCCGGGCAGCTCTTTCACACGGCGAAGCAGGATGACCGTGTGCGTGACGGACTCGCGACGGCCGAGTATGCGCCGCTTCGCGAGTGGATGACCGAGCACGTCCACCGGCATGGCCGGCGATATACGCGCGAGCAGATCCTTGAGAAGGCGACGGGTCAGGGGCTGGAGCCGAGCTTCTATATCGAGCACCTCTCGTCGAAGTACTCCGAGATCTACGGGCTGAACGCATGACGACCGTCCCACGCCGACTGGCGCAGCGTGTCCAGCTCAAAGACAAGCACATCATCACCCGGATGATGGACATTGCGTCCGATCTGCCCGACGTCATCAAGCTTGGTCGCGGAGATCCCGACCTCGACACGCCTGAGCACATTGTGCGCGCGGGTCAGGAGGCACTTGCCGCTGGAGCGACGCACTACACGCATCCGATGGGTATACCGGAGCTTCGCCAGGCGATTGCGGACAACATTTTGGCGCATGGGGGCGCCCAGTACGCTCCGGAAGACATCGTCGTCACGCCCGGTGGTCAGCAGGCGATGTTCATCATCGCACTGGGATTATTGAACCCCGGTGACGAGCTCCTCATCCCGTGCCCGGGGTACAACCCCTATCTGCAGGCGGCTGAGCTCACCGAAGCGAAGCTCGTCGAGATTCGCACGTCGATGGAGACGAACTTCACCGTTACAGCGGATATGGTGCGCGAGCACATCACGCCACGGTCGAAGGTGCTGATTCTCATCAATCCAGGGAATCCGACAGGTACCGTGATTCCACCTGACGAGGTCGAGCGGATTTGTGAGGTGGCCAAGGAGCATGACTTGATCGTCATCTCCGACGAGATCTATGCACGCATCACCTTTGACGGCCATCGTGCGCAGCCGGTCGCTGCACTGCCCGGTATGCACGAGCGTACGATCACGCTGTCTGGGGTCTCGAAAGCGTACGCGATGACAGGGTGGCGCGTCGGATACTTCGCGGGTCCCTCCGAGCTCATGCCGGCTCTTGCAGAGATCCACCACGCATTTGCCATCTCTACTTCTGCCGTGGGCCAGTATGGTGCCCTCGCAGCGCTGACCGGGCCGCAGGAGTGCGTGGAGGATATTCGGCAGACCTTCGATCAGCGCCGTCGTGTCCTCTGCGCTGGGCTCGACGAACTGGGTATTCCCTATGCCGAGCCCGAAGGAGCGTTCTATGTCTACGCGAACGTCGCGGCGACTGGTGTGCCCGCGACCGAATTCTGTGAGCGACTCCTCGCGGAGGGGCAGGTCATGATCTTCCCCGGTAAGATCTACGGAGACTACACGGACGACTTCGCGCGCATGTCGCTGACCCAGACAGTACCACGTATTGAGGAAGCGCTGAGACGCATGGCGGGGGTCGTCAACTCGATTCGTGCCGAGCTCTCTGCGGCCTGACACACATTCATTCCGAAACAAATCAGCACGGGGCCAGACCGTTGAAATCAGACAATCCAAATGTCCGCGGTATCAAGCACATGGCGTTCGGCGTGAAGGATGCGGCCAAGGCGCTCGAAGCCTATGCGCGTTTCCTGCATGTGCCTTCTGACACCACGATCGAGTTCTTCCCGAAATCGAAGAATCGCGTAGCGCTGTTCTACCTCGGCGGCATCGAGTACCAGCTGTGCGAGTCGACAGTGCCGGACGGTCGGTTCGCGACGTGGATTGATGAGCGAGGCTCTGAGGGGCTGCACCACATCTGCTATGAAGTGGACGATATCGATGCGGCCCTCGCGCACGCGGAGGCACAAGGCGCAACGCTGAGGATCTGCCAGGCCTGCCAGGTCGTCGGTTCCCATCCCCACCCCGAGGGCTGGGTGGCATTCCTCGACGACGAGGCGGGTGGCATCGAGATCGAATTCATGCAGGTGTACACGGAAGAGCAGCTCAAAGAGTACGAGGATTTCAAGGGGATCTGAGCGTGGATCCGGTGCGCGATTTCGTCGGCTATGCGGACAGCCCACCGGACGTCCGGTGGCCGGGTGGTGCGCGGCTGGCCGTGAATTTCGTCCTCAACATCGAAGAGGGGTCGGAGTACTCGGTCGCAGATGGTGATGGTCGGTCGGATGCGGCACTCTCGGAGGTAGCGACGCCCCGGGTTCCTCGTGGAGATCGAGACCTCGGGGCCGAGAGCATGTTCGAGTACGGGAGCCGTGTCGGCTTCTGGCGCATCCATCGGCTATTCCGGGACAGAGGGCTGCCGCTCACAGCGTTCGCCTGTTCGGTGGCCCTCGAACGGAACCCTGAGATCGCGCGGGCCATCCGGGAGAGTGACTGGGATGTGGTCGCGCACGGCCGCCGCTGGGTGGAGCACTATCTGCTCGACGAAGAAACCGAGCGGGAAGAGATCGCCCGAGCATTCACGTCGCTATCCGAGCTCTTGGGGCGGGCTCCACAGGGGTGGTACTGCCGGTACGCACCCTCGACTGCGACGCGTCGGCTCGTGGTCGAACACGGCGGTTTTGCCTACGACAGTGATGCGTACAACGACGAGTTGCCGTACTGGGTGACGGTCGGTGACGAGTCGCATCTTGTCGTGCCGTACTCGCTGGCGACCAACGACGCGAAGCTGGTGGGAGGGCCGCTCGTAACCGGACGTCAATTCGGCGAGTTCCTGATCGACGCCTTCGAGGAGCTGGCTGCAGAGGTCGACGTGCATCCGCGCATGATGTCGATCGGGATGCACGCCCGGATTCTTGGCCAACCCGGTCGGATTCGAGGGCTCCGGGCATTCCTCGACCACATCGAGGGCCGTGACGATGTGTGGGTCTGCCGCCGTGGGGATCTCGCTGCGCACTGGCGTGACGTCGTGCCACCACCGCCTGGGGCATCATGACCCTCACGCCGACGGCGCCGGATGCTTCGGCCTTCGCGGCCTACGGCGCGTTCATCGAGCCACCGCATGACGTGGGAGATCGGGCGTTGTTCAGCCAGTGGATGGAGCCGGTGCTGGGGCGAACACAACAGTGTCACCTGAATCGTGTGGCGTGTTCGACGTTGCCGCTCACGGTGGATCTGGTTGAGTGCCACCCCCATGCAGCTCAGCTCTTTCTGCCGATGGGCGAGGTGTCACGGTATCTCGTGACGGTGATGCCCTCGGACGACTCGGGCGCTCCGGACCCGACTCGCGCTCGAGCCTTCATCGTGCCGGGGTCGATGGGCGTCGTCTATGCGCCGGGTACGTGGCACACCGGGATCGCTGTGCTCGACGCCGACGCCAGCTTCGCGGTGTTCATGTGGCGAGGTGGGGATGACGATGATTTGTTTGTGTCACTCCCACCGCTGGATGTCGGTCTTTCCGAGAACGCGCAGGCAGACCATGCCTGATCCGGCCCTGCATCCGATCGAGCAGACCCCGCTTCGGGTTCAGGTAGCGGCACGTCTTCGCTCGGCGATCGTCACCGGGCGGCTTCGGCCGGGTGAGGCGCTTACGGAGACCGCGTTGGCTCAGCAGCTCAATGTGAGTCGAGCCCCGATCCGTGAGGCGATTCAGGACCTGGAAAACGACGGCCTGGTCGAGTCTGTGGCGTACCGAGGCAAGCGGGTGAAGCCGCTCACCGTTCGCGAGGTTGTGGAGATTTGTGACATGCGTCAGCGCTTCGAAGTCATGGCAGCGCGTCGGATCGTCGAGCGCGGGACTTCGGTCGAAGCGCTCTGGGCTCCGTGCCGAGACATGGAAGCTGCAGCTGAGGCGGGTGATCGTGAGGCGCTTGTCGCAGCTGACGAGGCGTTCCACCGGACGTTGATCCAGCTGTCTGACCATGAACTCCTCGCCCAGTTATGGGCCGGACTGTATCTGCGCATTTACCAGATCATGTCTTTGCGCTTCGATGAGGATGTCGATCTCGTGGACATTGCGGGTACGCACCCACCGATCGTTCAGGCGCTCGAATCCGGCGATGTCGAGACGGGTGTGCGTCTGGTTGCGGAGCACGCGGATGCGCTCGCGGATTTCGATCCTGTGAGCATCGCGGACGTCGATCCGTCGAAGATCGCGCAGGTGTCACAGTGAAACCGTCGCGGATCCTGATTACCGGCGCGGGGGGCTTCGTCGGAGGGGCGCTGGCGCTCGGCTTCGCGGAGTTGGGGTGGGAGGTGCTCTCTGTGGATCGCTCGTTCGATACAAGTCCGGCGCACCCCAATATCCAGCACCTGGTCATGGACTTGGCGAAGAGCGAATGGGGGGAGCTCCCGGAGCTGGACGTCATCGTACATGCCGCCTGGATCACGACGGATCCGGCCACGCTCGGGATTACGGCCGCAGACTACGAGGCGCAGAATCTCAGTCTGCTGACGAAGGTGCTTGGGCTTGCCACGCGACGTTCGCCGGATGCCTTCGTATTCGTCAGCTCGTCAGGTGTCTTCTCCGCGAATGACGCCAATGACGGACTGACAGATGATCTCGTGCCGAGCGGAACCTCGGCCTACGCTACGGCGAAGCGCCGTGGCGAGATGCTGACTGCAGGATGGGGGAATGAAGAGTTGGCTCGCACCTATGTCGTGCGACTGGGCTACCTGTTTGGCCCTGGTGAGGTCATCCGTTCCACGCGCCCCGGCGTCTCGCTGGTCGCGCGGTGGATGGCGGCCGCCAACGAAGGTCGGAGTCTCGAAGTGCGTGCTGACGACCCCGCACGGGAGTGGACCTTCACACAGGACCTCGCGCCGGCTCTCGAGCGCCTGATTGCCAACCCGTCCCCGCAGCGGCCGATTCATCTTGGCAGTCCATACATCGCTCGTGATGCTGAGCTGGCGGCCCTGATCGTGGAGGAAGTCGGTCGTGGTGAGATCCTCACCGTACCGGCGGGCTCCCCGGTCAAGCCGCCCATGACCCGCAGCGACCTCTCTGCGGTGCGTGATGTCACGTGGACCGACCCGGTGACCGGCATCCGCGCACTGGTCGAGACCGAGGCGGCCGCATGACACCGCTCCGGTTCATTCTTGTGGGCCTTGGCGCTCGCTCACGCATATGGCGGCAGGTGCTCGACGAGCATCCCGATTGTCGAGTCGTCGGCCTTGTCGAGGCCGATGGGGATCGGCTGGCTGCGGTTGCCCGGGATGCGCCCGAAACAGTCTGTGGTCCCACGCTGGATGACGTAGCGAGCAAGGTGGATGCCGACGTGGCACTCCTCTGCACTCCCCCCGCTGGACGGCACCCTCAGATCGCGGCTGCATGCACGGCGGGCCTGGCGATCCTCGCCGAAAAGCCTCTCGCCGACACACTCGCCGACGCAGAGGCGCACGTCGCCGCGGCGGCCGAGGCGGGTGTGCCTCTCGCGGTTGGCCTCAACTTCCGCTACCTCGCGGTAACGCAGGCGCTCAAGAAGCTCTGCTCTGCCGATCGGCTGGGGCGGCCCGAGTTCGGTCGGTTCACCTACGAACGATGGCGGGACGGGCATCTCCCGCGCTTGAACAAGTATCCACTGACCATGGCGCAGCCCATGCTCTGGGAGCAGTCTATTCACCACTTCGACCTGATGCGTTTCGTCTATGATGCGGAGCCGGTCCAGGTGTCAGCGCGTACCTTCAACCCGTCGTGGTCGATGTATGAGAGTGACGCGAACGTCGGCGCTCTGATCTCCTTCACGGGGGGTGTCGAGGTCACGTATCAGGGCACATGGGCAGGTAACTGGCAGCAGATGGGCTTCGAGTGGCGGACCGAGTGCGAGCGTGGCATCGCGGTTCAGGGCGACATGTTCGGTGATCTCGCCTATGCCCTGCGCGACGATCTGGCACTGTCCCCGGTCCCGCTTCGTGAAACAGAGCCCTGGGTGGATGATGCCCGGGGCCTCCTGGAGGATTTCGTCGGCCACTTCCGGGACGGTACGGCTCTGCCGTGCTCCGGAGCCGACCACCTGACATCCCTTCGCATGGTGGAGGCTTGTATCCGGGCCTCGTCTGGCGAGGGGACCGTACGTCTCAACGAACATCGAGGATGATCTGCCCATGAAGCGTCACACTGCACCCATCCGGGCCCTGGCTACCTGCGTTCTCGGTATGAGTCTGCTGACCGGCTGCGCAGAGCAGTCGGACGATACCATTGTGGTCGGACTCAGCGCCGACATCACGACGTTCGAGCCCGGCATGATCTCGAGCCGGGACAATGCGAACATCGCCCGGCATATCTTCGGGGCTCTCTTCACACTGGGTCCCGACGGAGAACACATCCCGGAGCTCGCGCATACGCTCGAGATTTCAGATGACGGTATGGCCTACGTCTACACGCTGAACCAGGGGCTGACGTGCCACGACGGTGAAGCGCTGACCGCGGAAGACGTCGCCTACACGTTCAACCGTATTGCCGATCCGGCGAACCGGTTCACGGGCAACACGCCGGGCTTCGTCTTCTCTTCGATCGGCTTCGAGAGCGCCGAACCTCTCGACGATCTGCGCGTTCAGATCAATATCGCGCAGAAGAATCCGATTGCATTCGGCCTCATGACGGAGGTCTATGTCTACTGCAAGGATGCCTACGAGCGCATGAGCCTCGACGAGGCCGCGTCGAATCCGATCGGGTCTGGAGCGTACCGACTCGCCTCGTGGACTCGTGGCTCAGAGGTAGTGCTCGAGAAGGTCCGCGAGCCCGGTAACTTCGAGCGGATCGTGTGGCGCATCATCCCGGAGGCCTCAACCCGCACCGCTGAGCTCATTGCCGGAAACGTCGACATCATCGCGAACGTCGTTCCCGAGCAGGTAGAGACCATCAACGAATCCGGCCGCGCTTCGGTTCAGGTCGTGTCGGGCACACGGCGCATGTATGTCGGCTACAATCTCTCGGCTGAGCACGCGGCCATGCCGGGTGGGGATGCCATTCAGGATCCCGACGTCCGGCGGGCGCTCCAGTACGCGGTGGACGTCCCGACCATCTGTCGCCAGCTCCTCAGCGTGGAGTGTGAACGGGCTACCGGTCTCGTGAATCCGCAGAACGCGAATCCTAATCTGATCCCGTACTCGTATGATCCGGAACTGGCGGGGCGCCTCCTCGACGAGGCAGGGTGGCCTCGGGGAGACGACGGTACGCGCTTCTTCATTCGTATGCAGGCGGGTCAGGGCCGTTACGTAAACGACGTCAACGTCGTACTCGCCATCGTCCAGTACCTGGAGGATGTCGGCCTCGATATCGAGCTGGAGCTCATGGAGTGGGCTTCGGTCTACACTCCGCTCCTTCGTGAGCGAAGCATGGGCCCCCTCTTTTTCCTCGGTACGGGTGGGGGCCTTTGGAGTCCGATTTACGACATGACGGATATCGCGCGTGTCAGTTCCGGGACGAATTACACCCACTGGAGTGATTCGCGCTGGTTTGATCGGTGGCCGGATATGGTGAACACCGAAGATCTCGATGAACAGCGTGTCATCATCGATGAGATGCTCGAGGTCTTTTATGACGACGGGCCCTGGCTGCACCTGTATTTCCAGCCGGATTTCTACGGTGTGTCGGACCGGATCACCTGGACCGCCCGTCGTGACGAGCACGTGGAGATTTTCGAGGCTTCTCTCCGGTGACTACGGTTCTCACTGTCATGGCTGCCCTCATCGTGACCGAGGCCTAGTCCCGAATGGGTGCCTACATCGTCCGGAGGCTGCTCCAGAGTATCATCGTCATCATCGGCGTGACGCTCGTGAGCTTTCTGGCGCTTCAGGCGGGCGGTGACCCCACGTATCTCTTCGTCAGTGAGCGGGCGTCGACGGAAGAGATCGAGGCTACCCGGCAGGCTCTGGGGTTCGATCGGCCGCTCCACGAACAGTATCTCAGTTTCGTCGGCGACCTGGCGCGTGGTGACTTTGGCCAGTCGCTTTCGTATCGGCAGCCGGCCATGGAGATCGTTCTGGATGCGCTCCCAGCGACGATCGAGCTCACGCTCTTTGCCATGATTCTCGCCCTTATGCTGGCGATTCCACTCGGTGTACTCGCGGCAATCAATCGCGGTACCGCCTGGGACGGTTCGATCACCACCATGTCGATGGTTGGTCAGTCGATCCCCAGCTTCTGGATGGGGATCATGATGATCCTCTTCTTCGGTCTCTACATCAGGCTCTTCCCGATTTCGGGGAATGTCCCTTTCCTGAAGCCACTCATTGCTGGTGACTTCGCCGTCGCGTTTTCGAACCTCCCCCGCACGCTCTACCACCTCGTTCTGCCGGGCATCGCAGTCGGGACCTATTCGCTTGCGCGCAATACGCGCCTCGTCCGATCGTCACTGCTCGAAGTTCTCGAGCAAGACTATGTCCGGACGGCACGTTCCAAGGGCATCGCCGAATTTCGGGTCCTCGTGCACCATGCGCTGCGTAACGCATGGCTGCCGGTCGTGACGATCGTCGGACTCGAGTTCGGCTTCCTCTTGGGGGGCGTGGTCGTAGTCGAGACGGTCTTCAGCTACCCGGGCATTGGACGCCTGCTCTTCGCGGCCATCAATCAGCGAGATATCCCGCTCGTTCAGGCTGGCGTGATTCTGCTGGCCAGCATCTTCATCCTGCTCAACCTCCTGGTGGATCTTGTGTACGTCCGCCTCGACCCCCGGGTCAAACTCGACGGGGGGCGCGGATGAGCGAAGAGAGAGGTGACGGCTCGGTGCTCGAGAACCCGACGGAGAGCGGCTTCCGGAGTGAGCTGCGTCGCGCCGCCCGCGTCATGGTTGTAGCGAGATGGCCCGTCTTCGCCGTGTTTTTCCTCACGCTTGCGGCGATCGCGGCGACCTTGGGCTCCTGGCTCGCCCCCTTCGATCCCAACCGCCAGAACCTCGTGCTGCGACTCGCAGACCCGATGACGGCAGGACCGGACGGCGGTGTATTCCTGCTCGGCTCGGATGCGCTGGGCCGAGATGTGTTCTCACGACTGCTTTACGGTGCCCGGGTTTCGCTTACCGTCGGTTTCGCGGCCATCACGGTTGGTGGCACGATCGGGATCGTTGCCGGGCTTCTGTCTGGCTACTTCGGCGGCTGGCTCGATGATCTGATCATGCGCCTCGGTGACATCCAACTCGCATTCCCGTTCATCCTGCTCGCGATCATGTTCCTGGTCGTGCTTGGCTCGGGTGTGTGGAATCTGATTCTCGTGCTGGGTGTCGGGCAGTGGGTGACGTACGCGCGTATCGTGCGCGCTGACACCTTGTCGCTGCGGGAGAAGGAGTTCGTGGAGGCCGCTCGGGCCATGGGAGACAGCACGTTCTCCATCATCTTCCGGACGATCCTTCCGAACATTCTTGCCCCGTTGACGGTGATCGCGTCCTTCAACGTGGCCAGCGTCATCCTATCGGAGGCGGCGCTTTCTTTCCTCGGTCTCGGCGTGCCGCCGGACGTTCCGACGTGGGGCAGTATGCTGGCCGAGAGTCGGGACACGCTCGTTGCGAACAAATGGTGGCTCGCTGTCTTCCCGGGCGTGGCGATCATGTTGACGGTCCTGAGTTTCAACATCCTGGGCGACTGGCTCCGCGACTTTCTCGATCCGCGGCTGCGCGAGCGCACCTGATCCTCTACTGGAGAACGCATGAAGGTCGGAATCATCGGAGCGAGCTTCGCCAAGGCGGCATTCCTGCCGGCGCTGCGACACGTGCCTGCTGCCGAGGTCGTCGCTTTGGCGTCCGCACGTATGGAGAGTGCACAGGCGGCCGCGTCTGCGTTCGACGTACCCCACGCGTACGATGACTGGGAGGCGATGCTGAGCGCACATGATCTCGATCTTGTGTGCATCGCGACGCCGACGTTCCTGCATGCGCCTCAGACGCTCGCTGCCATCGAGGCCGGCGCACATGTGCTGTGCGACAAGCCGACTGCGATGAATGCAGGCGAGGCGGCGGATATGCTGGCCGCCGCCGAGGCTTCGGACCGCATCCACATGCTCGACCATGAGCTACGCTTCAACCCGAATCGCATGCGTGTCGCGGGCCTCATTGCGGATGGCTCGCTCGGTGAAATTCGACATGTGGACATCAGCAATGTCGGGAAGACCTGGGGCGATCCAGCGAGTCGGCCGAAGGGAGACTGGTGGAGTCTGGCGGAGAAGGGTGGAGGTCGGCTGGGAGCGAACGGAAGTCACCAGGTGGATCTGCTTCGGTGGTGGCTCGGCGATGTGACCTGGGTCACGGGCGCCGCGCCCGTCATGGTGCCCGATCGCCGCGACCGGGACAGCGGTGAGCCGTGGACGGCGACCGCGGACGACGTGGCCTACTTCACGGCGGAGATGGCGTCCGGCGCCATCGCACAGGTGTTCATGTCGGGTGTCGCTGCGCACAACATGGGTAACGCCACACGGGTCTTCGGCTCCGAGGGCACAGTTACGCTGAACAACAATGACGAGCGACTCTTCTTCGCCCGGGCTGGAGGGGAATTCGAGGAGATCACCGTCGCCGACCCGAACGCGGAGTTGCCGGGTGTGAATGCCGGGATCTGGAACGTTTCGGTTGTCGCACTGATGCGAGAGTTGTGCGGTGCCATTCAGGAGGGAAGGGCGCTCCAGCACGGCGCCACGTTCGCTGATGGACTCGCGAACCAGATGGTGCTGGACGCCGTGAAGATGTCGGGTGCGGAGCGTCGCTGGATTCGCCCTGAGGAGACGCAGGCCGGTGTCTGAGGTCGAGGGCCAGACCGTTCTGGTGACCGGGGCGGCTCAGGGGCTGGGTGCTGCGATCGCCCGACACCTCCACGACTGTGGGGCTCGACTGATCCTTATGGACTGGAATGAGGAGAGGCTGTCCGAGACCGTGTCAGCGTGTCCTGGCGCGATGACTGTCGTCGTGAATCTCGGTGATGCCGGTGCGACGCAGCGTGCGCTCGACTCGTTCGTCACAAGCCCTGTCGACACCGTCATTCACAATGCGGCGATTCTGCGCGTCGAGTCCCTGGAGGACGTCAGTCTGGAGGCGTTCCAGGCCACCATGGACGTAGGTATCCAGGCGGGCTTTCAGCTCACTAAGGCGGTCTGGCCCCACATGCAGAAGTCCGGCGGGGCCCTCGTCTTCGTCTCCTCTCGCTCAGGAATCGAGGGCTTCGCGGACGAGACGGCCTACTGTGCGTCCAAGCATGCGCTCGAGGGCTTCTCGAAGTGCCTAGCAATGGAGGGGGAGCCTCACGGCATACTTTCCGTGACGGTCACGCCGGGCATGTACATGCGTACGCCCATGTCGGAAATCACGTATCCGCCGGAGCTCAGGGAGAAGTGGATCGATCCCATCGAGTTGGCCCCGGCCTTTGAATACCTCGCTACCCGTCCCATGCAACTGTCCGGTCAGCGACTGAGTGCGTGGGAACTTTCACAGGAGCAGCTTCAGCGATGAGCATGCAGGATATCTACGACTGGATCGACGCGAACGCCGACGAGTGTGTCCGCGACCTTCAGCGCTTTGTGCAGCAACCGTCGATTTCCGCCCAGGACATCGGGCTTCGAGAGTGCGCCGCACTCGTGCGGGACATGATGCACGTCGATGGCCTGCCTGCCGAATTCCACGAGCTGGAGGAGGGGCCTCCGGTCGTCTTCGGGCATCTCGAGGCGAACAAGCCTGCAAAGACCATCCTCTGCTATTCGCACTACGACGTGCAGCCGCCGGAGCCCCTCGACGAATGGACCCACGGGGGGCCGTGGTCCGGCGAGATCGTCGACGGCGTCATGTATGGCCGCGGTTCCACGGACAACAAATCTGGAGTCCTGGCCTTCAACAAGGCAGCCAAGGCCTTCCTTGAGGTCCGAGGCGAGGTGCCGGTCAATCTGAAGTTCCTCATTGAAGGCGAGGAGGAGATCGGTTCACCAAACCTGGCGGCCTGGGCGGAGAAGAACGAAGAACTGCTGAAGGCAGACGGCATGCACTGCCTCGACGGTTCGATGGAAACCGGTACCGAGGTTCCCGACGTCTCCCTGGGTCTCAAGTCGGTACTGTTTGTCGAACTGATCGCGCGCGGCGCGAAGATGGACGTGCACTCTCTGAACTTCCCTCTGGTCGAGTCCCCCGTCTGGGAACTGATCTGGGCGCTGAACACGATTCTGGATCGTGACCGGAAAATTCTCATCGAAGGATGGGAGGAGGGGATCTGGCAGCTCGGCCCTGACGATGAGGAGCAGCTCACCGACAAGGCCGCGCGGGTAGACCTGGGTGCCCTCAAGGACGAGTGGGGCATCTCGGAATTCGCACTCGGGCGCGACGGTGTCGACGCGATTCGAGCCCGCACCTACGAGCCGACCGCGAACATTCAGGGGATGATTGCCGGATACACTGGCCCCGGGCGGAAGACGATTATTCCCAACGAGGCCCGAGTCCGCATGGACTTCCGGCTCATCCCGAATATCCAGCCGGCCGATGCGATCCGGAAGCTCAAGGCGCACCTCGAGAAAAACGGCTTCGGCCACATCGAAGTCGAAGCGTTCGACGGGGCCGAACCGCCGTACAAGATCTCGGTCAAGGAGGATATCAGTCAGGCGATCATCGCAGCCGCCACCGAAGTGTACGGCGAGCTACCTGTCGTGAACGGAGTGTCGGCCGAGGGTGCGATCCTGCGCCACGTGTGGATTCCCTGTGTTCTGACCGGCTTTGCGAATCCGGGCGCCAATCTTCACGCCCCGGATGAGAACATTCACGTCGACAAGTATCTCCAGGGGATCAAGTACGCCGCGGCGATCATGGAGCATTTCGGCAAGACGACCTGATGTCCTGAGCTGGCTTCAGCCTACTCATCCTCAGTCTCTCAGACGAGCAGAGTCACCGCTGGTGCGCCAGTCAGTTCGGTTTGGTGTCGGTCCGTGGCCTCGTCTTGTGCAATACTGGGGAGCCCGGGTGGCTTGGATTAGAGCACAGAGGCCGAGAACGTCCGATGGCAAAACCCGCATTGCACGAACTCTCGTCCTGCTCCCCTGCGCGCGGCGTGGCAGTGAGGTCAGTGGACCCGACCGCGGCCTGGTGTGCGCACGACGCCTCGACCTCCGATGAAGACCAAAGCTGAGACGGCAATTCCGGGGGGCTTAGTGAGGCCCGGCAGGCCTCCTGTATGTGACAACCGGATGGGTGTGGAATGCAATGACGACGTCGGGCCGCCGCTCCCTATCGAGCCGGTTCCCGGACAACCACATTGATCCGTGGAGCAGTCCGGCTCCTGCGGATCCGGACGCCGACCGACTTGCCGTAGCCAAGGAGTGTGCCATGGTCCGCATGGGATCGTTGTTTGGGATCGCCCTCGCAGGAGCGGCGCTTGCCCCGCAACCCGCCGCAGCACAGGCCGGTCACGACATGGCGTCGCACGACCACGCCAGTCCAGCGGTCGACTGTGCTACGCTCGCAACTCCGCCGTGGAGTGGCCTGTCCGTCCTCGATCGCGAACGGTTCGAAGAGGCTCGCGAGTCCGTTGCGGACCTCACCACGCCCCAGGCCGCGATCGCGGCGGGATTTCGCCCTGCGCTAGGCGACATTCCGGGCATGGGTGTTCATTATGTGCATTCGGAGTTCAGCCGGGACGGCATTCATGTCGGACAGCCGGACCACCTGATGTTCGCCCCGGTAGACGGGGAGCCCATGCTGGTCGGTGCTGCGTATGCATTTGTCGATGTTCCGGACACCGACGAGCCGATCCCGTATGACAGTGATCTCGCGTATTGGCACGATCACCCGCAGTTCGCCCCCGATGGGCAGACGCTTCACATGTTACACGTCTGGTTCGTACCCTCGTCGAACGGGCCGTTCGCGGGGCTGAACTTCTGGCTGCCGTTCCACGGCGCGGAGCTCACCCCGCCCAGTGCGTGCTGGATGGCTGATCCACAGATGGCACAGACCATCCAGCAGGTCGCCTTCGCGCTCGTTCCCGACGACAACCCGATCGCTGCTCAGGTGAACGAGGCTCGTGGATGGACGGGGACCGAGGACCTGCCGGCAGATCGTCCAGAGATCATGTCCGAGCTGGATGCAGCCGCGAGTGCGAACGACATGAGCGCCTGGATGCATGCGGCCGATCGCTTTCTGGATAACCTCACCGAGCGAGAGCAGGCGCGGACTGCCGTACTTTTGCAGCTGCTCATGAACGAGCAGATGTCATCCATGGAGCGGGGGAACGCGCGGTAATAGCTGATGTAAGTTCGGGCCTGGAGGCCTAGCGCGCGGGCGGTCTCGGTACGAGCACGGGCGTCGAAGCCTTGTACTCCTCGTAGTCTGCCTGCCCCCCCCACCTTTCGTCTGCCCGCTCCTCGAGCAGCGGAATGCCGCTGCCCATGGTCAGCAGGATCGTGACGAACACCGGTGAAATCAGCGTCACGTACTGCCATCCCTGCAGCGCGGGCGCAGCGATGAGTGCCACGCCGGTCCACAGAACGATCTCGCCGAAGTAGTTCGGATGCCGGGACCAAGCCCAGAGTCCGGTCGAAATGAAGCGTGCCTTGTTGGCAGAGTCCTCGCGGAATTGGCTCTTTTGGCGATCCGACACGACCTCGAGGCCGAACCCCACGATCCACATCACCAGTCCGACCCAGGCCAGTATTCCCATGGGCACCGAACGACCTGATGTGATTACGGCCAATGCGGCACCCGCAGTAAAGCAGATCCACACCCCCTGAAGCGTCCACGCGAGCAGGAATCGACCAAACGAGGTTTTCACGGCGTCAAACCGCCGGTCTTTCCCTTCGGCACGTATTCGCCCGAAAAGAAATGTCCCGAGTCGGGCTGCCCAAACGGCGACGAGTGCAGCCAAGAGTCCGGATCGCACATCGGGCGTGGGCCCGAGCGCGACCGCGATCGCCGTCACGCTGAGGTAGGTCAGACTGCCGGTCAGGTCGTAGAAGCGTTCAGTTCGGGCCGCAAATGCCGGCACGAAGGCGATCCATTGCACGGCGAGTGCAAAGCCCACACAAAGTGCGAAGAGCGGCAGGCCTGCCACGAGCGAGGTCCCCTGACTGCCGGCCCAGGCCAGACCTCCGACCAGGAGAAGACTCGGGGGGATCGCCAGGATCCCAGTTGATGATGAGTCACTCATCTAGACATTCTCAGGCAAGCAATGGGCGGAGCAGTGGGCAAATGCAACTTGTCAGAATACTCGCCCGCACCCGCATAGTGCCGCTCGATTGCCATCTGCACACGTATCGCCGAACGTTTGGCCCGTTGTCGCAATGACTCTGAACGGGGATGGTGGGGGTGTACTCGACCGTAGTAACGACGCTTGGCTTCTTCGCGATCGTGGTGTTCGCCGGGGGGCTGGCACTCCTTGGGCTCCTCATATTCGGCGGAGCCCGCTCTGGGGTTGTCTCAGCGCTGGAAGGTCAGGAGCAGCACCCGCTCGTCTGGGCCTGGGCGCTGACGCTCGCGGCCTCGATCTCGAGTCTGTACCTGTCAGAGGTCGTCGGCCTCGTCCCCTGCTCACTTTGCTGGTACCAGCGTATTGCGATGTATCCCCTGGTGATCGTGCTCGGGGTCGCCGTACTTCGCAGGGACGTCGCGATCTGGCGGTACGGGCTTCCTCTGTCCGCGATCGGCCTGATCATCGCGATCTACCATGTCACGATTCAGTGGCAGCCGACGCTCGACGTGGGGACGTGCGCCACCGGCGCACCGTGCACCGGGCGCTATCTCGCAGTTTTCGGCGTTGTCTCGATCCCGACGATGGCGGCGAGCGTCTTCCTTGCCGTCACTGCGCTGATGCTCCTGATGCGGAAGCTCGAGCTAACCGAGCCGTTGAGCGACGTCGATGCCGCTGACGATGGCGCCCTCGACCCGGCCTCCAACGCACCAGTCCCCGCAGACGCCTAGTCCCAGTTCGGGGTCGGTCAGCACTTCACCCGGCGTGGAGCCCTGGGTCAGGGCGTAGCCCCATCGATGAGCCCGCGTGAAGCCGATCGGGGGTAGACGACCGAATCGGTTGGCTACCTCCTGGAGGAGCAACGCCGGGAGTTCTGATCGATCCACATCCCAGTGCTGACGTGTCCACTCTGGCGCAGCGTGCACGACCCAGGCTTCAGTAAGCGGCCGACCTGGTTTGCTGCTGTTCCTTGCCACCCAGGAGATAGGGCCCGCGGTTACGAAGGCTCCGTCGAAGTCGAGGTCGGTCGGCGTGTCGAAGTCGACCATCACTGCCCAGCAGGGGGCCATGGTGACGGACTCGGCCTTCGATCGGAGGTCTGGCGCAGCTTCTAGGAGGGGAACGGCTTGCGGGGCGGGTACCGCAACCACGACCTGATCGAACGGACCGTGATTCTCGCCATCGGTATCGGTCGCCCACCACGCGCGATCCGTTCGGAGTAGTGTGTCGATCCGCACTCCTGTTCGTACGTCCAGCTCCGATGCCAGTGCGAGCGCAAGGTCGACCATGCCGGGGACACCAACATACCGGGCAGCTTGTTTCGCCGGCTTGACCTCGGAACTGCTGACCCGGATGAGGCGCCCGTTCCAGGGCGCGACCACGCCGGCATCCAGCCATTCGTTCAGCAGTGGACGCACGCGTTCGTCTCGAACCGTAAAGAACTGGGCCCCGTGATCGAAGCGGCGGTCGTCATGCTCCCGTGTGTTGGCTCGCCCACCAGGGCGGCGACCCTTGTCGAACACGACAACGTCTCGGCCTGCAGATTGGAGGTCGCGGGCTGCGATTAGCCCGGACAGACCTGCACCGACGATAGCCACACGACCGGCCACGGCGGGGCTCAGTTCGACCTGCTCAGGAGCCGCGTAGCTCAGCGATCGCGTCAACCATGGCGTCACCGGTCGTGAGATCGCAGGCGTCGTGGGAGTCTTCGAACCGCAGAATACGCACGACCCCGTCCTCGACGAGCATGGAGTGCCGAGTCGTGCGTCCGTAGAAGCCGACCACAGGGGCATCAAAGTCCAGTCCGAGCGCCCTGGTGAGTTCGCCCGCGGAGTCGGCCAGCAGCGTGACACCACCGTCCTCCGCGCCGGTCGACTCTCCCCATGCCTTCATCACGAAGGAGTCGATGACTGCAAAGCAGATGACCTCGTCGACGCCGTGCTCACCAAGCTCGTCACGAGAGCGAAGCAGGCTCGGGATGTGAGCATCCGTGCACGTGTCGGTGAACGGGCCCGGAAGCCCGACCATCACCACGGTGCGGTTAGAGGTGCGTTCTCTCAGAGGGATCTGTTCCGGTCCGCTCGCGGTCATGCGAAGAAGAGTGGCGTCGGGCAGGGTGTCGCCAACGGCAATACTCATATGCGTCTCATCAGGAGGCGTACTTCGGTCCGACGGCCTGCTCGTCATCAACAAACCGTCTACAAATCCAGCTACCCGCAGCGCGCCCGGGGGGATCCGAATGCGTGCCGAGTCTGCCTAGCTGATGGGTCGCACTCGCTTCTTCAGCATGAAGAGACCCTCCTGCATGCTCGTCACGATGATCGTACCGCTATCGAAGAACGGATACGTGCTCCACGCACCACCGAATCCCGCACCGGTGCGATACGGGGAGGTATCAAACATGCCGACTTCCACTGGGTTGAGCGGATCCGAGATATCGAGAATGTGAAGTCCGTAGTTGTAGTTCGCCTGGTAGGTGAGGTCGCCCTTCACGTACAGGTTATGCGCACTCGCGGGGAGAGATCCAAAAAACTCCCTCGCCAGTACCGGGTCTTCGAGGTCGTCGAGATTCCAGACGAGGGTTCTTGTCGTCTCGACGTTCCCGGCGATGACGTCGCTCTCATCGTCCATGATGAAATAGCGATGGTCTTCCGTGAGCCATCCCTGGTGCATGTAGGCAGGGTTCGGGTGTGAGGCGTTCGCGAGTTCGACGGGGTTTGACTTGTCGGTAACGTCCGAGATCTGGAAGACGTTGCCCGACATGCGCAGGCAGATCTCCTGCCCGGTGAAGTTGTCGTCGGGTCCGTGGTAGACGACGCACTGCGCGTCGTGGGTGCTTCCCGGCTCGGAGCACCCGACGAAGTCCGGGTTCTGAGGATCGTTGATGTCGATCATGTGCAGACCCGAACAGCCGCGGCTCGTGAGGTACGCAAAGCCTGTGTCTTCATTGATGATCACGTTGTGGCTGCTCTCCACGACGTTGTTCGGAACGCCTCGGTAGAGCACATCTGGATCGAACTTTACGGGCGGATCCATGACGTCCCGAAGGCGCGTGAGATCGAAGATCTGCATCCCGTGTGCGCCCGCACCATCCGCCACGACATAGGCGTGGTTCTTGAACGTCTTGATGTCCCGCCAGAGCTGTGAACGAGGCGTGTTCGACGTCTTTGGGAGGTCACCGATGAGTACTGGGTTCATCGGGTCCGTGATGTCGATGAATGAGGTGCCGTCGTTGCGACCGACCAGGGCGTATTCACGACCTGTCTCCGCATCGGTCCAGCCCCAGTTGTCGTTCGCGCGGACACCACGCGCATCCTCGGGCGCGGTGAGCAGCGAGGTAGGCACGTACGCATAAAGCTCGACATCGGTGCACTCGAAGACGTCGACCGAGCCTCCGTCCGAGCAGCGGATCTCCTCACCCAGAACGGCACCCATCTGATCGGGTGGACTCAACAGGATCTGGGACTGCCCCCACTGTCCATCGTTACCGCGCTCGTACACAAAGACGCCGCCTGCCTGGTGATCGAGACCGCTGGCGGTGATCGCGGCGACGCCATTGGACACCACGATACGGTGGCCGAACGAATCTTCGTTGTTCGTCTCTTGTTCCGTGAACCGGAAGTGCTGCATCCCGGCCGCGGTTGAGACGAAGGCTTCTCCGGTCTCGAGGCCGCGTGTGACCGGCGATCCGATCCACACGTCCCCTCCGTCGACGGCGATCGCGGCGCCGAACACGTCACCCTCCTGCGCTTCGGGATGGCCCATACGCTCCACCGTGGACCAGGAGTCGCCGCTTCGCTCGAAGACGAACACGGCACCCATACCCTGGTCGTCGAATGGTGCGCCGATCATGACACGGTCGTCCTGGGCCACGATCGGTGCCCCAAAGGTTGCGTCCGTGTTCGCATCGACTGTCAGCTCACCGGCATGCTGCCATCCGCCGCCGTCCATGCGGAATTCGAATACCCGTCCCGCACCATCGACGCCATCTGCACTCGTCGCGCCCGGGGCTCCGACGAGGAGTCGGTCCCCGACAAACGTGATGGCTGCACCAAAGCCGTCGGCGTTCGCCTCGGCGGGTGAGGAGAAGCGCTGGCGCTCCGTCCAGCCGTCCGCGCTGCGCTGATACGCAATCACCTCTCCAGCCGGCTCGTTCGGAACGTCGTCCGTCGCCCTGCGCTGCCGCGGACGGAGGCGCGTACGATCGGTCGTCACGTGCGCGTGCCCTACGAGGAGCCAGTCGCCGTTGGCCGCGAGTGAGATCCCGTAGTCGACGCCACAGTACCCGTTGTAGTCGCATCGAGCGTCGAGGCCGGCTGAGGTGTCCTCAGTCACCATCTCGTCGAACGACCAGCTCGCCCTGCCTCGCTCGTATGCGAACACGGCACCGCCGCGGTTCGCGACGAAGAGCGTGTTCTCTGCGAGGGCGAGCACTGCTCCGAACCCATCCGCGCGCTCGGCATCGGGAGCGGTAAGGATCATCCGTTCGGCCCATTCGCTTCCAGCCTTGCCGTACACGTAAACCATACCGGGCCGGAAGCTGTTGTTCGGCTCGCCGATCAGCAGGGCATCACCGTCGATGATGACGGCGTTGCCGAAGGACCCCGCCTGGGCAAAAGCGGGTGAAGCCGTCGCGGCGAGAGCGGCGAGGGTCAGTGCGAAACGACGGACAACAGTCATGACATCTCCGGGTCGGGTCAGTGAAGCTAGGCTACCGCCCGCTTGGCCCCGCGACAATGCAGGTGCGTTGTCGTGTGGCCTGGCATGGGAGGCGAAAGACGTGTGGTGCGAAACGAGTTCGCTTCTACCGCGTTCCGCTGTCTCCTCTCCTGAGCGGATGCGTCGGGAAGACCAGGGTGTCGTAGACCGCGTCCGCCGGTCGGATCCCATCAGGAAAGTCCGACTCCTTGTCGGGATAAGCCGGGCGCTCGTGGGAGTTCACGTAGGCCGAGATGAGTTGGGCCTCCTCATCCGTCAGCGTACCCGGAGCCGTGAGTGGCATCGCGTACTTGATGTATCCGGCCAGCTTCCAGATCCGAGCGGCTCCGGCGCCGTCATTCCAGGACATCGGTCCCCAGAGAGGACCAGGTTTCGCGAGGATCAGGTCAATGCCCTGCCCGTCGAGACCGTGACACGGTGCGCACTGCAGGTTGTAGAGGTCTTCGCCACGGTGGACATCGAGCTCCTCGATGGGGATACGCTCGTCGACGGCGAGTTCGTTCTGCCCGAGCCACGCCGGCCGGTCGCCCATCGCAAAGCCGTTCGACAGCCAGTTCAGATACGCGTCCAGCGCGAGCATGACCGGGTGGTCGTAGGGGGGCGGTGTGCCGTTCATGCTGCGCTTGAAGCAGCCTCCGATCCGATCCTCCAGGCTGACCAGCCGATCGTCTCGCCGGCGATACTGCGGGAAGGTCGCGGCCGCACCGATGAGCGGGAGTGCTTGATCCCGCTGGCCGGCATTGAGGTGGCAGTTCCCGCACGTCAGGTCGTTTCCGACGAACTCCGACGCATAGGTCTGCGGATCCTGGTGGATCTGGAAACCGAGCCTGATCATCTCCTCCATGCGCGGATCCGGGTGTATCCCGTCGGCCGTTGGATCCATGAGGAGCTCCCCGACCCGCTCGAGCGTCGCTGAGGCCGGAATCAGGGGAGTTGCCGCTTCGACGGGTTCCGCCGTGGGGGTCTCGTCCGGCTCAGCGGGTGCGCACGCGGTGACGAGCAGAGCGGTCGTAGCAAGGCCGACTGCTCGAAACGGGCGTCTCTTGATCGGTCGCGGACCAATCGAACTTATGCTTGTCATGACGGGCAGATTGCGCTTGAGTGCCGGCCGCGTCAAAGGCCAGCGTGACGCCTGTGACCGCTCGAGCGAAGGAGTCACCCTGAACAGCCTGCTGCCATGGACGCCATGGGCGCTCATTGTAATCGAGCTCTATTGGCATGATCGATCGCACCGCGCTCTTCATTCTGGGGTGGTTCGGCTCAGGCCGCTTCGCGCGACTCCTCGGTCGACTGGTTGGCAACTAGCGATGCTGATGTCTCATCACTTAGGGTTGAGCGAACGCCGTTGAATCGGCGTGACTCATGTGGAACGCTACTGAGTGGGGAAGACAGACATGACGTCGTCACATTTTCGATCTGCAATCGTGCTCCTGCTTGGCCTGCTGAGCGCGATGGCCGCACCCGGAACGGCTCAGGCACAGGCCGACGTGGCCGGGAGCTGGACGCTCTCCGTCTCGACGGACAACGGTGTCACGACGCCGTCCATGACGCTCGAGCAGGACGGGTCTGCGCTCACTGGGCACTACTCCTCTGATGCTCTCGGGGAACAGGATGTGTCGGGGACTGTGGATGGAAACGCAGTCACCATCTCCTTCGACGCCAGCCTTCAGGGGCAGAGTGTCGACGTCGTGTACCGCGGCACGCTGGGTGATGACGGCCGATTGACCGGCACAATCGACGTCGCCGGCGGGATGCTGACCGGCTCGTTCACTGCGACGAGGGACGCGCCCTAGGGGTCTACGGGCAGGGTCGGGCAGACGGCTACCTGGCTAGCGGTCAGTTGCGGTTCAGCTCAGCCTGAGCGCGTCGAATGAGTCCGGCCCACTGATCGAGCTCGCCTGGATCCCACACTTCGTTCATGGTCGAGAGCGCCTCCGCTTCCGAGACGCCTTCCACAAGTGTCCGGTACATGAAGACGAAGGCCGACGCGCGCATGTTCGCGAAGCAATGGACGAAGACCTTCCGCCCCTCGTTGGCCTCCATGACATCGAAGAACATCTCGACGTCTCCGAGCTGCGGGCTCTCCCACTCGACCGGGATGTGGACGTAGGTCAGGCCGTTCTGGGCGACGAGGAAGCCCTCCTCACCATTCCGGCGCTCGTCTGCGATCGCGAGGTTCACGACCACTTCGTACCCCTGCTCGGCGAGGAGAGGGATCTGGTCGTACCCGATCTGCCCGGCCGACGAGAGCATTTCGTCTACGACCTGGAAGTTGCGAACAGTCTCGAGAGGCTGAGGAGTGGCCTGAGATGCCACGGGGGCGGCGAGGATCGCCAGGATCACCAGGGTCGATGCAATACGTGGAAGGTTCATTCGTTGGATAGCCCCGGTCGGATCCACCTGTTCCGGTGAAGGGGTGTCGTTTGACAGGGGTCGCCGGCGTCGGACACGTTCGTTCGAGACCGTCAGGTGGCGGTCCCCCACCGCTCCCAGTGATCCGAGATCCAACTCATGCGACGTGTCCTGCTCTTCGTATTTATCGCCCTTGCGTGTCCCGCGCCGGCTTCCGCCACGTGGTCGATCATTGCCATCGATCGAAACACGGGACGCATCGTCATCTCGTCGGCAACGTGCGCTGCGACGGCTCCGAATCAACTGAAGCTGCTCCAGGCGGTCGTGGTCCCCGGTGTTGGCGTTGCCGCGGCACAGGCCGGCGTAGATCGGACCCATGAGAATCAGAAGCTCATTTATCGTGAGCTCATGAACGGAACGGACCCCGATGAGATCATCCGCATGCTCGAGAACGATGAGAACATTGAACGGAGGCAGTTTGGTATCATCGATATGAGCGGCCGCATGGCCGGTCGGTCGGGTGTGGGTAACGGTGCCGTGTCGATGGACATCCAGGGTGAGTCGGACGACGGGATCCTCTGGTCGGTCCAGGGCAACATCATCGCCACCGAGGAGGCATTGACCGCTGCCGCCACGATCATGCAGCACGGACCCTCGGACATGCTGGATCGGGTTATGCTCGCGATGGAGATCGCGGATGCGCGCGGAGGCGATGTGCGGTGCACCTGCTCCCGTGAACCATTGCCGGAGGCGACACCGTGCAACGGGAAGACAGCACACGTCTCATACCTGCTCGCTGCCGATCCCGACGACCCGCTGGGTGAATTCGCGGCCAGCCATCCGGAAGACATGGAGTCGCCCTATAACGACGGGGACTACTACCTCTACCTGATGGTCGTGCCCACGAACACGACACGGGAGGAAGACGCGAACCCGGTTCGCACGCTTCGAATGCGTTACGATGCCTGGAAGGAGTCGTTGCCCTCAGGGTGAAGTTCTGTCCACACCCAGCTGCAGGGTGATCCACTGTGATCGGAACGCCTCGGGTACTACGCCGGACACGGTCGTCGTTCGGCGCTCCCCGGCCTCGAACCAGGAGATGGTGATGCTGACCGGTCCTGCGCCCGGCGGCAGCCCGAAATGCGCGGGCCCCACACCCTGGGAGGAGTAGCCTCCTCCGGTGTCGATGATGCGGGCTGATATGTACCCGTCTGATTCGCGCCGCACGGTCACGGTCGCGCCCGCGCGGACCCAGCGTCCGCCGTGGTCGACCACGGCCACCTGGAGGGAGCGCGCAGCTCGGCCCGGCAGGAGATCGTTCCGATAGAGCGGATGGGTGCCTTCGGCGTGGTTGTTGGTGAGCGACAGATCGACGTCTCCGTCCAAGTCGAAGTCGGCGAAACGGACGCCGTGGCTCGCGCCGCGCTCCAGCATCGCAGGCGGCAGTGCCTCTTCGAACCCTGAGGCGCCGCCCCGGAAGAGGTAGTCACGTGCCTCGGCCTCTGAAGAGAGGAACGTGTCCACGTAGAGGTCGAGCCAGCCGTCGTTGTCGATATCGCCCCAGTCCGCAGCGACCGAGTGGTGATCTCCCGCCAGCGGAGTGCCCGGGGCTGCGTTGACGAAGGTCCCGTCTCCCTGGTTCTGCCACAGGACATCGGGCCCGTACGACGCGACAAAGAGATCCAGATCGCCGTCGTTGTCGTAATCGCCGATCGCGGTGCCGACGCTCCCGAGATCGTCTGCTCGACCGGGCTGGTGCATGCCCAGCGCGGCGGCGACATCCTCGAAGGTTCCGTCCCCGTTGTTGCGGTAGAACCCATCCTCGTCGCCGTTCTGGTTCGCAACAAACGCGTCGAGGTCGCCGTCGCCATCCATATCGAACCAGGCCACACCCACAGTCCGCCGGTCATCGCCAATGCCGCTCTCTGCGGTCACATCCATGAACGCCGTGCCATCATTGCGGAACAACGTGTTTGGCCGGTCACGGAAGGCCACGAAGAGGTCGAGATCTCCGTCGCCGTCGTAGTCGAGGAAGGCGGGCTGCCGCGTCGTGCCTCCCTGACCGACGCCCACGTCGCTGGCCACGTCAACAAAGGTGCCGCCGTCGTTACGGTATAAACGATTATTGATGCCGAGTGCGGCGAATCCAACGTACAGGTCGGGATCACCGTCCAGGTCGTAATCCCCCCAGGCGGCCGCTCTCGTCTCTTCGTCGATGACGAGTCCCACCTCGGCTGCGACGTCGATGAAGTTTCCGCGGTCGTTCCGGTAGAGCCGGTCTGGGGCTCCGCGGAAGCCGATGAACAGGTCGAGGTCTCCGTCGTCGTCGTAGTCCGCCCAGGCGTTGGTCTGCGCGCCGGGGGCGGAGAAGAGGCTCTCCTGTACGCGCGTGAACGCAGGCGCGAGGACGGTTGCGTCGATGGCTGCAGGATCCGGTTCACCCTCCGGCGGCGCGTCTGCTCCGCAGCCAACGAGGCTCATGGTCAGGAGGAGTCCGGTCCAGCGTCTCGATTCATTCATGCCCGAATCAGTCGCTGTCTTGCGCCGTTTGCAAGGGTCTTCCTGAACTGGGCGCACGCGTCACGTTCATCGCGATGAGCGACGCCCGAACCCTGTCACCTGTTGGCGGCCTGGACGCTACGACCTCAACTTGCCTCCTCATTCTACGATCGGAGAATCGATGGGCATGTTCGCAGGTAATCCACGCGGCCTTGCTGCGGTGTCACCCAGAGGCGTCGCAGTACTCGGGTGCTTCGTGCTGGCCGCGTGTGGTGGTGATACCACGACGGCTTCGCATCGGGTCGTCGTCGCGTCCTTCCAGCATGAGACGTGCACCTTCTGTCCGGGAGGTGACATCTCGGCTGAAGACTGGCGTGTCCGACTCGAGGGAGAAGATGTACTCGGTTCCGGGTCCTACGTAAGTGGCTTCGTCGCTCAGGCGCAGGACTACGGCGATATCGAGCTGATCGGACTGCGCTCACCGTCGGGCGTGTTCGGCGGGTCGTCGCGTAGCTGGAACACCCGTGAAGCCTTCGACGGGTTCCTCGATGCAATGATCGAGGACCTTCGGGCAGCCATGCCAGTGGACGGTGTATATCTCGCTCTGCACGGAGCGATGGCGGTTCGCGACGTCCCCCGTCCTGAAGCGGAGATCGCGCGCCGATTCCGCGAGGTGGTGGGCCCTGACGTGCCGGTCGCGGGCACCTTCGACCTTCACGGAAACGAGGACGAGGAGTTTCTCCGGTACGCCGACTTCGCGTTCGTGACGAAGCGGTATCCGCACTATGACGCCGCGGTGCAGGGGGGAAGAGCAGCTCGCGCGGTCCACCGGGTTATGAAAGGGACGTATACGCCCACGACTGCGACTCGGAAGCCGGGCGTGATCACCGCTACGGTGTTGCAGTGGACCGGACAGTCACCATCGATGGACATCATGGAACGAGCACGCCGCTGGGAGTCCCGTGAGGACGATGCCTTTGTAAGCGTCTTCTACGGATACCCGTGGTCGGACGTCCCGGACGTGGGTGCCACGGTCCACGTGATGACGAATGGAGATCAGGTGCTGGCCGACCGGATTGCGGATGACATGAACGACTTCATCTGGCGGGTTCGTGAGGACTTCGCTGTAGGCGGTTACCCGCTCCCGGAAGACGCCGCGCGACAGGTACGAGCCGCGATCAGTGCCGGGGAAACTCCGGTGGCCGTCGGGGACCACTCTGATCGCCCCGGCGACGCCACACACATCTTCAAGGCGTTCGAAGCAGCTGGCATCGAGCGAGTGCTTCATGGCGCGATCAGTGATCCCGCCGTGCTCGAGGGGCTCGTCGAGGCGGGTGCTTCACCGGGTGATGCGTTCGACGAAGAGATCGGTGGGTTCACGCCGTCGGGGGGCTCCCCGGCCCGTCTCACCGGCGAACTGGCCTATCTCGGTGAGTGGCGAGGCTACGATCAGGTGGCGGTCGTTCGTTACGGCAACGGAAGTGCAGTCATCATCGTGCCGGCGTACACGCAGATCACGGATCCCGAGGCGTTTCGCTTCGGGCCGCTGGATCCATCCGAGTTCGACGTCTTCGTGGTGAAGTCACGCGTGCACTTCCGGCGGGGCTTCGACGAGACCGGTTTCGCTCCGACCATTGTTGTGGTTGAGGCGCCGGGCCCGTTCGTCGGGACGACGTATCTCGATGCGTTGCCCTACGAGAACGTCGATCTTTCCACCCTATTTCCATACGGTGAGCCAGCCGGTCGTTAAATGCCCTTCATCCTTCTCATCGCTGGGTTCTCGGACTGTGGAGCGGTACCCAGTTCGCGATTGGCGGAGCGGTTCGGCTCAGCGAGCGATCCGGGCTCTCTGAAGGATTTGTCGGTCTCGCGATCCGGGAGGCGATCGGCCAGATGTTCGAGGATTTTCCGGGACGCTGAGGTCACGACTCGGGTTTGATCAGATCGTCAGGCGACTCGATGACCTGGAGTTGGATGATGTTCGCCATCGCTCTTCACTTCGGAGTGTTCGAGTGTTCACCGGCGCTGAACCACGCCCGCCTCTGGGTCGACATGGCGTAGGCCGTGACAGGGACCGGGCCACTTCCGTATGTTGGCCGGAGTGTGAAGCGGAGGTGACGGGTGAAGCTGACGTGTGCAGATGGACGTGCGTTCCGCTTCGTCCTGCGGAGCATGTGACCAGGGGCGTCCGGGTGGCGTGACTCAGATTTTCCTCAAAGACATCGGCGCCGCGCATCCGGGCGGCTGACCCAACAGACAACTCAGGAGCAGGTACAGCATGTTCAAGCGCTCATTCATCATTTGTGCGGCCCTGGTCGCGACTGCTGCCTTTACTGCCGCCGAAGCCTCCGCCCAGGACGCGACCCATCGATTCGGCCGCTGGAAGATGGACTCCGATGCACCCGCGCCGGCGATCAACATCATGACGTACGAGGCCTGGGGAGACGGCGGCATGTCGATCACGGTGGCCGCCACCAACGCCCGGGGTCAGGACTCCGAGTGGGGCTACAACACGATGTTCGACGGTGATTTCCGCGAAGTATGGGGCCAGAATGGCTCCCAGACGTCGGTTGAATGGGTGAACGAAAGCACCACCCGCATCTCGAACATGCGCGACGGCCGCGTAACCCAGGTGATCATCAACGTCCTGTCCGAAGACGGCAACACGATCGAAAACGAGTACGTCCGCATGGACGAAAACGGGAAGGTCACGGGCGTCGGGCACGCTACCTACCGACGGATGCAGTAGACGATCTACCGTCGTACCACACAGATGAGGACACGACCGATGCGACTCCTGAACTCAATCTCCAGGGGCGCGATGGTCGTGCCCTTCGTGTTGCTTGGCCTGCTGCCTGCGCCGGCCAGATCACAGAGCATCGATCTAGCTGCTGTGGCATCGTGGCTGGCGCCTGATGTCCCAACGGGGTATGAGACGCGCACAGTGCCCTGGCTGGCAGAGGCCCTGCCGACCTGGTCTGTGGATCACTGGGGGAATCTGGTCCGCGTCGTAGGCTCGGGGACCCCTCGTCGGATCGTGGCATGTGCCCTCGATCGGCCCGCTCTTTCCGCGTCCCAGATCACCGATGACGGCTATCTCCGGGTGCACAGGATCGGCCGGGGGTCGCGGCATCCCCTGTGGGATCAGCACTTCGAGGCCCAACAGGTCCGGGTCATCACATCTGGTGGACCGGTGGCGGGCGTGGTCGCGCGCAGCAACGGGCACTTCGCGGCGCAGCATCGTGACGAGACCAGTATCGTCTCGGCGGACGATCTATGGGTCGATCTCGGAGCTGCGTCGGCTGCCGATGTGGACGCACTCGGCATCGGGCTGCTCGATCCGGTCGTGCGCCACCTGCCGGCCTGGGTGATGGAGGGAGCAGTGGCTGGACCCGATGCCGGACGACGGGCAGGGTGCGCGGTCGTTGCTGCGGTCGCTGAGGCCGCGGCGGATTCACCTGACCGAGGCGAGGTCCACTTCGTCATGAGCGCCCAGGAAGGCTTCGGCTGGATCGGGCTGTCGTCATACGTCGCGCGCGGTGGCGACTTCGACCAGGTGCTCATCCTGGCGCCCGGTGGTGCCGTCCAGGCGAACGAGACGAGAGCAGCTGGCTCGTTCGGACGGATGGGCGGTGTGTTGGCTGACGCCGGACTCGAAGGCGTCCAGTGGGTGCAGCCCGAGGTCATGGCTGCGGGGGCTCACATGGAGGTGATCGAGGAGGGGCAGATTCAGGCCCTGGCTCAACAGGCGGCGAGCGTGGCCGGTGGAAACAGGGAGCTCGAATGGGTGCGCGCTCCGGAGCGGACTCTGTTTCGGACGGACGCGTTCGACTCCTCGGTGGACCGAGTCGGTCAGGTGCTCACCGACCTGGTTGAACTTTACGGTGTGCCCGGCCACGAGTGGCCCGTCCGTCGTTATCTACTCGAGAATCTGCCCGACTGGGCGCGGGACCGGGCTGTCGTGGATGACATCGGCAATGTCTGGGTCGAGGCGGGCCCAGACCGGGACACGACCGTGTTCATGGCGCACATGGACGAGGTCGGCTACGAGATCGAGTCGATCGACCCGGACGGCACCGTGTCGTTCCGTCGCCTCGGAGGAGCGGTCTCTTCCGCGTGGGAAGGCCAGACGGCGCTCCTGCACTTCGATCCAGAGGGCGCCCCGAGCACTCAGACTGCTGAAGGTCTCGACGCGTCAGATCACTGGAAGGATCACTCGTTGTCGGCGAGCGCACCCGCACCCCTGCACGGGGTGTTTCTAACGCGAAGCGAGGCGGACCGTAAGAACCCACCGCCCGAACGGGCGTGGTTCGGTCTCGACCGAGCCGGGCTCGAGGGTCGGGGGGTCCGTCCGGGTCTCTCGGTGACGAGCTACAAGGAAGGCCTCCGCATGGGCAGCCACCGGTTCGTCGCACGGGCTCTTGACGACCGTGCTGGCACGGCCGCGCTTCTCCTGGCTATCAACGAGATCGACCCCGATGCACTGCCGGGGAAGGTGATCTTCGCCTGGTCGGTGCATGAAGAGGGCGGGCTCATCGGCGCTGGCGCCATGGCCCGTCGCTTTGCGCGCAGCACGCGCCGGATCTACTCGATTGACACCTTCGTCTCATCCGACACCCCGCTGGAGTCTCCTCACTTCGCGTATGCCCCGCTCGGTGACGGCCCGGTACTACGCGCGACGGAAAACTCGGGCGTATCCCCGGATCGTGAGCGCGCTCGCGTATTCCGCGCAGCGCAAGCCGCAGGTATCGAGATCCAGATGGGGCTCACCCAGGGCGGTACGGACGGCACTCAGTTTACGTACTACGGGTCGCCCAACCAGGGACTTTCGTGGCCGGGTCGATACAGCCACTCACCCGGTGAAGTCCTCGATCTGAGAGATCTTACGAGCCTGGCGGAGCTGATCCAGGCCGTTGCTCTCACGGGCGAGAGGTAACGGGGAAGGAAGACCGTCAACGCGGATGGCTGTGGGTGAGCCCGCGCTCTACCTTTCGCCCTTCGCTCGAAGTCTGAACCGTTCCGGACCGCATCATGAAACGCATTGCTCTGACTCTGGCCTTCGTGGCCGTGATGCCCTTCGCACTCTCCGCCCAGCAGGAGGAGGCGTACGATTACTGGCGTCCCCAGCGCGAGATGATCAGCCACGGTCAACAGGCGATCCTGATGTGCAACGGGCTGTTCACGGGTGAGCGCACCCTGGAACGGGTGTTCGATCAGGAGCTGGCGTTCCTGCCGCAGCCGGTGGGGACGACTCAGGGTGGCGATTACGTCGTTGACTGGGACCGTGAGGCGGTCGCCATCGGGGCATCGGGCGGCACACCGATCATGCGGGCCGCGTTTCGTGAAGGGATCGGTTGTGTGATTCTCTCGCCAGATCAGACGTTCGAGGACATTGACGACCTCCCGGAGTTAACGATGGCTCCCCCTCCGGGTGATGCGGCGGAGATCGCATGGCCAGACGGGGATCTCGTCGAGGATATCTCGCTCTCGCCGGGCGTCGACGCTGACGCGCTTCAGGCGGCGTCGGACTGGGCATTCGACCGTGAATCACCGGAACAGGTGACGCTGTCGCTGATGGTCGTCCACGAGGGCCGGATCATCCACGAGCGCTACGCCCCGGGCGTGGACGTGACGACGAAGACCCGGACGTGGTCGACCGCGAAGAGCATTGCGGTCACCATGATCGGCATGCTGGTGGACGAAGGGGCAATGTCTCTCGACGAGCCGCTCGGTTTCGAGTGGCTGCCCGAGGCTCGCTCTCCCGAAGCCGATCCGCGCAACGACATCACGCTGCGCCATGTTCTAAACATGTCGAGCGGGCTCGAGACTGTAGATAATCAGGGGCTCGAATACGCGATCGGCTCGGGGCTGTCCTACTGGGCAGGTGCCAGCTCGGTCGACGGAGCGCGCAGTCGTGCGCTGACCCGCGAGCCAGGCACGTTCTGGGACTACGAGAACTACGATACCTTGCTCGGCGTGTACGCGATGAAGCTCGCGCTTGGAGATGACCAGACCTACGCCGAGTTCCCGCGCCGCCGCCTGCTGGACAGGATCGGAATGCGAAACACGCTGCTGAGTACGGATCGTTTCGGCGACTTCATTCTCAGCAGTCAGGTCTACACCAATGCGCGCGACCTCGCGCGCTTCGGCCTGCTCTATCTGAACGGAGGAGTCTGGCACGGAGAGCGTCTGATCTCCGAAGACTGGATCGAGTTCACCCGAACACCGGCGCCCGCGACAGCAGACACCGGCAACTTCTACGGAGGTCAGTGGTGGCTGGTGCCGGACGGACGGGATGATGTGCCGAAGACAGCCTACTCGACAGCGGGCAATCGAGGACAGTACGTGATCGTAGTCCCCGGTCAGGACCTGGTGATCGTGCGCCGCGGCCTCGATTACGGGCGCCAGGGGTTCAATCGGTGGGATCTCGCACGCGAGGTTCTCAAGGCATTCGATCGCGTCTCGGACGACCGGTAGAACTTCCGTCGATCTGAGGGATACCTAGCGTGGCCTGCTCGCACTACACGCACTGAATGTTTAAGACCGGCTACATTCTCACCCCGAAACACGACCTGGTCTGGTTTCTGGGGCTCCCATTCCTGGCCGTCGCGCTCGCGCTCGGGTTCCAGGCGTGGTTGCCGTATGTCGCGGTGGCCTCCATCAATCTCTGGATCACGATCCCGCACCATTATGCCGGGTGGGTGCGCTCATACGGTATGCCCGATGTCTGGGACCGATTCAAAGACCGGCTGATCATTGGTCCGGTCGTCATCATCGGGTTCACGGTCATGGGCCTGCAGTTCGCTCCGATCTCGCTGCTCCTGCTGGTCACGGCGTGGGACCATCAGCACAGCATCATGCAGCAGCATGGCCTTGCGCGGATCTACGACTTCAAGGCCGGGGCAGGGCTTAAGCAAACGCGTCGCTACGACCTCGCGCTTCACTGCGTGTTGTACTCGTACATGTTCCTGAACGCACCGATGTTCAAGTTCCTGTGGATTCGTGAGCTCCATCGCATGCGCGTGCCGCTGTCCGTTCCCTTCGTGGACAGCCTGCTGATGGTCAGCCAGATCGTACTGGTCGGCTATGTGCTTGTGTACTTGTGGCACGTGTGGAGGACGCACCAGGAAGGCGCGATCATCAATCCGGTGAAGTACGCGTTCATCTTCGCCAGCTACTTCCTCTGGTACTTCGTCGCGTGGAACACCAATTCGATTCTGCTCCACGCCGTGGCCCACCGCCTCATGCACGGAGTGCAGTACATCGTCATGGTGTACTCCTTCATGCGGAAAAGTCAGGAGAAGGGCACGTTCCGGGTGGGTTTCTGGAGCAAGCTGACCGGACCCGGGCACCTGCGCTGGTTCCTCGCAGGCGGTGTGGTCTACGCGGTACTGTTCCAGCTGGTCATCAACCGTCCACTCGACGAGTTCGGCTTCGGCGTGGTGAACTTCGCGCCCTATCCTGCGATCGAGGAGTTCGGCGTGCCGGCGATGGACTACGCGAGCGGGTACGCGCTCTTTTCACAGATGATGATCTACGCCTACGGTCTGATGCATTACTATCTCGATTCGTTCATCTGGAAGGTCACCGACAAGCAGACGCAGACGGGGCTCTAGTCTGCTGAGGAGGTTCCATGGCCCTCGCGCCTGACAACACGCCTTGGTACCGACGCTTTCGTATGCTGTTCATCGTGTACCTGCTCGGACTCTTCTTTGGCGGGCGAGAATTCCTGATTGCGCGGTCCGGTACCGAGGTGGACCCGGGCTCCGAAGAATGGTCGCGCATGGCCGAGGTCATCGCCGAGCTCAATCCGGCAGACGCCGACACGGACTTCCTCCTCGCGATGGAGGCGCTCCAGGAAGGCGACGAGGTCGGGTACATCGAGCACATGGAGACGGCGCTCGGCAAGGGCGTCAAGCACAACAACTTCCTGCTCGCCGAATATGCGCATCACCTCATCCGCATCCAGGCCCCCTTCGAGAACATCGATGTCGCGCTGAACACGTGGCGGAAGAATCACCAGCTTTCGTTCGAGATCGTAACCCTTCCGCTGGGGCGGGGGCCGTCGAGCCAGCAGGACTATGACGCCATCCGGCGAGAACTCGACGCCCTCGACTGGATCTACAAATGGGAACTTCAGGAGCCCGCGGCGGAAGCCTCGCAGTGGCTGCTTCTCTTCCAGTTCGAGCCCGCGAAAGAGGCCGTCATCCGCGATGTGACCGAGGCCATCTCCATTCTTGGACTGCCGCCTGAAGTTCGTTCCCGTTTACGCGTGCGATGCACCAGCTGGACTGACTGCCAGTCGCAGGCACGCTGACGACTGATCGCCTGCAGCACGTTGCGCAGTCCGCCCCACGACTACCTCGGTTCGACCAGACCAGAGGTGAGAGGCACCGGCGTCATCAATTTGTAGATGGGAGCAAGTGGAGGCTCGGCGGCGTTGACCGTACTGCCGGGACGTGGCACCCAAGCGTCCATGCGGTTCCAGTAGACGACGTTGTCCTCAGTTTCCACCTCGAGCATGTGGGTCACAAGCCGACCGAGATACTGGGCGGTTGGGACGACATAGGTCCCGACTGGGAAGTCACGGGTCTGCGTGATGACCTCGCCAACCTGAATGCGCGTGACGGCCTGGTGGTTGTATTGCCGCTCGTGCAAGACGTCCGCCACCGTGTATGCCTGAATCTCGAGCGTCGCGGGCTCGATGAGTCGTTCGACGGTGATGCCGTGCCTCAGCAGGAGCGCTACGGCGTCCTCCGCGTCGCGGGGCAGCATGTATGCCCAAGGCCGATCACGCAGCGTGACTGCCACCGGTTTCTTCATGAGTCGGGCGTCTGTGACCTGGATGGTGTCGACTGTCATGCCGGGCTCGTCATTGAAACCGCCGCCGCGCACGATCTCGTAATCGACGAGGTAGTCCTCCGCTGCGTATTCCATCTCGACTGCGATCTGGCCCCGTGGCTCGGCACCCATGGCGATCGTTTCTGCCCGGGCGTCCTCGATGGTGCGTACGAGCTGGCCTGCGTTCGTGACGACCCACTCGGCGACCGAGAGATAACCGAGGTAGCCAGCACGCGCGCCCACCTCGAGCTCCTGGCTGGGCGCCTCGAAGAGGATCCCTACGGAGTTGACGATGCCGCCGTAATTCCGCCCGATGCGCACTTGCGATCCACCGGTATTCCACTGCTCTTCGTTTCCGCGCTGGTAGTACCAGGACTTCATCCCCTCGCCCTCGAGCTTTGCGTCGATGGACGGGAAGATTTCGTTGTCACAGAGCAGCGTGAGCTCGATCGCGGAGTCGTAGTGGCTCGTGCACTGGTAGTTGAGGTTGTACGGCCGTGCGCCTCCGTTGTGGCCATCGATGAAAAGGTGAGGCCGCCACTCCGTGATGAGGTTCTGCACGTAGGACTGGATCGTCGGGTGCTCGAGCTTCACATAGTCACGATTCAGATCGATTCCCCACGAATTGCCACGCTGCCCTCGCTCCGAGCCTTCGAACCCATCCGGATTGATCTGCGGTGCGACGAGGATCGTCACCTCGTCCAGGAGTGCGTTGGCCGAGGTGCCGGGAGTTGCGAGATCCCGCATGAGCACGAGCAGGCCCTCACGGAAGGTGCGTTCACCGCCATGTACGTTGGCCGCAAAGAGGATGACCGGGCGATCCAGCGCCATCGCCTCCCACGGTTCCGAAATCAGTGGACGCGAGAAGATCGCGTACGGAAGCTTCCGGCCCTCACGGGTCTCACCATAAGTCCCGAGGCGCATATCTGAAGAACGTCCACGCAGTTGCTCGAGGTAATCCCACATCTCAAGGTGTCGCGTATGCGCTGTGAAGCCGTTCATCTCGGCCGCGGTGCGCGGGTAGCCCTCTGGGACCGGGCTCCACTGGACCTGGGCCTCGAGTGAGGGCGAGGTGCCGAGTAGCAACGCTGTCGCGACGACTAGCGACACGCGGGTGAGGTGGGAGCGCGATCGGGACATGATGGTCCTGGCTTCGTGTGATCTGAATTCGGATGAAGGGAAAGTAGAAACGGCACAGGGAGGCGGCGAGGGGGGCTCGCTCATAGATTCCCGGCGCCTGTTTTTGTTCGATGAGTGGAGGTGCCGATGAGTGGCGCGATTGTCGTGTCGCAGCTGGGTGGGCCCGAGGTGTTGGAGTGGGTGGATCAGGATCCCGGTACGCCGGGGCCGGGTGAGGTCAGGATCCGGCACACGGCGATCGGATTGAACTTCATCGACGTGTATCACAGGACGGGCTTGTACCCTGTCGAACTCCCGTTCACGCCAGGTTCGGAGGGGGCCGGCGTCGTAGAAGCCGTGGGTGATGACGTCGACGACCTGCAGGTCGGCGCCCGGGTTGCGTATACGAGTAACGGTCCGATCGGCTCGTACTGCGAGGTGCGGGTCATGCCACGGGGCCGCCTGTTCGAACTTCCGGACGAGATCAGTGAGGAGACCGCCGCAGCCATGATGTTGAAGGGGTGCACGGTCGAGTATCTCGTGCGGCGGACGTACGCCGTGCAGGCCGGTGACAACGTTCTTCTGACTGCCGCCGCAGGTGGGGTGGGTCTGATCGCATGTCAGTGGCTGAATGCTTTGGGCGCAAACGTGATCGGAACGGTCGGCAGCCCGGAGAAGGGTGAGCTGGCGAAGGCCAACGGCTGCAATCACGTGATCCTGTATCGCGAGGAGAACATCAGCGAGCGGGTCGCCGAGATCACGGATGGCGAGGGATGTCGGGTTGCCTATGACTCTGTAGGGGCCAGCACCTTCGAAGCCTCGCTCAAGTCGCTGTCACGACGCGGGATGCTGGTCACGTTCGGGAATGCTTCAGGCCCCGTTGAGCCCATCTCGCCACTGGTCCTTGCCAAGCATCGGTCGCTTTTTCTCACGCGGCCGAGGCTCGGCGACTACTACACCACGCCCGAAGAGACCGCGGACGGTATCCGGGCGCTCTTCGACATGGTGCTCCACGGGAAGGTTGGGCCGCACATCGGGGCACGGTGTTCTCTGCATGACGTCGCCGCTGCTCACCGGGCACTGGAGGCGCGGGAGACGGTGGGGTCCACAGTGCTCGTGCCGGGCTAGAGCACGGACCCCGACGAGCTGTCCCGGGGCCCTCCGGTACGGGAGGGCCCCACACTCAGAGGCTTGTGGTCGGTGGCGCGGCGCGAGCATCGTGTAGACACGCGGGGCTTGCAGGGGCGGAAGTGACCGTCCGGACCGCCGTCTGACCGCGAAGCTGACGAAGCTCTTTGCGTTCTAGCGCCTGCGCTGCTCCGCAATCGCTGCCCTCATCGCCTCGATTGTGGCATCGGTTCGGAACTCGATCAGCCGCCTGCCGTGCTCCAGTGCTTCGTCGATGGGCAGAATACTGATGTCGTTGATCGAGGCCTTTCCGGCGTCGATCCGCTGAGCGAGTCGCACGTACTCCGGATCATCGTTCATGATGATGGTCGTGATGTAATAGTCGTCGTGCAGCCCCTCGAGTCGCGGATCTTCATCGATTCCAAGCTCGTCGCGCTGAAAGGCCAGTACGTCCTGATAGTTGTAGTACTCGGGGATGTGGGCGATCACCACGCCGTCGTCCGCCCACTCCGCGCGAAGGGCATCGGCCACCTCCTGCATGCCACGGAGATTCCCGCCGCTGTCACCCATCAGGAAGATGCTGGTGAAGCCCTGAGCCCTCAGGCTTACGGCGTAGTCGCGGAGGACCGCACGGTACGTCTCCTGCGAGTAGCGAATGCCCCCTGGGCTGGTCGCACGCTCGGGGTTGCCGGGCTCGATCGTGACGATCGGAGCGACCAGCGTCTGCCCGAATTCACGTGCGATCGATTCTCCCATGACACGGAGCACATGGTTGTGCTTGCCCGTGGTCAGATAGGGTCCGTTCTCCTCGATGCCACCGGTCAGGATCAGCGCGGTTCTCCAACCGTCGGCGAGGAGATCTCGGACCTCGGGCATTGTGAGTTCCTCGATCCAGACGTTGTCCGCCAGCGCGATTGGGCGCGGGAAGGTGTTCATGTCCTTCATCTCATCGCTCTGCGCGGACGCGGCGTACGGTATGAGACCGGCGGTGATCACGGCGATTCCGACGAGCACGGACTTCTTCATCTGATTTCTCCGTCGCGACTTGCTTGACACTTCAAGGTGTGACTATGCACTTGTAACTCTAGCTCTACCATCCCCAGAAGAAGACACAACGAGTCCGGGGCAGTGGTTTCTGTCTGAGGCCACGCAGGCGTTGATCGACGTTGACGCAGGTATGATATGATCACCCGTCGGAGGTGGTCGACTGGAAGAGGTCGACCGCCTCAGCGCGTTGACGCGGTGACGCGTTCCGAAAGACAGTAGGTTCCGATTCTCACTGCTTCGGTCGATCCGCGACATGTTCGAGGGTCCCGGCCGACGCTTCATGCGAAGCAAAGAAGGACGTTCGATGAAGAAGATGTGGTTCACGCTCGCCGTGATTGGCTTGGGAGCGGCTCCGGCCATACAGGCTCAGACCTTCCCGACCGCCGACCCTGTGATCCGCCAGATGTGGCAGCAGGGCATGGGGGACGGGTCGCAGGTGTACCCTCTCGCGCAGACTCTGATGGACTCGATCGGGCCACGCCTGACGGGCACCCCCGGATACGTGCGTGCGGCCGAATGGCTCGAGAGTCTGTATGACTCCTGGGATGTCGACGTCGAAAGACACGAGTACGGGACGTGGCGAGGCTGGGAGCGTGGTATCACCCACGTGGACCTGATCGAACCGCGTGTCCGCACGCTCAATGCCACAATGATGGCATGGAGTCCAGGCAGTGGCGGCGTGATCGATGCGGAGGTGATCGCCTTGCCGACCCTGACGAGTGAGGCCGACGTCGAGGCCTGGCTTCCTCAGGTCGCCGGTAAGGTTGTGGCGATCTCCTTCCCGGAGCCGACGTGTCGTGCCCCCGAGTCGTGGGAGGCGCGCGCTACGCCCGCTTCGTACGAGCGCATGCAGGCGGAGCGGAGTGCGGCCGAGCAGTCGTGGACCCGTTCACTCCTGATGGCGGCGGGGATGCAGCAGGGAAGCGGAAGAGGTGCGGAGGCCGTTTTGGCTCAGCGCCTCGAGCAGGCGGGAGCCGCAGCTGTGTTCCGGGCGCTTTGGTCTGATGGATGGGGTGCTGACAAGATCTTTGACGCAAGCACGGAAGATGTCGCGACGATCCAGCTTAGCTGTGAGGACTACGGTCTTGTGACCCGGCTTGCCATGAACGAGCAGTCGCCTCATGTACGGATCAACGCAGAAGCCGAGTTCACGGAGACGGTCCCAGCCTTCAACGTCGTGGCCACCATGCCGGGGACCGAACTCCCCGACGAATACGTACTGCTCGGTGCGCACCTCGATTCATGGGATGGCGCGTCCGGTGCGACGGATAACGGGACCGGCACGATCATGATGCTCGAGGCGGCGCGCATTCTGAAAACGGTGTATCCCAACCCCCGCAGGACCATCGTCATTGGGCACTGGGACGCAGAGGAGCGTGGCCTGATCGGCTCCAATAACTTCCAGGCCGATCACCCCGAAATCATGGACGGTCTTCAGTCCGCCTTCAACCAGGACAATGGGACCTGGCGGGTCGACTACATCCGGATGATGGGGTTTGCCGAGGCCGGTTCTCACTTTGCGCGGTGGTTCTCGGCGATTCCACCGGAGATCACGCAGCACATTGAACTGGATATCCCCGGGCTACCGGAATCGGGAGGGAGTGATCACATGTCGTTCCTCTGTGTGCCGGCACCGTCATTCCGCTTCCAGTCCGACTACCCGGACTATCGCCAGTACACCTGGCACACCGGCATCGACACGTTCGACAAGATCGTGTTCGATGACCTGCGGAATAATGCGACGTTGGCTGCCATGGTCGCCTATATGGCGTCCGAGGATCCGGAGCGGGTCTCGCGTCAGACCGTCGAACTCCCGACGCAGCGTCCTGAAGGTCCGATGCGTGTGTCGCGGAGGACTCAAAACGCCCCTTCGATCGGCCAGTGGCCGCAGTGCCGAACACCGCGACGGAGCTTCAATAATTAGGCCGCACGCGCGGGCTTGAGTTCAGCGCTCGGACTCAGGGGGCGGGCCTGTCCGGGCCCGCCCCCTTTTTGACACCGAGTCCAGGCAGGTGCTGACAGCGAGCGGGAATGTCAGGAAGACTAGGACTCGAGGGGGCTGACGATCCTTTTTGACCATGGCTGCCGGACGAGTCGTCGAGCCCGTGCGATTGCTGACCGAGAACAGTGCGCGTATGCTCGCGCGATGCACCCCCGCGCACTTGCCCGGCTCGCGGTCGTTCTGATCACGCTGCTCGCTTCCCTCCACCCGAACCTCGTCTCGGGTCAGCGTATCGAGCGTATCCCCGAATCTCTGATCCGGGATGTCATGCCGGGGGCTGATCGCTTCGGTGAGGTCGACGGCGACCCTCCGGTCATTCTGGCGTTCACGGAGTCACCAGACGACTCGGAGGTCGTGTTCGGCTACGTGTTCCTGACCTCGGATCTGCCACCCGAACAGTACGGGTACAGCGGGCCGATCGAAGCGCTTGTGGGGATGCGGCCAGATGGGACGCTCACGGGGATGCTCGTTACGGACTACAACGAGTCCTATATGCGGAGTATGGGTGACTTTCTGCGAACGCCTGGGTTCCAGGAACAATTCGCAGGCAAGCACATCGGTGAGCCCTTCCAACTCTGGAATGACATCGAAGGCATCTCGCGTGTCTCGATCAGTGTTCGAGCCCTGTCTCGCGGAGTCCGTGACGCAGCTCGTCGGGTGGCCAACGCATACGCGCTGATTGATGGGCCGGCCGCGACCGCTACCGAGGCTGTGGATCCCATCGGCATGTCGTGGTTCGACCTCAGGCAGTCGGGTATCGTCAAACGCTTCGAGGTGACCGAGCCTGGCGAGGGGTCCGCCGGGATCGGGCTCGCCTTCATCGAGAACGATCGACTCGGTGCCTACTTCCTCGGCGCGCAGCTCTATGAACGAGCTCAACGCTCCGCGGAGCGACGTGGAGGTGCCGATAACCTCATGCTGTATACGATCGACGGTTCGAGGCTGAGACTCTTTCGGCAACAGGGTTGGAGTATCGAGCAGGACGGTGACACGACCGAGATCGAGACCCGCAATGTGGTCTCGATGGGGCTCCCCTCGGGCGGGATCGTCTCGGGGGAAGCGACCATGGTCGGAGTCATGCTCGTCGACGGCTCGGTCGATCCGTCTCGCCCATTCCGCTTCATCTACGATCTCGATGAATTGGGCGTGCACGCGGTGGAGTACCTGAGCCTCGAGGCTCGTCGTGCGGCAGCGGAGGCGCAGGCGCAGGCCGAAGCCGCCGCTGCTGCTGCCATCCTCGCCCAGGCGGCCGAGCGTGCAGAGGCAGAAGACCTCGAGGAGCCGGAGGAGCCGGAGGCTCAGCCTGCTGACCAACCTGCGGAAGATACCTTAGCCGGGGGCCTGCCGTCCGTCGCCACTGAGGATGCTGACGCAGTCGACGTGCCGCAGCCGGCCGTGTCTGCGGTTGTACCGATTGAGGACACGTCCTCCTCACTGGACTTCGTGCTGACCGAAGACGAGACGTTGCTCCAACGGACCCTGGCGGGAGCGTCGTGGAGCCGCCTGGCTATGATGGCCTTCATCATCGCGCTCGCGTTTGCGGCGTTCTTGTCCAAGATCACGCCGCTGCGCTGGGCCTCGCTCGCTGTCACGCTTGTCGTTCTGGGTTGGATGGACGGCGGCTTTCTTTCCGTCTCGCACATCACCAGCGGGATCTGGACCGGTGTCGGCGTCTACCTCCGCGATCTCCCCCTGCTCCTGCTCGTCACGTTCACTCTGGTCACAACCCTGATATGGGGGCGCGTATTTTGCGGCTTTCTTTGTCCGTTCGGGGCCCTTCAGGACGTGATCGACCACATCGTTCCGAAGTCATGGAAGCGGCCGCTGTCCCAGCGTGTCCACCGGCGCGCCGCGTGGATCAAGTACGGGATTCTCGCGGTGATCCTGATACCGGCGATCCTGGGTAGCGAAGTGAGCCTGTATCAGTATTTCGAGCCCTTCGGGACGGTTTTCTTCCTCAGTCCGTCGTTTCCGCTGTGGCTCATTGCCGGAGGCTTCCTCGCAGCGTCCGTCGTCATCCCACGCTTCTACTGCCGCTATGCCTGCCCGCTCGGTGCGGCACTGGGAATCGTCTCCCTCGTGTCTTTTCGTCGCATTCCGAGGGTCGAGCACTGTTCCCTGTGCTCGGTATGCGAGCAGAAGTGCCCGACTGGTGCGATCCGCCAAGAGGTGATCGACGTTCATGAGTGCGTGCGCTGCAACGTCTGCGAAGTCCAGTTGATGGAACGGAACGGTGTGTGTCGTCACGACGTCGAAGAGATCCGGCCGCGTCTCATTCAGCTGAAGGTGAAGACAGGTGTCTGACGCCCGGTCGATGTCACGGCGTGAAGCGCTGAGGATTTCGGCGGGGGTCGGGATCGGTGCGGCTTTCGGAGTCGGTGTCGGCGTGGAGCTTTTGCGGCGGGCGGGTCTTCAGCGTGTTCGAGAGACCAGGGCCCATATGGGCACGCTCGTGACGCTCACGGTCGTGCATCCGGAAAGCGGTGCCGCGCGGGCGATGGTCGATCGAGCGTTTGCCGAAATGGAGCGACTGGAAGCACAGCTCTCGCGGTACCGTCCCGACTCGGCCGTCGGGCGTCTGAACAAAACCGGCCGACTTGAGGCCGCACCGGCGGCGCTGGTCGACGTACTGACCCTGGGGCTCGACGTGAGCCGGCGATCACGTGGTGCTTTTGACGTCACCATCGCTCCGCTGGTCGAGCTACACACCGAGACGTTCAAGCGAACCGGGGCACTCCCTCGTGACGAGGACATCGAGCGCGTACTCGATCATGTCGGATACCACGGGCTGAGTGTGGCTGGGCGTCGGGTAGAGCTGGCGGACCCACGCATGCAGATCTCGCTCGATGGGGTGGCGAAGGGCTTCATCGTCGACCGGATCGTGTCACGACTCTCAAAAGACGGTGCGGAACGCGTGCTGGTGGATGCCGGAGGGGACATGGCGTCCGGCGGGGTCGGCGTCGCGAGCGATCCGTGGACCGTTGGCGTCCAGCACCCCCGACGCACGGAAGCCCTGGTCGGGCGGATCCAGCTCCAGGGCGGAAGCATCGCGACCTCTGGAGACTATCTGCGCCATTTCACCCCCGATCGGCGTCACCATGACATCCTCGACCCCCGAACCGGGCGATCACCCGTGCAGGCCAGTTCCGCGACAGTCATCGCGCCCAGCGCTGCCGAGGCTGACGCTCTCTCCACCGCATCGCTCGTGCTAGGCTCCGTCGACGGCATCGCGCTGATTGACGCGTATCACGACGCGGAAGCGCTCCTGGTGTCGAAGGACAACGGTCGTGTGACATCCCGGGGCATGGTCGAGCGTCTGGGCTGAGCTCTCAGACCGAGGTCAGTCCGAACGTATGTTTCAGTGCCGAGCGGGCTCCGTGGTAGCCAGCCATCCCGTGCACGCCTCCGCCCGGTGGGGTCGAGGCGGAGCACAGGTAGAGGTCCCGGCGCGGAGTTCGGTATCCCGGTAGTCCCCACCGGGCCGGACCGACCATCTGGTTCAGCGTGAGCGCACCCCCGTTCACGTCTCCACCCACGAGGTTACCGTCCCAGCGCTCCAGTCGCCGCGTGTTCCAGGACGAGCGCGAAAGGACTCGTGACCTGAAGCCCGGAGCGAATCGTTCGATCTGCGCCTCGATCGCGTCCGTCGCATCTCCATTCCAACCGTTCGGCACGTGACAGTATGCCCAGGCCGTGTGCTTGCCCTCGGGAGCCCTGGAGTGATCGAAGAGCGACGGCTGGGCCAGGAGGACAAAGGGGCGCTCGCTTACCTTGCCGGCCGCCGGCGCTGCCTCCGAAGACACAATGTCTTCCAAGGTTCCTCCGACGTGCACCGTCCCCGCCCGTGCAACCGCCGGGTCACTCCAGGGAATCGGGCCATCAAGTGCCCAGTCGACCTTGAAGGCTCCCGGGCCATAGCGCCAGCGGCCCAGGCGTCGTCGGAACGAGGCGGACAAGCCGCTGTCTTCGAGGTTGGCGACCTGCCCATGCGTCAACGCGAGAAGTGTCGCGCGTGCGGTGGGGAGAGCGGCTAGAGATCGTACAGCGTGGCCCGTTTCGATCACGCCTCCGATCGATGTGAAGTAGCCCGCGAGCGCCCCAGTCAGAGTTCCTGCGCCACCTCGAGGGAAGGGCCAGCCAACTGCATGCGCTGCAACGATCAACGTCGCCCCGACTGCCCCGGTCAGCGTGTGCGTAAGGGGTGTTCCTGCATGTGCCGCGTTCCCGGCCAGAAGGGCTCGAGCCTGGTTGTGTCGAAATGCGTTCGCTATTCCCGGCGTCGAGCGAATCGCGAGAGGTGCCAGACGCGCCATGAGGAGTGGCGACCTCGGTGGCGACAGGGGCGAGCGGAGCAGATGTGTGATGAAGGTGTCCCAGTGCTCGACGAACGGTCCGAAGCGGCGGATCCACGCTGCGCCGTCGTCCCCGAGGGATGCTGCGGTCTGCTCGATATCTCGCTCCAGAATGGCGGCGTTCTCGCCCAGCAGCGGATGAGCTAGTGGCGCGCCGGGGTGCACCCACTCCACCCCGAATGACTCGAGTGGCAGAGACGAGAAGAAGGGGGAGCCGATGCCGAGCGGATGCACGGCCGAGCCGACGTCATGGAGAAACCCCGGAAGCGTGACCTCTTCGGTTCGCGCTGCTCCCCCGACCGTTTCCGCGGCCTCGACCAGGAGAGTTGAGCACCCGTTGCGTTGAAGCTCGATTGCGGCGGCGAGGCCATTGGGCCCCGCACCGACTACGACTGCGTCATAGCTCATCGGTCGTCTGGGCGAGGGCCTGTTGTGTCAGTTCGTGTAGAGAGATCCGAACCGAAGCATCACTGTCGATGCCCCTGCTTCGGTGAGCGTGACAACGTAGAGTCGGTCGTATTCCATCTCTTTGATGGGCGTTCCCGGGTCGCCGCCGAGCGCCTCCACCATTTGCGGCGTCGTGTTGCTGTGACCGAGAACCAGATGCCGGCCCGGTATCCCACGCAGGCGTTCCGCGAACCCAGCCAATTCGCTCGGATCGTACAGCTCCATCCCCAGGCCGGTGATCTCTGAGGTGGGTGCGCCGGTCGATCGCGTGCGCTTGAAGTCGGTCGTGTGAATGTGCGTGATCCCCGCGTCTTGCAGGAGCGTCGCGATCAGACCCGCCCTCGTCTGACCTTCGCTCGAGATCGGCGGATCGTTCGTCCCGTCCTCTGCACGTTCAGCATGTCGGACCAGGTACACGACGACCGCGTCGGACTGGCCGACTCCCGGTGTCGGCACGCTGCCCAGCGCGAGAAGGGCGAGAAGTACCCACCGGAGGGGAGGGGTAGAACGGAACAGGAGGTGAAGACGCATGGCGTCGGGGGGATAGAGAGTCAGGCCGCCCCGATCATACCCAGCACATCTGTGAGGAGCCACCAGACGGCAGCAACCATGACGGCCGCGGGAACGAACCATCGCAGCCAGTGGGTCAGCAGCCTGTCCCATCCTGACGGACGGTCGCCAGGCCGTTGGTGCAGGAGTGAGCTGCGGTCCATGACCCATCCGACAGTGAGCACCGCGATCAGTGCGTCAAACGTCTGACCGCCCGAGCCGAAGGTGAGATCCCAGGGCACGAAGATCTTCAGGTTGATCATCGGCGGGATTGCCAGCAGGAGCGAACCCGCATACACCGTCCGGACTGCCCGTCTCCGGGTCCATCCGAGCACATCCGCGAAGCTCGCCACCAGCACCTCATAAGCCGCGATGCCCGCCGCTCGATCCAGGTATCCCAGTCCATGCCGTCGGCGGCCCATGAAGCCGGATACTCGTCCGCGGCGGCCCGTGTGACATGGCTCTGACGCGCTTGCGAGCAGTTGTTCATCGGGATGTGTGTCCCGAGAATCGGAATCTGGCGACCGACCGTGTCGAGGTCATATGAGGGTGTCATCATGGCCGCGACGATACCGCTCAGCCGACTGGCGAGCGAGTCGGGGTAGCACATGGGTGGTCGTCGACGCCATCTTTACCGTGAGCGTGGCGAGTGAGGATCGCCGTCGGATTCGTCCGGCGGAGGAAAGTCCGAGCTCCGAAGGGCAGGGTGCCGGGTAACGCCCGGGCGTCGAGAGACGACGGAAAGTGCAACAGAAAAGACACCGCCGATGACCGTTCGCGGAACAGGTAAGGTTGAAATGGTGCGGTAAGAGCGCACCGGGCCCCTGGTGACAGGGGTCGCATGGCAAACCCCACCCGGAGCAAGGCCAAATAGGGGGCGATGGAGCGGCCCGTTCCATTCGAGTCCCGGGTAGGCCGCACGAGGCCGTTGGCAACAGCGGTCCTAGATGAATGATCCTCCCCCCGCGAGGGGGACAGAACTCGGCTTATTCCGCGCGCTCACTGTGACGGCGTCCGTCGCGACAACCGCGGCGGGCGCCGACCCGTATGCGCCATCGGGCTACGAGGGGTACACTCTCGTAACCCGATCACCGAACATGTCTAGGTTCGCTAGGTGACAAGTACAACCTCTGATCCCGTGTGGGGCCCCGCCGTGCACAGAATCCTCCTCTCCCTCATCGCTCTCGCCGTCGTCACGATCACCGATCCCGGGCGTTCGGACGCTCAGGTCCGCGTGGAGGCGAACGGCAACCTGGGATTCACGATTGTGAATCCCGTCAATTGGCTTGGACAGGGTGCCTTCGATGCGGAGCGATTGGCTTATGGCGGCGACGTCGCCGTCGTCTTTGGGCGTCGCTACGGGCGAGGTCTGCAGCTTGCGCTGGATTTCGGATATCAGCACCTGTTGAGCTACAAGTTCATTCAGCAGGGTGTCCCTCAGGCGTATTCGGCCGATGTCTATCGTGCCGCCATGACGACTCGCTTCTGGTTCAGCGAAGGCCTGTGGTTCGGAGAGGCTGGATTCGGTGCGTTCCGATTCGCCGCACGGACCGATCCTTCTATCACGGCCGGTTTTGGTACCGCGTTCGAAATCGGTGAGCGGCTCTCCATACCGGTCCGGGCGCGCGGCGCCGTGGTCTTTGGTGGAACGTCTCAGATCGGTCCTGTCTGGCTGAGCACGGGCCTATCGTACCGCCTCAGCAGCTGACGCGCGTCCGCTTGACCCACCTCCGGCTTTCGCGATCTTCAGCGACCTGCGAACGGGCCTGGCCCGCGCAGCATCAAGCGCCCGTAGCTCAGCTGGATAGAGCGCGTGCCTCCGGAGCACGAGGTCACAGGTTCGAATCCTGTCGGGCGCACTAGATAGGCGCCAAGGTCCTTCGCTGGCCTTGGCGTTTTTCTGTTCTCCAGAGGCGAGGACAGCCGCCCAGAACACCGACCTCATCCTTCGTGCGTGCATAGCAAGAACGCCGAGGCCCTCTGCGCGGGCCTCGGCGTTCTTCGCATCTGTCCTATCAATCTTCGAACCCGGGGGGGAGTGGATTGTCAATGTCGTCCATCACCAGCATGTCGAGCGCCGTATGGATCCCGAATCCTCCGGGGAAGGTGAAGGTCAGTCCGCCCGATGCCCCGGGGGGTCGACCGCTAGCTTCCTGCCTCCAGACCGACCCTCTTCAACAGGAAGATCCACGTGCCTCCAGCTGCAGATGTCGTAGTGATCGGCGGTGGTGTGGCGGGACTCGCGATAGCGCGAGCCCTTCAGGCTCAGGGGTGCAGTGTCATCGTATTCGAGGCGCGTGACCGGGTCGGTGGTCGGCTTCGTTCGGTATCGGTCGGCGAGGCGGGTATCGACCTGGGGGCGACGTGGTTCTGGGCCAACGAACCGCGAGTTGTCGGCCTGATCGACGAACTCGGTCTGGAGACTCACCCCCAGTATCTCGAGGGCGATGCGCTCTATCAGGTGCCGGGAGGGGTTCATCGAATAGCCGGGAATCCAGTCGACGTACCCGCAGGCCGATTGAAGGCCGGCATGCAGGGTCTGGCCGAGGCGCTGGCTGGGAGTCTCAGCGAGGGCTCGCTGCTCCTCGAGCAGGCGGTTGAGCGGGTTCGTGATGGCGGCGACATGCTCTGCGTCGAGGGACCATTCGGTTCGATCGAGGCCCGTCACGTCGTGATTGCACTACCCCCGGTCCTCGCGATCCGAATGCTCGAGTTCCAACCAGCTCTGCCGGAGTCGATTCGGACGGTCGCCGAGACCGTTCCCGTATGGATGGGCGCGGTGACAAAGGTCGTCGTTCGCTACGAGCACGCATTCTGGCGCGATATCGGTCTGGCTGGGTCGGCGATGAGTCAGATCGGACCGATGCGGGAAGTGCACGACATGAGCGGCCCGGACGGTTCGCCTGCTGCGCTGTTCGGTTTCGTTCCCCCGCTGGCCCCGGGTGCCCCGACGGTCACTCGAGACATGGTACGTGGCCAGCTAGGAGACCTCTTCGGCCCAGATGCGCCCGAGCCGACTGAGGTCTTCATCTGCGACTGGCGTCTCGAGGAGTTCACGACGCCACCGGAGGCTGATGCGCTTCAGGCGTATGAGACGTATGGCCATCCAGTTTTCCAGGTAGCGGCCATGGGCGGGCGTCTGCACTGGGCCTCGACCGAAACGGCTCGGGAGTGTCCCGGGCACATCGAGGGAGCGTTGTCAGCCGGTGCGCGAGCTACGGCCGCAATCCTCCTGGATCACGGACACCAGGCCGACCCGAACTCATGATCACGCTGCTTCGGTCTCGACTTTTCTGGCTCGATCTCGCGCGCCTTCAGGTCGGTCTTTTCCTCTTCGGTTTCGCGATCGCGCTCATGCTCGAGGCGGGCATAGGTCTCGATCCATGGTCCGCTTTCCATGAAGTGGTCAGCCAACGTTCAGGCTTGAGTTTCGGCCGCATCGCTCAGGTGACGGGTTTGGTGTTGATCCTGACCAGTCGCGTCCTGCTGTCCGTGAAACCGGGGATCGCCACGGTGCTCAATATGCTGTTGATCGGGCCCTGGGTTGATCTGGTTCGACCGTTCGTCGATGTCACCGATGGGTTCGGTCCGGGGGTCATCCAATTTCTGGTAGCGATCGGGATCCTCGGGGTTGGTACCGCGGTCTACATCGGAGCGTCACTCGGAGCAGGGCCGCGCGATGGACTCGCGATGGGTCTGTCGCGTCGCATGGATAAGAGCCTCCGCGCCTCACGCATCGGCGTTGAAGTGGTGGTGCTCGTGCTGGCAGTCGTACTCGGCGGCTCGATCGGGTGGGGGACTCTGATCTTCGCACTTCTCATGGGACCGACGATGCAGGCATCCCTCCGGCTCTTCCGCGTCTCTTACGATCCGTCTCCGGCGTACCAGCGCTATGGGGAGCACCCTCCGCATACAGGCGGGGTGCGGTAGCGCGTTCGAAAGACCGCAGGTTCGGCAGCTGTGCCACGCCTGCGCGGGCCTTGCCGCACCGAACTGAGTCAGAAACGTTCCCTGTCTCGTTACGTGTTGCCGTCAGGAGCGTGAGATGAAGAGTAGTATCGTTCGGTCCTGTGCCCTGCTCGGCGTGCTCGCCGTGGCCTCTTGTGGTGCTGATGACCCTGCCGGGGTCACAGCTGACCTTTCCGACGTGGAAGCACAGGAACTCGCGGGCGTGATCTTTTCTCTTGGCTTCCTGAACTCACTCACCCTCGCGCCGCAGCCCGTTGAAGGCCCGGCGCGGGTGATTGAGACCTACACGGAGACCTTCCAGACCACGGCTGCTTGCCCGTCGGGTGGTACGGTTGACCTTGATGCTACCCTGAATTTCACGTTTGACACTGAAACCGGTGCTTCGTCTGTCGACTATTCGATCATCCAGACGCACAATGCGTGCGTAGGCCTGGGCGATCAGGGCACAACGTTCACGCTGAACGGGAACCCGAACATCGCCTTCGACCTGCTGGCTGACACCGACGTTCAGAGCGAGTCGACGTCGTGGTCGGGTGGGATTAACGGATCGATCGCCTGGGAAACCTCCGGTAGGTCAGGTACCTGCTCGACCAACCTCGAATACTTGGGCTCGAGTACCTCGCAGGCCGTCACGTTTTCCCTGAGTGGGACCATCTGCGGCGCCTCAATCTCCCGAAGCTTCGGTGTGGGCTGACGCGTCTCCCGATGTCAGCTGCCGGGGTTTTGAATCATCCGCCACAGCCAGGACGCCGAACTCTGCGCCGAGTGCGCCGACCCAGCGGACATCGGACTCTGCAAGACCGCCGTATTGCCTCTGGGCAAGTCGCAGCACCGTGGATGGTGAGGCCGCGATCAAGACGTTCGGGTCTTGTGATCGCTGTGCGACGGTTCGTGCGTATGCTACGCCGCCACAGGCACCTGGCAGATTAGTCGTCCGCACCAGGCCGGGTGCGAGCCCGAGGTCCGAGAGAACCTGCCCGACCGACCGACAGGTCAGGTCCCATCCCCCGCCAGCGTTGGCGGGTGCGATGCATTCCCACCCGCGCGACACCTCGCTGGGTGAGCAGGCGGTTGTCATCAGGCCAGCGATCGCGAGTAGCATTGTTCGGACCCGGATCGAGATGTCTCGACTCACTGCATCTCTCCGACGTGTATCAGGCTGTCGCCCTGATGCACCAGAGGGTTCACCGCATGCCCCATGATCATCCCCGACGCCCGTGCGGACTTCGTCACGTCCACGGCCATCTTGTTTCCATCGTCTTTAACGAGTGGTTCGTGAGTCGCTTCATCATGTTCAACCGGTGTAACAGCGGGCGCACAACTTAGAACATGTCGACCCGAAACGCCGCAGTGTCGAGCATGGATATCGTGATTGGGATTGCCGTAGCTATGACCATGCTCACCGCCGAAGACTCGCACGAACGCTGTCCACGGTCGGTAGGATCGAGATGGGGTATAGCTGACTTGTCGGGTTCACTTCCGATTGAGACCTTCCGCGTCATGAAGCTTCCCATCCGTTGGCGCCGGGCGCTCTCGCGCCCGATCGATGCCATTCCAGTGACCATTGGCACAGGGCCTAATCGCGGTTCGCGATGGAGTCTTCCTATCTCCGGCAGAGGGTTCGGCGCAGGTCGATTCGAGGTCGATAAGTTCGAGGCACTCGAAGCGCTTCTTTCCCCGGGTGACGTGTTCTGGGACGTAGGCGCGCACTATGGCTATGCGACTCTGCTCGGCGCGAGGATTGCCGGACCTGGCGGTTCGGTATGGTCCTTCGAGCCCTCCGCGCTCAACCGATCCTACCTCCACCGTCACGTGCTCTGGAATTGTTCTGACACGGTAACTTTGATGCCCTATGCGCTGGCGGACGCGGACGGACTAGAGGCTTTTGGCGGTCAGGGAAGCTCGATGGCCCTCGGGCTTGGTCGCGGCAGTGAGGAGGTAGGGGTCCGTACGGTCGGTAGCCTTCTCAAGGAAGGGATTCCGGAGCCGACAATCATGAAGATCGACGTCGAGGGGGCGGAAAGCCGGATGCTACAGGGGGCCATGGCGACCCGCGTGCGACCGACGGTGATGTGTTCAGTCCACGACTCGGAGCAGTTGGAGCTCTGTGCCGACCTGCTGAAGCGGGCAGGCTATGTCGTTCTTCCGTCCCGGCCGATCAGGGCCTTCCTGGACGGTCGGTCTCCCTGGCGGGGCGACCCGGACCTCGTGGCGGTCGCTGAAGGGCAGGCGCTCGTCAGGGCTCGCCTCGATGCGACCGAACTCTACCGTGGAGCCGAGGCGCTTTAGGTCGTACGGCCTCGCAGGTCAGTCCGCGTCGTTCAGCGTCAGCCGCCGCTTTACGTGATCCATGTCCTTCGGATCCTTCACGGAGAAGTGTCGGGCCACGTCGATGGCTTCGGGCGAATCGTGTGCGGCCAATCTCGCCATGTCGGATGGCACAAAGATCCGAAGCTCGTCCCCGAGGTCTTCGATATCCGTGACCATGCACATGTTCGCCTAGCGAGGGCCGATCCGGAGGAAGGCGCAGGGGCGTGCGCGTATGACTGTGGGGGTCTGAGGTCGGGTCGACGGTTCAGCCGGACACCGTGACAGCGCGGAAAGGTCGCCCAGATGCCGCGGTGGCGCTCGGCCTCTGCTATTCTACCTTCAATCAAAGTCCGGGCATTAAATGAGCCAGAGAGGTGCCGCGTGCCGGCCAGCACCACCACGATCCAGCAGGATATCAAGCAGACAAAGCCGTTTCGGTCGCGGAGTCAGGAGGCCTATGTCGCGCTTCTGAGAACGGCCGACGACTCGAAGCGCTTTCTCTCTCATAAGCTGGACACCGAGGATGTCACGCTGCAGCAGTACAACGTGCTGCGCATTCTGCGCGGCGCTGGTGATGGGGGCCTTCCTACACTTTCGGTCGCCGAGCGCATGGTTGAGCGGACGCCCGGCGTGACTCGGCTCATCGACCGCATGGAACGGAAGGAGTGGGTCACCCGAGAACGCTGCTCGAAAGACCGCAGGCGGGTCTGGTGCATGATCACCGAAGTGGGCTTGAGTCTTCTGGATCGTCTGGACGCCTCGGTCGACGCCATTGACGATGCGTTGGCCAGCGCCTTGACGGAGAAGGAGCTCGGTATCCTCATCGACCACCTCGACCGGATCCGGGCCAGATTCGCCGAGGTGGAGAAAGTCTGAGCGACGAACGCCGTTGACGGAGTGAGGTCGCTGCCGGTATTGGTCGCTGGACGCCTTGCCACCATCACCTGACCGCTCATGCGCCGTATCCCTCTGTTTCTGCTTGCCCTAGCGGCGTGCGCCCCGGTTACGTCGAACGCGCCAACGTCCGCTCCGGGCGCGCCTCCTCCAGCTCCACTGGGCGAATACGATGTCGTCATCGAAGGTGGTCGCATTGTGGACGGCAGTGGTAATGCCTGGTATCCCGGAGACCTCGGCATTCGCGGGGATCGTATCGTCGCGATCACGCCGCCGGGGGAACTGAGCGAACGACCAGCCCGTGCGCGTATCGACGCCGATGGAATGATCGTGTCCCCCGGCTTCATCGATATCCAGAGTCACTCCCGCTTCAACTTCCTCGGTAACGGGGACGGACGTGTCGTCTCAAAAGTCACCATGGGGGTGACCACCGAGATCATGGGTGAGTCCACGACCAATGCTCCGTCCAGTCCGGAAATGCTGGAAAACGCTGGCTCGGCGGTCGGGGTATCACAGTTCGAGACCTTCGGTGAGTGGATCGGGGCCATGGAGCAACACGGCGGATCCGTGAACTTCGGATCGTTTGTCGGTGGCTCCACGATCCGGATCGTGGGCATGGGTTTGGCAATGGGTGAGGCTCGGAGCCCTGAGCGTCGACTCATGCAGCAGGCGGTGCGTGAGTCGATGGAGGACGGAGCGTTCGGGGTCGCCACGGCGCTCGTTTACCCTCCCGGCAACTTCGCGTCGACCGATGAGCTGATCTCGATCAACGCCGCCGCAGCCCCATACGGCGGGGTCTACATCACGCACATGCGATCGGAGGCCGACAACTTCCTGGAGGCCATCGACGAGGCGATCGAGATCGGTACACAAGCTGGCGTCCCGATCGAGATCTATCACCTCAAGGCTGGTGGGCGTCGGAACTGGTACAAAGCGGCCGAGGCCGTGGCGAAGATCGACTCGGCGCGAGCCGCGGGCGTCGACGTCCAGGCGAACATGTACCCCTACACGGCCGGCGGAACCGGGCTCGACGCCTGCTTCCCGCCGTGGGCGTCTGCGGACGGTCTCCTCTTCGACAACCTCGCGAACACGGAGGTGCGGGCACGGATCCGCGCGGAGATGGAAGTTCAGACAGAGCCGTGGGAGGCGTTCTGCTCCCTGGCTACCCCCGAAGGCACGATGCTATTGGGCCTCAATCTGCCCGAGCATGAGCAGTACCGCGGCTGGTGGCTGGCTGACGTGGCGGAGTCCATGGGCAAGCACTGGACCGAGACGGCGATGGATCTGGTGCTGGCAGAACGGCAGCGGGTGAGCACCATGTACTTCCTCATGAGCGAGGAAAACGTCGCCATGCAGATTGCTCAGCCGTGGATCAAGTTCGGAACTGACGCGGGTGGGATCGATCCCACATCAGCGACCGGTCTCGCGCATCCTCGCGCGTACGGCACGTTCACTCGAGTACTCGGCAAGTACGTACGAGAGGACGGGGTCGTGACGCTTGAAGATGCTGTCCGGAAGATGTCCTCTGCCGTGGCAACGCGGCTGAGGATCCGGTCTCGTGGATTTCTTCGCGAGGGGTATTACGCGGACGTCGTGGTCTTCGACCCGGAAACGGTCATCGATCATGCCACCTATGACGAACCCCATCAGCTTTCGACCGGGGTCGCGCACGTTCTAGTGAATGGTGTCGCTGTGGTATCCGGCGGTGAGCACACCGGGGCGCTGCCCGGTCGCGCGGTTCGAGGACCCGGATGGACCGGATGGGAGAATCAACGATGAGATCGATCAAGACACTCACCGCGATCTTGATCGCGGTCGCCGCCTGTGCTCCGACCCCCGACAATGATTCGGCCGTGGGCGAGCCGCGAACCCTGGAAGACCCCGCTGCGGACACGGACGGTGTAACTCGTGTCCTGGTGTATCACGACATGGAGGGGCTCACCGGCCAGTCCGACCCGAACACGTTTCGCTTCGGTCACCCTGAGCGGTACGCCGTCGGGCGGACCTACCTCACAGGTGACGTGAATGCGGTCGTAGCCGGTCTCTTCGATGGTGGTGCCGATGAGGTGCATATCGTTGACGGCCATGGGAGTGGGAACCCCGAGCCAGACCTTCTCCTCGACCAGCTCGACGAGCGTGCCCGGCTGATCAGTCGCGATGAGATCTTCGACGCGTATGTCGACCTGATGGAGCCGGGCATGTATGACGCAGTCGCCGTGGTCGGGATGCATGCCAAGACCGGAAGCGGTGGATTCGCATCGCACACGTTCACCCTCGGCATCGACTTCCTGCTGAATGGTATGGCCGTTACCGAGACTGAGGTGGTCGGGTATTCATGGGGCCGCGTCGGAGTCCCGGTGATCTTCGCCTCGGGAGATGACCGGCTCGCTGCCGACCTCGCAGGCCCTATGCCGTGGGTGGAGTTCGTCACGGTAAAGACGGCCACCTCTGCCTCCTCTGCCACTCCGCGTCCAGTATCCGATGCGCGCTCAGAACTTCAGGCAACGGCGTCTCGAGCGATGGAGAATTACGGGACCGCGCGTGCCATGCGACTCGCGGAGCCTGTTACGGCTCAGCTCCATGCCGTACCGCCTGCGGACCTGTCGATGCTCGCCGCAGTGCCGGGCATCGACTACGCTGACCAGCGCGTCACCTTTTCGGCTCCTGATTTCCGCACCGCGTACGATGGGCTGGTCGGTCTCGTCACCGTCGCGCGCGGTGGGTACGCCAGCGTCATGAGTGAGACCGGACGCGTGATGGCTGGACCTAGGTTCGGTCCAACGTATTCCGATGCGCTCTTCGACCGCTGGCTCGACTTTGAGTCCGGCCGATGGACCACTCCGGAGTCCTCTCCCGCCGCATCGGGGATGTTTCACGGTTTTCGATGATCGGCCGCACCTCCGAGGCAACGGAATCTTCCCTGACTGCGTCTCACGTCATGAGTGGCTGAAACGACGGGGTGGGGTGGGGGTTAGCCCGAGACAACCGGGATGGTGACGATGATGAGTGTGGAAGAGAGGATCCGATTTCTGCTCCGGACGGCGATCCGGGCGGAAGGGGCTGGCGAGGAGAAGATCGCCAGGCTTTTTCGACGGATGGCGGAGGATATGCGCACTGGTGAGAGCGCTCTCCTGCTCAGAGGCTCTGTTTTCAGGGTCGCTGTCGACTAGGTCCCGGGCTGAATCCTGGTCGGGTTATGAGCCCGGTCGCCGAACGGTGGCCGGGCTCATTTGTTGAGGGTCACCCAGCCGTGACAAGGAGATGGCGAGAACTGCTGTCGGGAGGAGCACCGATCCGACTCTGTGGGGTAACGATCGCCGGATCACGAGATGGGTTGGACAAGCCACCAGAGATCCGGACTTCCTCACGACGGTCGTAGGGGCCTTTCCGGATACCTGCAGTCTCGGATCCGGGTAGCTTATGCCACTGTTTTGGCCACGGAAACAAGACCGAGGCCCACAACCGACAAGAGGACAAGAAGATCATGAAGGCTTTCAAGCTGATCCCCGCTGCGGCACTGTTCCTCGCTGCGTGCGGAGGCGGCGAGCCCGCTGATTCCGGTGCGGCTGATGCGCCTGCGACTGCGCCTGCAGCTGCGCCAGCTGGCCCGGCTGCACCGACCGGCCCGATGACGATTCCGGACTGGTATCAGGTCGATCACGATGCACAGACGGTCAACCTGACGATCGTTGCAGGCCAGATTCCAGATAACAATTACTGGAACTTCAATAGCGCCATCCGCGGCCAGCTCGCGATCACGGTTCCAGAAGGGTACACGATCACGCTGGAACTCGTGAACCAGGATCCGAACATGGCGCACAGCCTCGGTATCTCATCCGAGCTGATCAATTTCACCGTGCCGCCCACACCGGACCCCGTATTCGCTGGTGCGATCACAGAGAACCCGCAGTCGATGATCGATGCGACCATGCCGGGTGAGACGGAGTCGATCACCTTCGTTGCAGACGCGGCCGGGAATTATTCGATGGTCTGCTACATTGCCGGGCACTCGGCGATTGGCATGTGGCTCTTCTTCAACGTCTCGGGAGACGGTGAGGCGGGAGTTCAGGGCCTCTAGGACCCTGAGGTGCCAGCAGGCCGGGCACCAGTCCATTTGTGAAGACGGGCGTCACCCCCCTGGGGGTGGCGCCCGTTCTGTGTATGGACAGGTGTCTCACGTGGCGACTGTCCGACGCCTGCGGGCATGGGACCTCAGTCGGTCGTACCGTGGGTCGCTTCTTCTATGGTCGGACCGCGAAGGTGCACCGGTTCCCTCCGGGATCGACTGGCGCGGAGGTTGATCATCTCGACGAAGACGGAGAAGCCCATCGCGAAGTAGATGTACCCCTTGGGAATGTGCTGCCCCATCCCCTCTGCGACGAGTGACATGCCGATCAGCAGCAGGAAGGACAGCGCCAGCACTTTGACGGTCGGGTGAGAGCTCACAAACGAACTGACTCGTTCTGCAGACACGATCATGAAGAATCCGGCGATCAGTACGGCGATCACCATAACCGGGAGGTGATCGGCGATCCCCACTGCAGTAATCACCGAGTCCAGCGAGAAGACGATGTCGAGGAGGGCGATCTGCGCGACGACCGACAGGAACGATGCGTGCCCTTTATTGGTGCTCTGGTGGTTGTCGCCTTCGAGCTTGTGGTGGAGCTCTCTGGTCGACTTGAACAGCAGAAAGACGCCGCCGAGGATCAGAATCAGGTCGCGTCCCGAGATCTCGTGACCAAACAGGGCGAAGAGTGGATCGGTGAGGCCGATGACCCAGACGATCGAGAACAGCAGGAGGATCCGTGTCGAGATCGCGAACGCAAGGCCCACCGTTCGAGCGCGTGCCCGCTCTTCTTCCTTAACACGATCTGAGAGAATCGCGATGAAGATGATGTTGTCGATCCCGAGCACAATTTCGAGGATCGTCAGTGTCAAAAGAGCGATCCAGGCTTCGGGGCTGTTGATCCACTCAAGCATGGCAGGGTGGGGTGAGGTTCACGAAGTGTCACGCCCGGCCCGGGCGCGCACCGTCAGGGCACGTGCAAGGTAGTCTCCTGAAGGGTTGGAGCCCAAGAGGGAGAGGGGTGTCGTGCCCTGTTCCATTTCTTGTCGATGTCTGTGGAGTGCAAGAAAGATTAATATTGATTTGACGAATCAAAATATAGTACCTTTGGATTATGTCTGATATTGATGTTGTGCTGCATGTCATGCCGCGGATCTGGGAGCTGCTCCGGGTTCGGTCGTGGGATCGAGGTCGTGGGCGAGGGCGTGTGACGGAGCATCAGATTCGGCTTCTTCGGCAGCTTGATCACACCGATCCGGTCATGGTGGGGGAGCTGGCGGAGTACCTCGGAGTGACCCCGTCGACGATGTCGCTCAACCTGAAGCGACTGGAGGAAGCCGGCCTGGTGACCCGGAGTCGCGCTCCGGAGGACCGGCGGGCGATGAACGTACTTCTTACGGCCGAGGGAACCGTACTCCGTGATTCAGTGCCAGTACTGGATCCTGCGAGGGTCGACACTCTCTTGACCAGCATGCGACCGGATGACCGCGAACGAGCCATGAGGGGATTGAGCCTCCTCGCCGAGGCAGCGGGACGTCTCGACGCAGACCATGCACATTACGTGAAAGCATTAGCTGGCGAGCGCTCCGACACCTGACGCGATGCTCCGCAGCCATTCGCGGGTGATTCTCGCTCGGGTGATCGTGGGCAAGCTGCTAATTCTTCTGGCGGATGAGCCGAACGGGAGCCTGGGCTCGAAGAGCGACATTGAGATGATGGATCTCATGCTGGAGCTCCATGCCGAGGGCGCCACGATCTGCATGGTGACCCAGGACCCCCGGCGCTCAGGGGCCGGGCCTCGGTCGCTACCGGTCGCCTGATTCGAGATTCGGGAACTCGCCAGGCACGTTGTAGGCCCGCGCGTCAAACTCAGTATCGTCCTGGTCACGTCGTTCCGCCATGAGGAACGTGTAATAGCCGTAGTTGGGCCCATCAGGGTGACCGTGACAGACGGATGGACGGGCCGCGTGAACGGTGCACAGTCGCGTCTTCAGATTGAGGAGTCGGCAGGCGCTTCCGAAGATCTCGTCGGGCTGGCGCTGCATCACTCGCTCGTGGGAGGTCCGCCCCTCCTTGGTGAATGCGTCGGACGCGTCGTCCTCCGTCATTCTAAAGTGTTTTGCGAGCCTCTTTACATCACCCTCGATGGCTGGAATTCGGGGGTACGTGCAACAGTAGGACGGGCAGCTGAGGCAGTCGTAAAAGGTCGGTAGAGCGGTCGACACCGGGCCATCTCGATGCGGGTTCCCGAGGCCGAGGGATGAGTCTCCCACAGAGCGCGCTGGGAGCTATACGGATCAGCAGGGGCGGACTACGTTTGGCGCTCCACGCAACTCATCCGGACCACGGCATGAACCGTTTCCGTATCCTGTTCGCCCTAGCATTTCTCGCACTTCTCGGCACCCTCGACGTGTCCTTGCTTGCAGGTCAGGCTTCATTCGACCACCTGCTGACACGGGCTGAGGCGACCGACTTCATGGAGACGAGCAGCTACGAAGACGTCATGACGTTCGCCGAGGAACTTGCTGCGGGTTCTGACGTCATTCACCTGACGAGCTTCGGATACACGAACGAGGGCCGTGGACTTCCACTCCTGGTGCTGGGTGCGCCGAGTGCATCGCCGGAGGCAGTAAGTGCGACGGGAAAGACCCGTGTTTATCTGCAGGGCAACATTCACGCGGGTGAGGTCTGCGGGAAAGAAGCCCTCCAGATGCTGCTCCGCGACTATGCGCGCGGGGCGTACCCGGCGTGGACCGACGACCTGGTCCTGCTCGTCGCGCCGATCTACAACGCCGACGGCAATGAACGCGTGGACCTGCGGAACCGGCCTCGACAGCACGGCCCCCTCGGAGGGATGGGGCAACGCCCCAACGCCCAGGGACTGGACCTGAATCGGGATCATATGAAGCTCGATTCACCCGAGGCTAGGTCTCTGGTGGCCATGCTGACTGCCTATGACCCTCATGTCGGGGTGGACCTGCACACGACGAACGGGACGCGGCACGCGTATCGCCTTACCTACTCGCCCCCGCTTCACCCCAACACGCCGGACGAGATCGATGACTTGCTGCGGGACGACTGGCTTCCGACGGTCACGAATCGTATCAAGCAGAAGTACGACTGGGACTACTACTACTACGGCAATTCCAGTTCACGACGTCTGGGTTGGTACACCTTCGACCACCGTCCCCGCTTCAACAACAACTATCTCGGGCTTCGAAATCGTATCGCGATCCTCTCTGAGGCCTACGCATATGACACCTTCGAGGACCGGGTCATGGGAACCCTCTGGTTTGTCGAGGAGATTCTGCAGTTCGCCCAGGAGAATGCTGGTCGGATCCAGGATATTGTCGAGGCCGCTGATGCCAGTGTGGTTGGAGAAGCGCTCGCTACCCGGGCGACCTTCGAGCAGTCAGAGTCCGAGGTGACCATCCTCATGGGTGAGGTGGCTGAGGAGCGACACCCTCAGACTGGCGAGGTGATTCTACGTCGCCAGGATGTCTCGCACCCGGTCTCGATGTACGAATTCGGCACGTTCGCGCCGTCCGAGGTAGAGACTGCACCGGCGGTCTACTACGTCCTGCCAGAGGCTGAAGACGCGATCGTGAGGCTCCGTGCTCACGGCGTCGAGACGGCTGCCGCACCGAGCGGGTCGGTCCAGGTCGAGCAATTCGTCATGGACTCAACCACTGTCGCGGCGCGCACGTTTCAGGGACATAACGAGCGTGTCGTCTATGGCAGCTGGCAGATGACGAACACTGTGCTGCCGCCGGGCACTGTGGCCGTCCGGGTCGATCAACCGCTGGGTCGCCTGGCGTTCACCCTGCTCGAGCCACGCTCGGACGACGGGTTCGCGAACTGGGCCCTGCTGGACCAGCAGATCGAGGCGGGGGCGTATCCGGTACTGAGGTCGCGCTGACACTGCCTAAATTTTTTCGGTTTCCATATCGAGGTAGACGTCGCGCTCGCGGAGGTGTTGTATGACCGCGTCGTACGCCTTCCGGTCGCGACCGACGATCTCAGGCGTTGCGAGGCCCGGCTGCGTCCAAACGCCGCGTGCCACGAGGCTGGCCATGGCGGTGCAGGTGTAGCCGGTCGTACGGGCCATCGCCGTGGTCTCAGTGGCCGGATTGTAGTGATCGACCATGTCGTACGTATGCCGCTCACGCTGCCCGTCTTTGGTGCCCTCGACGATAATGCGCAGCACCGTGAGGTCGAGGTCGCCGTGGTCGAAGCGCCACGCGTCGAAGAGGAGCGCCTCGGTGACATCCCGCGGCACGACACTGCCAGACGCGGCCTGAATCGGTTCAGTTGAGAAGAATCCGGCTTCCCGCAAGACTTTCATGCGGATGGCGTGCCCGGGGTACCGCAGCGTCTTCTCGACCATGTTTGGGGTCGAGCAGGTACGTAGGAGAGAGCGCAGGCCGTCGGTATTGAACGCCTCGAGGCTTCCTACGTCGGGCACGTCGATGAACTCGATGTCCGTCAGCGCTGGCTTGGTGATTTCCCGTCCGCTTCTGCGCTGGCGCGCCGGTCGGACGTACTCGGTGATGACGTCGGCTGGCGAGAACGGTGCTTTGTACTCCCAGGGCCACAACCGCTCCTTGGGCAATCCACCGGCGAAGCACACATAGAGCTCGGTCGCGTCGAAGTACTCTTCGCGGTTACCGAGGATGAGGTTGCTCAGTCCCGGAGCCACACCACAGTCGACGAGGCACGGCACGCCGGCACTCTCCGCCAGTTCCTCGAGTCCGGCCGAGTCCTCCTCGAAGAAGGAGATGTCCACGATGGGACGGCCCTCCTGTAGCACGCGCTTCACGGTGCGGTAGCCCATGAAACCGGGCACGGCACCGACGACGAGATCCGCGTCTTGAACAGCTCGGCTGACGTTCTCGATCTGTGAGAGGTCGGCAACAACCCCGTTGGCTCCGAAGTGCGTCATCTTTTCGACCGCGACAGGGTCGATGTCGACTACGAGTACGTCGAAGTCCTCCTCGGCAGTGAGATCGCGCACGATCGCGCTTCCCACACGGCCTCCGCCCAGCACCACGATGTTCAGGGTCCGTCCTCCGGTCAGCATCACGTCAGGTATGAAAAATCAGTCCAGACTCGAGATCGTGTGCAAGGGGGGGGCCTCCGTCCGTCATAAGGGGCGATAGAAAAAGATTGAACCATATGACCCCTCGAGGGGACATTGGTCTGTACGTGGGCAAGTGGTGACGTCCAGTCGCCCTGCTCCCCGGCGGAGGATCAGACAGAAAGATGAGTGGCATCGACTGGAATGACCTCTACCGGACGACGTTCCCGGAACTCGTGCGCTTCCTGCACCGCAAGGTGTGGGACGTGGAACGGGCTCGGGATCTGGCCCAGGAGGCGTTCGTCCGCGCGTTGCAGCACGAGCCGAAGAAGCCGAGGGCCTGGCTCTTCCAGGTCGCTGCGAACCTGGCAAAAGACGAGGCTCGGACGGCGATTCGTCGCAAGAAGCACCTGGTGCTTCTCAAGAGCGATGCCGAGGCCCTGGGCTCGGCGTTTGCGGACCCGGAAGCCGATCTCGTGGAGAAAGAGCGCTGGAGTGCGGTACGCCAGTCACTCGAGTCGCTCTCGAAGAAAGACCGGGATGCTCTGCTCTTATGGGATGCGGGGCAGAGTTACACGGAAATCGCACGACAGTTGGATTTGGCCGTAGGCGCCGTGGGCACGACGCTCGCGCGAGCTCGGAAGCGGCTGGCCGAGGCATACAATGAACGGGAGAAGGCCGATGTCGCACGTCGATGAGGGTGCTCTACACGCCTATCTGGACGGCGCGCTCGATGAGTATCCGGTCGCGAAAGCACGCCGGATCCGGGAGCATCTGGATGCCTGCGCAATCTGCACCGAGCGACTCGAGGTAGAGCGGGCGCTGCGCTCTGATGCGCATGCGATGCTCGGGATGGCGGCGCCGAACGTCGACCTGCCGAGTTTTGAAGAGCTGCGCGCGTACGTAGAACGCACGCGGCCAGCACCGTCACGTGTGTCGCTACGGACCACTCGTTTGAGCTGGGCTGCGTCGGTCATGCTGGCGCTGGGGATCGGGTGGATGCTTCGGGGTGGCCGGTTGGAGCCCGTCGCCGACCTGAACAGTCCTGCCACCGTTGCTCTGGTCGAGCAGGAAGCAGTCACGATGGAAGGGGAGAGCCCTCGCGAGGGTAGGCCGACAAGCCTGGCCGATGCCTCCGTGGACGAGGTTCGTCAGATCACGGCTGGTTCGACCGAGTCGATCGAGTCGGATGCCTTCGAGTCGCGAACAGATCTACGCAGCAGTGTCGTGGCGAGATCGAGTGCCCGTGAGGGTGTGAGCGATGTGCCTGTGGAAGTGGCCGCACAGCGCATCGTGGCGGCAGCCGAGCTGGTCGACGCCGAGGTGCTGCCGACTCCAGCCGAGCTGCCGGCTGAGTCGGGGGTGCGCAAGGCCGTATTCGACGAGGTCGTCACCGGCAGTGGCGCAGCATTGAATTCATTGGTGGGCGGCAACGCCGACACGGTCCCCCTCCGTCTGTCCGGTGCGGACGTCGTAGCCGTAGCGGAGCCAGCAGTAGAAGAGGAAGAGGCACGTCCCGAACGTCGCCAGGTGGAGTCACCGACAGCGTTCACGAGCCAGTTCAGCGCGGGCCGTGGAAGCGTGCGCGTCGTGCCGGAGGATGACGATCGGTTCGATGACGAGCCGCTTCAGTCTGTGCCCGGCTTCGAAGTCGTCGCCTCCGATAACATCGGCGACGGCACGGTCTTTCTGGGCACGGTCACCACGCAGCGCCTCGAGGGCGAGGACATGATGCAGGCCTTCCTGCTCGAGCCTGAGGTGGAGCTCGACGTCCTTCCTTTGCTCGACCCCAGCGTGAACGAAGTGAGGGTTCAGGCGGAGACCGGTTGGGTCGTACTTCGAGGCCCTCGTTCCGAGGACGAGCTCGAGACTTTGCTCATGCGTCTCTTCCCGAGCTGACGCTCGACGGGCTCTGCATCTCGATCGATCTTTCGAGGCCCTGTGTGCATTCAGTGCGCGCAGGGCCTCAACGCTACAGGAGCTTTCATAATGACGTCTGCGTCCTCAAGCCTCAGCCGCACGCTTGGTGCGCTGTCGGTTCTCCTTGTCATTGGTGTTTCCGCGGCCGATGCGCAGGTCACGAGTCAGGCCGATATCGAGGCAGCAGCCCGCACCATCTCCCAGGCCGACTTTGCCTGGCGGGTGGGTGTGATCGCCCACGACTCGATGGGTGGGCGGGATACACCGAGTCCCGGTCTCGAGATGACTGCGAATTGGGCGGCGTCCGAGTTCCGTCGGATGGGTCTCCGCGGTGGGATGCCGGATGGATCCTTCGTTCAGCGGTATCCCCTCAACTCGATCGAACTCGACGAGGAGCGTTCCTCGGTTTCTGCCGGGGGAGTGAGGCTTCGTTTCGGCGTAGACGTCCTTCCGCTCTTCGGGATGGGTGATGGTGATGCAGGAGCGGACCTCGTCCTGCTGTCTGGCTCCGGGGGTCTGACTCACAGTCAGCGTCGGCAGATCGAGGGCCGACACGTCGCGGTAGTTCTTGCCAGCAACGCTGCGGGCGTCGACCGCGGGATGTTCGGATTCCTCAATGAATTGCGTCAGGCCGGAGCTGCATCCGTCCTCGTGTCGAACTCGACGGATGATGACCGTTGGGCGGCGAATGCGCGGCGATCGATGTCTCCGTCCGTGTCAAAGGGCTGGTCGTCCGAGGAAGGGCAGAATGCTGGAGCCCAAATCCCTATGCTCCAGATTCGAACCTCCGCCCTCGAGCGCGTTCTCGTGGGGGGGAACATTGATCTCGCTGCCCTTGAGGACCGGGCTGGAGAGGACGTGGAGATTCATGACACGGGTGAGCTGCGAATGACGATCGTGCAGCGCACGCGTGAGCTGGAAGTCTCCGCCCCCAATGTCATCGCGATTCTCGATGGCAGTGATCCAGGACTTCGTGACGAATACGTCGTCTTCTCGGGCCATATGGACCATGTAGGAATGGGCGCCCCGGACGCCAATGGAGACTCCATTTTTAACGGTGCCGATGATGACGCGTCGGGTACGACAGCAGTGATCGAAGTCGCTGAGGCGATGTCCTCACTGTCGACGCCACCCCGTCGGTCCATGCTCTTCGTACTGGTGAGCGGCGAAGAAAAAGGGCTGTGGGGAAGCGAGTGGTACGCGGAGAACTCGACCGTGCCCGTGGAGTCCATGGTCGCGAACCTAAATACCGACATGGTGGGCCGGAACTGGCCCGACACGATCGTCGCGATCGGTAAAGAGCACTCCGATCTCGGTGTGACGCTCAACACAGTCAACGAAGCGCATCCCGAGTTGCGGATGACGGCCATTGATGACATCTGGCCGGAAGAGCGCTTCTACTTTCGCTCCGACCACTTCAACTTCGCCAAGAAGGGCGTGCCGGTGCTCTTCTTCTTCAATGGCACGCACGACGACTACCACGGTCGCGACGACGAGCCCGATCGCATCGACACCGAGAAGGCTGCCCGCATCGGCCAATTGGTCTTTTTCCTTGGCATGGAGATTGGTAATCGTACCGAACGGCCCAAGTGGAACCCCGAGAGCTACGCCAGGATCGTCTCGGACTGACCCCGCACGGAACGGCCACTGAAAAGAATGGGTCCGGGATGATTGAGCAGGGTTTCTTCGAGCTCCTCGAGCATTGGGACGGGCTTGGTGTGCTTGTACGTCAGGATGCGCCGACCGGCACCTGGATCTTCCTTGCGATCCACGACGATACGTTGGGGCCAGCGACCGGCGGTTGCCGATTGAAGGTGTACGACCGGCCAGAGGATGGCCTGCGCGACGCGCTGCGCCTCTCGGAGGGCATGACGTACAAGTGGGCGGCGATGGACTTCCCCTTCGGAGGGGGAAAGACCGTGCTGGCGATCCCCCGTCCACTCCAGGAGGATGAGCGACGTGGGCTTCTGCTTCGCTTCGGCGAGCTACTGAACTCGCTTGGCGGCCGCTATGGCACCGGCGCCGATCTCGGCACCACTTCTGATGACATGCAGACCATCGCGGAAGTCAGCGAGTACGTGATCGGTGTACATGGACGATCCGACGGGCCGATGGACCCGAGCCCGTTCACGGCGCTCGGCGTCTTCGCCGGGATTCGCTCGGCTGTAGGTCATCGGTTCGGGTCCTCAGCCCTCGACGGGCGGAAGGTGCTCGTCCAGGGGGTGGGGGCAGTCGGTGGCCCGCTTGTGCATCATCTTGCGGAGGCCGGTGCAACCGTGCTCGTATCAGACGCGGACACGGAAGTGGCTTCGCAGTTGGCTGCTGCCGTATCAGGGGTCGTGGTCGCACCGCCGGACGTGTACATGACCGAGTGCGACGTATATGCGCCGTGTGCTGTCGGGGCCACTCTGAACAAAGAGAGCATCGGGTCGCTGCAATGCGCGATCGTCGCGGGCGCCGCCAACAACCAGCTCGAGTCGCCTGACGATGCAGGTCGTCTTGTCGAGCGCGGAATCCTCTATGCACCGGACTACGTGATCAATGGTGGTGGCGCGATGGCTTTTACGTTGATCTACCAGGGGCTGGAGCCGCTCTCTGCAGTAGAAGAGAGGGTGCTGGGAATCGGGGCACACCTCACGAGCATCTTCGAGGAGTGCGAGCGGACTGGCATATCGCCTGTCGTCACCGCGCGATCACAGGCGGAGCGTGTACTGGCCCGAGGACCGGGACACGCCGATATGTCCTCGTTTGCCGACCTTCGGGGGCGTCTGGCGCTCTAGAAGACAGCCTCGCTGGCGTAGCACCGCATACCGCTTCCTTGGAGCCATAAGCTTCATACCATGAACCCTCAGCTTCAAATGATTTAGATAGAAGTAAGACTCTTGTTAGAGGCGACCAGACTCCTAGGGGGAGGAAGTCGCTCAAGTCGGAGGAAGCCATAACGGTCCTGACCGGGACCAACACGTTGGCCAGGCGATCGTGGACGTTCAATGTCGACAATAAGATTCTCCTGGGTGCAGTAGCCGAGGGTTACGAGCGCTCGAACCTGAGACCTACAGCGGGGATCGGCGTCCCACAGCTATCTGCGCAAAGGGGCCCCCGCCGCGAGCGTCGCGAACGGCGGCCCCGCACTCTCGAGCCGAAGCGTGTTAGTTCAGCTCTCCCGCGTTTTCCGGAACCAGGCGGAAGAGGTGCTCTAATCGCAGAGACTTCAGGATGAGCGCGGTTCTTGAGGGAATCGAGTGCACCCAGACCTGGTTCGTCGGCGCAGACTGGAGGCGCGCTGTGAGAATCAGCGCAATGTCCTCGACATTCGCCTTCGCCGTGCCGGAGAGGTCGAACACGACGTGGTTACCGGTGTTCTTTCTGGCCTCTTCCTCGAGGGCGTGCAGCTCAAGCTTCGTTCTCTCGTCGTTTCCCATGACTGCCTCCCGTTTGTTGGTTCACGCTCGCCTAGCAACGCGCCTAATCCTTAGATCAAGAGTCGTGCCAGCGCGTTAAGTCCCGATTCCTGCCAGCTTGGCACGATCTGGTGCCCTTCCGTCAGGTGTCGCATACTTTGTGCGAGACATTCTTTTCCGGGGGTTTAACCACGCTTCATGCGGCGCGCTCTCATTCTTATGACGTTGCTGGCAGCCTCGGTTGCACCGGCCTCCTCTCAGGAATCTCCGACCGCACGCGCGGAGTACTTCGGTGCGGTGGCGCGCTTTTTCAATCTTCCGTCGAACGAAGTGGCAATTCTCAGCGATTGGGAGATCCCCGCCGACGAGATCCCGGTGGTTCTGTTCATGGCACGGCGGAGTGGCGTCTCTCCAGAAGCGCTGGTAGCCCTGCGCAAGGCGGAGCAGAGCTGGGTGAGTCTCGCGACCCGGTACCGGGTCGGTCCCTTCGCCTTGTACGTCCCCGTTCCGGATGATGCTTCGGCAGGCGCTCTCGAAGTCGCCTATGAAGCGTACCGGAGTGTGCCTGTCGCTCAGTGGAGCAGTATCCAGCTGACGAATGCAGATGTCGTGGGGCTGGTGAATGTTCGCCTGATTTCTCAGGCTCTTGGTATGCCTGCAGAGCAGGTGCTGGGTCGTTCCGGCTCCGTCGGCTCCTACGTCGAATTTTACGCTCGTCTCAAGCGCTGAGCGGACCTGTATGCCGATAGCCGACTTCGTTCCCCTGGAGACCTTCCGTGAGCTTCCGGAGGATGACATGCGACACGCAGCGCGGGAGTTCCTGGAGACGATGCGCAGGCGGCGAACTGTGCGGGACTTTTCGGACCGAGCGGTTCCGCGAGCGGTGATCGAGGACTGCCTGCTCGCGGCCGGTACGGCGCCGAACGGCGCAAACCGGCAGCCCTGGCAGTTCGTCGTTGTCGGTGACCCAGGAATCAAAAGCCAGGTTCGCCGCGCCGCCGAGGTGGAGGAGCGCGACTTCTACACCGGCGGTAAGGCGCCTCAGGAATGGCTTGACGCGCTCGAGCATCTTGGGACGGACGAGCACAAGCCGTTTCTCGAGCGGGCGCCCTGGCTCATCGTCATATTCGCAGAGAGTTATGAACGGGCGGAGGATGGTTCGAAAACGAAGAACTATTACGTGACGGAATCAGTCGGTATCGCCACAGGCATGCTCATCACGGCGCTGCACCACGCGGGACTCGTCACGCTCACCCATACACCCTCCCCCATGAAGTTCCTAAACGGCCTGCTTGGTCGCCCGGACAACGAACGCCCGTTTCTTGTTCTTGTGACGGGCTATCCGGAAGAGGATGCGATGGTGCCCGACATTACGAAGAAGCCGATCGAGGATATCGCGGTCTTCATCGAATAGATCTCAGAGGAGGAATGTGGGCCAGGACGTTGCCGGACGGGCGCAGACACCTGACCAGGTCCGTGCCTTCTCAAAGGCATCATTGCGGGATTGCCAGGCGCTCGAACGTCTGCTCGAAGAGGGGCTTTTCGAGACCGGGATTCGGCGCATCGGTGCCGAGCAAGAGATGTCCCTCGTCAACGAAGCATGGCGTCCGGCCTCGACGGCGCTCGAGGTGCTGGACGGGTTCGATGGTCCGTTCACGACCGAGCTCGCACTGTACAACCTTGAGGCAAACGTTGAACTCCGGGAACTCGAGGGGCGCCGCTTTACGACCCTCCACCAGCGGATCGACGAACTGGTCGGCGAGGTCCGGGATGTCGCTCAAGGTGTAGATACCGAGATCGCGTACGAACTTCTGCATGATCGACTCAGTCGCTCGGGCTGATGGCCGAAGCCGTGACGGAAGCGAGGAGGGGAACCGAGGTCGAGGAACGACTGATCGGAACGGCGTCCGGACCGACCGGTGGTCCGATCCTTCTCTGCGTCGCAGGCATACATGGGAACGAGCCGGCCGGAGTTCACGCGTTGCGCCGGGTTTTGGCCGCGCTCGACGGCCGCCTCGACAAGCTTGAGGGATCGATCGTAGCGCTCGCCGGGAATCTCGCGGCCCTGGAGGCCGGCCGGCGTTTTGTTGATCGCGATCTGAACCGCGCCTGGACGCGCGCCCGACTGGAGCAGCTTCGCAGCAACCGCGCGGCTGGTGAGTCGGTGGAAGATCATGAGCAGGTCGAGTTGCTCGACGCCATCGAAGCCGTCCTCCACCGGGCCGGTGGGCCTGTGTTTGCGCTCGACCTCCACACCACGTCAGGGCCGGGTGGGATTTTTTCCGTGTTCACGGATTCGCTCCCTCACCGTGCGTTTGCTAAAGAGCTCCCGGTGCCGATGATTTTCGGACTGGAAGAGCTGGTTGACGGGACACTCCTGAATCTCCTGAGCGAGAATGGTGTGGTCGCGCTGACGGTCGAGACAGGACAACACGATGAGCCCGATGCGATCGACCGAGCCGAGGCGGCCATCTGGATCGCCATCGTATCGTCAGGCGTGCTACCCGAGCGAAGCGTTCCGGAAGTCATTGCGGCGCGTGCGTTGTTGCACAGGGACGCGGGGCATCTGCCGCGGGCGTTCGAGATGCGACACAAGCGTGATGTCGTGGATGGAGACGGATTCGTGATGAAGCCGGGCTACTCCAATTTTCAGCCGGTGCAGGCCGGTGATCTGATTGCCGAGGATGCCGAGGGTCAGGTCGGGATATCGGAGCCTGGTCGGCTTCTGATGCCATTATACCAGGAGCAGGGGGAGGATGGATTTTTCCTAGTGCGTGAATTCCCCGCCTTCTGGATGGGTGTGTCTCACGTGATGCGGCGAGCGGGGCTGTCGCCCTTTGCATTTTGGCTGCCTGGCGTGAAGCGCGTCACCGGCTCGCCGGATGAGGTGATCGTCAACAAGAGGATCGCCAGCTTCTTCGCCCGACAGCTGTTTCACCTGCTTGGCTTCCGACAGCTGGAGGACGCAGGGTCATCACTGGTGATGCGTCGGCGACGCTTCGATGAGGGGCGCTACCTCAGGGAACTGCCGGTTCCCACGTCGCTAGAGACTCCCCCGGGATTGGACTGAGGCTCCCGTGTGCGGTCGCTACACACTCGCGGCACCCCCCAGTGACCTCGTCGAGGCGTTCAACCTTCCGGAGCCGACGTTCGAGTGGTCTTCTCGATTCAATGTCGCACCCGGCCAGTTCGCCCCCGTGGTCGCGGAGGACCGCCACGGTCGACGAATGGGTCTGATGACCTGGGGTCTGATTCCCAACTGGATGGATGAGCCAGGACGAGGCTTCATCAACGCCCGGGCCGAGTCTGCAGCGACGAAGCGATCCTTCCGCGAAGCGTTTGCCCGAAGGCGATGCCTGGTTCCGGCCGATGGCTTCTACGAGTGGCAACGCTCATCGGATCGTGCTACGAAGACACCCTTCTGGATTCATCCGGGTGCCGAAGGCGTAGTGTCGTTTGCGGGTCTCTGGGAGCGCTGGAGCCGCTCCGGGCAGGCGCCGCGACACACGTTCACCATTCTGACTACCGATGCGAACGAAGACGTACGCGAGCTTCACGATCGCATGCCTGCGGTGATTGCTGCCGCCGATCGGGCGAAGTGGCTGGATCGTGCCGCCAGTCCGGACGCTCTGCGGACTCTGCTGGCGCCCTCACCTAGGGGCACCTTCACCAGCTATCCTGTCAGTACGCGTGTGAACAAACCAGTCGAAGATGACGAAGGCCTGATCGAACCGGTGTAAGACGGTCCGGTTCCATGCCGCCGCACATCACGGCCGGGGACCGCGTCGCGTCGGCGGCATTCGGTCCGGCAGGGGGTCTAGCTTGCTGGTCGACCCCCGCGCCTCGACGGGATGACTCGGCCCGGCAGGGTGTAAAGGACCTCTCCGTTTTCGACAGCGAAGTGCCCGTTCACGATGACGTGGTCGATGCCGCTGGCATGCTGATGTGGATCGAAGAACGTGGCCTCATCAGCGATTGTCTCCATATCGAAGACGACCAGATCGGCCCAGTTGCCGACGCGGATCTCCCCACGGTCCTGCATCCCCATGATGCGGGCGGGCAGGGATGTCTGTGACCGGATCGCTGCCTCTACCGATAGCGCGCCGGCCGTCATCGCGTACTGCCTGATCTTCCGGGGGAAGGTCCCGTAGTAGCGCGGATGTACGGAGCCGTCGGCCTCGACCGCGATGCCACCGTCCGACGCGGTCGCCACCCATGGCTGGGCCGCGTAGTTCTCCACGTCGGCTTCCGACATCGAGAAGCCGCGCAGTCGTCCGCCTCCGCGCCGCTCCGGATCTCCTTCCAGCTGCAGGTCGATCGCCATCTGGACCGGGTCGACACCACGCTCGTTAGCGACCTCCTGGAGGTTCTTCCCGAGCCACTCCTCACGGGGGTACTCGAAGATCACGACACGGTCGGCGCCACCACGGCGGCGGATCTCGTGTGCGATGTCCTGCCGGACCATCGCGTCACGTTCCGGGTCGGCGAGGTTCATGCGGAGTTGCTCTGCCGGGGGTGCGTCGACCTCCGGTGACGAGGTAGCCCATGGTGGGATCAGTCTCGTGTTTCCGTCTGAGCCACTCGTCGCATAGGGATACTGGTCAGCCCAAACCCGAACACCCTCGTCGCGGGCCCGCTGGATGAGCTGGATCGCGCTACCGCTCGATCCCCAGAAGTGCGCGCCCTTGGCTTTGATGTGGGAGGCGACGACCCGCGCACCGGAATGCCGACCGACTTCGATCGTCTCCATGATCGCGTCCTGCAGGGTCGGCGGGCCCGGATCGTCCTGGCTCGGCCAGAACCACATCGGGTCGGCGCCCTCGGACCGCTCGTGCGAGATGTAGACGCCGTCGAAAGCGACCAGTTCCTCCGCTACGCGTGCTACCTCGTCGGTCGTACTCCAGCGCCCAGGTGCGTACTCGAGCCCGGCCGATATCCCGACTGCCCCTTCTTCCAGCGCCTGCCGGACGAGGCTCTGCATTTGCTGGACCTCGGCGTCCGTCGAGGGTCGCCGGAAATCGTCGCCCATGACCTCCCGGCGCACCGTACCGTGCCCGACCATGAGCATGACGTTGGGTCCTATACCCTGTTCTTCGAGGATGGCGCGCTGGTCTCGGATGGGCCACGGGGAGCGACCGTCGTGGTTCACAACCACCGTCGTGACGCCCTGTGAGACGACATTAGGCGCGGTCTTCCGGTGGATCGAGTCTGTACGGATTGTCGAGCCACCGATGCGCGCGCTGCCATCATCCGCATGGGAATGGATGTCGATGAAGCCGGGCGACACGTAACGGCCCGTTGCGTCGATCACTTGATCTGCCGTGGCACCGGTGAGCATCCCGATGGTGACGATGCGACCGTCGCGAACACCGATGTCGGCCCGGAACCAGGGGTTGCCGGTGCCGTCCAGGACACGCCCCCCCCGCACGATTAGATCGAAGGAGTTGGTGTCCTGACCGAATACAGTCGACGGCGCCACCATGGCGGAGCCAAGGACGAGGGCCAGAATCCAGAAGGTCTGCTTCATGGCTCGTGATGCGGAGAGAAGTCGTATCGGCGCCCAGCCGGGTGAATCCACACTCGATCGTACCCGGGGTGTCGAATGGTCGCTAGCGTCGGGTCGTATGCGCATGCTCGGTACATCCGACGTGTGTCGGGAGTTCGAAGTGCGTTTCGCGATATCCTGTGCAGGCGCGAGATGCCAAAAAAGTGATCAGGTCCGTCATCGAGCCCCCTGATCTCCTCGAATTGATCCGGGCCCGCGTGCCGGGCTTTCACTGCGTCCTCGGCTGCATCTTACTGCTTCCGATCACGCTTCGCGTCTCCAAACTCGATCGCTGCTCCCGTTATCGGTGGCATTTCGAGAACCCGACGCATGGGGTCACGGATCGTCGGGTACTCATCATCGAGAAGGACAGCTTCCTGGCGCTCACTGGAGTCGTCAGATAACAGCTCTGACAACGAAGACCCCGTAGCGCGCGCTCGGCGCTCGGTGGGGTTCAAGGCGCTCCCGAACGCCGAGGAGGTCCGAGTCCGGCTCGAGCAGTGGATCGCAGGCGAACTCGAGGAAGCCGCGAACGCGGTGTCCGACTTTCTGGAGGCGCAGCACGGTATGAACGGATTTGTCGTGACCAGGCGGAGCACACTTCAATCCAACGCGTCGACCGGCACCGGCGGCGCTACCTCGGTCGTCACGGCGTTCCGACATATGGTGCTGCATGACGGGCGGTACTAGGTCATGGTGCTGTCCAAATGGCCTGAGCGATCGCCGGAGTTGGCCTCAGCGGTCAACTCCGTAGTTCGGTCCCTGCGTGTCGCGCCGTTGCTCCTCGTCGACGTTCAGCTGACCTCGTCGAACGCTTCCCGGATCCGGCCCAGTCCCTCCAGGAGTTCCTCCTCGGGATTGCCAAAGCCGAGTCGCAGATAGTGGTCCATTCCGAAGTGGTCTCCGGGTACGACCAGGAGCGACTTCTCTGTACGCAGTTTATCCGCGAAGTCACTCGAGTTCACCGATGCGTCATAGTGCGTATAACAGATCGCGCCTGCGTCTGGGGCGCGGTACCGGAAGCGGCCATCCTGCGCCGACATCCAGTCTTCGAGTACGCCCAGGTTCTTCCTGACGATCCCACGTGTCCGCTCGCCGATGCGCTCGCGTGTTCCCGGTGCGAGTGCAACGCAGGCGAGCTGATCGGAAATGGATGCGGGAGCGATGGTCGTGTAATCGGTGCGCCCCCAGAGCTCTTCCATGATCCTTTCAGGCCCGAGAACCCAGCCCAGGCGAAGCCCGGGAAGTCCATACGCTTTCGAGAGCGAGTTGGTAATCAGCACGCGATCGTGTGCTCCCCAGAACGAAGGTGTTCGCTCGTCGCCGCTCTCTGCCCCGGCGTACACCTCGTCGGCGAGGATCCAGGCACCGTGTCGTTCCGTCAACTCAGCGATCGCGTCCATCGAGGCGCGGGTCAGGGACGCACCGGTCGGATTATTCGGGTTCGTGATGAGGACGAAAGACGCGCCATCGGCGAGCGCCGCCTCGAGTGCTTCGAGGTCCGGCTGCCAGCCGTCCTCTTCTCTGAGGCTTACGCCGGTCAGCCTGCTACCGAAGGACTCCAGGAGGCCAGGCACCTGACCGTACGTAGGCAGCACGATGGCGGCTTTTGCGTCTCCTTCGAAGAGATGCCAGAAGCACGTGAAGTTCGCTTCAGCTCCGCCCGTGGTGACCAGAACGGAGGCGTCGTTGGCCCCCTCGTACTGGTCGGCGATCAGGCCACGCAGCTCGTCCGAGCCGTTGGATTGCCCGTACCCGAGCAAGGTCGAGCCGACATCCACGTCACGACCCGACAGCTCGATGAGCTCGTCCGTCGTCAGCGGATGAACACCACTCTCCGAAAGATTGATCTCGACTCGGTGCTCGTAGGTGGACTGCCACCGTTCCATTCGGAAGGGCAAGTAGCGCACAGCCTGCTCCTGCATTGGGTTTCGGTCTGACGAGGGCGTGGATCTTGCCCTCTGGAGGGACGGGATCGTAGGTGGCAGCGCCGGTCAAGTAAATGGGCGACATTCAGGGCTGAACTCGTCCTTCATTTTCAATAGAATTCTACATGCGCAAGGTTCTCCTAGTCATCCTCGACGGCTGGGGTCACTCCGATTTCACCGGCGAGCCGACCGAGGGGAATGCCGTGGAGCTGGCCACGGTTCCGACGTTTCGACGTCTCTATGACACAAGCCCGCGCACGAAGCTGGCTTGTTCGGGTGCCGATGTCGGGCTGCCAGAGGGTCAGATGGGCAACTCGGAGGTCGGGCATCTCAATCTCGGCGCCGGCCGTGTGGTGTATCAGGACATCGCTCGGGTCGACAAGGCGATCGCGGACGATGAGTTCGCAGACGCGCTCGGTCTGGACGAACTGGTCCGACGAGTGAGAGCCGCTGGATCGAAGATCCACATGGTAGGGCTCGTCTCTGACGGTGGGGTGCACAGTCACATCCGTCACTTCACGGCACTATTCGATCTGCTGCCGAAGGACGTACCGGTGCGGGTGCACTGCATCACGGACGGCCGGGATACGTCTCCGACCGGGGCTCCGGGATACCTGAAGGAGATCGACGAGGCCTGTGCCCGCAGTGAACAGTGGTCAATCGCGACCGTGTGCGGTCGGTACTGGATCATGGATCGGGACCGTCGTTGGGACCGGACTCAGAAGGGGTATGACCTGATCGTCTCCGGGGAGGCCGAGGTCTGGGCGGATGACCTGAGCTTCCTGCAGGAAAGCTACGACGCGGGCACGACTGATGAGTTCGTCACACCGACGGCGATGCGAGGCGCGGCTGAGGACGGGATCGCCGCGGACGACGTCGTCATCGTCATGAATTTCCGTTCCGATCGGATGCGTCAGTTCACTGCAGCAATGTCTCGCGGTGACTTCGACGGCTTCGAGCGTGTCGGTGAGCGACCGGGCACGATCGTCACGATGACCCAATACGAGGAGGGGCTACCGGTAACCGTCGCCTTTCCGCCGCAGAATGTCCGCACCGGACTCTCCGAATACCTGGCTTCGGTCGGAAAGCGGCAACTCAAAGTGGCTGAGACCGAGAAGTATGCGCACGTGACGTACTTCTTCAACGGAGGCGAAGAAACTCCGTGGGAGGGGGAGGACCGGTCACTGATTCCTTCGCCGAAGGTGGCCACGTACGATCTGCAGCCCGAGATGAGCGCCCGTGGCGTGGCCGATTCGGTGATCGACGGATTGCAGGGCGACTACGACTTCATCCTCGTGAACTTCGCCAACCCGGACATGGTCGGGCACACCGGTGTGATCCCCGCGGCGGTGAAGGCAGTCGAGGCGGTCGACGCATGCATGACGGATATCCTCGCTATGGTCGACGCACATCCCGAGTGGGTAGCGCTGGTGACCGCCGACCACGGTAACTGTGAAATGATGATCGACCCGCACGGCGACGTGCACACGGCGCACACGACGACGCCGGTTGACTTCATAGTGCATGATCCCGCTGGTAGCGAGATCTCGCTGGTGGAAGGCGGAGCTCTCGGCGATCTCGCACCGACGGTCCTGGGCTGGATGGGGATCGTGCAGCCCATCGAGATGACCGGTCGTGATCTGGTTCAGCGAACAGATCTGGCAGGAGGTATCTGATGGATCGGGACCAACTGCTCACGCAGGCTCTCGGGCTCGGCGAGGAAGGGGACTGGCAAGGCTCAGCGGAGTTGCTCCGCGACCACCTCGGGGACTTTCCGGAAGATGCCGCGATCCACTGCTGGCTCGGTGTGGCCGAGCAGGAGCTTGGATTGGGCGGCGTCGCCTATGAGCGGTTCAAGCACGTGCTCTCTATCGGCACCGAAGACCCGTACGTGTTGGCCACGGTCGGAAACGGCATCGCCTACTTCGATGATCCTGACGCGGAGCAGACGCTGCGGACCGCATCGATCCTCGCGCCTGACGTTGCGGTCACCAGGCTCATGTACGGAGCCTACCTCGCTCGCGAAGGCTTCACAGAGCAAGGCGTGGAAGAGCTCACGGCTGCGCGGGAGCTTGACCCGGACGACCCTCAGATTGCCTACGAACTGGGTGTGGGGTGGGCGCTTGCGGGAGATCATGGCCGCGCCACCGACGCACTCGCCGACGCAGTACGTCTGGACCCCGAGGATGGTTGGGCGCGCGTGGTCTTCGGGCTCGAACTACTCGAGGCCTACCGCTTCGAAGAGGGCGCGGGTGAGCTGATGTCCGGCGCCCGGATCCGCGAGGACGATGTCGACGCCCAGGTCGTTGCCGCTTTGGCAGCTGCCGCCATCGGCCACGACGGGACGGCGTACGAGATGCTCGAGCGCGCTCGGATGCGTTCAGCCGAGCCTGATGTAGCCCTGCTGACGGCGGTCGAGGATCGTCTTGATGCAGGGCCTGACGCTGCGAAGGAGATGCTCGAAGAGGATCTCGCACCCGACCTCCTGCGTACACGACTGCGCGAACGTCCCTGACTCTGGAAGCTTGCCCGTGACACTCCTCTCGATTGATTTCGAGCGGCATCGCCTGGACAACGGCCTTAAGGTCGTCCTGGCCCCGGACCCCACGGTCCCGGTGGTCGCTACCAACCTCTGGTACGGCGTCGGATCGAGGAACGAACCCGCGGGGAAGACCGGATTCGCCCACCTCTTCGAGCACATGATGTTTCAGGGGTCAGCGCACGTGCCGAAGAACCGCCACTTCGAGTTGATCGAACGTGTGGGTGGCACGCTCAATGCGACGACGTGGTTCGATCGAACGAACTACTTCGAGACGGTGCCGTCGCACGAGCTCGACCTGTGCCTCTGGCTCGAGTCCGATCGCATGGGCTGGATGCTTCCTGCTATGGATCAAGAGAAGCTCGACAACCAGCGCGACGTCGTCATGAACGAGAAGCTTCAGCGCTACGACAATCAGCCGTATGGCGACTGGAGCGAGCGGCTACAGCACCTCCTCTATCCGGCCGACCACCCTTATTACCATACGGTCATCGGCTCGATGGAGGACATCGAAGCAGCTACGCTCGATGATGTCGAATCGTTCTTCGAAACCTTCTATGTCCCGAACAACGCAGTCCTCACGGTTGCGGGAGATATTGATCCGACCGAGGCTCTGGCCGCGATCGAGCGCTATTTCGGAGACATCCCGGCCGGGGCCGACGTGCCTCCGGTGCCGGGGCGTACCGAGCTCGAATCGGTGATCGGTGAGACGGTCCGCGAGACCGTAGTGTCGGACGTTCCGCTTCCACGCGTGATCATGGGCTTCCGAATCCCTCCGTACTCGTCGGAGGGATTCGCGACCGCCGAGGTGGCCCGGGCACTTCTCGGGATGGGTCGGGCCTCACGCTTCTATCGGCATCTCGTGCGCGAACAACAGATCGCAAAGAGCGTCGTGACCTACGCGTATCCCCTGATGACGGGGGCCTCGATGCTGCTGGTCTGGGGCACGGGTTACCCGGGGAGCGATCCTGCGGAGCTCGAGCGGGCAATGACCCGTGAGCTGGAGGGGCTGATCGACGCCAGACAGGACGAGATCGATCGCGCCATCTCACTCACTGAAACCGATCTAGTACGTGCGCTCGAACGCGTGGCCGAACGTGCAGATCTACTGTCCATGTTCGACCTGTACTTCGATGACCCAGGTCGCCTGAACCGGGAGCTGGACCGACTTCGGTCTGTCACGCTCGACGACGTTCGGGGCTTCGTCGAACAGCAGCTCGGTACGAACAACAGGGCCATACTGACCTATATACCGGAGAACGGACGATGAGCGCGCTCGATCGGTCCTCGCAGCCTGCCAGTAGCAGACTGCGTGACTTCTCGTTCCCGGTCGTCGATCGAAAGGGACTCTCCAACGGACTCGGTCTCCGGCTGGCCCGGATGAACCGGCTGCCGGTGGTCAACGTCAGCCTCTTCATACGCGCGAGCGAAGGCGCACTCGGCCATGACCGGGCGGGTCTGGCCGTGCTCACGTCGGATGCGCTGGAGGGCGGGACGCGCAAACGGAGCGGTTCCGAACTTGCAGAGTCCCTCGAGCGGATCGGCGCGCGCTTGTCCGCCAGTGCCGGATGGGAAGGCTCTACCGTCGGCATGTCCTGTCTCGCGGACCGGCTACCCGAGGCGTTCGCGATCATGGCGGAAGCCGTTCGCGAGCCGGCATTCCCAGAAGATGAAGTGCGGCGGGCCCTCGACCAGCAGCTCGCGACGATCCGTCAGCGGCAGATGGATCCGGGCGCGCTGGCGACCGACGCGGCACGGGCCGCCTACTTCGCGGCCGACGTGCCGTACGCGCGAGCGGTCGATGGTACCGTAGCGTCGATCGAGTCGATGTCTCGCGATACGCTGGTTGGTTACGTGGAGGCCAATTACCGACCCGAGGAAGGTGGTCTTGTCGTGGTCGGCGATGTCGAACTCGATGAAGTCGCGGACATGGCTTCGACGCATTTCGGTGATTGGACCGGTGCGCCAGCCCATGCGGCGGACTTCGAAGTCAGGCCGGACCATGTCCAGCGCCGGGTCATCCTCGTCCATCGCCCGGGTGCCGTGCAGAGCGAGGTACGCATCGGCCATGTCGGCGCCTCTCGCTCGATCCCCGACTACTACCCGCTTTCGATCGCCAACATGGTTCTGGGCGGGATGTTCACGAGTCGTCTGAATCTGAACCTGCGCGAAGAGCACGGCTTCACTTACGGCGTGCGGTCT
>Ga0209631_10000109_pt1 | contig 105562 bp, 98 predicted proteins | sample COG_08_FD_184752 | JGI IMG/M metagenome (GOLD analysis project Ga0209631, IMG submission 184752) | Pelagic Microbial community sample from North Sea - COGITO 998_met_08 (SPAdes) (version 2) | ecosystem: Environmental > Aquatic > Marine > Neritic zone/Coastal water | place: Helgoland, sampling...
ATCGGGATATTCAGTATCATTAAGTAATGATGGTACAATTGTTGCTATTGGAGCAATCTCCAATGATGATAATGGAAATTATTCAGGTCACGTAAGAGTATATGAGGCAGCAACAACAACAACAGCAGCAGCAGCAGCAAGAGAAGCATTACTAGTCAGAGCACAAGCAGTTAGTGGTTATTTAGATGGAGTTTCACCAGAAGCTGCAAATGAGGTTCAGGTAGCAGCAGCAGAAAAACAAAAGGCAGCAGCAGAAAAGGCAGCTGAAGAGGAAGCAGCAAGAGTAGCAGCTGAAAAACAAAAGGCAGCAGCAGAAAAGTTAGCAACAGCAACAACAGCAGTAGAAGCAGCAGCAGAAGCAGAAGCAGAAAAAAAAGAAGCAGAAGCAGAAGCAGAAAAAGAAGCAGAAACACCAAGATTTGAAATACTGGATTTAACTAATTCATCTGTAACCGTATTCGACCAGAACAGTGTGCTCCCGGTCAATATTTCGGTTACATTTAAAACAAGTCAGCAATTATCTATTCTTGATGTTGGAGGTAATAAGGATGGTTCCAAAGGATTTATATCAAACTATATCTTTAAAGGGAATAATTTAGTCAAACCTGATGTATGGACGCGGCTCTACGAAGCGAGTTTACAAAACGACTCCGACTACGACTATCGTGGTGAAAACATGTCAATTTTGAACACGGCAGACTTGATCAAGAAATGGGGTTTTGATATTAATAATCCTTCTACTGCATCACCACTTAAACTTGTTTTTGAATATATTTCAGAAAATGAAAAATTATATATAAGTACTGTATATGTATATCAGATAGATGGAGTTTTCCGTTTCACATACAATAAATCCGATATAGCAGTAGCAGCAGCAGCAGCAACAGCAGCAGCAGCAACAGCAGCAGCATTAACAGCATTAGCAGCATCAGCAGCAGCAGCAGAAGCATTCGCAGCAGCAGTAGGAACAGAAGAGGCAGCAGCAGCAGCAGCAGCAGCAGCAACAGCAGCAGCAGAAGCATTCGCAGCAGAAAAGTTAGCAGCAGAAAAGTTGGCAGCAGAAAAGGCAGCCGCCGATCTTCAGACCGCCCTTATTAAGCAGGCAACCGAGAACCCTACTATCGGGAACAATCAAGCAAATGATTTCTTCGCAGATGGTCCTAATGACTCTTGGGTCAAAGTATTACCATTGACGATTGTTGCTGACGGAGCTGCTTCTCGAGAACCCCAAACATTAAAAATCATTGTAACTGGTCTTCCAGATGGCGGTGCCAATTACAGAATCGCCAAAAGTGTCGCAAACGGTAGTGACTACTTAGGAGCCGCAAAGGCACTTTCTGAAGGAGTGAACACAATTAATGTTGATGGAGTTAGCTTCGACAGATATGTTAAAGTTCAGTTCTCAAGCGGAGATATTGAATTCAGCAGCGTAGTTGTTAATGGAGTAACGCTAGACCTATCAAGTGTGCCAGAGTCTTTTTCGACTGATGCAGCCAGTGTGCTTGCGGAACGCGTCAAAGCGATTAATGAGGCAGCGGCAGCAGCAGCAGCAGCAGCAGCAGCAGCAGCAGCAGCACAATTAGAAGAAGAAGAAGAGGCAGCAGCAGCAGAAGCAGAACAAGCAGCAGCAGAGGCAGCAGCAGTAGAACAAGCAGCATTACTAGTCAGAGCACAAGCAGTTAGTGATTATTTAGGTGAAGTTTCACCAGAAGATGCAAATAAGGTTCAGGTAGAAGAAGCAGAGGCGGCAGCAGCAGCAGAACAAGCAGCAAAAGAGGGCGAAAAAGTGCCGGCGTCCGGCATTATTACCAATTATTATCCGACCGGTTCGCGATCGCTCATCGTACATACGGACGCCGAGGGCGTCAAATCACTCTCGGGGGTGGACGTCGGGGACAGTGTTCAGTTATCAATATATGGATTTGATTCTTCCAAAAACCAAAAGTTCGGCGAGTTCGCGGACGCGGCGGACGCCGAGGCGCTGCGTTTTAAGGATGTAACCTTCGTAGTGACAAGAACTCAAAACAATCTCATATATCTTCAACCACCTTCGGGGTTCAATTTCGGCGGGTTGGGGCTGACATGGGATATTTATCCAACCACTGACTCTTCCTGGAGCGTGATGGTGTCCTAGGAGGAGAAGAAGAAGAAACAACAGCAGCACCAGCGCCAGAAGGTCCGACCAAATTATTATTTTGAGCCTCGAAAAAATATTTAATATTATAAATATCAAATTACAGATATTTATAATATTAACTTTATAAATCTTAAAAATTAAAAGTAGAAATAAAGTTTTACACCTGCTAAAATACTATTTATCTCACGCTAAACCTCTTTACTAAAACACCTAATGAGGAGCTTATTAATCAATTGAAAGTCAGTGCTGTAGAATATGTTAATTTAAGCACAACGATTAAATTGTTTGAGATAATATGGCTAAAATGATCGTTAATATATAAGCAATGACGCTATATATTGTATAATTTTCACCACTAAAGAAATAAAAAGTAATGCCGGAAAATACAAATGATATTATTAAATCTATTATACCTAGAGATTCCGGAGTATGATATTTTAATCCTATATCCGATACATATCCTAATATCGTACCAACAGCCATTAATAAAATAGTTTTAATAATATCACTCATCCTTAACTTTTTTATATCATTTTCTATATCTTTTCGATTAGAGTTCAATAATAGCGGTGCTAAAACTATTGTACTTCCTATAAATAAATCAATTAGCATAATGCCATATACTGATATTCCGCGATCTAAAAGCATTCTATCTAATTTTAGACCGAGATAACCTACTAACGTAAGTATGATTAAAATAATTGCAATAAATGTTTTTTTTGTCGCCAAGTAATCAACATATTTGTACATCTTCATATATTATATCCTTATTTTTGTATAGTACTCAAAAAAATTGAATTAAATAAAAACCATATCTAAGATATATAAAAAACAATGCCAAGAAATTATTTATTCCGACTACTCACATTTAATGCATACGATGATGCAAAAAATGATGATGATGATGGTCATGAAGAAACATATAAAGCAGCAAAAGATAAGGAGTTCATCGTACAAATGTTTGGTATAAATGAAAAAGGAGAAACCGCATCTATATTTGTAGAAGGATTTTCACCATTCTTTTATATTTTAGTTGATGACGACTGGAATGATTCAGATATGATGGCCTTCAAATCATCTCTTTATAAAAAACTAAACAGTAAATACTGGGACAACAGTATTATAAAAATGCAGTATGTAGAGAAAAAAAAGCTTTATGGTTTCAATGCAGGAAAGAAAAATAAGTTTCTATTAATGAAGTTTTCGTGTGAGCAAGCAATGAGAAAGTTTAAAAATATATGGTACAAAAGTGGAAAAAATAAGAAGGGTGAATATGTACGAAAGCTTATTTCATATAAGTTCAAAGATTTTAATACGAGACTTTATGAAGCCCAAATACCTCCTCTATTGCGACTTTTCCATATTAAAGAAATTAGTCCCTCTGGGTGGATTGCACTTCCAAAAAAGAAATGTATCAGACAAACTACAAACAAAAGTACTAGTTGTAACTTTGATTTTACAATAAATTATCAACATATTATTCCTCTCCCAGATAAAGAATTGAGTGTGCCATATAAAATATGTAGTTTTGATATTGAAGCTAGCAGTAGTCACGGTGATTTTCCACTTGCAATTAAAACCTACAAAAAACTGGCGCAAAATATGGTGAATGCGTATAATGACAAACTAGAAGACGAAGAAAACCGGTCCTTTCTTAAAAGATGTCTTTTAACCGCATATTCAATGTGCAAACAACCAGTTGAAGGAATAGATATTGTCTATCCAAAACAAGATCCATCCCAAAAAACGATTGAAAGAAAAATCAACCAATGGCTGAAATTGAAACCTTCTAGTTTTGAAGATACTGCTAGTGATGAACTAGAAAATGATATTGACAGCTATTATGAAAATACATTTGATGAAGGTAAAAAAGATTTTGCTGTAGTTGACGGATTTTCATGGTTAGCGAAAAAGAAAAAGAAAACTAAATACAGCAAAAATAGTACAGTTGTTGAATTAATTGGAGACAAAAGTGTTGAAATTGATACAAGGATTAATTTACTTGACAAAACATTATCCGCTATTTTCCCAAAATTAAAGGGTGATATTGTTACTTTTATTGGCTCCACATTTGTTAAATATGGCGAGGAAAAACCTTACTTAAATCATTGTATTGTTAGAGATACATGTAGTAAAATGCCTCATGTAGATAATGCAGCATTAGAAAGTTATCCAACTGAAAAAGAGGTTTTACTAGCATGGACAAAACTAATTCAAAAGGAAGATCCTGATATTATAATTGGCTACAATATATTTGGTTTTGATTATACGTTTATGTACCAACGTGCATGTGAGCTAAATATCACAAGACAGTTTCTACTTCTTTCCAGAAACAAAGGAGAAGTTTGTTTAAAGAAAAATTGGAAAACACAAGAAGAAGGTCTGGAGGAAAATACGATAATCATCGCCAGTGGTCAGCATGATTTAAAATATGTCAAGATGACAGGACGTCTTCAAATTGATCTTTATAATTATCTTAGGCGAGATTACAATCTTACAAAATATAAACTGGATTATGTATCTGGGTATTTTATTGGCGATGGAGTAAAAAAGATAGAACCTCTTGGCGACAATACAAAAATATATAGCAAAAATCTTAAAGGCTTAGAGCTAGGTAGTTATATTAATTTTGAAGAAGCAGCCCATTCGGTTGATTCTTATAAAAATGGCGAAAAGTTTCAAATTATTGATATTGATTATTCTGAATCATCTTTTGTAATCAAAGGACATGAATCACCAAATATGAATAAAAAGGTAAGATGGGGTCTAGCAAAAGATGATGTTACTCCGCATGATATTTTCAGAATGACAAATGAAGGTCCAGATGAAAGAGCTCTTATTGCAAAATATTGTATTCAGGATTGCAACTTAGTTCATCATTTGCTGAATAAGATTGATGTAGTGACAGGATATGTAGAAATGGCAAGTCTTTGTAGTGTTCCTTTAAACTTTATCGTTATGAGAGGCCAGGGCATTAAATTAACTAGTTATATTTCAAAAAAGTGTAGAGAAAAAAATACACTCATGCCTGTATTAGATAGAGCGGATTCTTCTGAAGGATATGAAGGGGCGATTGTTCTTCCACCAAAAACAGATTTATATTTGGATGATCCAGTTGCATGTGTTGATTATAGTTCTTTATATCCATCGTCAATGATTAGTGAAAATATATCTCCTGATAGCAAAGTATGGACAAAAGAATATGATTTAAAAGGAAATCTGATTATTGAAAAAGGAGAAAAAAATAAAGCAGGCGAATATATTTATGACAATCTTGAAGATTACAAATATGTTGATATTGCATATGATACATATTCATGGCGCAAAAAAAATCAAAATGCCGCAAAATCAGCTATGGAAAAAGTAAAGGTTGGGACTAAAACTTGTCGATTCGCGCAGTTTCCAAATGGCGAACTTGGTATATTGCCTGCAATCCTCAAAGAGTGTCTAGCGGCCAGAAAAGCCACCAGAAAACTTATCCCACAGCAAAAAGATGACTTTGTTAAAAATATATTAGATAAGCGCCAATTGTCTATCAAAGTAACAGCGAACTCTATATATGGACAAACTGGTGCGAAAACTAGCACATTTTATGAAAAAGATGTTGCTGCATCTACAACCGCAACTGGGCGAAAACTATTAACATATGGACAAAAAGTTATAGAGCAGGCATATAAAAATAGAGTCGTTGAAACAACAAAAGGTAAGATTAAAACTGATGCTGAATATGTATATGGTGATACTGATAGTGTATTCTTCAAGTTTAATCTCGAAGAACTAGATGGAACACCAATAATTGGTCAAAAAGCCTTAGAACTAACTATAGAACTCGCACAAGAAGCCGGAGAACTAGCAACAAAGTTTTTAAAACCACCACATGATCTAGAATATGAAAAAACATTTCTGCCATTTTGTCTTTTGTCCAAAAAAAGATACGTAGGAATGCTGTATGAACTGGATCCACATAAGTGCAAAAGAAAATCAATGGGTATTGTCTTAAAAAGACGAGATAATGCTCCAATAGTAAAAGATGTATATGGTGGCATCATTGATATATTGATGAAGGACAAAGATATTGAAAAGGCGTCTAAGTTTTTGAAAAACTCTATTAAAGAGTTGATTTCTGGAAAGATTGGAATTGATAAGCTTATTATTACAAAATCTCTTAGAGGGCATTATAAAAAGCCAAAACAAATTGCACATAAAGTTTTGGCAGATAGAATGGGGAAAAGAGATCCCGGAAATAAACCTAGTGCTGGTGACAGAATAGCATTTGCATATTTTGAAAATAATAACAGAAAAGCACTGCAGGGTGACAAGATAGAAACACCAACATTTATTAAAGAAAACAATCTGAAAATTGATTACGCGCATTATATCACAAATCAAATAATGAAACCAGTACAACAAGTATTTGCACTAGTTTTAGAAAATACAAAAGAGTTCAAAAAAAAATATAGAACACCTCGCAGATGGAACAATAAAATTAATGCAATTAAGAAAAAATATTCAGATAAAGTTACATGCGATAAACGTATCGAAACAATGAGAAATAAAGAAGTAAAAGCATTATTGTTTGATGATTTCTTAACAAAAATCCAAAATAAAAGAAATGGGCATAGTTCGATAGTAGATTACTTTGGAACGATGGGATATTAAAATAAAAGATTATTATAAAGTTATGATTTATAGTATAGCAAAAATACTTTCAGTATCTTTGATGGTTGGTTGCAATACTAAATTATTAACTTTTTTTTATAAATATCGGGACAAGGAAAACAAATATTGGTGGCTGGATAAACAAATAATTTTTATTAGTGCTTTAAATGTGTGGGGGTTTTATTCAGTAAATAAAAACATCAGAAAAATTGGTAATATTTAATATTAATATTTTAATATGTAATAATATTAAATGAATCCATTGGTAGATGCAATGATGGTAACACCAAATAATTTCAAATTAATTAACATTTTTAAAAAACAAATGAATATTTCAATAGATAAACTTTCAGGAGGCATAATTGCTATTACAATAAACAACCAACACAAGCTTTTATTTAACCCCAATAGCAATTTCTACAAACAATTTGGTGGCTCTAAAAAAACAAGAAAAAAAAGCCCAAAAATAAAAGTGTTAAAAGGAGGAAGCTTTAAAAAAACTATTTTATTAGTGATTATGTGGACAATATTTAGTAGTTTATTTACTATTCAATTAAATCATAATGCTCTTAATAGATTATCAGATAGAATTGAGTTTAACGAATCACCCAACGTACTAGGAGATATGGAGCATTTTTTTGATAATAATGAAGTAATAAACTTAACAAATAATACAGGGCTTCCATTTAATGAAGAGCATTTTCAACAACTTGTGCATTTTAATGATAATGTTTCAATGTATTCAAATAATACAAATGAGATAAGAAGATTTTTAAATGATAAGAAAAATCGTGTAGCTTATGCAGAAATAAATCTAGCAAGACAACAAACACCTATGCATTATTTAATGAAATATACTGAATCATTTATTGGGATTCAAAGGCCATATGTTGGTATTCAGGCAGGATTAAGTGGTGTAACTGGGTTACAAATAATATCTTCTTGGAAAAGAGCTGATAATGGTTTTAAAATAAACTTATTCAATATTACTTCGGATGAAAATAATGAACGACTTGATCGTAGATTTAGAAACTTTCCAGAAGATAACAATTTTTACCATGTTTTTAAAGGTGCTTTACAGCAACAATTAGAAGCAATGTATTCAACAGGAATGATTGAAGATTCGCAAAATAGTGGTCTTGCATATTTCAATATGGCAGACCTTCCAATGAACGCACCGGGATACAATCCTTTTTCTCATCATGAATCTCCTCACCAAGATCCGTTCCCGAATGTAGAAGAGGTTGATGCTTTAAAAGAAACTGAAATGCTTCGTAGATCAGTTCAAGGTTATAAGTGTAGTCTTTGTGCGCCAGAAAAAAAAGATAGATGGGATCAAGCTATTTTTTCTATGACATACCCAAAAGATATAGTTGGTGCAAATCCACATTTTGTAGATTCAGAAGGGAAAGAAAGAAATCTTGTAAATATTGAAGGAAAAAATATAGAAATGCATGCTAGTCAAGGTAAAGGTTATACTCAATTGTTAAATCAAAAACATGGAGCTCAACACACTGGTGTGACTGAAAGTTTATTAAAAAATCCAACAAACAGAAGGATTGCTCTTTTTACAGTATTACCGAGTGCTTTTGGAGATGAGACTGCCATAGAAAACATACTTGCTGTTGAAAATGCATTTAAGCCAAAAGAAGGCGTTGTGTTTACACCAATATTAGTTAATTGATTTCATTTCCGATTATTTTTTAGAATATCTTTTGCCAATTTACCTTTTCCATTACCATTACATATTGGACATTCTAACAATTTCGTATGCCGACATTTCCAACACCCATCAGTACAACATCGACATTCTACATAACCAGTTGAATGACAATAAAAACAAGGTGGGAATGTGCCAGATAATTTATTAAATGCCATCTTTAATTGGATTTTACTTGACATTCTCATTTTATTAAAGTCTTTTGGGATATAATGTAATTTATTTTCATCGTAATCATCGTCATCACTGTCACTATAATATTCATCGCTAATCGCAGAACTATAATTTTGAAGATATTTAAAATTATAAACATTACCCTTTCTAATAGCATTATGTATTGACAATCTTTTTATATTTCTCAAAAGATTCATTTAATAAAATTATATTTTTGTATTTATACTCCTTACATAAATAATAAAATAATTTTCATTTGCACAGTAAAGTATCTACAAAAAAGTAATTTATTTTCTAAAAATTATAAAATTGAAATAATTTTTTAAATAATACAGTTTTTACTTCAACATATTAAAATTACCAGATCATGCCAAAAGCAACCCCAAAGAACATGAAAAACAAAAGCCGATTTGCCGACAAAGAAGTGTCACGGTTAATTATAAATGCGATAATACATAATCGTGGGATAAATGGCACTACACATAAGTTTATAATGAACTATGTGAATGCGCACACTACCAAGCCATATATTTCCCAAAAAACAATCAACTATAACATTATTTCAAATATCGATAACGGAAAAATTATAAAATCAGGCGCATACTACAAACTAAAGAAAAAAAAAATAAATCCTCTCCAACCCTATAATCCTATCAAAAAAATATATCCCACACATAATATCAATATTCAAAACATTATTATTATCGGAATCATAATAATGTTTGGATTCTTTGCAGTCGCAAAAGCAAGAAATGACGAAGACGACGACGATGACGATGACGAAATGTTCGCAGAAGTTTTGTTTGACATCATGATCGGCGTATTTATTGAAGCATGCAATCAAAACGACATGTGTCGTACAATAAGCAATATGGTTGCAATATCGCTGATTATCATAACTCTAGTAGTTTGGTGTGCTACTGGAGCATGTATCTGTAAATCTCCATCAAGGCGCGATATTCGGCGAGGCGCTACCATATATGGAGGGATGCGTATGCATGATTATCTACGGAACTGACTGTAAAAAATATCAATAAATAATTAATTTTTTATTTTATCTTTATCAATAATAGTTTCTTTTGCAATATTTTTTATTATTCTATTTTCATTTTTGGCATATATATCCTGATAAGTATTTTGTACTAAAGATAAATACTCATCTCTTCCCTTTTCACTTGTTACCCATCCTGGGTGTAAAGATTCCCATTCTGCAATTGCTTTTCTATATGAATGTGCTACATCTTTGAAGCTTTTTCTTAATCTTTCTCGGGGTTCTTCTTTAGACCAATCATCATTATCTTTTATATATAAAGTTTCCCGTTTTATATCCGTGCAATGTATTGGTCTTTTGAATGTATCTAGCTGCTTTAATTCATTTACAAATACCTGACTAATTCCATTAGATAACCCATTATTTTTAACATAATCTAAATCTTCTAATTGTATTTTAATTCCTTCTAAAAACTCGGACATATTAATTGCATCTTTGCACTGTTCATTTAAAAATACATTGATATTTATTCTGTTATTATTATTGTTGCCCAATTTTGGAATCATTTCGCTTAACTGCTCTTGCTGCTTTGCAAAAAGTTCATCTTGTTGTTCCATTTTTTTCATCATTGTCATCATTGTCTGCATGCATGTCGTCATAAATGCCTTATCATCTGCTTTTGTAACTATCTGAGTTTCTTTTTTTATCTTGCTCTCTAATTCATTTATTTTCTCTCTCATTTCCTTTATTTCTTTATTATCAACATCTTCATAATCCTTTTCTTCCGCCTCAATAAGAGTTTCTTCACATCTCTTCATATGTTTATATAATCCAGATCTACTCTTATAACTCTTTCCACAGATGGAGCAAAATAAAAGTGGTGTTTTTTGGTGTTTTTTTCGTTTCCATTTGTTTCCAGTATGTTTTTTGGTTTCAAGATGTCTTTTCCACATGCCTAAATGACACGTACTAAAGTCACATAATTTACAATGATATTTCTCCGTGTTTTTTGGTGTTTTTTGTGTTTCCATTTGTTTCTATATTTTGGAAACAAAAAAAACACGAGATTTGAGCGATTTGCTAAAAATAGTGCCTTTTTTTCAGTTCTACATAACCTCTCTTCATTAATATTTTTTTATTTTCTAAAAAATACCTTCACTTGTAGGCATTTTTTTTATTTTTCGTTGTTTTCAATTCTTTATTTCTAAAATGAAAAATGGACATTTTAAAATGTCCAAAATGAGATATAGAATTGAAGAATTGAAACTATGTTTTTTTAAAAAAAAAGTAATAATCTAATTATATTATAGATATATGGATAGATTTACAAAAGTCACTGTCGAATTGATATAAGTTTATTCTTTTTTGGTCTTCGGTCTTTCCCATTGAACCTTTTTGGTTTCTGGATGATAGTATATTGCTCGACTAGCATTACCATTCATGCGAATCGCCCAACCCTCTGGTAGTGGTGGCGATGTTTCTTGAATTTCTTTTATGTTTTTGATTTTTTTCTGTTCTAGATTTTCATTTCTATCAATGGATGCTTTCATTTTATCTCTAATTTTCTGTGTGTATAGCCCATGTTTGCACGCCATCTTCCATTGACGAAGTTTTTTTTCTGGAAGAGTTTCGTCTTTGTATGTTGTAAAGTATTCTTTTCTAACAGAGATCATTTCTTGTCTGGTAGGCATTTTTCAGTAGAAATCTTATAATATAAAAATAATATATAATTTAAAATACTTTCAATTTTTATAATTTAATTGATTTGTATTTTCAGTAAATCTTGTATTATAATATTTTTGTAAGAAGAGTGGAAAGTTTTACTATATGCTTCCTGGATTATTATATTTGGTTGATAAAATCTTTGAAGAACTTGATTATACAACACATATTTATTATGTTCATGCTCTTTCGCATATTTCTGTAATTCCATGTGTTTATTTTAACACAAGAAAAAGACTGAAAATATAATTTTTGTTAAAATTGATATCAAGATATAGCTTATATTTAATATATCAAAAGATGAGTGATAATAAAAACTTTATAAATCAAACAATGCTTACATGTTTGGGGAATAAAAGAAAATTAGTAAATGAAATAAGTAAGCTGATAAAATCAATTGGCAAAACATTAAACAGTGAAAAAATGAAAATTGTCGATGGATTTTCGGGTTCAACTGTAGTTTCAAGAAAACTTTTAGAAGATGCATATGAGATTCACTCAAATGATATGGAGCATTATGCTTATTTGATGGCTGAGTGTTTTATGAAAAAGCCATCAAAAGAAGACCAGACTGCCATAAAAACTTACATTGATTCAATGAATAATTTGGCGAAAAATGGTCCATATAAGGAAGGTATAATTTCACAATTATATGCTCCAAAAAATACTTTTGATATAAAAGAAGGGGAGAGAGTGTTTTATACTCGAGAAAATGCACTTATTATAGATACTCTTAGAACATATATAACTATGGTTGTTCCAAAACGATTGCAAGTTTATTGTTTAGTTCCGCTTTTAACTAGGGGTAGTATTCATGCAAATACTGCTGGTGTATTTAAAGGGTTTTATAAAGATGGAAAAGTTGGTAAGTTTGGTGGCGCTGGTGAAAATGCTTTAGAAAGGATAACTAAACCAATAAGACTAGATATGCCTATATGGTCAGATAGCGAGGCGACGGTTTATTGCTATAATAAAGATATCAATGTGTTAATAAATGATTTACCGGAAGACATCGACATTATTTATTTAGATCCGCCATACAATCAACATCCATATGGTAGTAATTACTTTATGTTGAATGTTATTGCAAAATATGAAATGCCAGAACAGATATCAAGAGTATCCGGGATACCAAAAAATTGGAAACGATCTAAGTATAATAGTAGGAATAGTGCAGTAGGATCAATGAAAAACCTTCTCGAGAGTGCATTTAAAAAAACAAAATATGTAATTTTATCTTATAATGATGAGGGGATTATTAAAAAAAGTGATTGGGATGAAATATTTGAAAATTATAATGTAGAAAAAAAAGAGATATCGTATGATACCTATAAAGGTAGTAGAAATCTTAAAAATAGGAGTAATAAAGTGATGGAGATAATGTATGTTATTACTATGCGTAAATAATAATATAAAGTTATTATTAAAAATATATAAGACATGTATATTCAAGTCTTGTCAGATTGCCACCTAGAGTGTTACAAACGATATTTAAGAATACAGCCTAGAGCAAATGTATTGATAATGGCGGGCGATATAGGTCAGCTACATAAGAAAAGTTTCAAATTATTTTTAGATTATGTTTCTAATAATTGGGAAAAGGTTATATATGTATTGGGAAATAATGAGTTTTATAGTTCAAAGCAGTCATATGATAAACTATTGGTTGAATATAAGAAATGTATAAAGGATTATAATAATATTTTTTTACTAGAAAAAGATGAGATCTTTATAGATGGATATAGAGTATTGGGTTTAACAATGTGGTCAAAATTAAATGAAGGAACTAAAATGACTTGTCCTAAAAAAATTAAGAAAGAAATAGAAACAACTGAAGGAATTAAATTGGTAAAAATCGGAGAAAGCGGAATTAACAAATTGCATAATAGTTCTGTAGAGTGGTTAAAAAGTATTTACGATCCAGATATACCGACTATTATAATAACTCATTATCCATTAACAACACATCCAATTCATACCCGACAAGAAAGATATAGAGATGAAGATGATGAAGATATAACCGAGTTTTCTAGTGATATACCTATTCAAAAAAAGAATAAGCCACTTATTTGTATATCGGGTCATACACATCATAGCCATGATTTTATAGATGATAGTGGAATACGTTTTATTTCTAATCAATTTGGTTATCCAGGAGAAGCAAAAAATGGATATACAAAGTCTAAAAAATCTTGTTTATATGAATTATATCCTATTAGCAATGATTATACTATAGTAAAAGGAAATGATGATAATTATTCTCGTTCTTCTTTGTTTTAATTTAACGAGTTTATTACAAAAATTATATTGTAATAAACTATATCAACATGAGCGTTATTGTATTAAAAGTGAATGAAAAAAATAGGTATTTTAATAAATTAGATATTCTAGAATACTATAAAATAGATAAATCAAATACTAACAAAATAGTATCAAATAATCGTTTTACAAACGTATTATCCCGCAATATAAATAGAGAAAAATCAAAAAATGTTGAAATTAAATTGAATAATGCAGATATACAGAGTTCATTGTCAAAAACTAAAATTAATGATGAAGAAAAGGTAAATATTTCAAATGGTTCTACTTCGGGTATTGTAAAGTTTAATAAAAAAATTAATTTTTCTTTTGGAAAATCCAAGCAACCTAAAATACAAAAAACACTACCTGAAATACAAAAACCAAAACAAAATGAAGATGTAAAAATTAATATAAAGATAAAAAAAAATGATGATAAGAAAAAAGCTAGTATAACTTCTATGTCTAACCGATTTTTATCAAATATTTATGATAAATCAAATATGAATGAAAAAAAGATTAAAAATAATATAGCTACATCTATTGATCTTGAAAATAAGCATAAAAATAGATTTTCACTACAATTTTACTAGATCAATTCTGAAAGATTAAGTATTTAAAGAATTATTACCAGGGGGCCGTGTTGGTCTTGCATTAGATCCATTTGTAGGTATTAAATCTAATGAGTATGTTATTCTTGAACCGCTCCTAAGTGCATTACCAATTCTTCTTGGGAGATTTAAGGATGATATCTGCATTGGAGATGTGTGTGTTATTCTATTATTTCTATTTGTCATCGAAGACCCGCCATTTAATGCTGAATATGGAATACGAACCGATAATTGGCTGTCGTTACTATTTGTAGGTGACAATTCATTTGATGAAGTAGGATCTTCTTCAATATGACTATTAGCGCTACCAATAGCATTAGTATTAGTATTAGTGTTAGTGTTAGTGTTAGCATTAGTATTCCTGGGTGCGTCTGTGGTTGTGTAGTCTCTGATATCATATCTACAAACAGGACATCTTACACTATTTCTGAAGAGAGTTGTTAATGACACCGGTTCAAAATAATGACCACAATGTCTTATTCTTGTAACAGTAGAGTTTTCGGTAAAAGGTTCGTGAGATATTGGACATCTATCATATCTTCTTTCATTTTCAAGAATCGATGAAAAAGATATTGTTTCAGTGGCATTATTTATTTGATACTCGCTCGGCCTAACTACTACAGGAGTCAAATTATTCATTTCAGACATTATTGCTGCTGCAAAAACATCTGCAATTGTGGTAGTTCTGCCGGATTGTTGAAAATTGTTGCTAAATCTTTCTGGCATTCTTGGCTGGCTAATTCTCCTTTCTAAAAATCTAGGTTGTTGCGAGTATCGATTTTGTGGTCCAGGCGGTGTATTGCGAGGAGAAGGTGTTTCCGGAGGCGGAGGTGGTGGGGGAGTATCATTGCTCGGAGATTGTGGATGACCATCACTATGATTACTTCTGGAATATGAACTATAATTAGATCGATAATTATTATTTCTTCTAGAGTGATCTACAATAGGAGTAGGTGGTGAGCGTAGTGCATCACGATAAAAATAATCTATATTTAATTCTTGATTTCTTAATATAGATAATATTTCGCTCATTAGTCTTCTAGAGCTAGAAATAGTTTCCATGTAATGTGTCAAAAATGTATCACTCATCTTTGTAATTGTATATTATTGTATTTATTATCCTTTTACTAAATGAGGTATTCTTAAGAATATATCATATTTACACTATATTCAATGTTAGCGTTAAAATAATTTGTATTAAATCACAAAATTGAGTTTAAAAAGTATTAAACAGGTTTAAATACAATCATAATATATTGTATATTATAGAAGATGGAAAAAACAACGATTGAAAAGTATAAAGACCGTGGCCTTACTGGACTAACTAATGTCGGAAATACTTGTTATCTTAATTCGTGTGTTCAAATACTATCACATACATACGAATTAAACGAGTTTTTGGATGAAGAAACCTACAAAACCAAACTAAATAAAAAGCCAGATTCTGTTTTGATAATAGAATGGGATAAATTAAGAAAACTTATGTGGAGTCAAAATTGTACAATCGCACCATGGGGTTTTGTCAAGGCTGTTCAAAAGATTTCTGGAATGAAGAGGATTTCACTATTTACTGGATACAGCCAAAATGATATTCAGGAGTTTTTGATGTTCTTAATTGATAGTTTTCATAATTCTATTTCCAGGGAAGTTGATATGACAATAAGCGGTACTGCAAAGAATGACAAAGATATTCTTGCTAAGGCATGCTATAAAATGATGTCTGATATGTATAAAAACGATTATTCTGATATTGTAAAGCTATTTTGCGGTATTTCTGTTACAGAGATCTTGTCTGTAACAGATGGAGAGCGTTTAAGCGTAAGGCCAGAACCATTCTTTGTTCTTTCGTTGAGTATGCCGACTGGCAATAAGAAACTGACTCTACTCGAATGTATTGATGCATATTGTGGCAAAGAGCGAATGGAAGGAGACAACGCTTGGTATAATGAAAAAACTGACAAAAAGCAAGATATTGACAAAGGAATCGTCTTTTGGGCATTTCCGGAGGTTTTGATGGTACATTTTAAAAGATGGGATTATCGTGGAAGAAAAGATTCTAGGCTAGTAACGTGTGATTTTGAAAACATAAATCTCAGTAAGTATGTTAAGGGATATAATAAAATGTCAAATATTTTCGATCTTTACGGCGTTTGTAATCATAGTGGAGGAGCAGGTGGTGGTCATTATACTGCGAATGTCCGAGTAGCAAACGGAGAATGGTATAATTTCAATGATACTAATGTAACTAAAATAAGCGATTCTCAGGTTTTATCACCACAAGCATACTGTTTGTTCTTTCGTAAAAAAAAATAGATTTATAGATTATACGAGATGGATATAAGTATGGATTCAATTACAGGTGTTCCATATTCACCTAATTTTTTAAATAATTTATCTACAAATCCAATGGTAATATTAGTTTTGACTTTCGTTATCGTTCTGTATTATTCGTTATTTGCAAGTTTAGGAGATGGGGGACAGGTAATGGATAGTGATGGCTCATTACTTAATATGGAGATCCTTCTATGGGGTGTTTTTATATTATTAGTAATGTTGAATGGGATGTCTTATATGTTTGATATGGATGTAACTGCAAGTATTAAGAATATGTTTAGCGCTAATCCAGAGATTGATATAATTGTAGATCCAGAAGATCTAGCTGGAGATATTAACGGTCTTTCCAGTGTGCCAGAAATTAAAATATCGAAACAGGTTTTCCATGTTCCAAATAATAAATATGCCTACGATGATGCTAAGGCTATTTGTAGAGCATATGGAGGAAGACTAGCAACAATAAAAGAAGTAGAGGAATCCTACAATAAAGGTGCAGATTGGTGTGGATTTGGCTGGTCAGACGGGCAGATGGCGCTTTATCCGACACAATATGATAAATGGGCAAAACTGCAAGAAATAAAAGGCCACGAGCATGACTGCGGAAGACCAGGCGTTAATGGAGGTTACATTAAAAATAAAAATGTAAAGTTTGGAGTAAATTGTTATGGATATAAACCACAAATGACGAAAGCAGAACAAGATGCAATGAAGTTATCACCATTGTATCCAATAACAAAAAGAGAAAGGGAGTTTGATAAAAAGGTTGATTATTGGCGAGGCAAATTAGGAGAAATTGCAGTTGCGCCATTTAATCACAACAATTGGAGTCATTTATGAAAATAGTATAATTTATAAAAAATAAAGTATACTATTTATTTTCTAGATTTTCTAGATTTATTTTTGCTAGTTTTTTTATTAGTTTTTTTACGTGTTTTTTTTCTTTTCTTTGTTGGGGGTTTATTTTTTTCAGCAAGATTTAAAAGATTATCGTATAAAGAGTTTCCAATAACTTGCATTTTTTCAACATTTTCAGAAATATGTGGTTTCTCAATAGTTTGTTGCATATAAAGAAGACCTGCAGGGACAGCTAAGCCTTTAAGAGATGACAATACAGATGTTCCACCAATACTCCCGCCGGTCTGAATAGGTGATTTATTTAAAATAGAGTCTATTTTAAAACCACCTGCAGTTATTAATCCTCCGCCACTTTTTTTAAAAATCATATCTTCTGGTGTAATGCATGGTGTATTCATATTATGTATATACTAAACTCATTTTTTAATTTCCATTATTCATTATATTATTTATTATATGATCTTTTAATATCATTTACTATTTTTGTCTCTCGATTTGTTTTAATAAACTTCATTATATCTTTGACATCTTTTTCGCCAGCAATACATTTGCTTAAACATGCTTCTATATATTTAAAAGTTAGCGGTTCTTTTTGTTTTGTTTCAGTAAATCTTAATTTTCCATCAGAAATATTTACAATAGCGTTTGATAGATTGTTTGATTCCACATAATTCATAATAATTTGAGCACGTTCATTTTTCTGTGTTCTAAGTTGCTTAATTTCGCCATTCAAAGATTTTATTCTGTTATCCACTGCCACCCAGTCTTTAATGTTATCTTGGAAACTACTCATATAATTAAATATAAGATTAGATATCTAGATTGTTTTACATTTAATTATAATTATTAAACTAATTACTTTTTCATTAGACTCTTAACTTTCTTAGCGGATCTTTTCATTGTCTTACTAACACTTTTCAGGTCTTTTCTTCCTTTTCGACTCTGGAAAAATCGGTTTAGTGCAACAAGTCCAAATGGAAGGGCAGCAGTTGCTAAAAATGATCCACCTTTCTTGTTGTGCTTTTTGTGGTGCTTTTTGTGTTGAACCTTTCTGGTTCTATGCTTTTTGTGGTGCTTTTTGTGGTGCTTTTTGTGGTGCTTTTTGCGACGGGACTTGTGATGAGCTTTTCTAGTTTTACGTTTCTTATATTTTTTTCCACCACACTGGCTAGCGAGATTGGTGGCTGTTGACGCTTTAACAGTTGCAGGTTTTGAAGCTGGGACAGTCGACATTATATAATATAAGAAAAGAAAAATTACGCAGCCTTAAATATATTTCCTTTATTTCTGAATAGTAATACAAATATTCCTAAATGTAATATAAAACTGATAATTACGAATATCAATGACAAATATATGTAAGGGTAAATATCAATTAATATCATATCAATTAATGGAGAAACTAGTAATTTTAATTCATTTTTCACATCTTCCCTTTTTAAGATATTAACGCATGCTTCTGCAATCTTATTGTTCATATTAAAATATAGTTCTAGAAATTATTTGTGTTTTATTCTTATTATTTTTGTATCCCTTCTTATCAATGACTAGTTATGAAGCAAATCATACTTTTCCTTTCGATAAGCTAAAATTAAGTGATCCAAGTCCAATGCAAGGAGGCGGTTCATATTTTACTAAAATTAAGTGTGATAATGAAACTACATTTGTACAATTACCTAAATCATCAACTAAACATGGTATCATTAAAACGAAAAGAGTTAATTACACAGATTTAATGTATGATAGCAATACTAATGAAACCGAAACTTTAGTAAAATGGCTAGAAACATTACAAAAAACATGCATTGAACTTATCAATGAAAAAAAGAAAGATTGGTTCTCCAGTCAATTATCAGAAAAACAAATTGTTTCTATGTTATCAAACTTATTTAGAAGTTATAAAGGAGGTGAAAAAACATTGATTAGAACCTACATAGATAGTAGTAAAAATAATGGAGATTTGGAATGTAGATTCTTTGATAAAAATGAAAAAATCTTGGATTATGCAGACATTAAAGAGAGTTGTGATATAATTCCTCTCATTGTTGTAGATGGTATTAGATTTACAGCTAGGAGTTTCGATATACAATTAAAGGCAGTTCAGGTAATGATGATCCGCAAAGAGCCAAAGACAAATGTTATAGATCGTTGTATGATAAAACATAATAATTTAGAGAAACAAGAAATTGTTCAGGGGATAGTTTTAGAGAAATTAAGCAATGACAATTTAGACAAAAATGATTATTCGCAAGAGGATGATAATAAATCAGATGATTCTAAAAATGATATGGATAATGATGCTATTGATGATAATAACATTAACAATAAAATTAATAAAGATGTATTGGAAGAAGTAACTTTAGATATAAGTAATTTAGAGCCTGCTTTAATTGATGAGGAAGTTGTCGATGATGTTGTCGACGACGATGTCGATGATGATCTCGATGTTGATGATGATCTCGAGTATGATCCTAACAATGATATTGATAATACAGCCCAACCTATAGAATCAGCCAGCAATACAAATGAAACTGATAATAATTTAGAAAGAGTAGATATTTTAGAGAAATCATTTGATGATAGTATTAAAGAAGTAGATATAAAAATTGACGATGAAGAAAACTCTTCACAATTAAGATTAAAAAAACCAAATGATGTTTATTATGAAATATATAAGATTGCTAGAGAAAAGGCAAAACATATGAAAAAAATGGCATTAAAAGCTGCATTGGAAGCAAAAGAAATTAAGACAAAATATATGTTGGATGATTTAGATGATTCTGACGAATATTCTGATAGTGATAGTAATGAGTAATAAAATGAAACTATTAAAATTAAGGACAATTTTTAATAATTATAAACTAAAAACGCTGATTGCTCACATATTTTTTCCAATCCCTATTATATAACGATGGTTTCACTAAAAGGCTTTTTAAAAAAACCAATGGATTATTTAAAATCTCCGGTAATCCTTTTAGCTTTGTTGCTAGCTCTGGGTTTATATTTCGGAATGCGGTATTCCAGTAGAAAAGGAATGTCTCTTGACACAATGAGTGGCAATAACGTTCTCTCATCGGGAGGTTCATCACAAGTTCAGGGTGGGGATGCTAATGGCGCCGCGACATCTCCAGCAAATCCAGAAGGCCATAATGGTGGGTTTGCAGCAGTTTCTGGGATGGATTCTAACAGCCAAGGGCTCCCTCCTAGCGCTAATGCAGGTAAAGTAAATAATGCAGATGATCTCTTACCTAAGGATCAAAATAGTGAGTGGGCACGTCTTAATCCAAGTGGTTCTCATGATTTTGGTAATGTTAATCTTTTAAAAGCTGGATACCACGCAGGTATAGACACAGTTGCAGGATCTATGCGTAATGCGAATCTTCAAGTTAGATCTGAACCACCTAACCCAACTCTAAAAGTGAGCCCATGGATGAACTCAACTATTGAACCGGATCTTATGCGTCTTCCTCTAGAGATTGGTTCCAGAACTCAGTAAATATAAAATCATTAATAAAACATTTATTACATTGTTAATGATTTATCAAATAGTGTCTAGGTATAATATACATGGAACTCAATGCTGTAGGTTATATCGCAATATTTTTAGGAATATTACTATGCATAAAAATATATATGGAATCGGATTATTTTAATTTAAAATGTATTATTTCTGATCATGATGGTAAGACATATTGTGTGCGAGAAAGAGGAAAATTAGAGCTAGCAGCAGATCTATTGGCCAAAACAACTGAAAAGATGCAAAAGTTAGTAAATCATTGTAATGAAAAATATCCAGATCGTAAAAATATTAAAAGACTTTATTCCGGATTTAATCCTAGAAAAATAAGTGAAACATTACCAACCAGTGAGTTTACCGCATATAGTGAAAATAAAGGTGAAAAAATAGCATTTTGTTTAGATAAAAAGAAAAGTGGAAAAGGCGGATTAATTGACCCAAATACTTTGATGTTCGTAGCGATCCACGAGTTAGCTCATGTTGCATCACATAGTGTTGGTCATACAGATGAGTTTTGGAGAAACTTTAAGTTTTTGCTGCAAGAAGCTGAGGATATAAATATATACAATCCAATAGATTATAAAAGTTCTCCAAAAGAGTATTGTGGAATGGAGATAACCGATAATCCTTATTTTGATTATTAATTTTGATTATATTTTTGATTATAATTTTTAATATAATAATTATTTTATTTATTATATTAGAAAAAATGGATTTTTATAAATGACTACTTTTGTATATTCATCTATATTTTTTTCAGATGTTTTAAGCCAATAATCTGGAACATTAAAAAAAGTGTCACAATTATAATTTCCGGGAATATGTGTAACATAACACTCTTCTATAAGATTTAGATCAATAAATGTTTTATAAATATTAGAGCCTCCAATAACCCATATTTTTTCAAAAATGTCGTTACTACATATTTCAAGAACTTCATTTATCGAATTAACAAACTTTGTATTGGCTAGAGATTCCTTATTTTTTGACCTGGTTAAAATAATATTAAATCGACTATGTAAGGGTTTAGATGGTAGTGAATCCCATGTTTTTCTTCCCATTATAATCGCATTTTTTTTGTTACCTATAGTAGTTTTAGAAAAATGTTTTAAATCTTTCCTATTTCGCCATGGTAATTTTCCTTTGATTCCTATTCCAAAATTATCACATACGGCTACTATTATTTTCATGATATTCCAATATAAGAATAATTATCCTTCTATCTTTATATATATATATATCATGTCTGGCATTTACAAAGTTGCTTATACAAATAGAAATAATATACAAAAAATATATATTTTTTTAGGAGAGAGATTGTTTGATTTAAAAGATGTTGATATTAATGAATTATACAGCATTGAGCCTGAAAATGATATTTTTCAAGGTATTTTCTCTCTAGATGAACAATCTTATATTGAACAATATAGTCCTGAAATAATATTTGTCAATGAATCAATATATTATGATGATACAATTGAAACAATAAAGAAAAAAATTATTAAACATGCTCCTGATAAAGCGATAAGTTACAGTGGGATATATTTATTTGCAAAATCAAATGAAGAATTAGATACTTCGAGTGTTTATCAACAGCTATCGCAAGATGGTAAAATAGATATAACGAGACAACGATTAGTAGAGTTTTTATTAAATATAGACGACGCGGATATAGATAATATTGAAATAAAAGAAATATATGACTATGATGATATATTAGGTCTCAATTTAGAGGAAATCAGCCCTAGACTTTTAAATAAGCCAATTGGTCAAAAGTTTGTTGCGATTGAAAAATCATTTCCATATACTGTAAATCCATTTGATGCAATTGAATATGATATGTTTTTACAAAAATATTCATCTGACATATTGGCAACAACTAATCAAAATCTTTTAATGGAGGTAAATGATATTTACAATAATATGATATTTATGTGCTTAGCAGAAGATGTATTAGAGTTTTCTGTTGAAAATAATTTGTCTCAAGAAACAACAATTAATATATATTTTCCTTATTTGAAAGAAGAGAACGTAGTTAGTTTAGAAATGTATCAAGAAGCAATGCCAAGATTAATTGTGGAAACAAATAATTTGGTTCAAGATGAAGCATGGGAGAGAAATACGGAAAATATCAACTTATTTAACTATATTTATAATGGAAAAAATGATAAAACTGTAATTCTTGAAGAAGGAATTAAACAAGTAAGTTTTCTAATAAATCCGGATTTTTCATATAATCTTCCGCTGGATATTGTATTTAAACTTATAAATGCAGATGAAAGTAAGCCGCTTATTAAATATAACCCTGGAAAAAGACAAGAGAAAATATACAGGCTATACACAAATAAGGTTTCAAATAATGGTAAAAAAATACCTTATCTATCTAAGGCAACTATTATTAAAAAAATAAAACAAATAGGAAAAGGAAAGCAAGTATCTATTTACATGGAAGATAATATTGAAGCTGGTGAGTACAGTATTATAATGGATTTTACTAGCGATGGAATTATTGAAATAACCTGTAGTTTCCCAATAGCACTGCCAATTGATAATATAAATGAAATTATAAGGTTGAAATGTAATGGAATTATAAGAAAAATATCCGACTTTTTATCTCAACGAGGCTATGTTATGAGAGCTTTTGATAATATTTATCAATCAAATATTTCTGTAGAAGATATGGAGTACATTATAAGAGTCCCTATGAAAAAAAAGATAGCATTTAATAAAATATCTAAATGTTTATCCAGCGTTTTTAATGTTATAAGTGATAATATTAATGAAGGTGCTGTACTTAGATTTAAGAGAGTAGCAAATTATAATGAAATGGACAGCATGGAAGCTTACATTGTTGAAAAATTAAATAGAGGTGCCAGAGATATTGAGTTAATTACTGGTCTAACAGAGAACTTTAAAATAAAAGATATTGAAGAGGCTAGAGAAAAACTAGCAGATTTTATATCCAGACAGCAAATTGTCCAAACCGCGTTCAAAGGTCGGAGAGCAAAAATAAAAAATAATCCAGGCTTTGAAACATTAATGATAAAAGAAGCATTAACTGCAAATCTAGTAATAAGTATTAAAAACATAAATAGTATTCATTATCTTGAAACAATACCAAAATATTTGGCATCTCTCTTAATAATTACTCAAAATCCTTCAGATACGTCAATTCCTTTAAAATACATAAAAAGTTTGTGTAAAAAGGGAGTCGTGCAGCAAGAGCAAATAAAAGAAGATGTTATTGCAAAGGCGGAAGAACCAGAAAACAAAGTACAACAACTAGTATTTGGAAAAAAAGAAAAATATGACGATGGAGATGGCGATGCTATGATGGATATGTTGATTGGATCCAGCGATGAGGAAAGTGATGAGGAGAGTGATGAAGAAAGTGATGATGAAGGAGGCAATCTTGAGTTAAATGACAACGCTGGCATAGATACTCCACTAGATGATGGTGAGGAAATAACAAAAGATATTACAGGGTTGAGCTTACATCCAAATCCAATCCAAGCTAGAATACAGAAAAGACAGCCATCTCTTATTTTAACAGAAGATAAACCAGGCATGAAAGCATATTCTAGAGCATGTCCATCAAATCTTAGACGGCAGCCAATTATTTTAACACAAGAAGAAAAAAATAAAATAGATGCAGACCACCCAGGATCTTATGAAAATGCACTAGAATATAAAGCATCTGAGGATGATCCAAGTTATTATTACATATGCCCGCGGTATTGGAGTCTTAAAGATAATGTATCATTAACAGAAGAAGAAGTTAAATCCGGAAAATATGGAAAAGTTATCCCAAAAAGAGCAAAAGAGGTAGGAGAAGGAGAGACAATATATGAAATGGATTCAAGTTACCATAGAAACGATAAGGGAGAAAGGATAAATCTAGCACCTGGCTTTTATAATAAGAAAATACCTGGTTCAAATATGTGTGTTCCTTGCTGTTATAAAGACTGGAATAAACCTAGTCAGGTTAGACTACGAAAGGAATGTTTGACGAATAGCAATGCTCCAGGAGAAACAAAACAAGATCCCGGTGTTAAAAATAAAACTAAAAGAAAAACAAAAAAGGTAGCATTGGATGAATATGTAAAGGGACCAGAAAAGTTTCCTTTGGAAAATGGAAGACTCGGTTATTTGCCACTAACAATACAGCGGTTTTTGAAAACAGATAATAAGAAATGTCAAATTAGTAAAATGAATACAGGTATAAGGAAAAATACTCCATGTTTAGTTAGAATTGGTGTTGAGTATAATGAAAAACAGTCTTTTATTGCAGCAATATCATCAATTTATATTGATACAATTAAATCTTCTAAGGTGCCAACAATTGCAGAAATGAAAGAAATTATATTAGGGGCATTATCTTTAGATTTATATATTCAGTTACATAATGGTAATTTAGTTGATATATTTGATGTTGGAGGTGAGATAGATATAAATAAATATACCTCTAGCAAAACATATAAAAACCTAAACAAAACAAATCCCGAAGAAATTAATTTGTTTAAGAAAATAATTAGGTCATATGAAAATTATCGAAATTATATTATGAACGATACTATAGAAATTGATTATCAGTATTTATGGGATTTAATCTGTATGCCAAATACTTCTTTGTTTAAACAAGGATTAAATCTAGTAATATTAGATATACGCAATGAAGACATTACTGACAACGTGCATGTGCTGTGTCCTACAAATCATTATGCTAGTTCCTTTTTTAATGTAAATAAACGAACCACTATAATAATTAAAAATAGTGGTTTATATGAGCCAATAATTATGTATGAAGATAAAGGAAACAAATATATTATAACAAAAAGATTTAGTTTAAAATACAAAGATATGTTGCCAAATCTAAGAGAAACTTTGGAATTAATAAAAACATCCATGAATAGTAAATGTATGCCTCTTCCGAGTATGCCAAAAAAATATAATTTTGCAAGAAATATTCCACTAGAGAATATACTTCATCTTTTGAAATTAAAAAAATATGCGATTGAAACACAATTATTGAATTACAGTGGCAAAACAATCGGTGTTATTGCTAAGAAAAAAGAGACATCTGGTATGATTCCCTGCTATCCTTCACCACCCAACAAATCGGCTTCTGGATATTCTTGGATGGATTCTTATCAGGGTATTGATTACCAATCAACAAAAGCCTTTTTGGAAAAAGTTAGCGTAGATACTAGAAAAAAAATCTTATCGCTTCCTGCATTGAAGGTTATTGATAATGGACTGATCGTTGGAATAATAACACAAACTAATCAATTTGTGCCTATATTTCCGCCTACTCAGGATACGTACGGTGATGATTTAAATATAATTAGTGATTTAGATTACAGCGAAACAAATAAGTTATCTTTAACAAATAACGAAATTGACGAAGAAAGAGAGAAATATGTCAGAAAAATTACACTAGAAACTGGCTTTTTCAATGCTTTTAGAAATACTATACGCATAATGCTTGGAAAATACAATCATCGTCGGCTTAGAAAAACAATAGAAAATCTAGTTAATGATAATACAGTAACTTATGTGGAAAAATTACGTGAAGTTGATAAAAAAATTAGAGGTCTTGTGGAAAACAAAGTAACTTTTACAGAGTATAGTGCAGAAGCATTATCTAGTATATCAAACATAGGTGGTTGTATGACTGAAAATAATTGTTCAACCAAAAACTATTGCGTTACTAGCGACGGAGAATGTCGATTATTAATTCCAAATCGAAATCTGATAACTGATATTGAAAATGAAAAAATGTATTTTGGTAGAGTTGCGGATGAAATAGTAAGATATAGTAGAATTAGAGCATTTATATTTGAACCAAAGGCATTTTTATCATTTTCAGACATAAAATATAACTTAAAAGACGATGAGGTTATTTTGCTGCAATCTTTATTATTAGAAGGTTATTTTGATGACTTGGTACCTAGACAAGAAAATGAGTATGTGCAATATAATACATATGACACATCAGTTCCTTCAGAATCACAAACTTATAATGATATTGTTGTAAATGAAAAAAGAAAAATAAATGTTAATACGAAATGCGAAAAACCTTCCATAGCAAAAGTTGCTGGTAAATGGGGAAGGGCTTTTCCCAGTGATAGTAATGAACTAATATTCGGAAACAACCCAGAGTTATGTACTTTTAATATAATCGCAACTATTGTAGAGATTCATAATAAAACAACTAATGATGCACCGCTTTCAATCTCGGAGATAAAAGAAATATTAGTAGATGATTATGGATTATTATTTCAGGAGCATAGAGATGTAATAATTAGATTATTAAAGATTGAAGGTAAAAATATAATAAGTAAAAGATTAGAAATGGATTCGATTACAATTTCTAATCAGGTTATGAGCGATGATTATTATGTAACATTATTAGATATTTGGATTATAGCTACAAGATTAAATATTCCAATCGTGTTTTACTCTGGCACAAAATTACCAGAAACAAAAACTATTTTAATGGTTGCAAATAAATCTGAACAAGGTAATTATTATTTTATAAAAATACCTGGCGCAAGGCCGGGAGTGATACCAAAGTTTAGATTATTAATAAGTGGTGGGAAAGCAACAGTAAATATTCAGGAAGTAAATACTGAAGTTAGAGAAATGCTTTCTAATATAGAAGATGGCAATCTTCTAGAAACATTTTTGAGTAATTATAAAATGCCGAGAAAACGTTTGAAGGTAGTAAGTAATTTAAAGGCAAAATCAAAAAAGCCAAAAAAACTAAAAAAGAAATTAGTTTTAAGAAAGTAATTAACTTGATTTATAAAAAATAATATAAATCAAGTATTTTTATTATGAATATTTATAAATATTTTAATTTAAAATCCTGCATCATAATCATCGTCTCCAGTACCCATATCTTCTGCAGTAATATTTTCAACATTATTTGTTATATTTAGATTTGCGATAGAACATGGATCATCAGTACTTCCTATTCCTGCAAACTTAGACTCAATATCCTTAGCAGTATCTACTAGATTTACATTTTCAGCGGTGATTTTACTTATCTCTTCTGTATCCAAAACAATTTGGAATGCGTTTGTTCCAAAGTATCCTTCTTGGCCACACATAACATTTGCTGATACACCGCGCATAGGATCTAGTTCCCCATGGCGGGCTGCCTTTAAGAACATCTCAGGAGTTTCTTCGAATGATGCTTTTGCAATCGGACCAATATCATCATTATTAATTCCATGTCTAAATACAGAAACCATTTTATGATTGCATGTCATTCTGTCACATAGAACACTAAGATGGTGATAATTAATATATGTATTATCAAACTCAATCACCTCTGATATCTCATTAAAGATTGATTGGCGGGCGGCTTCAATGCCCAAGGTTTTAGCAATTTCCTGAATATCATTTGTGTATGTTCTAGTGGAATCAATATAATCCAATCCTAGCAAGTCTAGAAGGTTTGTACCAACGCTATCCAGAACCCAGGTTTCTTGTTTCTGATATTTTCCATCTACGAGAGCCATACTATCAGTTATTTTTCTAGGAATAATTTTATCAATTCCTTTAATTCCTCTTAGAATCAGATTATTCAAAAGCTGATCTTGAAAGTTTTTCAGCATATGGATTTCATCTTGTTGATCTAGTGCATTCTTTTTTTGTTTCTTTTTCAAAATATTATTGAGTCTTAGACGGAATACAAGATTATCATCATTATAATCACTAAATACACATGATACTTCATCTCTGTATGCATTTTTAATTGCAAAATTAATATCATCCATTGTTAGATTGCGATCTAGCATTTCTTCAATATCTAGTTCCATTCTAATAACCCATTTAGATGGTTCTTGTTTCTTGGCATTGCCTTTTTTTGTTTCGGTTTTACCGTCGCCGTCATCATCATCATCATCGCTATCATCATCAAGGCATGCGGCCAATGTGTCTTCAAACTCTTTGTATTGGCTCATTAGTTTTGAATCTGAATCAATTAAACTACTTTCATCATCAGGATCAAAGCAAATTGAAATAGATGAAATAACTTCTCTAAGCTTTGTGTGTTCTACTCGATTCATGATGCGTTGTGCATTTCCCTGATCTTTTTCTTCTTCTGGTAGCAAATGGATTGTGCAAGAAGGATTTTTAGGATTTTCCGATAGCGTGAGGATTTCTTCAATCCGCGGGACTCCACGAGTAACATTTGATTTGGAGGCTACACCTGCAAAATGGAAAGTGTTAAGTGTCATCTGTGTAGTTGGCTCACCAATACTTTGTGCTGCAATAATACCAACCATTTCTCCAGGCGCAACAATAGCTCTTTTATAAGTTGTAACAATTTTTTCACAAAGTGTAATAAGAGCTTTTCTGTTAAATCTTTTTACCATCAACAGATCGGCTGTTGATAAATTATAGTAAAATGCGATTTTGAAAAGTTGTGTTGGCTGAGCATAATTAATCATGTTTAGTCGATCGAATGCATTATCGATAATCTCATATGCTTCTAGTGGCGTAATATCAACTAGCGAACTAGCATTAATATATTGCTGACCTTGGATATTTTTAATAATATACTGAAATGCAACAGGGATATTTACAGTGTTTCCATCTTTATCTGCAAACACTCTTTCTAGCAAATCCTTCCTAGCTGAAATCATCATATCTGTAATCGTTTTTACCCGTTCATTAAACTTCTTTTTCTGTTTTTTCATACGTTTCAACGTATCTTTCGTATATGAAGATACAAGGATAGGATCTTTCATATTATTTGTTGGAATATTAAAGTGCGAATATATCTCTTCCAAAGACATATTTACAAGAGGCAATCTCTGTGCTTCAACCTTTACTGTGTCAAATCCATCATCACCATATGCAAACTGAATAACTTTCCGTTTGTTATTTCTGACAGTCATGTCATACTCAACCTTTAGATCTTCGAGAGATTTTACCAGCCTTCGTTGAATATAACCAGTTTGACTAGTTTTAACCGCAGTATCAATGAGTCCAACGCGACCACCCATAGCATGAAAGAATAGCTCTTGTGGTGTAAGCCCGCCAATAAATGAATGTTCAACAAAACCACGTGCTTCCGGAGAGTCATCGAACTTATTATAATGGGGTAGCGTTCTGTCCTCAAATCCATATGGTACTCGTTTCCCATCAACCTGCTGTTGTCCCAGACAAGATATCATCTGAGAAATGTTGATCTCTGAACCTTTCGATCCAGCTTTTACCATAATTACAAAACGATTCTCTTCATCTAAACTTTCTAACCCAATGCGACCTGCTTGATTAAGAGCTTTTCCCAAAATATTATTAATTTGCAATTCAAACTCTTGTTCATCAGACTTACCAGATTTATTTTCAAAAATACCTAGATGCGTTTGATCAATCAAAGATTGAACCTCTTTTTTTTTGCTAGTAATTACTTCGGCAATTTTTTGATTTGTTTCATCATCAGCAATAAGATCACTGATACCAACACTATATGCGCTTGTTTTCATGTATTCAGTTACAATATTTTGAAGATTATCGATAAAGCTTGCTGCTTCCATATTTCCAAAATCATTGCAAATTCGATGAATTAATCCTTTGGACCCGGCGCCTAGTACAGCTTTCTGCATTTGTCCGCGCAAATATTTTCCATTTTCAATTTCCAATACACCATTTGATGTCGAAAAATCATCATCATCTTTGAATAGTTTAGTTTTATATTTCAATGAAAGTGGGGGCAAAATCTGAGACAAAACATCAAAACTACTTACATTTCCTTGCTCTGGAAGTTTTGAAACATCGATCTTGTCATATGCCATCAACAAGTTCATCGCATCGCGATGATCAAATGTAATATCTTGTCTAGTTAGCCTAAATGCACCTAGAAGTGAATCCTGGAAAATACCAACAATAGATGAGTTATTTGCCGGGGAGATAATTTGCCATGGAACAGCTGCCAGATTTAACAATTCGCTAATGCTTTCAATATCTTGAGGCGCATGCATATTCATTTCATCACCATCAAAATCAGCATTATATGGCTTAGTATCAGCAACATTCATTCGAAATGTATCACCCTTTGGCATGATTTTAACAATATGACACATCATACTCATCCTGTGAAGTGTAGGCTGCCTATTGAAAAGAACTGCATCTCCGTCCATTAGATGCCTATGGACAACATCTCCATTTTTAAGTTTAATAGATTCCCGATCAACATTTTCTAAATAAATATTTTCACCAGTATTTTTAACAAGAATCTTTGCCCCCGGATGCACTTTTGGTCCATTTTGTACTAGTTTTGTTAGAAAGGATCTGTTTCTATCATTTACTACAACCGGTCTAGTGATATTTTTAGCAATTTTCATTGGAACTCCTAGATCTCTAACGGAAAGATTTGGATCTGGAGTAATAACAGAGCGAGCACTATAATCAACACGTTTTCCCATAAGATTTCCTCTTACGCGACCGCCTTTTCCATTAAGTCGCTCTTTCACTGATTTCAATGGACGACCAGATCTTTGCGCAAAAGCCGCCACTCCTGGGATTTTATTATCAACGAGCGTTGCTACATAATACTGCAAAAGGGTTCTCCAATCATTAATAACATTTCCAGGCGCATTGCTTTGTATTTTATCACGCAAAGTATTATTAGTTTTAATAATATTAACAATAATATGACTAAGATCATCCTCACTCCTCTGTTGAGCATCATGCTTTACTGATGGACGCACTGCCGGTGGAGGACAAGCCAATACCTGACAAATCATCCAATCAGGACGTGACCATGTTGAACTGAATCCCATAAACTCTACATCTTGGTCTGAAATCCTGCGCAATACTTTCAGACAAATCTCCGGAGTCAATACAAGATTCATTGCTTCTTCCTTGTCTGTAACAGCATTTGTTACCTTAATGTTAGGCCATTCCGCTACTAGAGTAGCAAACCCTTCTCTCTTAATCTTTTTAGGTTGTTTGCAACTACAGCCATCGCACGTGGCATCTCCACATCTATCTACTTTACTTGCTTGGGAGAATACAAAGTTCCAGCGAGCCTCAGATGGCATCTCTAGTGCATGTTTAAATCGTTCTTTACTAATAAGCAACTTGCTACATTTAAAACAAACACACCTCATAATTTTCATAACTGTGGAAAGATATTGAATATAAAATAGTGGAGTCGCCACTTCAATGTGGCCAAAATAGCCAGGAGTTTGCATGTAATCAAGTCCATCAGTAGGACAGATCATTCCTGGTTCTAAAACACCCATTCTAGGATCAAATATTCCACCAATAACTGGTTTATTATTAACATATGTATCACGATTAGTTATTTCCGCAACGGAACCATTCCTAATCTCTTCTGGAGAAGGGACTGAAAATTGGATACCGATAATGCGGGAAGCTTTAGACTTCTGAATAGTTCCTTTTGTGTACTGAGACATTGCTTCTTATATATACTTGGTAATATTTAGATTGATTTAAATGAATCGATTTTTTGGTTAAATCTGTCCCTACACTGTTTAATCACAAAATTGAATTGATAAAAATAACATAATAAAGATGCATAGTAATATATATATATATAAGTGATATGCCTAAGGATAATAAAAAACATTCGTACTCTCTACGTAGTAGAAAGAAACATACTAAAGTAGAGAAAAAGAAAAGTAAGGAAGAACTAAAAAAAACATGTTATGTCGAATCTTCTAGTGATTCAGATGATTCGATCTGGAGTGAAGGTGATGAAATTGATGAAGAGTTTGATATGAAAGAGTACCGACACTTTTTGGCAAAAATATTTCCATCTCAATATGCAAGAGAGCGCGCGGTAAATACTGAAAGCGGTAATAAAAGAGGCAGGCGAGGCGAAGCTTCAAGCACTAATTCTCCTGCAAGCAGGAAAAATAAAAAGCGCAGATTTCGAAAGCATGCCAAAAATGAGGATAATATTGTTGTAGAAAAACCTGAACCGGAAGAGCATATTGAATCTGAAAGAGTTAAAAAGAAAAAATCTCGGCATAGAAAAAAAAAGAAGCAATGTGCTGATAAAAATGATATTAGTAAAGAAGATGAAGAGGAAATGTACAAGTTCTTAAAGGAAGAAGAAGAGAAAGAAAAGCGGATCATAAAAGAAAAAGCTTCATTGGAGGATGAGGATAAAGAAGAGCCTCTTCAAGACGGCGAACCTACTAATTTTAATATTTATTTTACAATTGGAAATAAAACACATTCATTAGATGATATTGAAGAAATGGGACTGGAAGAGGAAGAGGAAGAGGAAGAGGAAGAGGAAGAGGAAGAGGAAGAGGAAGAGGAAGAGGAAGATGACGAGAATCTCGAGCAAGAAAAAGATATTAAACCTAAAGATAAGGTTTTGGATACAAAAGAAAATCGCGAAAATGTCAAGAAAATGAAACAACTTTTAAAAGAAGCTGTAAATACTGATGGCGAAGATAGTGTTTTGGCAAAAACTCTTAAAAATAGTATTGAAAAAGCTGAAAAAGATATTGAATCTGATAGTAAGAAAAAAGAGAAAAAACACCGTTCTAAAAATACAAAACGATTCAATAGTCTTGTAAAGGAAAAAAATATGCTTAATGATGTTAAGTTTTTCAGAGAAAATCTCACGATTGAAGAACAAGAAAATGTTTTAAAAGAACTGGAAGTTGTTATGAGCCATTGTCATATCGAAAAGCCTTACCGACTAACTCTTTTGGAAGCAGATATTCCGGCAGAGTTTAAAGCAATCGCATACAAAAAAATCAATACACTAAAATATATGGATCCGGGCGGCGGAGAATATTACAAAATTAAACGATGGGTTGATACATTTATGCGTATTCCATTTGGAAAACATAAAAATCTCCCAGTCACTCTACAAGATGATGGTCCGGAAAAATGTGCAGAGTTTATGGGAAATGCAAAAAAAGTTTTGGATGACGCTGTGTATGGATTGAATGATGTTAAAATGCAAATTATGCAAATGGTCGGTCAATGGATTACAAATCCTAGTGCTATGGGAACTGCTATTGCAATTAAGGGACCAATGGGTACCGGGAAAACTACCCTCGTGAAAGAAGGTATAAGCAAAGTACTTGGTAGGGATTTTGCCTTTATGGCTCTCGGTGGTGCAACCGATTCTAGCTTTCTTGAAGGCCACTCTTACACATATGAAGGTTCAACGTGGGGTAAAATTATTGATAGTTTGGTGCAGTGTAAAAGCATGAATCCGGTATTCTTCTTTGATGAGTTGGATAAGGTTAGTGATACTGCAAAGGGTGAGGAAATTATTGGTATTTTGACACATTTAACTGATACTACTCAAAATACTAAGTTTCATGATAAATATTTTTCGGAATTAGATTTTGATTTGAGTAAAGCATTGTTTATATTTAGTTATAATGATGAGAAAAAGGTAAATCCTATTTTGAGGGATAGAATGTATCGTGTTGAAACAAGGGGGTATGATGTTAAAGAAAAAACCGTTATAGGAAATAATTATTTGATTCCTAAAATCAGGAATCAGGTGAGGTTTGATGAAAAATCAGTTGTTATTCCTGATAGTACTATTAAGCATATTATTGGTGAATATACAGAGAAAGAAAAGGGTGTAAGAAATCTAAAGAGATGTTTAGAGATTATTTACACAAAGCTAAATCTTTACAGGCTAATGACTCCCGGTGGAAATCTTTTTGAGAAAGATATGCCACTTAATATCCAATTTCCAGTAACAGTAACATCTGACCTGATTGATAAATTGATAAAGAAAAACGATAAGGACGCTTTTTGGAGACACATGTATCTTTAATTTAAAAATATAAAACTAAAATATTTTTTATATTTATAAGATGTTTCAGTTTGCATTGGGTTTTGCTTGCGGTATTTATATAGGACATACTTATAATTTAAAACCAGTCATAAAAAAAATCAATGAGATTATTGATGAAAACAAGAAAAAATAAGTTTTATTATTTTGTATAATTGTTTGTATCATTATTTGTATTAATTATTTTTTTACTTTAGTATATTTCTCTGCTCCCGCACTGTGTCTAAGGCTCCAAATACTACTTCTTTTCCAATCACTTCCAACACATTTTTCGCTCATAATATAACAATCTCCATTATTAAGATCAATACTAAATAATTCCCCCCTACTTTTGTTTCTGTACCACCACTTATAACATAAACTCATTGATTTACCTACACGAATCGCTACTACTTTACGCCTCTCAGTATCACCATGCCAGCCTATGCCTGTTTTAGTATTATAATAATTATTACCTTCACATATTAGTTTTTTCGTTTTACCATTACACCAAATGCCCATACCTTCAATTGCTAGCTTCATTTTAGAAAGGATAGGTACTTTACTCCACGGAACAATCGTTCCTTCACCATTTTCATAATTTGCTTTTTGTGCTACATTACTGTACATAAGATTATGTCTAGCATGCTTATTTAGCACTTTATTCCTTCTAGGACACTTATATTTTGAATCCCAATGTAATGCTTTATGATTTTTGTACAAGTTTGTAGCAAGATCTTCAGGTACAAACTTTCTTATAACGAGTATGGTTGCATCATCAAATCCATTAACACCAAGATCACTTTTTTCTTTTACACTAACCAATTCATTTAATGTATATAATTCACACTTTCTTCCATATTTTTCAACCTCTTTTTTTATATTTTCCAAATCTGTTTTATTAAATCCTTCACCACATTTTTTTTTCTCTCCAATAATTTGATTTCCGGTATGGTTCTCTCCAGCATCACCAAATGTAAATGTTATGGTTGAATCGATAACATCATTACTCATTATTTATTTTATATTCTATTTTTTATAAAATTATATATATTTTTATAAAAAGTTTCAATTTTTAATTAATATTCACTATTTAATGTACGGTTACCTCCACGTTGATTTAAAAACTTAGCCTGTTCTTTGGTAATGCACAAGCATCCGGTAGAGTTAGAGTAAGTACTCGGGCAACAATTTGCATTAGACTTATTTCCTGCAAACATAGATAGACTATCATTCTCGAGCGGTTTTTGTTCAGAAGTGTGTGCTTCTAGCTTTTCGTGCGGATCGTGTTTATTATTTTTACTTTCCCAACTGACAGGGACGCCATTTGAAATTGTGTATTCTAATGGGGAGCCTCCGGCTAGTGCAGCCGCAGCAGAAAATCCCTCTTTTATACCTCCTGCGCAAGAACACCAACTATTCATTGCAATAAACGCACCTAACAACATCGAAATGATAACGATCTCTAATCTTAGTTTCTGGCCAAATAGTTTAAATTCCATATCTATATACAGAGACCATATAATTATTTATTTATAAATGTCCTAAATAATTTTACTTTTTTGGGATACCCGGTGGTTTTCTCATACCGGAGGCTTTAAATATATTCTGCATTATAACCAACATAACAACTGATGCTATAATTACTACAGTCATAGTTGCTATTAAAAGTAATGCTGCTCCGAATGCCGGTGGAAAGAAAAATGAAACAACAAATAATGCCGCAATAGATGCCACCATAGTCTCTAAAATCTTTACAACTATATTATAAATAAAACTAAATAAACTTTGTGTTGTCATATAACCACCATAAAGCATATATATGGCGGTTGCCATTGTTCCTTGTGTTTTACTAAACATTGATTTCATAGTAATATTGTTTTTGATGATTGGAGCAGTAATATTCATAGCTCTTGAATATAAATTATTTGTTACTTTATCAGCAGAGTTTCTCATATTATTGAACTCTGCTCTCATAGAGTTAATTGCCGCATCTAATTCACTAAAAGCTATATTTATTACATTTAATAGATAATGAAATGGAAGTAAAGTATATTCTGTTATATCTTCTAGAATTGTTTGAGTACAACTTGCAAAGTTTTCGGCTGTATAATCTAAAGCAGATTTACCATCTTGAGGATTAATCACACCAGCAAAAGGGATTACCGAAGGATTACATCGTTGATTTATCCAATCATCTTTTATAGGTCTTAATCTATTCATAACAGAATAATAACTATAGACGATAAATACTATTAACATTACAATTCCAACTATAAGAAGATCCGATGCATACAAGTTCAAAAATCCACCTTCTGTGTATAATTTTGATATGCTATCATAAATATTATTCATAAGTATATATTAGTTATGGATAATATTACTAATAAGTTATCATTCATGATAAAGCTCTCACAAGCTGTCCAGGAGCTCCATTCCACACACTTTGCATTGTTTTTGTTGAACCATCTACCATATACATAACTGTTGTAAGAACAGCAACTTGTTTTGCAGCCATATCTTTTAATGTAATCAGCATTCTTTGTATTTCTATTAATATATTTAAGAATATTCCAAATATTCCTTGGACTATGCTAGTAATCATTCCTCGCAAATTACTAATAAAAGCTCTCGCTGAATTAATTGATTTGTTCAAAGAACCACCTAAATTGCCAACAACATTTATATTATAATTGACTGGTTCTAATAAGTAATCCATATAATTTGATTGCATTGATTGGATGCAATAAGTAAAGTTTTGAGTTGCATTTTGACCAAACATTCCTGCAAAAGGCATTACTGCTGGATTACATCTGTATGTAGGCCAATTATTTTCTACTTTTTTCATTCCAACTGATAATATTGGAAATAATGATAATGAAATAAATGCTATGATAATTATTAATGTTAATCCAATATCGGTACCTTTCATATTACATTATATAACGAAAATATAAACTTGTTATTAATTTTAATAGTATTATATTTTACAACTATTTGTTGCATGACAATCACCCACTGAGTTTGCTTGACTTTGGACTAGACCCACGTTTAAGATTTTTGACAAATAGTTTGAGCCTTTAGGACCAGTACCTGTAGAATGAAACTGTGGAACTGTTTTATTTCCTCCTTTTTTTAAATAATTTCTTTTTCTTAGTTGTTTTCTAATTTTATTTTTTTTTGTTAAATGATGTTTTCTAGATTTTTTATGTTTTCTAGATTTTCTTTTGCGGATTTGTTTTTTTAAAGATCTATGTTTTCTAGATTTTTTATGTTTTCTAGATTTTTTCTTTTTCCTAGCTCTTCTTTTTCTATATTTTCTGGTATTTTTTCCTCCAGTAGTAATTGTCTTATGCAATTCATTAGTAGCATTCATTTTAAATAATGCTGCTTGTCCTGGAGTTGATGCTCCTTCTGGAAAACCAAATCTTTCAAAGGGAACAACCATTATATAAAAGACATAGAAAAATGTTTTATTTAAAAAGAATGTTATAATCTAATATAAAATGGATAGGACCGACCGATTGAAATTAGATAAAATAATTGCTCAAAATAATGTTGAAGATGTGACAGCTGATATTAGAGATAGAAAACATAGTAGTTTAATTAAAAAAGATATTGCTAGAATGCTAGAAATTAAAAAAAGATATGCAAGACTTTCACAATCAAACATGTCGCAATATGATATGATGTTATCAAAACAATGTAGTTTTTTGTTTAATAACTATACAGATATTTTCAATCGTCTTAAGAAAGATGAATTAGATTTAAATATTATGGCTCAGTTCTTAGATGTTTTGTCTAAGATTGAAACTGGTGGTATTGATCAGCATGAAGGTGCATATCTTGTTGGTAAGCTTTTAAAGGAAATATATATTGATAGCGCTGTTAAAAGAGGTGATAAATTGGATAAGAAAAATAAAAAAAGTATTAAAAGTCGCCCGCCTCCAAAAAAGATGTCATATGCTGATTACAAACAAAAAAATAAAGAATAATTGTCAAAAAATTGCGACTAATTTAATAAGACATAATAATTATAAGAAGTTATTATGCCTTATATAGCTGTATTAGTTGAATCTCCAGCGAAATGTCAAAAGATTGAAAAGTTTTTAGGATCTCCGTATAAATGTATGGCCACATTTGGACATCTGAGAACATTAAATCATTTAAATAAGATTGATATTGATAATAATTTCAAACCAACATATAGTAATATTACAAGTAAAAACAGACAGATTATTTCTCTTAGGAGATTTATTGCACAGGCTGACGATGTAATGCTTGCAGCGGATGATGATAGAGAAGGAGAAGCAATAGCGTGGCATGTTTGTAAATTATTTAACCTATCGGTATCAAATACTAAAAGAATTATATTTCATGAAATCACAAAAACAGCTTTGAAAAATGCAGTAAGTAATCCAATTAAAATTAATATGGAGGTTGTCCGTGCTCAACAAGCTCGACAAATACTGGATCTTCTTGTTGGGTTTAAGATATCTCCAATATTGTGGAATAAGATTTCATATAAAAGTAAAACGGGTCTTTCTGCTGGGAGATGTCAAACACCAGCGCTACGATTGATATACGAAAATCAAAAAATAATTGATTCATCTCCTGGAAGGAAAGTGTATAATACAACTGGATATTTCACTGACAAAAATCTTGGTTTTACTTTAAATAAAAACTATGAAGGTGAGGAAGAAATGGGAGATTTCTTAGAATCTTCTGTTGAATATGAGCACAAATATACATGTGGAACTGTTAGAAAAACAATCAAAAAACCACCAACTCCATTTACAACAAGTGCATTACAGCAGGCTGCGAGTAATGAGTTTAGGTTATCACCAAAAGCAACAATGGATGCTTGTCAAAAATTGTATGAAGGTGGCTATATTACTTATATGAGAACAGATAGTGTTACTTATAGCTTAGAGTTTATCAATAAAGCAAAACTTTATATTAATGATAAATATGGAGAGGAATATGTTAAACCAAATATTGAAAAAATGTCTGAAAGAGCGGATGATAAAAAAAAGAAGAAGAAAGATTCAAAAGATAATAATGCTCAGGAAGCCCACGAAGCTATAAGACCAACAGATATTACTAGGGAAAACATTGATGATAAGCTAGGAAACAGAGAAATAAAAGTATATAAGCTTATTCGTAGAAATACACTAGAAAGCTGTATGGCATCTGCAAAATACAATGCTGTTACTGCAAAAATTACTGCACCAGAAGAAACCGTCTATAAATATTCAACTGAGCAAGTTGTTTTTCCAGGATGGAAAATTGTGAATGGCTATGAAGAAACTAACAAAGATTATGCTTATCTGCGAAAACTTAAAAGCCAAATTATGGATTACAAAAAGATTATTTCAAAAGTTACAATGAAAGATCTTAAAAGTCATTATACAGAAGCAAAATTAGTTCAACTACTAGAGAAAAATGGGATTGGAAGGCCATCAACCTTTTCAAGTTTGGTTGAAAAAATACAAGAACGAGGTTACGTGAAAAAAGATAATGTAAAAGGAAAACCGATAAAATGTATTGATTTTGAATTAGAAAAGGATCTTTTAACTGAAAATGAAACGCAAAGAGAGTTTGGAGGGGAAAGAAATAAACTTGTTATTCAACAACTAGGTATCCTAGTAATGGACTTTCTAACCCAGCACTTTCAATCTTTGTTTGAATATTCATACACAAAAGAAATGGAAGACACTCTAGATTTAATTGCAAAGGGTGATTATATTTGGCATCATTTATGTAGAAATTGTTTAAATGAAATCAACCGACTTTCTGAGCCATTGGGTAGTCTTGAAAAATTAAATATTAAAATCGATGATGATCATACTTATATTATTGGAAAATACGGACCTGTTATAAAATACACAAAAAATAACAAAACCAGTTTTAAAAAAGCTAAATCCGACTTAGATATTAGTAAATTAAAAAAGGGATTATATTCTTTAGAAGATATCCTAGATAAAATAGATAGTGGTCCAACTGGAAGAAATCTAGGCAGTTATAGAGGTAATGAGGTAATTTTAAAGAAAGGGAAATATGGTCTTTATGTGGTATGGGGTAAAAGTAAGATTAATATTCCGCTAGAAAGCAATGATTACAAGGTAATAGCTTTAGAAAGTATTGAGGAGTTTCTGATCAAACCAATAATTTTAGAGATATCAAAAATAGCATCTATTAGAAATGGCAAATATGGTCCTTATATTTATTATAAAAGTAGTAAAATGAAAAAACCAAAGTTTATTACATTAGACAGTAGTATAGATGTAAATTGTAGCAAGCAAGAAGCGAGAGAATGGCTATTAGATAAACATAATATAAATGTGTAATATGCTTAGTTACTGCATAACCAAAAAAAATATTTTTAAATATTAAAATGAGACTGCTCTTATTTTTATTTATGCTAATAAGTTCTGGTATGGTTAATGTAACTAAAAGTCGTGAAGTATGTAATAATATTTGGTCATTAGAAAATAATATTAATGGAGATGTAGCATACAGTGCTACCCTAAAGCTATGTACTATGAGTTTTGAGAATGTACAATGTTCCATGGAACATAATGAAACTAATAATGCTAGTAATATTACTAATAAGTCTTTAGACATTTTCTCACCATCTCCGTCTAATTTTCTAAATAATGCGTCCTCACCTTCTCTGCATGATTCGCCGTCCCCTGCTGGTTACGATACTCCGTCACCAAGTTTAGATTCTACACCATCATCCGATATCGATTCGTCGCAACCGAGTAGTTCTAATGATTTGTCTTCTCCATCCTCTAATAGCGCTTTTGCACCAAGTTCGACAGATTATGTAGCAGAGCCGAGTTCTTCTGATGATACATCTAGTGATGTAGCAGAGCCGAGTTCTTCTGATGATACATCTAGTGATGTAGCAGAGCCGAGTTCTTCTGATGATACAACTGATTCTTCACAAACAACTGTGCCCGACAATAATAATAATATTGTTGATAATAATAATTTGAGAGGTTCTTCTCCATCATCTAGCGATACACTTATCGAAAATGATAATGCTGATGTTGTTGCAAAGGATTTTAAAAATGATGACGATAATACTGCTGTCACGGTTATAATAATAGTTTCATCTTTAGTAGGAGTGATAGGGTTAATAGTTGTCGTAATACTTGCAATGAAAAAATATGATGTGAAAATGAGTGATATAAAAGATAAAACAGATTCAATCAAAAAACGGCTTCCGTCTAGAGAGACAATACAAAATATAGCAAAGAAAGCGTCTTACATAATTAGAAGGGGAGATAATAATAATTCCGATGGCTCAACAAAAGATATAGAAAATCCTACTCAAGATAAACCTTATCCAAATCAGCCTCCATTACCTTCAACTAGAACTCCATCAATGCTTCCACCTAGACCACCGAGAAAACCTAGTTTAAAGAGAAATATTAGAGAAAGTAAAAATAAAAGTTTGCCGAACATGATAATTAGAGAGAGCAAACTTAAACCTTCGAATAAAGAAAATCTAATGGTTATATAGTTATTTAATAATCATCTAATTGTAAAGTTATATCAATTATTTCAATTGGCACTGCATGAACAATAATATTCATCTTGTGTTCTGTTTCAGCGAGTTGTTGTTTTTCTGAAAATAACACAGGGTTAATAACTGTTATTGATTGTATATTTTCATTATTTTGTCTAGCTCTATCAACAGCTATTTCATGATTATTTTGTTGATTGAAACATATAATTGTTATACAGTGCGAACATACACCGATTCCTATTATACCTAATATTATCATTCCTGAGATATACATAATACTTGTTACTGTTGACATATAAGATTTTAATTATATGTCAATTAATTAATTAATATAATTTCAATTTTCATAAAGAATATGCATTTGGTACTCTAACAACATATGTTTTTTGTATTTCATTCTTTAAACAATTAAATGCAACTGTAAAATTAAGAGATCCATTTTCAAACTCTACTAATCTACCATCGTGGAATCGAAATGTCACTAATAATTTTGATATTTTTTCTTCGGGCACATCAAATGATTTCACATTATTTAAAAAACCATTCCTAGATTCACTATATTCACCTAATGGCAATGAAGTAATTGGTATTTTTGCAAAACATGAATTAACCCTTCCACTATAATCATTATGCATTAAAGAGTTCGTATTTTCACTATAAGGCATTATTTCATTATAATTATTGTATTTTTTGATTTCCATGTAAATAACTTTCTCGCCTATCAAATCTGGTGAGTTTGGAGCTTTTACAAAAAATACTGGATTTGTCTCAGACATATTTTGAGTTTCTGTATCAAGAGTAACGTTTGATATACCAGCTGACAGGTCCTTCCAGCCGGTCCCGTCGGCAAGAAACCCTTCCCCAATACGTAGCAAACTATCCCCATTATATTTAATCTCGCGTTGAGTGTCAGAATTGGATAAACTCGGAGAACTATCAATTTCTGTAGTTGTTATTTTTGGCTCCATCCATGTGGCATTTGAACCTAAATAAGAAAAACTAATCGCTTTTGGGTTAGGCATCCCATTATAGATTTCTTTCTTAAAACCTAAATAAAATGGTAATCCCCATTTAACATATTTCTCCCACATTTCTGGTTGCCTGCATTTTATTATTTTATATTCTTCTTTTTTATTAAAAAGTAAAGAAAACTTATGGAACTCATTGCCAAACCAGTAACGCAAACCAACCTTATCATAATAAACTTTAAAATATGTATATGGTGCTAATTCTCCACGATTAACTAAATAATCAGTTATAATTTCATTCATTTTATTTTCTATTTCTCTCGCCATTTCATTTGGACAATAAAATCCTTCCTGAATAGTTATTGTAAAAATGTAATCTTTATTTACGGAAGAAAATACATTATATATAGGATCATCTTCGGCAACCGTTAAAGTAAAAGACATTTTTGTGTTTTGATAATCATTTGTAAAAGTTCTATGACAGGAAGGCAATGTACAATCTATTAATCTCATTGACTCAACATTTTCCATTATTTTCGGCAATTCGACTTCAAAATGATTTGGATTTTTCCACTTCTTAATATCTCTATCTTCAGAATGAACCGTAACTAATTCTCTATTTAAAACATAAGATTGTTGTCTAGGAATAAGTGGTCTTGATGTATTTACATTAAACATTGTATATTTTATATACATATAAGAAAAGTTTCATTATTTCACAAATAACTAAAATCGCATTATAGTTTATACAATGATTAAACACTCTCTTAGTTTTGATGGTAATAGTTTTGCATTTTTAGCGTTAGCTGGAATAATATTTAAATTATTTATTGGAAATAGCGTTTCTGATAATGGTGTAACAGGACCAGCATCTTCAACAATCTGGGGCTACGGTTTAGTAACAATTTCTTTGCTTATGGTTTTATTTATTAACGTTGCAATTGTTTCAAGAATGAGCACCTTAAAAGAATCAAATATTGCTTTTATTAAAAGCGTATTTTTTCATTCTATGCCTCCACTTCTTTTGTTAAGTATTTTAGCTTGGATAATAACTATCAACGTAAAACATTTTAATAAAATAAACAAAGGAAAAGTTGCAAATGAATACAATTCATATTCTACCGTTTCAACATTGCTTATTGTAATACAATTGGGTGTATTATTTAAATATCTTGCGGACGAGTTGATGGTCGGAAAAGAAGCAGGTACTATAAAAGGAAAACTAGATGGAGCTTTAACGGGTAGATTAGCATCTGTTATGTATTTACTTACAATAGGGAATGCAGCACTCTGTGGAATTATGACAATTATTCTAGAGTATTTTTCCACTGATGGTTAATATCAAAAAACTTAAATGTGAGACCACAACATCTCTCAGTATTCCATATTCCTGACAATTTTACAATTATATCTACTTTCTTTTTTTCTTCAATATTTTCATTATGAAGCATTTCTGTATTGAAAACTCTAATACTTTTAGACATAAATTGTTCGTATAATTTATTTAAAATATCAACATTTTCAATATTCGCTTTTTCTAAAATCATTTTTTCAATATCGGCTAGTTTATCAATTTGATTTTTATTTTCGCTATAATTGAAAAAATACTTTGATTTATTAAAATAACTTTCAGTTTTAAATATAGTCAAATTAGCTTTTATATAAACACCATTCATTGAAAATATATCATTGCTATAAGCTAAACGGGTAAATATACTGTTATCCATTACTGTATTTTTAACAGGGGAGTAGTAAAATAAGCATTTTTCATCAACATCATCTAATACAATATTCATTATTATATTGTATTAATATTCTGTTTTTAAGCCGTGTTTTCACTGATCAATCGTGAAAAAGTAATTAATGTAATTAATGTTTCTGGATCTGGATCATTTGGAATAGTATTAATAGTATTGCATATATTTTCACATTGAACAATGCAGTCATTTAATGATTTAATCTTAAGACTTAGATAATATGACCATAGTGCATGCATATTTGGATGTGACTCTTTAAACGTCTCCATTCTCTCTATAATTTCATTAATACGATCATTATTCATATTAAAACTTACTGTTATACATCTAATAAAGATAACCCTTAAACCTATATAATACATGAAGTTTTATGAGACACATTTTGAAGATTATTTAGAGAGCAGCAAGAAAGCTAATCTACATCCAAAACTAGATAATGTATATGATAATTTTCCAGAAAATATAAAAGATTTGAAAGATATAATATTTTATGGACCAAAAGGTGTAGGAAAATATACACAATTATTGAAAGCTATTTCAAAGTATAGTCCATCAAATATGAAATATGAAAAAAAAGTCATTCATTCTACAACAAAATCTACACATATTATGAAGATAAGTGATATACATTTTGAAGTAGATATGTCTTTACTTGGATGTAACTCAAAAACATTATGGAATGACATTTACAACCATATTATTGATGTAATATCTGCAAAATCAGATAGAACTGGTATTATTGTTTGCAAATATTTCCATGACATACATAGTGAATTATTGGATAGTTTTTATAGCTATATGCAAACATCTCCATATAATCAGCTAGACATAAAGTTTATATTTATTTCTGAGCAGATTAGTTTTATTCCAGATAATATAAGAAATAGATGTAGAGTTATTCGAGTTCCCCGACCAACGCGAACACAATATAATAAATGTCTTGATAAAAAAATACACAAGGATATAAAATTATATCATATTACAAATATAAAAAATATTAATGTATCGGTTATTCAATTGATGTGTCCGTACAAAATTATTTGTGATATATTAATTGATAAAATATTGCATATTGATAAATTAGATTATATGGAATTACGCGACAAATTATACGAGTTGTTTATTTACAATATTGATGTTACTGAAAGTATATGGTATATTTTAGAAAAATTACTTGAAGATATACCAGAAACTGAATTATCAAATATAATTCAGAGAACTTATAAATGTTTGCATTTATTTAATAACAACTATCGTCCTATTTATCACTTAGAGAATTATGTCTTTTACCTGATAACAAAGATTCATGGACTTTCAGAAAGCGTGTGATATTTTAAAATTAACAAAATATAATCTTTCTCAAAAAAATATTAAGAAAGCTTATTATCGCGAATCGTTGCTTTGGCACCCAGATAGAAATAATGGATCCACTGAAAGATTTCAGAAGATATCTTTAGCATACACATATTTAATTGATTCATTAAACAATGGGTATATAAAAAATGTAAAAATGAGCGATAAAGAAACAATACAACCTTCTTATATCGATTTATTATCTAATTTTGTTTCTAGTATGGCGGGTATTCAAATAAAATCTGATAAATTAAAGGATTTTTTAAATAATATGAAAAAAGGGTATCATGCACTTACAATTGAGACATGCAAAGAGTTAAATAAAAATGAGGCTCTTTCTCTTTATAGTTATCTAGAAAGATTTTCTAGTGTGTTAGGAATGGACGATAGTATTTTAAAATCAATTGAAGAAATTGTCAAAGATAAGATTGAAAATGATGAACTTATTATATTAAGACCAACACTTGATAACATTTTGAAAAATGACGTATATTCAATGGAATATGAAGATGAAAAATACTTTATTCCATTGTGGCACCACGAGCTCGAGTTTGATTTAGAAGATAAGTCATTAATTGTTAAAATTGTTCCTGAATTGCCAGAGAATATCAGAATTGATGATGATGGATCCCTGCATATTAGCATGTGTCAGGATATTAAAAAATTATTTAATAAAGATAAACTTTCGGTTTCAATTGGTGAAAAAACTGTTGAAATCAATACAAGAGATCTCTCTTTAAAACAATATCAAACGATAAGATTAACTGGAAAAGGTATAACTCAGATTGATACTAAGAATATATTTTCTATAGATTTACTTGGTGATTTATACATTCACTTAGAAATAATATGTAAATAATATCATAGTTGTATATAGTAAATGACATTAGTATTTACAACTAAAGCTAGAAATAACGGGGTAACAACACATAAGGGTGGTTCTCCTTTTAAACCGGCAAATATGACGCAGGGTAGTGTGTTAACTAATGCTTCAATGGTTTATTCAAAAAAAGGTGGTGGTGGTCAGCATTGGCATGATTCTTCAACTTACATACAGCAAAAAAAGCGGATTGCTATTGGGAAAAATAAAAATAGAGTAGGTTTATCTGAAGGAGATAAAAGCAGCTATAAAAGCACTGAAAATAACTCTAGAAAAAGTGCTCTTTCTAGAGTTAGAGGTGGAGGTGCAGTTGTTCCAAAAAAGAAAACTGCAAAAAAAAGGTAAAAATAAATAACAACAACTATTACTCAATTTCTCTCTTGATTAATAATTATTTCACTAAGATATCAAGGATAATGTTATAGAAGGTATCGATTGAATGGCTTTTCTAAGGTCAGTATTACGATTTTCAATTTGTTCAATAAACCCTCCACTATAAATCATTGTATTTTTAATATTATTGTTTTGTTTCAATAAAGAAACAATAGTAGAAAGATTATTCCAAGTATTATCGCCTAATTGCATTTTAATTTTTTTAGAAGAATAAGATCCCGTCGTGTTATCAAGGCTCCTTATTTTGTTTGTTTCAATGCTAATCATTGGCCAATAATTTTCCATATCTGTATCTACTAATTTAACTTTTGTTTTATATTCATCAACAATATCATTTGGATTTGATTTATAGTTTGGAGCAAACCCGTCTAAGTTATACCATTGACCAAAGTAAGTTTTAATAAAAATATTTTTATTTACATCTACAATTCTATTTATACTTTTTCCTTGGGTCGGTGGTCCAGTTGCAGCAATTTTATTTCCGGACTCATTGGTAAGATTAATAAAGTATGATTCTATATTATTTATTGTGCCATTTTTTACTTTAGATTCAATAAGATAACTAATTTTTTTTGCTACTGCGTTTGAGTTATCTATATCTCCTACATAAGCATTTGACTCTTGTGATACCAATGCTTCTACTTCAATGCATACTCCAGTATTATATTTTTTATATAAATTATTCATTTTTGAATTACTGTCAGTTAAGCAATAATTATTTAAAAAATAAATACCATTCCACCAATCATCTATACTAGAAGCCCATGGTAGAAACCAAATATTTTTAATAGTGGGGCATGATTTTAAAAGGTAAGCAATCGTATAATTTTTATTTTCGTCTGGATCATATAATGGCCACCTTTTTATCCAATCTGTATAATAACTTTCCATTTTTTGTTTTGGCCAATAAGGATTTTTTTTTGTTCCCTGATTTAAACGAAGAACAATTGTTTGAGACTTAAATGCATTCAAAAATACAATTAAATTGTAAATAAAGTTACGCCAGTTTTCAAAAAACTCTTTTTCTTCAATAATAATTTGTTTTGGAATACTCGGTATTTCAATCCAAAGATCACAACTAGAAAAAACATTTTCTATATATGACAAATTAAATAAACTATTATTTGCAGTTTTACTTTTTGTCATACGATGCATAGAAAAAATGTGATTTTTTGCTAATCCTGGTTTTTTATTTCCGCCGCCGCTTAACGTTAGGTTATTTAAGTATTTCATTATAATTAATAAATATTATAATGAAAAAATAATTATTAATTATATTTTAGATTTATTATTTTGATTTTAGTTAATTAATCGCTAGAGCTACTAGTCTTCTTACGCCTTACAACTCGCTTCTTTTTAACAACCTTCTTCTTTTCCTTCTGAACTTCAACCTTTGCCTGTTCTGCAATAACAGCTGAATCGTCGTCTGACTCATCTTCATCTGAATCATCTTCTACCGCAACTGAAACGTCGCCGCTATCTTCAACATCATCCTCATTAGCCTGTGACTCTAGCTTCTTACGATCAGAATCAGTTAGTCGAACTGCACACTTTCCGCGAATACTAGACTTGGGCTTTAGAATTGCCTGCTCTAGCTTCCATGTTACTCCAAACTTTCCATTGACAAAATACACTCCTCCGCATTTTAGTACGCATGCTACATGAATGCCCTTGGTAATAAGAGTTTCTGGGCTAATAGAATCATCCGCATTTGGAAATAGAGGCTTTTGCTGAAGATCATATAGCTCACAGCTAAACTTCTCATCCCAATAGTCTAGCTTAACACGAAGAGTTGGAGCAGCTCCTTCGCGGCGCTCACCAGTCTCCTTATCCTTAGGCCAGTATAGCATATGGTTGAATAGAACATCTACCTGTCCATCAGTAAGCTTTGCCTTATTAAACCAAAGCTTAGAGTTCTTGATCGCAGAACTACAAATCTCTTCCTCAAATGCCTCAATATTTTCTAGAAATGCGCGAGTCTCTGGAGTAGAGTAGTCATCCTTTGGAAATTGAAGCGACATTGAAAAGCTAACACGTCCGCTATTCTCATCAACACGCTTCTGTACTCCCCATGTTAGCATTAGAGGGGTATTTAGCATCAGCTGGCGATGCGTTGCCTTATTCACAATTCCAACTGCCTTCCCTCCGGCTTTATTTACTCGTGGCTTGTTGTATGCAACATCCTCGCTGGGATTGAAGTTGGTTCCGTCGATAATAAGTGTGCTCATGTCTGTTGTGCTCATTCTGGTGTATATAGTTTAATTAGTTAGGCATGTCTCTATTTCAATTTTCTGAGATATTCAACTACAATTTTTTAACTTAAAGAAACTTTTTGCCACCTACATGCATGTAAATAAATACTTATTTTTAAAGTAAGTGAATATTTGTTAAATTAGTAAATAAATGCTGACATGTAATTATATATGTATCGGCTAATAATTTTCGGTGCTGGAAAGTATAATTACAAAAGATCTGCATTAAGGTTATCTAGACAAGCTCGTGAATTACATTTATTTGATGAGATTATACATTATTCGGAAAGGGGTCTCTCTATACAATACAATAATTTTTGGTTAACACATAAACTTTTGATGGAAAATAACAAAAAGTATGGTTTTGGTATTTGGAAACCATTTCTTATATTAGAAAACATGAAAACAATGAATACTGGAGATGTTTTAATTTATTTAGATGCTGGTTGTGAAATAAATCGAATTCATAGAGAGAAATTAAAGAAAATATTAGATTTAACAAAAAAAGAAAAAATTATTGGAACAAAATCATGTTTTATTGAAAACCAAGCTACTAAAAATGATGTTATATCTTTTTTCAAAAATATAATGACTAAAAATATTTGTGAAACACCACAGCATTCTACGGAGGCCCTTAGCTTATATATTTGTAAAAATGTATTCACTCTAGTAAAAGAATGGCATTTATTAACATGCAGATATAATTTAATTGATGATACGGTGACAATGCAAAATAATAAGTATTTCAAAAAACATAATAATGAGCAAAGTATTTTTAGTATTTTAACAAAATATAGAAAACTGTTTTCAAATAAATCATTATGTGATTGTGTTAGTATATCAAAAAATTATAGCGAAGTGAGTGTATTTAAAGATGATATGTTAAACAAAAATGAAAAATGCTATTATATCAATAAAGACAATTGCTTGGAAGAGGCAATTATTTTAAAAGTTCATTGCGAAGATTTACAACCTTATTACACAATCAAACTAAAAAATAAAGAAAAACAAACTGAACGCGAAAGGCTCATAAGAACACATTTATAACATAATTAGTTTTTGAATTAAAATTAAATAATAAAAATATGTGATTTTTTATTATTTTTTTATAAAAGTTAGTATTTATGCATAGATAATACCAGTTGCCTTGGTTGTGGCAGTGGCGAAGTGGGGCTTCATAAACTTCTGTAGGTTAAAGTATGTAAGCTCGTCCTCCTTCTGTAGGTTAAGAAGCTTGGTTAGCTTACCATCAGCTAGAATAATCCGTCCATTCTTAGGATCCTGAAGCTTATGAGCTCGGATGTAGGTGTTAATCTCTTTTGTTACATCAGTGCGTGCCATCTGAGTTCCCTTCTCCTTGCCTAGAAACTTTGCTAGCTGATCACTGATGGCGGTTGGCTTGATAAAACCACTGGGCGTGCGGTTTCCTTTCTTGGCATTCTTCTTTGAACGCTTATTAGCAGCCTTGATCTCACGAACAGCCTTCTTCTCTAGGGCGCGAAGCTGATTCTTTAGAGCAGTAAGCTTTGAGGAAACTTCCTGGATAGAAGCTACAATGCTTAGGAACTCAGCAGCAATCACTTGATCGGAAGTGACCTCCTTTTTCTCAACAACATTCTCAACAGGTGCTGCAACTTGAACAGGTTCCTCTTTTACAACCTTATTAACTTTGGGTGCCTTTTTGGCGGTAGTCTTCTTAGTCTTGTCCTTCTTAGTACGGGGCATCTTATAACATAACTATAGACTTTCTATTTAAGCGGTTTAACGCATTATAATAATATTATGTGACGAGTACCCCGCCATAATATTATTAATCTCTTAATATTCTCAATTATTAGTTTAAACTAATTAAAAATGAGAAACTGATTGATATAACCAAGGAAATTGTTCTGCTGCTATACTAGATACTAGCGTTAATGCACACAAAACATAATTTGAGCCTAAAGATTTATTAGTATCATCAAGTCCGGTTGATATCATATTATCAATTATTGTTAAGCTTATTGTTCTAAGACTGTCAATTTCTTGCATTTGCATACTATTTGTATTAATATTCCTAAATGGATTACCATAAGGATAGCATATTTGCCTTTTCACAGTATCGCTTAACTGTGCTCTGTATGTCCAGATATCATGAAGTTCTCTAATAAATCTAATAATTCTAATTCGTGTTAGATCCCAAAACCATGAATGATCAACAATATATTGTGTTGTATCTCCGATTTTTTGAAATATGGCAAGAGCTCGCAACTCTATCTCTTTTTTAGAATCTACTTTATCTTCTTCCATCAAAAGTTCAACCTCATCTTTGTAATATTTTGACATATGCTTGATATATGAAATATTTTTGTGGATGTAAGCGGGTAATTCTCTCCTATTATAAGGATTTTTGTATGGAGCCTTACCTTTTTTAATGAGATTATATAAGGATCTTATATCAAATCCATATACAAAATTATCTGTATCTTTGAAACTAATAAATTGTGCGGGTTTAATTGATTTTAATGGTTGCATTGTAAAAAAATCAGTATCATTTACGCAAATATCACGTTTAGTATAAGCAGGACCATGACATTTCATATATTTCAAAATAATAAACCGTTTTACAATTTTTTGAATTTTACTAGCATAAAAAGAGAGACGCAGAAAATTATAAAGTCTTTTCGTTAGTTCATCTTTATTACCACCTACTTTTTGCTTGTAGTGTCGGCACATTGCCTTTAATTGTATTACTTTGTAATTATTTATCGATAGATTTTGTTGCTCTCCATATTTCAATATTTTAAAATTATCATCTGTTATCCTACGACGTTTTTTTGTTTTTGGAACATTTTCATTAAATCTCTTCAAAACGCTAGTAGGAGATATGTCGTCTTTATACGATTGTAAATTAATATCTAAGTTGCTAGTAACAATTATATTGCCTTCCATTCGTATATATATAATGTCGAAATCTTTTATGCTGTTATGAAATATAATTAATTGAAAAAAAATATACTTTAAAATATTTTAAATTATTACTCGTTCAAACAAATATAAATCCATACTCAAACAGATAACTCTTAAGTCCATCATTATCATATCTATTAATAACCATTAATTTTTTGTGAATTGTTTTAGTTTTTAGATCAAACATCTCCAATATATATTCTAGTTGTTCAATGTCAATGCTTTCATCATAATTTCTTTTTAGCCAAGTATAGAAATCATTGCACTGCAATTTATTTTTAGTGTATTTTGCATACACTCGCAATGTTTTATTTAGATCATATTTGGTATCGTGAATATTATAATCTGTACCAGCCAAAATGCATATTTTTTTAAAATCCTCTAGTGAAAGTTTAAGTGTGTTAAGAATATTCTGAAAATCGTAAATTACAACAGTAGATTTGAGAAGACTTAGATATCTTAATACTCGTGGACAGCCATAAACAAACATATCCATATCTTCACTCAAACAAGCAAATGCTATCTTTTTTTTCACAAGCTTAGCACAAACATAATCTGATTCCGATTCTGCTTCATAATAACTTATTCCCATATATTCTAATAGCTTTTTAACATTTGCAATATCGGTAGATGTTATCTTTACAATTTTTTTCCTTAGCTCATCTATTTCTGCTTCTAAATCAGAAATATCTTCATTTTCTCCACAATTCATCAATTTGTTTTTTGCTTCTCTATATTTTATTTCTGCCGCGGCTTTTTCTTCTCTACGCTGTTTCAATATTTCCGCCTTCTCTGGAGGCGGTTTTCCATCAAACACAAATATCATATTAATTTTATGATACTTCATTAAGCCGATCATTTGATACATTCCTTCTATAAGACCACCATCTGTTTGAAATCTATACATGTAAATACTCGCATCAATAGCAATTGTTTTTCCTTTCAAATCCCATAAGCTAATTTGCTTAATATTTTTAGGACAATTTGTTCTTAGAAATCGGTTTAGATTTTTAATTCCCATGTTTGGCTGTTTATTTTAACTAAATTAAAGCCAGTGATATCAATTTTCTAGTAATTAATCTCAGTAATACTCATCCTCAAACCAGTTTCATTATTTGTAAATATTTCTTGAATGTTATCTGTAATTACAACACTTTCTAATTTACTTTCAAGATATTCAGTAAATGATTTCATATTTCTCATACTATTATCAAAACATATCCAATTACTATTATTCATAAAGCACCATAACATAAACTGTTGGGGAGAAGATAATAAAAGTGCAGTTAAAACATAATATGAAAATGCCGAAGCACCTTCTTTATAAAAATTGCCTATTTTATATTTTTTATCAATAATATTCTTGTATGACAAATTATTATGACTCAAGATCTTATTTAATTGAATATATCCAAATAGCTTTTCAACTTCAAGCGTGAAAGAAAATAAAGAATAAAAATCACGCTTGTTATTGCATTTTAAAAAACAAGAAAATGCTGCATTCATTATTCTTGCCCACGATTCAACATACGCTTCATTTATAAGAATATTGGTTTTCACTGTGAATAATTTTGAAATATTTATATTTAACATAACTAATATATTTTGATTTTGTTCAAATCCATATGAATGAAACGTCTCATGAATGAATACTTTAAACCACTCTTCCTCTCTAAAAATAGTAATCTCATTATTTTTATTGCAGACAGTTGAAAATCCACTATTTATATTATTTACATTCACAGTTGCCAAATTGCTTGAAGGAAGCTGTTTTTTTAATTCTGTCATATAAATATAGATTTTTAAAGATTTATTGCATTTTTTATTAGAGTATTTTTCACAAATATAAAGCCACGTAAGTATTAATTGTGTATTTCTATGTAGTTGGTCAATAATATCTGTTATATTATCTTTAACAAAAAATATAATTTTTACCAATTTATAATTAACAATACAATTAAAAATAACTTTTTTCTTTAAAGTTAATTTGATATTTTCAATTACATGCTTTGTCATAAATCTATTTTTCTTTGGAATATCTTTTTTTAAAACTTTTTGTATTTTTGCTTTTCCAAAACATCTATTTTGCGTGATATATTTTATACCTTGATTTATATCATTAAATATTTTATCGTAATAAATGTGTTTTTTTGTATTTGGTGGAGATGCTTTTATAGTGTCAAGTATTTTTTTTAAGCTTCTACTATTGTCCTCGCAAAACTCCATGTGTATAATAACACAATAATAAATTAAGTAGTTTATATTGTGTTATATTTATTTGTTTTGCATTTCATTCCTGATTTCCATTAATTCACTAAATACAATTGGTTCCGCTCCTCTAACAAAATGAACAAGTTTTGCATCGCGTGTTGCGAGAAGGAGATCGCGCAAATATTCATTTTGAGAAAACTTTGCCTGCTGAGCAAGTTTCATTTCTGTGTTATGCCTCCCAGAAAAGAATGTTGGATCTAATTTAATATCTTTTTGTCTCACCATTTTTCCTTTAAACTTACCACTTTTCCCGCCAGCTCCTTTCGCCATAGCGGCATTTTTACTTAATTCTGCCTCTGGATTCATATCAAGCGAGAAACTTAAATAAAACGCTGGATTATTTTCTTTAAACTTGGATGCCTGATAATAATGTTCAACGCTAGACCAGGTATGCCCATCTAATTCAAATGGTTCAATCCAAAAATTAGAGAGCTTCTTTCTCCAATGATCATTGCTAGACAATTCACTATATTTATTTCTATCTGTTTCTTTTATTTTTTCACCAGCACCTTTCCCAGGCAACTTGTGTGCAGACTTTGAATAAAACTGAAATATAGTAGAATCATCATAAATCCCAATATTTTCATCGATTCCCGATTTTGACTCCCCAGAAGGATTACTAGATTCGCCATCAGAAGTGTCCATATTTAGTTGTTGTAAGAAGTTTCTGAACTCTGGTATTAAATAAAATGGTCCTGCGTGTTTTTCTAAGCATTTTGAAACTATTTTCAATTTTACATCATATGGTATTTCATTAAAAGTAAATGATCCCCTCTCTTTGTATGTAACCAATGTGTAATGATAACCCATAAACTCCAGCATCAAATAGTGCGATGGCTCAAAAACACCTCTCTCTTCTAAAATGGTGTCATTTAATTGACCACATAAAATAACATTATCAATATCTTTTTTAGCGAAAGCTTCTTTGCTAAACAAAATTAATTTAATATTCATAACACGTTCTAGTGTTGATATCGCCCAGGTTTCTCCCCAGAATGTGCAGGTTTTTATTTTTGCTTTAAACTTTTCCAATGAATCTATTCCAACCATAAATTGATATTCTGCTAGCATTTCTTTTGCATATTTTCTTTCTCTCTTTGCAATATCATATTTTTTCTTATTTTCTTTACCTTTTGTTATGATGTCTTTTAATACTTCTTTATCTCTTACGCGTTTCCCTCTTTTTGATAGTTCTTTATTTATTTTTGTCATTTCTTTCATTTCTGTATCTGCTTGCGTTACTTCACTAACAACCATATCATACATTGTTTTGTAACCCTGAAAAATATCTTCGGTTGCTTCATTAGCTAGCTTTTCTCTAAGTTCGGCCACACTTGTTTCAACACCGCTTCTAGACAGCCCATCTCGGATGGCTGCAAATAAACAATCTCCTCCACCTTCATTATCAACTATACCATAATTTTTATTTTTCATAAATGTTTGGGGCCATGGCTCTCTAGAAGTTTTTTTATAAGCTGCTCTTTCTATTTTTGCTTGTTGAGTGTCTTGTGTTTTTAAAGGAGAGAAACTAAAATTAACATCATCTGCATCATCATCTGCATCATCATCTGCATTATCAGCTGCTGGTTCAGATGACTTTTCTTCTTGATCTGATTCTTCCAACTCCTCATCAGAATCTGATTCTTCTTGATCAGAAACGTCCCCGTTCTGAGAAGATTTCTCACTTTCATTTCCTAAAAACTTTTCTGTTACAAATTGATACATTAAAAGTGGTCCTAATCTAGTAATATCTATATCACCATCCTCATCTAATATAGATGGTTGCATATCAGAAAATATCTCATAAACTCCTATTTGCGAATCAACTCTCTCGTCTTTAATAATATAGACCGGATAATAAATGATATTATTATCAATAAAAGTATATTTTGCTTGTCCTATTGCAATAATAGAATCTACTCCTAATATCTCTGCTTCAAATAAATCTGCATCATATTCTTGATCTTCTGTTTCTAAAGATTTGATTTCTGGATAATTAATATTATCATCTAACTTAGACTTCACCATTGTTCTATATACAACAAATACATTTTAAGTTTAAAATACTCATTTATTATTTAACACTGAATTAATTATTAGAGGTAACAATATCAATAATAGTTTAAAGATTTACAGATAAAACTATTACTGATGAAAATAATAGTATATGGTTACAAAAATAATGTTATTGGTAGCAGGTTTATAACATATTTGCTTAAAATGAGCTCTGGTGGAAACTCGTTTGTAATGGGAAAAGCAAAATTAGATACAGATGAATTTAGAAATGAGGTTGCTCGCCATAACCCAAGCAATATTATATTTTTTTCTAAGGTAAATAACGATATTTATTTTTCAAATTACAATAAATCATCTAACTATGATAATCTTGTAAAATATTTTTCTATTGTTAATACTGCGATGTTTTGCAAAAATAACTCAATTCATTTTACTTATGTTGGAAATAGTTCAATGTTTTCATATTCAGGTAGAGGACCACATGATCACGATATTTTCCACGAGTTCAATGAAACTGATAATTATAACTTTACTAATAATAGTTTTTCGGTTGTTTCCGCAAATATTGATAAAGTAATGAGACAACTATCAGAGTGTGTTTTAAATCTACGAACAAAAATGCCAATAGTAAATAGTGATTGTACTGGAAACTTTATTACTAGCCTTAAAAACAAAAGATATATTTGTTCAATGCCAAATAGTATTACTATTGTGGAGGATTTTATTCCAATCATATTTGACATGGTTTTATGCAATCTTAAAGGCACGTTTAATATGGTAAATGATGGATATGTAACTAGCAACGATATACTAGATTTGTATAATGAAAAAGTAGATAATAAGTATAAATGGCATAATATTTCTTATGATGATGCGGTTAGAAGTGAAGATTATAGAGTCCCTAATAATATTATGAGCTGCCAAAAATTAAAAGATTATTGTAATGTTCCAAATGCACAAACATCTTTGTTGAAAATATTTGAAAATTATAGAGTTATTGACGAAACAGATCGTGATAGATTTTTCTTAGATACCTATGATACAACTATCTTAGTCATAGGTGGTAATGGAAATAATAACTGTAATTTTATCAATAATACTTTTAATGAAACTGATAAATTAAACATTTTAAACTACACAAACATTTACAATAATTTCAATATCGAGGAAAATATAAAGTATAGTGAAAGATACGAGTTTGTTGATGGAGATCTTCGTGATGCAACTCTTTTAAGATATATTTTTGATAAAAATAAAATTACACATATTGTACATTTTAGTGAGCCCGAAAAAGAACACCAAATGCATAATATTCTTGAATATACCTCAAAATGTCTTGTTGGTACAAATACACTACTTGAACTTGTTCGCGATTCTTATTCCATTATAAATTATACATATGTTTCAAATAATAAAGATTTTACAATTCCATCGACAAATGAAAGTAAAAATGTCAATTATAAAACAAAAAATGTCTGCGATGCAGTAAATAAAAGTGCAATTGTTTTGATAAACTCTTATAAAGAAACATACACTATTCCAATTAATATAATTTAATTTCAGTTTAATTATTTTTACACATTTGAACATTTAAAACGCCGATAACAAACTAACTTATCACCAGTTTTTATTTTTAATTAAAGATTATATGTTGAAATCCATTTTTCATTTACTTCGCATTCACATTCACTCCAAGCATTCACATTAGATACTCTATCATTTCGTTCTGTTTCATAATGTGATTTAGCAAATTGATTTAGTGGAGAGCGACCTTGATACATTTTCCCATTATACATAATTCCATTGTTTGAAGAATCATATGTACCAATCCATGTTTTATTAATGCCAATAGTATGACGAATACGTTGTCCATTTGTAAAACATTTTCTCGTATCACGACATTTTGAAATTGTTGATAGGTTATCTTCTTCATCTTCTTCTTCTTCTTCGGGATCTTTAACCCATAAATCGCCATCTATTAGGTCAAAGAATGTCTTTACTTCTTCTGTTGAAACACGAAAGAACTCGCCTTTGGGATTAATTCGTTCTGTATATTGTGAAAGCAGTTTATGGAGGGTGGTTTCTTTTTGTTTAGGATTTAATACCTTTTTTGCGAACTCAATTTTATATAGTGTCGGAGGTCTCCAAGTATCAGAACGATTCGCTTCATTTAATCTTATTTCTGGTGTTCGTTCAGTCATACCAATTTTAAGAATACCAGGCATGGATTGATTTGAAAAGCAATATATATATCCGTCTGTCATTTTTAGTTATAGAATAGTGATACTTATATATTTATTTAAACTACTTCAATTTTTTTTAAAATGTATAAGAAAGCATAAAATCGGCGGTTTAAATGTCCAAGGTGTAATATTTACAAAAAAAGCGTAAATATTAAATCATTTGACTTGCCATTTCTATTAAGTCAGCTTTGGTTATTAATTCCGGTAAAAGTATTCCACTACTTTCTATCATTAAACGTAATTCATTTTCAGTCATCTGCTTAAAAACTTCATAATTTTCATTTGCACAAATATATTTTTCATCACTATCAATATCTTCATAAAAATATTCCTCACTAGTATCACTGTATGTATCATTATTAATGATATTTTCATATTCTATTTCAATATCATAAATACAATATTTTGCTTTTGTTTTTTTCTTGTATTTTATTTTATATAAATAAGTTTCCATCTTATTTAAGATTAGCTTAGGTTATTTAAATTGTTTATTCAAGTTCATCTAGAATATCCATATGCTTAAAAACACATTTATTTGACAATGACGGATATTTTTTTGCTTGCATCTTTGATACAATTACTATATTCCTTTTAATGGTTTCCCATTCTTCCTGATCATTAATAACATTTTTACCATCGACCACAAATATAAATAATAGTTCTGACAGCTCATCCACTGAACCTGCTTCATCCTCTATTTCAATCTTATTGATAATCAATCTCTGAATCTCATTGACAATATCAACAATAGTATCTTTTTTAATCATCCCTATCTCACACAAATTAACAAAGAATAGTGCCACAGACTTCCTTTCTGCATTGATTTTATTGTTTTCACAAAATTGAGAATAATCAACATCTGGGTTGGTATATTTAATATTGCAATAAGATTCTTTAAACTTATCAATTTCCGTATTAATATTTCCTCCAACAAAATCATATTTATTGACTAGCTCTGAATAAATAGTTGCATAAAGTTTAGAATAAAATCCAGTTTTACTGGAAATATCAAATATAGAAATATTGAGTTTGTTTAAATCTTCTTCGCTAGCTTTTTCTTCAATAATATTGTCAATTTGTTCAAAAATCTGGTTGCGCAAAACCGCATATGTTTTGTCAGTAATTTTATTTAACGACTTTCTTACAAAATCAATTGATTTATTAATCCCCTCACTTTTTTTAATTTGAGTAACTTCAAAATTGCGGATAGCTTCCCAGGCTTCATTTGAAAGTTCCGGTCCCTTATTTTTTCTTCGACGATTGCGATCTTTCCGATCACCTTTTTCTCTTTTAGGGAATTGTGGCGTTCTAATATACTCTGGAGCACCAACTTGATCAGCAAGCTTTTGTACAATATCAATTGTTGATTTATCCAAGTAGCAAATAAATCCATCCATAATTCTAGCTTTAAAGTAATTTAAATCATATCTTTTTTCTAGTAACGCCGCCATATTTCTTACCTTAGATCATAGTATTTCGTTTAAATCAATTTTTTAGATATACCATTTGTTTTCTAGGTAATACAACAAGCCATAATTAACTTAAAAGAGTAAGCATATTATTTATTACGGTACAATGTCAAAACATAGTAATAACCAACCACAATCTGATAATGAAAAAAAAGAGAATGAAGAATATAGAACTATTGAAAAATGGGATGATATGGAATGTAATCCTCAAATTCTAAGAGGTATTTACGCTTATGGATTTGAACAACCAAGTCCTATTCAAAAAAAGGCGATCCATCCCCTTATCACAAAACGTGATACACTTGCACAGGCCCAATCTGGAACAGGTAAAACTGGATGTTTTACAATTGGAACACTTGCTAGAATTGATGTAAAGATCAAAAAAGTACAGGCAATGATTCTTTCACCAACTAGAGAACTTTCAATGCAAACTCTGCAAGTTATCGAGTCACTTGGTTGTTTTTTGAAAGGCTTTAAAGCACAGCTATTGGTAGGAGGAACATCAACTGAAGAAAACATTCGAAATCTACAAGAAAACACGCCACATGTAGTAGTAGGTTGTCCTGGCCGTGTCTATGATATGCTACGAAGGAAAAAACTACATAGCGATCATCTAAGACTGCTAGTCGTAGATGAAGCGGATGAAATGCTTTCTACTGGATTTAAAGAGCAGGTTTATAATATTTTCGAACAAATGCCTGGGGATATTCAAGTTGCATTATTTAGTGCCACAATGCCTTCTGATCTTATTACACTTTCTGACAAGTTTATGAGAAATCCTGTGAAAGTGTTGGTAAAGGCGGATCAGCTTACATTGGAGGGTATTTCTCAGCATTTTGTTGCACTGGAAGGAGATAGTATTAAGTATGAATGCCTCAAAGACATTTATGCTAGTTTTAGTATGTCTCAGACAATTATTTATTGTAATAGCGTAAAACGGGTGCAAGATCTTTATGATGCAATGGTGGAGGATAATTTTCCGGTGTGCCAGATCCATAGTAATATGGATAAAGAAGAACGTACTAAAAGCTACAAAGACTTTAAGAGTGGAAAGCAGCGTGTTTTGATTTCTTCAAATCTCACTGCTAGAGGCATAGATGTTCAGCAAGTAAGTACAGTTATTAATTTTGATGTTCCTCGCGACGTTAATACTTACCTCCATAGAATTGGTCGTAGTGGGCGATGGGGTAGGAAAGGAATTGGAATTAATTTTGTTACGCGAAGAGATATGAGAAAGCTTAAGGAAATTGAAAATCATTATCAAACACAGATTACAGAAATGCCTCTTGATTGGGCGGAAGCACTTGCATAATAATATATTTATGAAATTATAAACACGTTATCATACTATTTATAATTTCTATTTATCATTTAATAATGAAAAACTTTTTCAATATGACTTCAAAAAAATATAAGTTCAATAAATTTAAATTACCTATTCAATTTGATAAAAAAGTAAAATCTATTGAAAAAGCTACTATAGATGAATTAGATATTATCGATGGCGAAGATCCAATTTATCCTACGATATTTGAGATGAAGACCGAATATCAAAAACTTAATCTGGAAAGCATTGCAAAATATTATACAACAAATAAAAAATACATTAAACAAACAAGTAAATTATTAAAAAGTAGTTTCAGCAAAACTCCGGAAAGTAGTGAAATTATGGAATTAATGAAAGATGTTGAAACTGAAACAGGATTCATTGATAAATATAATTATGTTGACTGGGAAAGTTTAAAGTTTTTAAATAATAATTCTAAGTTTTTACAAGCATTAAGCTTATACGAACTGTCATCGCCAGTATTATCTTTAGCACTCCCAGTTATTTTATTGATAGTACCGTTTTTTATAATTCGATTACAGGGTTATAGTATGAACTTTACTACTTATTATGATGTTCTCAAAAAAGTTTTAAAAAATCATAGTATTGGTCAGATATTTTCATTTAATGAAGCTAGTTTGGATAAAAGAATATTTATGATAATTTCATTGTTATTTTATTTTGTTCAAGTATATTACAATTTTCAATCTTGTAAAAAGTTTATACATAATTTTAAATTAATACATCAAAAGATAACAATTGTTGAAAAATATTTAACTGAAACTAAATCTGTAATATTAAACACAATAAAGAAATTAGAGAATTATAGCGAATACTCAGCATTTAAACAAGATTTAGATTTAACCTTGGAAAATATAGAGAGATTATTAAAAAGATACAGTAAAATAACACAATGCAGTTATAAAATACATAAAGTAAGTGAGATTGGGCATATAATGAAATGCTTTTATGAAATATATAATGAGGATTGGGTGATAGAAACTATTAATTATTCAATGCATCTCAATAGTTATATTGATACAATGAACCATATACATAGTCTTTACAAATCAAATAAAATAAATAAATGCAATATATCAAAAAATAAGATTTCTATGAAAAATGCTTACTATCCTACTTATATTGACAGAGATCCAATTAAAAATAATATTAAGGTTGATAAAAATGTTATCATAACAGGACCAAATGCATCTGGTAAAACTACTCTATTAAAAACTACATTTATTAACTTGCTATTTTCTCAACAATTTGGTGTAGGATTTTACGAAAAAGCAAATATACAAGTATTTGACAATTTTAAATGCTATATTAACATACCTGATACGTCAGGGAGGGACAGTTTATTTCAAGCTGAAGCAAGAAGATGCAAAAATATTATTGATAATATAGTAAATAATGATACTAAAAGTTTTTGCATTTTTGACGAGCTATTCTCCGGTACGAATCCATATGAAGCAATAGGCGCAGCAAGTGGATTTTTGGACTATTTAAATACACATAAAAATATAACTTACATGATCACAACTCATTTCTTAGATTTATGTAAGAATATGGATGATGACAACCAATGTAAAAATATTTGTATGGGAGTTAATGCAAATAATAGTAAGATAGAATATACTTATAAAATCAATGATGGCATATCTAATGTTAAAGGAGCGCTGCACGTTTTGAAAGAGTTAAACTATCCTCAAATAATTATTGATCGAGCAGAATCAATATTAGACAATTTATCACTTTAACTATTACGTTTAACTTTGATATAAAAATTATAGTTGTGTTTTAAGAATGAATATGTTTGGACTTGAAGGAAGTGGTTTTATTATTTCTTTAGGAGTAACTTTACTTATAGCCGGAATTATTGTATATTATGTCAATTCTCGTTTTACAAATCTAGAAAAATCTATTATCAAGCAAAATCAGATATTGGGAGAGTTTATTGGAAGTTTTAGAAATAACCCAAAGATTCTAACTGGAGAACAACAACATTTGCCTCCAAAACAAACTGTATCTAATACTTTAATGCAACCCCCGTCTAATGAAAACATTGATAATAGTCAAAATGTCAATCAAGAAGATACTTTGATTTCTAGTTATTCAAATACAAATCCGATTAATAAGATAGTAGTATCTGATAATGAACATGAAAGCAACGATGAAAGCAGTGATAGCGATAGCGAGAGTGATAGCGATTACGATACAGAGAGTGTTAGTACTGTTGGTAATAATGACACTATGTTCGTTGACGAAGATAATCATACTGAACCCAGTAAAATTGCAATTCTAGACAAATCTGCTGAAGAAAATGATAATAATGAAATAACAGCATTACTGAGTGAAATGGCTGAGATTGAAATACATCATATTGATAACAATGATTTAACTAATGTAACTGAACCAGAAAAGCCTACAACCAATGTTTTAGATCTTATTAAAAATCATAATAAAGAAGAAAATGAAATCAAAACCATTAATTTAGCAGATATTGGAAGTGTTCATGAATTAGATAATGCTACTGCAGAAAATGCAAATAGTGTTTCATCTTCATCATTAAGCAGTAATGATACAAATGCTTCTGAAGAATCTGAGGATAAAGTAACGTATAAAAAGATGAAGGTTAAAGACCTAAGAGAACTAGTCGTTAAAAAAAATCTATACACGAAAAATGAAGCAAAATCAATAAAGAAAAATGTTTTAATACAAAAATTAGAAACTGAACAATAAATAATTATATAAACTAATTATCTTATATAATTATAATAATATGAGTTGGGCAACTTGTTACGCTGGATCTAATAATATACACTTTGATTTTCCACCTATTATGATGGATGGGAGAAACTATGCAACATGGCAACCCGGATCAAAAGTAAGCGATGATATTAAAAAACGAGAGGGTATTAATTCAAATTGGAAATATAGACAATATATGACAAATAATGCGGAAAGCATTATTAAACAAAATCAGATTAATGCATGTAATAATTGCTGTGCGTGTTCTTCAAAATACGGAGCAAAACATGGCTCTGACAATAATACACCATATTTGTATAAATCAAACGATGATACGAAAAAACCATTTGGATATCAAGACAGTGATTTAAAAAACACATATTTATCTAGATTTGATTTGCAAAGCAGAATATATACACCGGTTATGTCTCAAGATCAATTGTTAAATAATGGCTTCAAAAACTTTAATTAACGTATTAATGAATTAAAAACTTATCAACATTAAAGGTATATGTTAATAAGTTTTGATATTGGAATCAAAAATCTTGCCTACTGTATTTTTGATACGTCTATTGAAAAATATAAGATTCATGATTGGGGTGTAATCAATTTGTGCGGAGAAAAAGTTAAATGCTGTTCCAAAACAAAAAGAGGTACATGTAGTAAAAATGCTTCATATATTTATAATGACAGCTATTACTGCGGAACTCATGTAAAAAATTGTGGTTCAACACTTGCGCCGGAATGCTATTATAAAATAATAAAAAGTAAGAGACCTGCTAAAAAATATATTAAAATGCTTAAAACATTTCTGGTGAGCGACAAGATAGATGTAGATAAGTTATGTAACGAATGTATTAATAATCACCCTACAAAAATAATAAAAGGACCAAATGCGAGTAAAATAGATTTAATTGATATAGGGATCGCGATATCAAAAATATTACCAGAAAGGTTGCCACTAACTAGCATTAAAAGGGTAGTAATTGAAAATCAGATAAGTCCAATTGCTAATAGAATGAAAACTGTACAAGGAATGCTTGCGCAGTTTTTCATTGATCGCGACGTGACAGATATAATGTTTATTTCGTCATCAAATAAATTAAAGGGTTTTGATGTTCCAAAGAAAAATTACAAAGAAAGAAAAGCATCAGGAATTAAGGTTACTAGAGATATTATACAAGAAAACATAAATTGTCAGAATTGGTTAGAGAAGTTTGATAAACACACAAAGAAAGATGATTTAGCAGATTCTTTTTTGCAAGGTTTATGGGTTATAAATCATAATAAAAATTAATTGCGTTACTTTTGATTTAAAATAAAGCCAACACACTTTAACAATGGCACAAGTGATTGAAATCAGCGATTTAGGAGATATTCCATCAATTTCATTAAATAAATCAGATACTACCCCAGATACACCAATAGAGCCTATTATGAAACCTAATAAACCAAATAGATCTGTTAATTTCGGAGGAGGAATTGAACTTCTTATGAATGATAAAAGAAAACTGGGGGGAGGACAAGGAAAAAAAGACAGTGATATTAATTTAGACGATCTAAATGATTTAGAAGCAGAATTAAATGATCTTAGTGATGCAACAAGCAATATTAAAATATCAAATAAGCCACACGTTTCTAAAAGTGGTTTATTTGGACAAGCACTCAGTGGCGGCATTAAATTAAATGTTGATGATTTGCCTTCACATAATTCAGGCGGTGTAGACAGTATTAATATATCAAAGGTCGGTAAATCTACTGCGGGTCAAAATATTAGAACAGCAGATGGTTTTGGAAAGTTTAATAATATTCCAATTGATCCAGATAAACAAATATCCAAACAACCAAAACTTTCACCACAAGAAACATTAAAGGAAAAGTTTCTTACATTAAGAAAGTTGGAAAATCTTGAAAATAAAGGTGTAAAGCTAACAAAAAAATATTCAATGGAATCTTCTTTAGATGAAATGAAGGGAGAATATGAAATGATTATTTCTGAAAAAGAGAAATCGAATAGTATAAAGTTTCAAGGTAAAATGTTAATGGCAGCTATTACTGGATTAGAGTTTTTAAATAATAAGTTTGATCCATTTGATATTAAGTTAGATGGTTTCGGGGAACAAGTAAATGAAAATATTAATGATTATGATGAGATATTTAGCGAGTTACATGAAAAATATAAATCTAAGGCTAAAATGGCTCCGGAGCTCAAACTTTTATTTCAACTATCTGGGTCAGCAATTATGGTTCATATGACAAATACTATGTTTAAATCTGCGATGCCTGGTATGGATGATATTATGAGACAGAATCCAGAATTAATGCAGCAATTTACGCAGGCGGCCGTGAATAGTATGGGACAACAAAACCCCGGATTTGGTGGATTTATGAACAATATGATGGGGAGTAACTCTTCACAACGAAGCATGCCTCCTGCAAATGTTTCAACTGGGCCACCTCCGGCACCAATGAAAACAAGAATGGATAAAAGTCAAAGAAGTCAAATCCCGACAAACAGACCAGATATGAGAATGGCTAGAAATCCGACATCTGCTGTAGATGTAAATGACAATTTTCAAAAAGTTGGACCACAGCCAATAAAAAGATCTTCTAAAGGTAGTGCCCCGAGGAGAGCTGAAATGAAGGGTCCTAGTGATATAGGAGATATTTTGTCTGGCTTGAAAACCAAAACTGTTACTATGCCTAGGAAAAATGCAGTTAAAGTAAATAATAGCAGTACTGTAAGTATTCAAGATTTGAAAGATATCTCTTCTGCTAAAACGCCTTCTAGATCTAGACACAGAAAGGGCAAAAGTGAGAAAACTAGCATTAGTTTAGATATTTAAAAAATTGATATTATTTGTTCATTATTTTATAGTTAATAATATCAATATGATAGAACATGTGTTTGATAATTGCATAATTAAAGTTGGTGAAAATGCAATTGAAAACCAAGCATTGTTAGAATCAAGCAATTTAAATGATTTATGGGTACATATATCTAATTACCCTAGCGCACATGCAGTAATATCAATGAAAAATGATACATGTCGGAAAAAAACACGTAAAATAATAAAAAGAGCATGTTGTATTGTAAAGTCAAAAAGTAGCAAATGCAAATCTATGAATAAAGTTTTATTTGATATTTGCAAAGTACAAGACCTCACTCTCACGGATATTCCGGGAAAGGTAATAATTCACGACAATTATAGAAATATAACTATTTAAAAAAAGGCAATATGATCATAACAAGACATAATAATGCTAAATAAAAAATGGTAACTGATATAGTTCTTCTATGTTGATATGTTTGAAATGTCACCCAATCGCAACAAGAATAGTTTAATTTCGCGGGACTATTACAATAAATACATCTACAATCGTGCGCTTCAAACCACCGTTGAATGCAATAGCTATGTACAGAATAACTACACTCGCAATCAGGCGATATAATAAAATAATCTATATTATGTGTTGGCTTATTGCAGGTATTCTCCTCGAAACAAATAACACATGCATGTTCATCGTGTTCATCGTAATCATCAGTTTCCATTTAATTAATAAAAATATATATTTTTAACTTTAGGTGTTTTTTTATACTGATATAATATAATATAATGTCTAAATGTAGTGCAATGCATGCCGGTTCATCTGGTTCATCACATGGTTGCAATAACAAATGTAGTTTTTAATATGAATCAAGAATCTGGTGATGTGATTGGACTCAGATAAAGATATTACAAAGCTAAAAATTATTTTAATTTATTATATAGTTCATATTTATATAATTCATATGTATATGAATCATATAAACAGCTGCTTAAACCCAGATATTGTAATGCGAGACCATGATGAAATTGACACAACGCAAGTAAATATTGAAAAACTAACACATGATATGTCAAGACTACATCTTGTTGAATCACCTAAAATAAAATACACATTACCGTGGGATAGTAATACTTATGCAAACTCCAATGCACCTCCACCAAAGGTAAATGGAGAATATGTATATTGCCCATTTTGGGTAAAACATGGAGCGCCAAAAGATTATATGCTAAGAAATACATATACTGATATTCCAGCATGGAAAATATGTGGCTATAAAGGAGGTGTTGATTTTATGCTAGATTATATGTGGTCGAGCATGCATTTTGAATCAAAAAAACATTTATTTACCATTTATAAGTTTCTAGGTAAAAGTAGATGCCCAAGTAGTGTCGGAAGATTTATGATAATTGTTTGGTTAGATAGATGGTTTAAAAAATATTTTACTATCCCTAGAAAATGCTATATAGATCATCCAGAGTTACAGGAAGCAAATGATAAAATGATACAACATGGATTATATAAACAAACTAATCCATGGTGTTTGCCAGAGATTCCAGATACACCATTGCATATTTTAAAAAATAATCTACAATGAACATCCATCTTTCAATATTTTTAAAACTTTATTAGAGTCTTTTTCAGCTACATCTTTCATTGCAACTACCATTGTTTCAGCGTATGCATTACCTTGTTTTTCATCAACTAAAAAGTTTGGGTTATTTTCTACAAATACTTTCGGTGCTTTTCTGGATACCCCATTTTTTATATTTTTAATAATTTTCTCTCCTTTAACATCCCCCTCTTTATCCCATCCTTCATTTATATCTTTCACATACCATTTCTTTTTATGATGATGAAACGGTCGTTGCGTATCAGTATAATCTTTTAGATTTTCTGTTATTATATTAGTTATTGCCTTTGGTTCATTATCTTTTAAAAGAGAGATATTGTTCATAGTTATCTTTAATTGTTTTGCAAAATCTTGAATTGATATTGCATCCTTACAATTTTCATTTAAAAAAAGTTGTACATTGAAATTGGTGTTATTGCTATTCATATTGTTATTGTTTCCGTGTATAGTAAAACTATTCTGAGATTCTGTTAATAACTCAACCTGCTGAGTTAGCAAATCTATTACCCTTTTATTTTGTTTTCGCTCGCCTAATAATATATTAATAACATCTTCTTTTTTTATAACATTCGATGATTCTATTATTTCATTAGTTATAATTTCATCCTCTTCATCGCTACTAGACACTCCATAATTGCATGTTTTTTTATGCCTAGATAGCCCCTGTCTATACTTGTAAGATTTTCCACAAAAACATATGAAACTTTTTGAAAAATCGGCACTTTTCGGCACTTTTCGGCACTTTTTGTCACCATTTGTCACCATTTTGAGTCTTTTGTGTTTTTTGCTCACAATATGTTTTTTCCAATGACTTAAATGACACGTTTTATAGTCACAATGAACACATTGATATTTTGGCGGCACTTTTCGGCACTTTTTGTCACCATTTGTCACCATATATAATGGTGACAAAAAAGTGCCTAAATTGTTTATACAATAATTTATTAGTGCCTTTTTTTCAGTTCTACATAACAATCCTACATAAAATATTTTTATTTTTTTTGATTTTTCTTACTCTATGTAGTAAAATTGTTAAAAAAACAGTGTTTTCAAACCTCAATTTCTAAAATGAAAAAATTACCCTTCAAAACTTACTTTATAAAAATAGACTTTCAAAACACTGTTTTTTTTGAAAAAAAATAATATTGACTACTTCAATATTATATAAATTATAAAATATTGAAGATGATACTGTTAGCTTTTAAATGTGAAATATATAAAAACTAGTTTAAAATTATATATTATAGTTTATCAGTATTATAATGACTGAAGAAACAGTAATAGTGTCTAATAATGATTGTAATGTTATAATGAGTAAAAATAATATGGAAACAACTTTTCGACTTACGATGAAAGTAGAAAATAGATGTATAGATCTAAAAAAGGTTCTAGGGTCGAACTTATATGATTTAATGGCTGCAACAAATGAAGATCTTATTGAAAAGTTGGTTTATATAAAAAAACCGGTTGATGATAAAGATTATTGCGATGGATTGATTGTGCTAAAAAAAATTGGTTCTGATTTTGGAATTAAGCAAAAATATTTATGTCTTAGAATAAATGTTTATTCTGATTTAAATAAACGTTCATATGAAAGTATTTTAATTAAATGTCCAGATGAATTAAAGCCAATGGGTTGCGAACCAGTTAAAAAAAGTTATGGTATAGTTGAAATCAATTATATAGGAATGCATAAGGCAGAAGTTGTATATGATTTTTCATTGGAATTAGAAGATAATATGCCAATATTCTTGGAAAAACTACCTGGAAAATTAATGGCAAAGATATTTACGCGTGTTAAAGTATTTATAGAGAACTTTAAAGTATAAATAAAGATGATTGATTCTATAGTTTTTGGATTTAAAATATCAGGTTTGTTATGCTATGAGTTTATTGCCAGATGTTTTGGTAGAAAAAGGTTAGTTTCAATTAAAAATATTTGCTTAGCACTTTCTGATAGAAATGTCATGTATACTAAAATATTGCAGTCAATTTCATGCGGGGGCAATTTTTTGACATCAGAGGAGATGGATTATTTATCTATTTATAATGATAAAGCGCCTTACAAAAAAAATGAAGAATATAATATTGCAGAATTAGTTGAACATTTAAATAAAGGTAGAACTGATAAAATAATTGTGAATAGTTATCAGCCAGTAAAAGCAGGAATGGTAGCATTGGTTTATTATGGAAAGCTAAATGATAAAGATATTATCATAAAAGTAAAACGGAAACATATTTTTGAAAGATTAATGAATGCATTAGATGTTGCGGAGGTTATATGTTATGTATCACAGTTTATGCCTTATTTAAATATATTGCAATTATCAACTATTTTTAAAGAAAATAAGATAGATATGTGTAATCAAATAGATTTTCATAAAGAAACAATAAATGGAAAACGATTTTACAACTTCTGTAGAAATATTGATTATGTTATAATACCATATATTTACGATGAATATACAAACATAAATGAAAATGTTATTGTTATGGAACGATTATATGGTAAAACATTGGTTCAACTAAATGATAACGAGAGATATAAATATTCGATTAATCTTATGAAATACGCAATTAAATCAATATTATATGATGGATTTTACCACGCAGATTTGCATATGGGAAATATATTTTTTATGGAGGACAACAATGTCGGATTAATTGATTTTGGGTTAGTTGGATTAATTGATAGAGAGAAACAAAACAGATTTTATTTATTTTTTAAGCATTGTTTTATAGAACAGGATACATATGAAGCGTCGAAAGTTGTTATTGAAAAATTAGCTTATCCGGAAGAAAACTTAGTTAATTTATCAGATTCTGAGAAAAATGAATTATTGAAATTAATTAGTGACCAAATATATTTTTTGTTTAAATCATCTAAAACATTAGATTTAGATATCAATTTAAAAATAAATAATATTTTAAGAAGTTATAATTTGATTTTATCTCCGTTTTTCTGTAAGATACAAATGACTCTAGCAGTAATGAACTCTGTTGCAATGGAATTATCAAGAAATACAGTCCCTATTATGCAAAGCATTGAATTAGTATTAAAAGAAATGATCGGGGAAAATGATGCAGATTTATTTTGAATATTTTATAAAAATTGAATAATTTAAACATTTCATTATGTTAAATAATATAACATAATGAAGTTCTTATTGATTGATGGTAGTTATTTTAACTTCTTTAGATATTTCGCAATGCAACAGTGGTGGAGCTTAGCAAAAAAAGATGAAGAATTGGGACTTCCTATAGAAAATCAAACATTTGTTGATAAATATAAATCTACATTTGTTAATAAGATAAGTGAAATTGAAAAAAAATTAAAATTAAAAGGATGCATTAAGATAGTAGGAAAAGACTGTCCTAGAAAAAATATATGGAGACACGAATTATATGGTCATTACAAAGAAGGTAGAGATAATGGCAAAGAGTTTCATGGAAAACCCTTCTTTAAAATGGCATACAGCGAACTATTTGAAAAAGCGGGCATTAAAGCAATTTTGTCATATCCAAAATTAGAAGCTGATGATGTTATTGCGATAACAACAAAACATATTATAGAAAATTATCCAGATTCTGAAGTTACTATTATAGCTAGTGATATGGATTATCTACAGCTAGCATCAGATAGGGTAAAGATATTTACTCTGAAATACAAAGATATTAGCAAAAGCAAAAATGCGATTGGAGATTCAGAGTGTGATAAGTTTTGCAAAATTGTGGCAGGAGACAAAAGTGACAATATACCAAGCGTGTTTCCAAAATGTGGAATAAAGACTGCTTTGAAATATTATAATAACAAAGAATTATTTAATGAAAAACTTAACACTGTAAAAAATGCAAAAGAAATATTTGAACGAAATAGAAAATTGGTTGATTTCAATTGTATCCCAGATAATCTTAGAAAAGGCTTTATGAAAGAAGTTCTAGGTATTTCTTGTTAGTAATTGCCCTTCTTTTTATAATTACCTTTATTTTTTTTTGATCTTGTTTTTGATCTTGTTTTTGATCTTGTTTTTGATCTTGTTTTTGATTTACTTTTTGTTATTTTCTTTTTATTTTTCTTTTTTCGTTTTCTTGTTTTCTTTTTTCCGCCCACAGAATTAGACCTTAAAGAAGTTCCTGAAGATCCAACCGGCATAATAATCGGTTGTTGAACACGTCTTTGCATCTGAGGCTGTTGCTGCATAGATCTAAACTGCGGTTGAAACTGCCTTTGCATCTGAGGCTGTTGCTGCATAGATCTAAACTGCGGTTGAAACTGCCTTTGCATCTGGGGTTGAAACGAAGAGAATTGCCTTTGCATTTGTGGATTAGACGAGGATGAGTATCTATATGCATTATTCAATTGATATGGATAACTTTGTGAAACATACGGTCTCTTTCCTTGCGTTTCACCTGTTCTTACACTAGAATACATAGTTGGTGATATTTGAGATAGACTTTTTGCGATAGGATTTCTGTATTCAAATAAATCTTTACCAAATAACTCATTAAATATTTTATTAAGGTTATTTCTTTTTGTTTCACATGTTAATGCAGTTCTGTTTTCATAGTTATTATTTTTAGATCCTATAACTTTAATATTAATATTTACTTTGAAAACCAAATTATTTCTGCTTGTTGGGATTACAATACTATTTTCATCTAATGAAGATGCCAATATATCAAATGCTCCGCCAGATAAATAAATCTTGCTATTATTTTTGAATAATTTATTTTTGTAAAACATCATATTTTCTTTTACAATGCCAGTCTCTCTTGCTTCTTGTAATGTTAGCGCTTTATAATTTCTTTTCTTTGTTATTTTCATAATTATCTTTGAAAATAGTATTCTAGATGTAACTATCTCTAAAAAATCATTTGTTTCTTCTACAGATTTACTTATTAATTTATCTGTTATTTTAAATGTTGTTGGGAAATATAATGTTCTGGATACAATATTACGTTTTATCATATAAGGGAAAAAACCTATATTTTTATCATTAATGTCTCCTGAAAAATTAAGTTTTATTGCAATAGTACTAGACATAATCTAATATAGAATGATAAAAGATTATGTCTTTAATAAATAGTATAATTTTCTTTTGGCAAATAAGAAAGAAACAGATCTTGCTTTTTTTTCTTTTTCTGTAATTCGGCTCTTTTTAGAATATCTAAAGCTCTATCTTCTTCTTCTTTGCTTATATAATTATCATTATTTGTATCTATCTGCTTTGCAATTCGTTGAAAACTCTTTGACATTATACATAATCTACTTTTTTCATTAAATATATAATTAGCTAAAACTATAAATGCAGATGTCATCAACACCGATAATGTGAATTGTTTTGTTGCAATAAAAACCATCGAAAATATTAAAATCTCTCTTGTTAATCCTGCACGCATAGCGGCTTCTTGAGTATTACTGAAACCCATTTCTACATATTTTGAACCTACGTTTAAAACCAAAATAGCGATTCCAGCAATTATAGAGCTTTTATTTATATACGACTCGGCATATTTTACATAATTGAGTAGTTCCATTAACATATATATAGAATAAAATCATATACATGTTATACTAATTTGCTTTTTCTCATAGTTCTTTTTATTTTTGACAATGCATCTTGGTAGGTTTTATCAATATTTTTCCTTATATTTCTTCTATATTTGCGATGCGTTTGTTTTATATTTGATAACATGTTATCTGTAAATGATTCTCTAGTATTTTCAGTATTAACCAAACACCATGCTAAAATTAAAAATAATATGATAATCAGATATCTCATTTACATTTAATTTAGATAATCTTACTCATCATCGCTAGGTAATTTAGGTCTTCTTAACACTTCCTCATCTGATATTCTATCATTTAATGTAAAACTACACTTTTCGTCACATGGATTACACGCATCATTCTCAAAATCAATATATGGATATTTATCACTTATTTCACTTAATGTAAGCTCTTTTCCATCATTGTCTATAAATATTTTTTTACCATTTTTTGATTTGCATCTTTCTTTTCTAAGATCTTCTATTGTTTTAAATGTTTCACTTGTTCCTTCTTGTACGGAAGCATCATCCTCGTTATTATCTTCATTTTCCTTTTTATCATGATCCTTGTCATTATTTTCCTCTTTTGAATCTTCATTGTCTTCTTTATTGTCTTTGTTTTCCATTCCTTCTAAAAGATTTATAGAACTAGAATTAATAATAATAGCTGCCACAATTATGGCTAAAATAAGTGCTAGATTTTTAGAAATAAGTGCTCCTGCAGGAATGAATAAAAGAAGTACTATTTTCATAATCTTGGATTCTTTAATAACTCTACTAATATCATCTTGTCCTGAAAATAGTAAAAGTAATATAATTAGTAAAATGAACCATATGTGATTGTTCATAATGTATATATTAGCAAAATACTTTTTTACAATAACGAACCCTTTGAGGATAGAAATGAAATAAAATATCTAGAATCTCTATAGGTAATGAGTTATTTAGCAATGTCTGCTGCGACAGTTAATTTCAATAATGAATCTAATAATGAGAATAAAAATCCAATTGAGCAGAAAAAAACATCTAGAAATAAAACTATCAAAAAAAGACCATCTTCATTGCATAAAATGCAGAAACAGATAGGATTAGAGTCATTTGATAATGATGATGATGGACCTTCTCCTTTTAATCCTCCTCCTAAACCAGAATCTGTTGGAATGATGAGAAGAATATCTAGAGAAAACTCTGAAGAAAATGATGATAATGATAACACTGTACAACCGCATTCAGAAAATCAGAGAAGCGATCCCTCTTACACGAGAGAAGCTTTTAATAATTTGCCATCTTTAGCAAGTGAAGAGTTTTATAGAAAAATGGTTCCTTATTATGATAAAACAGGTGGAACAACCATGCTTAATAAAGAAGAAACAACAGATAAATTAGACTACCTGATTCATCTTTTAGAAGAGCAGCAAGATATGAGAACCGGACATGTAACCGAGGAATTAATACTTTACTCTTTTTTAGGAGTATTTATTATTTTTGTATTGGACTCATTTGCTAGAGCAGGAAAGTATGTTCGTTAATAATATATTCTTTACATTGATGCAATAATATATTATTTAAAAGTTGTAAAAATTATTTAATACAAAATAAAAGCATTTTCTGGAGATATGTATTTATATGAATAATTATGTAAAATATAGTGAAACGTTTCTTTTTTAATTAATGGTACATAAACAATCCGGAGAGCAATATTTAAAAAATCATTGCTGGTTGTATTGTTAATAATTATTTTACTAAAAGTATATTTTCTATTTAGTCTTCTAATAGCAGTTATAAAACAATTGAAAAATATTTTTTCATTATCTATTATTTTTATAGACGCGTGTAAATATAATTTTTCATCTAACACTGAAAATATAAAACATCCATGTATTACATTATTTTCAGTAATAACAAAAACTTTGTAAATATCATTTGAAATCATATGTAACAAGTGTTTTTTTTCTGCATGAACAACTAAGCTGTAATTATCTAATGAATCTTTTAAAAATGAAGAAAATAAAATAAAGCTTTCCTCTGTTATGGATATCAATTTTATAGTTGGATCTTCGTTTTTAAAATGAATTATACCATTTAATGCGTTATTAGTATAATGTGTATCTGTCACTACACATAATGGTGTAACTATATTTACTCCGTTTCGTTTTCTATATAAAAATGTGTAAATATTTTTACATTTCTCTCTTACATTAAACATATGTGTTTGTAATAAATATTTTAGATTTTCTTCCTTTTTATAACCCTTGTCTAATGCCAAGTATTTAACCGCATGCGATAGAGTTGTTCTATCAAATACAGAAACAAACACGGGAACGGAAGCTATGGCAGACATGCTCTCTAGCAATGGCATAGCTAGAAAGGTGCTCATATATACGGGAAAAGAGTATCCGGTTAAACTTGTTTTCATTTCCTTGCCTTCTGGATTATAATCGAAGAGAGAAAATAAAGAATGTCTTTGGAAAAAATTAAAAAAATAGTTTAATTTTTGATTATCACAATTACTAATATCATATGTATAAACATCAAGGAGCTTAATATATTTCTCTACTTGAAGTGTCTTTTCATCAATAATTTCTTTTGTACTGCAACAAAAAGGAATACTACTTGGGACCGGCTGTAAGCTCCAAAATGGATATGAAAGTTTGATATATGCGTAATAAGAAAAATATGAGAAAGTTATAATACTTAAAACCACAATATATATCATTAAGTATTATACATAAAATTATCTTTCGACTAAAACTCATTCATTGAGGTTTAGTAAATACATATATAAATTGATTTTCATAACCACAAGCTTTCATTTCGTATTTTGAATGCATTATGAACCCTGCATCTTTTATGCTAGTAAGTATTTTTCTTTGAGATGGCATATGCAGTTTTTTTATATTTTTAATTACCGAGTTATTTTTTTTGTGTTTAAATAATTCTGTTATAAAAGATGTCTCATTATTTTTATTTTCAAAGTTTGAAGAATAATGATAATTATCAAATGAGGCAACTGTTTTGGTAATCCTTTTTTCAGAATATTTTTGTGGATCCACTCCAGCAATAACTTTTCCAATCGGATGTATGGGATCAAATAATTCCTTGTTTAATAAATGTACAACTAAATAACCTCCTGGCATAAGCCAATTAAAACAATTCATGAAAAACTGACTCTTATTTTTAATTTCATAAATAGAATATCCTAAACATGTTATGTGCGTGAGAGATCTTGGCTGAAATAACATTGATTTTAATGGATCTCCGACCTTATACGTAGTATCAGGATAGCTTTCTTTTGCTTTTGCTATAAGTTTTTTAGATTTATCAACCCCAATTGCATTATATCCGTTTTTATTTAAATTGCCGGCAATATGCCCAGATTTACATCCAATATCAGCGATGATGCTTTTTGAGGTAGGATCTGTTGAGCCTATAATTCTTCCAATCTCGTAATCGTTTCTAACCTCGTCAAAATATATTTTATCATATACATCAACATAAAAATCATCATATATTTTATCATCTTTTTTAACAATAAATGTTGATTTATCTTCAAATCCCTCTACATTATCTTTTTTAAAAAATAAAAGATAAATAATCATAATTGCGACCATAAAATAAAGAAGTTTTGTAATAAATGGCGTTTTGTCCCAAGATTTATTTATGTTAGATATATTTTTAAATAATTGTTTGAGCATGTATATGTATATAACCGATTATTTTTGTGTATATTCATGATATATGAATGACAATGAAATAAATGATGTTCGTAAAGCTTCTGAGTTTAGATCAATCACATTTTCTGGATATCAAAAAGTAAAGGTTAAAAAGACATTAATAGAATGTTTATCTTCTTCAAAAATTGAGCCAGCATGTTATTGGTTTGCTGAATTAATTTGCGCTGGTCATTTTGTAGAATCATGGGAACTAATAATTTTGTTTGTATCAAAATATTTGCATCTAGGGAATCCTTTATTGCCAACATATATTTCTAGAAGAATGGACAATTTTAAAGATATTATTTCGAATGGATATATTGGCAATGAATTGAGATTGAGAAATAACCAAAAGGTTAGAACATTATTTGCTGAAATTGCAGCAACACTTTGTTTATCTAGAAGAAGACATGTTTTTGAAGCTGTTAAAATCAAGAAGAAAGACGAGTTTAATTTATCACATATGACAAGCAAATTAAAAGCACCAAATATATCTTTTATTGAACATATTTTTACTGAGGAAGATCCTAAAGAATTATTTATTGCTGCAAACGAGTTTGCATATCATTTATCAGATGAGTCTAAAAATTGTTATACAGCATGTTATTGGTTAGAATGGATGATAGAGTTTGAGATGATATGCAAAAAAAATAAAGATGTAATTGTTTCACAGAGAAGAGAATGGGTACCAGTAAATGAAAAATATAAAAAGGATCCAATATGGCTTGTTTGGGATATTATTTTACGACAATCAGAAAAAAAGAATTGTAAAATAACAAAGAAGGTTTTAGAATCATTACTCGGAATGTTTTGTTTAAGATTTACAGTTGGTGTTAAAAAAAGAAGAAGATTTTTAATGTATTATGCAATTGCAATGCTGACTGAAATTGTCGATAAAAAGATACCTATTTGGTCGGATAAAAAACAGATTAAGCAAATTACTAGTAAAATAAATATAATATACAAACAAATTAAGAAAAACGAGAAAGCACCAGCAACAGATTATTTATTTGCAGGAACAGAAAAGTCTAATTTAGATAAAACCATTGAAAGATTAGAAAAAATGAACCAATTGATGGGTATTTAAATTAATGCCGATAATATAATAACATAGAATAACCTGTTTTTAGATTCCATTTTATTTTTGTTTTACCAATACTCCAACTTTTATTTTTTCTTGTATATTTAGACCATTTTTTTGGTTGTAGTTTAGAGAATGCAGCACCATCAAATAGATATTGTTTTTTATTACATGTAATTCCACAGCAAAAATGCTGCTTTTCAGTATCTCTTGCAATAAAACTATCTAATTTATAGTTTGCATTATTGAAAATAACTTCTTTTTTGAATGGAAAAGCGCCTTGAGGAGTAGCACGTCCTCTTGCGCCACTATCAGTTAATTGAATAATAATTACATCATATTGTGTATTAATTTTTTCATGATTGTTTCTATAAAAATTATTTACATCAGCAACATATTTGAAAGTTGTTATTTTAGGGGCTGATCTATTTTCGGTACCTAAATATGTGGTCAGGTCCTTATAAAATGAATATGGATTTCCGTATTGGTCTACCTGTTTAATGCCTTCATGATTTTTTGAAAAACTTGATGGTATTGATTTGTATATATTATCAATTATATTATTAGTATTAAGAGCGATACTGGAATCATCTGAGGTGCCAATATGATTATAACAAGCTTCTATCGCGGCATTAAATAATAGAAATGTATCGGATAAACGTTTAGGTTTAATTAATTTTCCATTCAATAATTTACCTTCTATCATAAGTTGTCTAAAAAATCTCATAAACTTTTTACCTTTATCACTTACAAAAAATGTCATAAACATTGTATTAAACCAACAGTTACTATGTTTTTGCATAGGTGGAATAATGTTTTTTATATTTAAGGGTTTTTCATGAGAGAGATTATGTAACATTATTTTTCTTCCTCTAAAAGAGTTTGCTGGAACACAAATTGGTGATCCATTTTCATTTTCTCCAATATTAACTCTGAATACTACGCCTGCAGCAGTTCTTTCTAAATTATCTTTAAGACCACATCCCATTATTGATGTAATTTTGCCCGGCCTCATTGTTTTTAATTTAGCATTAATTAGCGGGCTGAAAGATTTAGATTGTATAACTGTTTTTTTAATAGATTCCATAACAGCATTTGTGTAATTATCTAAATTATGTATATTTGGATTGTTTCTTGCTTTTTTTCTAGCATTTTCAACAGCTTTGTCTTTTGAAGCTGTTCTGCTGGACAAATCTAATATGTTTGATTTATTTTTTCTAGTTCTTGTTTTATTTTTTGTTTTATTTTTTGATTTATTTTTTCTAGTTATTGTCATATAGTTATTAGTGAGAATAATAAAAAGTTTTTTGTAATATCGTAATATATATAAGAATGAATATTGCTGAAGTAGTCACTCAAACACCTCAAACATCTGTATTAGATATTGACATATCTCCAAATATTTCAGATACACCTTTGCAGAAAACAGCGGATAATGTAGCATCTGTATCAAGTAATGCATTATCTGGTATAAATTGGACAAATATTCTAAGATATGGTTTAATAATATTAATTTTAGCCTTTTTAGGATTCAATTTATTTTCAACTCTAGGGAAAGCCACTGATATGACAAGTGGTATTTTGCAACCATTTCTCTCTTTTTTTGGTTATAATATTGGCGAAACTGTAAAACAAACCACCAATACCGTTGCAGATGGTGCAAAACTAGGTATAGATGTTGCCTCTGGAACAATCGACGACGCAGTTACATTATTAGAAAAAAGTGTTGGTGTTAAAGATGTACAGTTTAATAGAATAGATAAAGAAAATGACACCTTATCTATAAGGAAAGCGCTAGATAATTCCGTTAAGCTTAAATCAAACCGCTCTCCTGAACCAGATGACGCAGGAAGTACTACACAAAGGAGTAATAATTCTAATAAAGCCGGTTATTGTTATATTGGCGAGGATCGCGGATTTAGAACATGCATCCGTGTTGGTGAAGGAGATAAATGTATGTCAGGAGATATATTCCCCACACAGAATATATGCGTAAATCCAAACCTAAGAGAATAATTCATCCAAACGTGTTTTCTCCTGAGTAAATAAAATATAAGAATCCATCGGCATCCTTGTGTTTATGATATATTTGTGACATCAATTGGCCGGTGGCAGGCATAATTTTATTGCCAACAAATAAATACATTGATTTTTCAGGTTCAAGATTAATTCTTTTTCTAATTATAAACATAAAGTTTGCAACAGTAATGTCGTGTGGAACTAAGTATTTTGTTCTACTAATATTTGGCATATCTTGAGCATTTGGGTCTTTTTCACAAATAATAGGAACACGATATGGATATTCTTGCATTATGCTGAATGATTCCTTATAACGTTTTTCAAAAGGAAACTTTTGTTTAAATCCCATTATACTTTATTTTGTTATTTTTTTATATACAGAAAGTTTTCATCTTTAATATTCAAAAAAATTGAAATATGAAACATATAATAATTTCATTATATCACACAACAAACTACTCTAGAACTATGATGATGAATCGTAAAATGCATTTGACATTTGGCATAGTTATGAATGATCTAAAGAAAAACACAAGAAAAATTATAGCTACCTCTAGATATAGTCCTCTGCGCGTATCATTCTTTGGTGATGAAGATTATCTAGAGAAGCCAGCTCCTGCAATTACGGCAACATATATTAAAAATGAACCATTTGAAAAAATGGAAATAAAAACAAAAGATCAGCAAGACTTTGAAGACGAGGAAACATGGCAGCTTATTATTGATCGTTGTACTAAACAACAAAATTATACTACATCCACCACCATGTTAAATTATTTGGACAATCCGAACGATTATTTGTCGGAACTTATGTACATACCGCTAGAAGAATCTAATTTATCAGAAAATTGAATTGGGCTTAAAGATTATACTACTATATTAGTTGTGAAAGACAATATAATAATCTCAGTTAGCTCAGTTGGCAGAGCATCGGTCTTATGAGCCGAAGGTCATGGGTTCGAGCCCCATACTGAGAATATACCTAGGTGCACCGAGTCTGGTCGAAGGGGGCGGACTTAAGATCCGCTGGGCGTAATGCCCCGCGTGGGTTCGAATCCCACTCTAGGTAATCTGATTTATTTCAGTTATTATTATTATTATTTTGGGGAGCACGGCATTTACCTAGATGCTCCGAGTCTGGTCGAAGGGGGCGGACTTAAGATCCGCTGGGCGTAATGCCCCGCGTGGGTTCAAATCCCACTCTAGGTAATCTGATTTATTTCAGTTCATTATTATTATTATTATTTTGGGGAGCACGGCATTTACACCTAGATGCACCGAGTCTGGTCGAAGGGGCCGGATTCAAGATCCGGTGGGCGTAATGCCCCGCGTGGGTTCAAATCCCACTCTAGGTAAATTGGCGCTATCGTCTAATGGTTAGGACGCTGGTCTTTGAAACCAGTAATGCGGGTTCAATCCCCGCTGGTGCCTCTAGGGAGCTCGGATATTATTATTATTTTGCTAGCATAGCTACTGGGTAGTAACCATATTATTAATATGTATATGGATTCGATGTCCATCGCTAGTTTTCCCATTTCGTCTAGGTGGTTAGGATAGCCCGCTTTCACCGGGCAGGCACGGGTTCGAGTCCCGTAGTGGGAATATTTTTTCATATTATTATTGAAATACTAATATGAAAATTACTCAGATAAATTATAATCTATATAGTCTGTAAAATTATTTTTATCAAAGGAAAACTTAGTTATTTTGTTGTAGTCATTATCAAAAATATATAAAATGTTATTTTCCTGACAATACGTAATCTTTGAATTATTTGAAACAATAAGTTTTTTGTTATCATTATTTTTGTTATAAATCAACCGCCCCCATTTTGATTTTCTATAATCTTTTGAATAATAAACATATATTACAGCTGATTGTTCAGATATATCTGTATAATTTTTATTTGTTACAAGACAAAAATAAATTACTATTGGAACAAGATTATTTTCTGAGTTTGTTTCATCTATATAACCATTAGTTAATGAAAAACTTATATTAGAAAAGTCAGTAAAATCTATTTTAGATTTCCAATCATTTAAATCCAACGCTGTGATATTATTGTTATTTCCAATTACTTCTCCTTGTTTGATAAAACTAATTTTTGAAGGATTTTTAGTATCATGTATTCCTATCAAAAATGCTTGTTTGTTTAAAGATATATTATAAGTATTAATCATTACAATAGAATATTCATATTTTTCAGTGTCTATTGAAAATGTTGTATCCATTAATTCATGAATATCCTCATTTATTAAACCGGTATATAACGTATTATTTGCTATAAATGCAACTCCGAAGATATAATTTTTTGGATTATTTATACCTCGTAAATTAAGATTAATAAATCCACAATCAGTGATATTATAATCAAAACCAATATTTTTTCCCTCATAATATCCATTTTGCCCATAAGTTATATCTAATTGTATTTTATTGTTATCATCGTAAGTATATGCCTCAGTTCCAATATACAGAAAATTATCATTTACATAAAAGTTTTTCATATAAATAAATCCGTTCGGTCGCAAGACATCATATTCGGTAATTGCCCTAGCATTAGATATATCAAAAATATTGTTATTTACATTATACGAATGAATATAGTTAGAAGCTACATTTGTTTGTAAGCTAGTCCAATTATTTGGAAAATTGTCTTTTAAACAATAAATATAAAACTCTGGTCTAATATCATTTACATCATATCTCTTTAAAAATTGCATATATATACACGTATTTTCACGACCATAATATTTATTTAAAGATATGGAAACCTCATCATTAATTTTTTCATACTCTAAAAAATCTGGATAAGCAATCTCACTCATTGTGTCATCTTCCACAGTGGAAAAAATAATAAAATTACGAGTATGATGTTTATTTAAACTATACCTTATATTTCCTAATGCAATAAATGCATCTCCACTATTATTTACATCACACGAATACCATTTTGTATTTTCAATAATTTTTTGATCGGTTGATAACAAATTATCACTAGTATAAGAATTAGCCAATAAAATTTTATCTTTATCAAATGCAACAACTACATTATTCAGTATCTTATTATACTGCATAGACAAGGAAGCCGTATTATAATTCCAACTATCTTCGCTTATTTCTCTCCAGCATTTTATATCAATATTATAACTTATATCACTCATTCCTCCAGATTTATCTCGTTGAATATTAATATTTTTATTGAAAAACTTATATAATCCAGCATTTTTGTAAAAAATATTATGTTGGCTACTGCCGTCTTTCAATAATGGAACAACAAAAATATTATTTTCTTTTTTGTTTTCGTTTTCATCTCCATTTGATATAATGTATAAGTCAGAAATGATATCATCTGTTGCTGAGCGAATACCTCTATTATCAATCCCATACTTTGTTATTTCATACGTTTGTGAAATATTCTCAATTGAGTTTTTTTCTTTATCAATCTCATAACATTCAAATAATATTCTGTTATGTTTATCTGAAAGATGTTTTATTATTCCACCAATAATGCATCTATTGTGTGTTAAAATAGCACATCGTGTGTTGTAAATATTATGCAACGTAAATGTTCTAACCTTAGGAATAACAATATGTGTTTTTTTATTTTCTATATGTCCATCGCTATTAAATGTGGCATTTATATTATCTGGAAGATATATTCCATATATATAACTATTGTTGATTGTATAATCATTATTTATAATCCATAATGATGGAATAGAACTTAATTTATTATCAGAAACAGTTATGGCACTTCTGTCAAATAAAATATACCCGGGATACTTTATATTTATAAGAGCATCGTTTAATAGATCATCTGTATTTAATATATCACCAACAACATATTTACTGTTATTTGTATTGGCATAAATATAATTAATAAATAATTTTTTATTTTGTCTGAATGCATGGAATGCAATACTATTATTATCTATAACGGCCTTTGGTGTTAGCGTAACAAAACTATTAATATTAGGGTAATCTATATAATTGCTATCATAATTGACAACTTTCAATGTTTTGAACCATTTTTGTTTGCTAGTTTTATTAAACTCTGAAATATGGTCAATTGTTATATTTGCACCAGATTCCGGTTTTGTAATAATTTGAATGAAACAATCTTTTTCTGCAAAAGGTGACATATACAGACCATTTACTTTTAATGTAATAGGAATTGGATTTGATTCCATATCATCCCATTCTCCTTGAAATAACAATTCATTGTCATTATTCGTTATTTCATTCTTCTGGGAATAAATATAATAGCTACTAGGAATATTTGTTAATAAATATAATCCTGGCAGGTTTTCATCAACTCCTGCACCTGATACAATAGAAGAAAAACTTAAATTATTTAAATCTTTAGTCAAATACCTATGATACTGTGAAGTAACAATATTATTATTTATATTAATTTTATTCATAGAAATATTTGAACTATTGCCAATCAAATAATTTCGTCTTACTTTGAAATTGTATAATGGAACACTTTCATTTCTAACTAAAAGTTTTTTTCCAGGAACATCACTATATGATGAAGGAATTGCCTTTTTGGCATTTTGATTATTACTACATATTTTAATATTATTTCTAGAATTAGATAAATAGCTCCATTTTTTTGCTTTTGATTGATTATCAGAATTATTTTTATATAGCAATATTTCGGCCTTTCTTCTCATGTTTAATTGTTCTGTCGTATATTTTGTATAATCTGGAGGCTGCGTTTCTATTCTGCTCCACGTTCTAGTTGGGAGCGGACCATTATTATATTTTGGTAGAATAGGCCATATTCCGCCATTGCTAATACATTTTTGATTCATACTTAATAAAAATTAATATTATAATTTTAAACATTTTATAAAAATTATAATACTGTTAGTTGTACATATCATTTGCACCAGAAAAAAACCACCGCGTTGAAAGATATCTAGGTTTGGATTTTGTTAAATTACCGCCTACCATCTTCATATTTGGCCCACTATCTATAATAGATTGGATTTTATTTGTACCAATCGCTTCAGCAAAATATCGCAAAGACGACGTGTAACCGGAAAATCCACCATTCATTGAAACAAATACATCTCCATAATTTTGTTTTGGAACACTAGATAGCATATGCCGTTTAACTAGCCTCCCATTAATATAAATATCCATCTGATGTTGCTCATCTACTCTAATAATTACATTAATCCATTTATTTAATGGAATATCATCAACAGTAACCTCTTCATTTATTTTATTAAAAGTATTCATGATTACGATTAATGAGTTAGTGTTTGGAGCAATGTATAATCCAGGAGCATTATTTGGTTTATTCATGCCAATTGGGACTTTTGACACATTTATATCATCGTTACCTTTATGAAAAACATGTTTATACTCGTTTTTCTTGTATTCAAGATCATCAATCAACATCCATACTGACCAAGTAAAAACCAATCCGTCTTGTTGATTTTTAGATCTCAGTACCGGTATAGCACCTTTTTTTGACGGATCTTGAAGGATTTTAATCATATGTTTTGCGTCAACCATACCATTAATCAAGATTGGATCCGATGTCGGTGAAATAGCCCACGCAATTGCTGAGATTCCTAAACGTAAAACAATTATAAATACAAATAATACTAAAAGTAAAAAAGCAAACTTCGCAACAATACTATTTGATTGTAGAAAATCTTTTGTACCAGAAATATATTTATTTGATTTAAATGGGCTAAATGCTCCAGCACCATCTGATATTCTTGCAAATTGTTGTTGAGAACTCATATCTATATACTTATAAAAGATAATTGTGTAGATATGAGTAAATATATATATATTTTATATTTCAAAACTTCCTTGCTCACGATTGTCTTCTAAGAAGCTTACTTTAACCCTGAACTTATTAAATACGTTTCCTACTATACTTCCACCAAATCCGCTTTTGTAAATATTATAAGCTTGCTGAGGATTAGAAGCGCCATCCCAATATTCAAAATGAGAAGTGTGTCCAGCGAACCCTCCGTCAGGCGTAACAATGATATCAGCTTCGCTATTTACCTTTGCAACACCGGGGAGAACACAAGTTCGTACTAATTTGCCATCAATATACACATCTAATGTTCTACCATACAAACTTACAATCAGGTTAACCCAACTCTGTAGTGGAAAGTTTTTAACTTTGCATTTATGTACAACTGAATTATTTCCTACTACACCAGTATTTTTATTTTGAGGATAGCAGGAAACAGAAATATTAATATCATTTTCCATTGCTCCTAAAACTACAGAGATACTAGAAGGACCATTGCTATTTGGTCTAGTAAGAAGTATTTTTTCTTCTCCAAATCTTTGATTCCAATCATCAACATAAAACCACATAGAATATGTGTAATTGCTCGTGTTATTATTATTTGGAAGAGTGCTGGAATCAATCTTTTGTTTTGTACTTGCAGCTTGCATAGTTGTTAAAGTAGTGGATGATTGAAAAAAGTAGTTTAATACTAAATATAAAACAATCAGTACTACTAAAACAATAAAAATTGTCTTTAGTATATTCAACATTATATACTATAGTTACAGAAAATCTATTATTCTAAAATAACAGGAGTTGATAAACTTTTATATGCCTTGTATCCTATTTCAATTTGTTTTTTTGATAATATTTTATTGGGATAATAAATAATATTTGCGACCGATCCTTGTATTCCATTCTCTTCCCCTACGGTTACTTTTTCAAAACTTTGAAAATAAGCAACTCCTGGTTTTGATGCAACCAGTTCATTATTTATAAATATATCCATTGTTCCTCCATCATAATTTATTACTATGTTATTCCATGCCTGCAGATTAATTTTATTTGTTTCATAAATTAATATTTCTTTATCATCGTGTATATTGCAAGTAACTTTAAGTGAATGTTCTAAACTATTATACTGAACGGCTGGCTTATCACCAAATGTCAATATATTAGCATATCTTGTATAAGATTTTGCTGTATTAGGTGGCTGTGGGTTTATCCAAAACCAACCAGACAAACAATATTTATATTGCCTTTTTTCTTCTTCCCCATATAATGTTTTTAAATCACCAACAGTAGTTTCTTTGTCAATATAAACTGGATCATTTAATAACAATTTGCCATTATGTTTTATAAACCATTGTACAATTGCGGGAATTATAATTGTAAGAGAATACAAAAATAATTCGACGCCTAATAAAATCCATACTGGTTTTGTTGTAATATTATATTGATATCTTACCCAATTAACAAAATCTAATAATAAACACGGCAGATACATAAATAGATGCCCAATAAGACTTAATAATGACGCCTTTCCTTCATTTGCATTATTTTGTGTAATTTTAAAAAACTTTCTAAAAATCAACAAAATTATAGCAACACCGGATATAACCGCCAAAGTTATTATTATATAATTTATTGCACTCATAATAGATGAAACATTAGATGCGATAAATAACACGCCATAAATCACGCCAATAACTGCAAACATTGTTAAAATAGTTAATGTAATTTTAACCATCATATCTGCTGGGCTAGCAGAAACATTTTCCCCAAAACTAGTTATATTTTGTTTATCTTTCAATAAAACATACATGAGTATTTGAAAAAATCCAAATATTAACAGTAATACAGGTGCTAATTGTGGATATTTTTCATTAATGTCTAGTGGTTTCCATTTATATAAAACTATCAATAACAAAATTAATTCTACAATAGCCGTTAATGCAAAAATAAATGGATTTTTAAATCGGTATTGATATAGCTTATTTATTTTATCGAACATTCGTATAAGATAAATAAAGAGAAAATAGTTTATAATCAGCCATTAAAGATTTTCTAAAGCAGTTTTTTTGCCATGACAATTTCTACAAAGTGCTACTAAATTATCTACATGATTTGTGCCACCTCGGTCTAATCTTACTTTATGATCTACCTCAAACCAGGCAGGCAATTTTTGATTACATTCACCACATGTCCAATTCTGATTAGCAGCAACAAACTTTTTCTTAGTTTCGCTAACACATCTTTTTTTGTTATTAGTATTGTTTCCAGAGTTTAATATTTTCTGTGATTGTTGATCAGGATAACTTTGGAAATTATAACCGCTAATTGTTTTCTTTGTCATATCAATTAATGGGGAAAACATATCCCCAGCGTCTTTATCAATTGGTAAATATTTTACAACTCCTGCAGCAGAAGTTAAAAGCGTTCTAGTATCATTTGGATATTTTTTTAAAAATAAATATGCTGATAATCCAGCAAATGCAATACCAGCCATTTGATAATATTTTTTCCAAGATTTTAAAATAGCAATATATTTACCTTCATGATAAGTATTTGCTAAAAAAAATCCTGTAATAATTAATACTAATAATTCAATTTTCATGATATAATACCTTAAGATAATATGTTATATTTTATTTCTTTTTTTTACAAATCAGATATCCATCTTCTATTCTAACTTTTCTGTATCCAGTAGGGCATCGTTTTCTAGTTTTATCCTTGGCTTTATGTAGAGCCGAACCATTTTCCATAAATAATGAATATTTGGCTTTTCCTATAGTTTTTATTTGGCTTTTTCCAGTGCCGTCCGCTTTCTTAGTGCCTTTTTTTCTACATTTTCCAGTAGCTTTATTTTTAACATATCCAATTGGACAACGCTTTTTACCTGCTGGAATCGAAATCTCTCTATTATTACTGGGTGGGCTCCATACAATTTTCATTTTTGATTGCTTTGCTTTTTTAGTTTGTTTTATTTTTGTTTTAAAACCAACAACTTTATTTAAATCGTGTAAGTGAGATATCAATTCTTTAACGGGGATCTTTTTAGAAGCATACTCCGTGCCGTACAAATATTTAAATACCAGATTACTTAATTTTAACATAAGATTTTTTTTAAGATATTTTTTGGCTGGCATAGTTTCTATTAGATCTTTATAGCATGTAAGAAGCCCCCAGATATCTACGTTGTGTCTATAAATATCAAAATATGCCTTTTCATCAAACATTCCGTCTTTAACAAAGTTTTTCAATATATCAGCAATATAGTCTATTACATAAGTACTTGTAAAAATACCATATTTATAACAGTTCGTAGTAACATTATCCGACCCACTTATCTCAGATGAGGAAAACGGTTTTGTTAATTTTCTCAAATCATAAAATATATATGTTGAATGTCCTGAACCAGCATAATATTGGCAATAATGAATAATATATGTAGCAAGTTGCTTTAATGAGTTTAGAGGAACGATGCTATCTTTATCTTTATATGCTAGTTTCTGATCTTTTTTAAACTTTGTAATAAGATTATTGATATTGTTAAACAATATAACCCCAAATGGAACATTGAATTGAAATGGCCTGTCCCTTACAGCTAGTATTGGTGATTCTCTTTCTTTCATTTTTGAAACTCCGGATAAACCCCAGTCTATTATTTTCATAGATACACCAGCTTTTCCGCCATCAACCTTTTCCACAAGTATATTGTCTGCTTTTAAATCATTATGAATTAATCCTAATTTATTCATTGGGATAATAGCATTTTCTAGAAGTTCAATGAGCATATTATTTAAATGATAAAAGCGCAATTTTCCATTTTTTGTATGAAGTGATTTTTTTAAATCGCTAATATAGTCAGATAAAGCTTCTCCTCCATACGGTATATTTATTAGAGAAAGCTTACCTAAATTATTATTCACGTTTGATTTAGTAATTCCCATATTTCCCATATTCCCACACTTATCATTAAAATCTATAAGGTCTTCTGCCTCTAAATTATTTGGGGCACACTTAAAAATATTGTTCAATAAAAAATACTTTTCATTGTTTGGTATATTTAAAATAACCTTCTTCACGCGAGTATTTTCACCCATTTCTTCTCTAGCATATCTTTTTTTCATAAGCTTTGAAACATAGTCTTTCTTATTTTGTTTCTCTCTAAGATTTACTTTTTTACATTTAATTGGTGGTTTGAAAACGCAACCAAAACCACCCGCAGCAATAGGTCTTCCTGCAATATCTTGCGATGTATGCAGTTTTCGCGTTTTATTGTTTTTAGATTTTTTATATGAACGTGTCTTCATTATATATAAAAATAGATTAAAAACTTTATTTTCTATAAAAATAAACGATCATTCCCATAACAACTACAACAAATCCGGAAAATATTATTTTTTCGCGCCTTTTTCGTTCTTCATTATCTTTTATAGATTTAGGCTTATACTTAGCATAGTAATCTGTCATAGCTTCTTCCATTGTCATTGTAGGTAGAGCCAATGCTGCATTTATTTTATTATGAATAAAATGTGTCCATCTTACTAAAGATTGTCTTGACTCTAAATATGGCGTAACAGGATATTTATCTAAAAACTTACTAAAGTTGTTACCAATTTCTTCGATCGGTATAAAAAGTGGCAAGTTTTGATAGAAGTCATAAAACTTTTTACGCATAGTTTCTGTTGGGTTTGATGGATAAGATAAAGCTATAGTATGTAAAACAAACCAATATTGTGGGCCCCATATTTTTGGATCTAGTGTCATTACAATAACAGATATAAAAAGACAAATATAATAACTAATAATAGTATGTCGTCGAGACCTTATAATTTTTGTAATAATTGCGGAGAAACCGGTCATGCATTTCATCAGTGTAAGCACCCAATAACTAGTATAGGAGTTATCGTTTTTAGAAAAAGTAAAGCGACAAACAAATATGAATATTTAATGATTTGTAGAAAAGATAGTTTAGGATATGTAGATTTTATGAGAGGTAAGTATCCTGTTTATAATAAAGACTATTTAACAAATATTTTTAATGAGATGACTAATGATGAGAAGAAAAAACTTATAACAAGTGATTTTAAAACTTTATGGGCCGAGCTTTGGGGAGATAGCATTGGAATACAGTATCGTGGCGAAGAGCGTGTGTCAAGAGAAAGATTTCATTTATTAAAAGAAGGCATTGAGTCAGATACTCATAAATATAATTTAGAATCTTTAACAGAAGATAGTATTACTAATTGGAATGAGCCAGAATGGGGGTTTCCAAAGGGAAGGAGAAATTATCAAGAAAAAGATATATCCTGCGCTTTAAGAGAGTTTGAGGAAGAAACCGGTTATTCGTCAAAGTTATTGAAAGTTATGCAAAATGTTATCCCTTTTGAAGAAATATTTACTGGTTCAAATTATAAATCTTATAAACATTGCTACTATGTTGCTTATATGGACGATGCAATTGATGTTCCAAGTAGTTATCAGGAAACGGAAGTTAGCAAAGTAGAATGGTTTCCATTTGATATTGCAATGGAAAAGATAAGACCATATAATTTAGAGAAAAAAGAGGTTCTTAATAAAGTTAATAAATTATTAAACACTTACAGAATATGTTCATAAAGTATATATATAGATGTCTAATGAGCCTGTTCTAGATAGTGGAATAGATAATAATTTATTAAAAGATGTAGAAAATAAAAATAGAGAACAAATAATAGCAAATGAATGCGATTATGAATACTTATATCCATCATTGGATGATCCAAGATTTAATGAAAAAATTGTGAAAAGAAAAGAGTTTAGCGATACCAGATATCAAGGAAAACAGGAGGGTAAAATTATTGAGATTGCAGATAAGTTGTGCAATGCAGAGTTTGAATTAGCACCACATCAAATGTTTGTAAGAAACTTTTTGTCTTTTCAAACACCATATAACGGATTACTTTTATATCACGGTCTAGGTTCTGGGAAAACGTGTTCAGCTATCAGCGTTGCAGAAGAGATGAGGGATTACTTAAAACAAATGGGTATTACACAAAGAATCATTGTTGTCGCAGCACCAAACGTACAAGATAATTTTAAATTACAATTATTTGATGAAAGAAAACTTAAATTAATAAATGGGCTATGGAATATAAGAGCATGTACCGGCAACAAATATATGAAAGAAATTAACCCTATGAATATGCAAGGATTGAGCAAAGATAAGGTGGTTAGACAAGTTAAAAGAATTATAAATACTGCTTATCTTTTTCTAGGATATATTGAGTTTGCAAATTATATTTCAAAGAAATCCATTGTGACAAGTGATATGAGCGATGATAAAAAACAACGAGTGATGAAAGAGAAATTAATTAAAAGTTTTATTAATAGGCTTATCATTATTGATGAGGTACATAATATTCGTATTTCAGATGACAAAAAAGACAAAAGGGTTGCAAGCGAATTAACAAAACTTGTGGAAAATGTTCCAAATCTAAGATTATTATTATTATCGGCAACACCAATGTACAATAGCTATAAAGAAATTGTTTGGTTACTCAATCTTTTAAATACTAATGATAGGCGCGCTACTTTTTCAATAAGAGATATTTTCAACGGTGATGGCTCATTTAAACTAGATAGTGATGGGAGAGAAATAGGAAAAGAGTTATTGATGCGAAAAGCAACTGGATATGTTTCATTTGTTAGAGGAGAAAATCCATATACTTTTCCATTTAGAATATGGCCGAGTGAGTTTTCACCTAAAAATACATATGCAGTGCTACAAAGACCAACCGTTCAATTAAATGGAACTCCTATTGTGCAGCCTTTAGAAATATTATCGGTATATTTAAGTGACATAGGCGAATATCAAGAAAATGCTTATAATTATATTATAAATAAACTAAAACGCGGCGATTATGGAGTGGGTGATAGAAAAATGCCATCATTTGAGAATATGGAAGCATTTGGATATACTATTTTACAAAGACCACTCGAAGCTTTAAATATAATTTATCCAGATAAAAGACTTTTAGATGAAGAACCATCGTTTGATTCAAAAGAGTTAGTTGGAAAATCCGGATTAAATAGAATCATGAAATATGAAGAGAGTACATCTCCGATGTTTAAAGGTAATTTTGAATATAAAACAGATGATTATGGCGCTATTTTTTCGCCGAGTGAGATTGGGAAATATTCCGGTAAAATTAAAACAATTTGCGATACGATAATTAATTCTACTGGAGTAGTACTTATTTACTCACAGTGGATTGACGCAGGATTAGTGCCGATGGCATTAGCATTAGAAGAATTGGGGTTTAGTCGTACTGGAAAAGGGCAAAATCTGTTTAAAAGAAAACCAGCACCATTAATTGATGCATTAACATATGAAACGACCAATGTAAAAACAGAAGATTTCAAGCCTGCAAGCTATATTATGATTACTGGTGATAATGCCCTTTCTCCAAATAACGTAGAAGATTTAAAATTAGCAACAAATGAGTTAAATAAAGACGGTAGCCAAGTTAAAGTAATATTAATATCGCAAGCTGGATCAGAAGGTTTAGATTTCAAGTTTATAAGACAAACGCATATTATCGAGCCATGGTATAATACAAATAGATTAGAGCAAATTATTGGCCGTGCTGTAAGAACATGTAGTCATAAAATGTTACCATTTAACGAAAGAAATGTTGAAATATACTTCCATGGAACAATTATAACAAACTCTACAAGAGAAGAAGCGGCTGATTTATATGTTTATAGATTGGCAGAACTAAAAGCTTTACAAATAGGGAACGTTAGTCGCGTATTAAAAGAAACGGCAATAGACTGTTTATTAAATATTGATCAAACTACGTTTGCTGTCGAATTAATGAATACAGTTGTTAAACAAAATCTCTCTAGTGGCATTGTTTTAGATTATCAGGTTGGAGATAAACCTTATTCATCTACTTGTGATTACATGGATAAATGTGCATACACGTGTAAGCCAGAAACTATGATTAGTGAAGATGATATAACATATGATACATATGGAGAGCAATTTATAATGATGAATAATGATAAAATTATTTATAGGATTAAACAACTTTTCAAAGAGAGATTTTATTACAGAAAAGCCAGATTAATTGCAGAAATAAATGCAATAAGACAATACCCAGTTTTACAGATAAACGCTGCTTTAAATCAAATGGTGGAAGATAAAAATGAATATATAACCGATTATTATGATAGATTAGGAAGACTAGTAAATATTGGCGATATGTATTTGTTTCAACCAATGGAATTAGATAACAAAAATATTTCTTTGTATGATAGAACAGTTCCAGTCGATTATAAACGAGAAAGTATAATATTTGAAATAAGAAATGTAAATGAACAACCTAATGTAGAATCGAAAAATATAGATTTAAAAACAAAGAAAAAACAGAAGAAACGAGCAGATAAACAACTGGTAATTGATGCTGAAGAATTAATAACAACAATGAAAAATAACTATGATATTGCAAATACACTACAAACTCTAGATGATAAAAATTGGTATAAATATTGTAGTATTGTTATAAATCGTTTAATCTCAGAAGGAGAAGATAGAGAGTTGCTAGATAGAATACTTATGCAACACATTATTGAATCTTTGCAATTTAATGAGACACTTACTGTTTTAAATTATCTTGAATCAAATAAATCAGACGATTTATTTTTAAAGAAAATTAAAGACTACTATAAAAATATTGAACTAACAAATAATGGGATCACTGGGATTCAGTTACAACATGTAGGAAAACAACAGCTAATAGTTTCCAGTAATACTGTGCCAAAAGTTTGGAGTGTTGCACAACAAGAAGATTATAGAGATTTGCAAGATAAGATACGAGAAATGATCGAAAGTATAATGCCCTTGGATGCAAAGATGGGGAATGTAATTGGATTTATGTCTAGTTTCAAAAAGCAATTTATGACTTTTAAGTTTCGAGATATGTCTATAAAAGGGAAAAAAGGTGCAAGATGTGACCAAGCAAGCAAATCTGTAATAGTAAATACATTAAATAAATTGTTTGGTGAAGGATCATACAAAACAACAACAAAGAAAACTAGAGAAGAGTTATGTATTATTCAAGAGTTTGCAATTAGAAAGTTTAACATAGAGAGAAAAGATGGAAAAAGATGGATTTTAAGCCCAGGTGAAGCCGTATTAATTTAATTAAAGCAAAATTGAAGACACTTAAATATAATTTATGCATAATATATTAGATTATAGTATGGCAGAAATGAAAGTAGAAATACAGCAACCCACAAAAAATCTTGTTGGTAACAAAACAAGAAAGAAGAGAACGAAGAAGTTAGATATCTATGCACCAGTTATGATAACAAAAAGAGTGCCTATTCCAATTATTAATGTTGGAAACAATATTAAGCAAACACTGGAACGAATGGTAGCTCATTTGATTGAGGGTCGTTGCATTGTAGAGGGGTATGTTAAACCAGGCTCTGTAAAAGTAGAAACATATTCATCCGGAATGCTTTCAAGTTCAGATGTAGTATATGATGTTATTGTTCGATGTTTAGTTTGTTCTCCAGTAGAAGGTATGCATATTGATTGTATTGCGAAATCTATCACTGAATCTGCAGGTATTAAAGCAGAAGTAGATGAAACACCAAGCCCCATAATTGTTTATGTAGCAAGAGATCACCATTTTTCAAATAAGAGCTTTTCAAAAGTATCAGTTGGAGATAATATTAAGGTGCGGGTTATTGGTCAAAGATTTGAACTTAATGATACTTACATATCTGTAATTGCTGAACTAATTGAAGATAAAGGTGCAAAATATAAAACAACAAAAAAACGTAAGCTTAAAATCAAAAGTTAAAAATAGATAAAGACTCAACAATTAGTATATTATATCATGTCACTGAGCACACTTAAAAAAGATATTGAAAAAATGTCGAAATACCATCAGATTGAAGTATTGAGATTATTAAGTAATAATGAAACAAACAATTTTCTTAATGAAAATAAAAATGGAACTTTTGTAAATCTTACCAGTCTTCCAAAGACAACAATTAACAAATTGTTTGATTATTGTAACTACGTTAAAGAACAACAAACAGCATTAACTACTGTTGAGCATGAAAAACAACTTATTGAAGATAAATATTTTAAAGATATTAAAGAAACTGGCCTTACTACAAGTAGTATATAATAATGGAACATAGATTCAAATCTCTTGAAGAATATATGTTCTCTAGTGAAGTTTTATGCAAACTAAGTCGATATAGTATGCCTAGTGATAAAAATACCAAGTTAAAGAAGTCAAAGCGATCAAAAAAGGTTATAAATAATTTTAAGGAAAATCCAGATGTAAAAAAAACGGAAATATTTAAACCATATCAGAGGGACACAATTTTCTGGTGTTTTTTTGTTGCGGTAAATGGTATTGATAAATACAACATGAATAAAAACCATATATTTGAATTAGAAAAATCAACAAAAATTGAGTATATTGAGAAACTACGGAAAATAAAACCACAACTTAAAGCAGCAAAGATTAAATTAAATAAAGTAGAAAATGAGCTAATTAATAATCCTAGAATAAGTGCATACACTTTAAACGCATTAGCACTTTTTCATCAAAAAAATGTTATGTATGTTAATCGTTTAGCTTATTATAATTTCAATTATGGTGTAGATAAAATAGTAATAGAAAAAATAGATAAAATTAATAAGCTATATTTAACAAATATTTCTGATAAGTTTATGAAATGCGAGAAGTATAATTTTCTAATTGATATTATCAAGCCAATTAAGGGTATTAGTGGATATAAACTAACTGAGTTGCAAGAGATGGCTGGTAAATTAAGTATCGATATTCGCCAAGATAACTCAAAGCCTAAACTAAAAAAATGTTTATATGAAGATTTGGTTAAAAAAATTGGAAAATTGCATGAAGTGGCTTAAAAATAATAGAGATCATATAATATATACACATAATGACGGATGAACGCCCAGAGCAAACATTAAATAACATTTCATCTACATATTTAGATAGCATCAAACTAGGTGGAAGAAATGGTGTTAGTGAATATGAAGTTCGGTTTGGAACTGCTAGACGAATGAAAAGAATATCTCGTTTGGAATATGATGCAGTTATTAAAAAGCTTATATCAAGCGGTTTTATATTAAGTGAAACAAAAAGTTTATTAAGGATCAATAGTGAGTTTATTGATAAAAGGGGTGTAACAAAAACATCTAGGATCAGAGCAGAGCTTTCAGGATTGGGCAATATTTCAGCTTATTGTAAATCTAATGATATAAAAGAGTTTGTTGATTCTCGCCAAGTTAAGTTTGTTGAAAAAAAGACAGAAAGAATAGACGGGGAGTTTGTTCCTTCATACGATGCAATAGACTATAATTTCAGAGCAGCAATCAGTAATGAAAAAGATTTGACTAATAGTAGATTAGTTCAGGGAATCGTTAATTCGTGGAAAGATAATAAAAAGGTTTTCAGGTATGTAACGCGACATGAATTAGTAAATTCAAATTATCCTCTGAGAGTAGATATTAGTATTGTGAAAGAGTCTGCAAGAGAAGGTCGATATATGAAATCAACATTTACATTTGATGAATCTAGGGTTGTACATTCACCAGAAATATATGAGATCGAAATTGAGGTTGAAAATTATGCAGTAGGTATTGGAACAAGGTATAATACTGCAGAACAGCTAAATGTACCTTTAAAAAAAGTAATAAATCTAGTTTTATCTGCGCTTCAGGGAACAAATTATCCAATTGCTTACTCAAAGCAAGCTAGTGTATTAAATAATTATATGCGGCTTTTGTGGAAAACGGAGCACAGACAAGGCAGAAGGGTTACACCTAAAAACTTTGTAGGACCTTCTTCATATACTTTGCAAACTGCTAATATTGCTCCTATAAATGAAGATGCAAATATTCCTAATATACGCAATAATTATACAGTTACAGACAAAGCTGATGGGGAACGAAAACTTATGATGATTGATGTTGATGGTAAAATATATTTAATTGATACTAATATGAATGTTCAATATACCGGTTCTAGGACAAAGAATACAAATCTATTTAATACATTGCTAGACGGAGAGCATATTCTTCACAATAAATCAAAAAAATATATTAATTTATATGCAGCATTTGATGTTTATTATATTGCAGGAAAAGACGTTAGAGCAAAAGCATTTACTCCAGAAAAAGATGAAAATCCTATGACATGTCGTCTTCCGTTGCTTGTAAATATTATAGAGGATTTGAAACCAGTTTATGGGCAAGGCAAAAAAGAAAAACCATCACCAATGCGATTTGAAAATAAAACGTTTTATGTAAGCAGTGATACTGGGACAATATTTAACGCATGTAAGTCTCTTTTAGAGAAGGTAAAGAATGGTTTGTTTGAATATGAAACAGATGGCCTTATATTTACCCCATCGCGCATGGGTGTAGGCGGCAATAGTGTAGGCGAAACTACGAAACCATTAAAAAAGACATGGGATCATTCATTTAAGTGGAAGCCCACAGATCAAAATACTATTGACTTCTTAATAACAATACAAAAAGGGAGTGATGGAAGAGATAATGTTAAGAGTATATTTGAAGGTGGAATTGATGTAAATAATGTTTCACAAATAACTCAATATAAAACTGTTATTTTAAGAGTTGGGTTTGATGAAGCGCGCCATGGTTATACAAATCCATGTAAAAATATTATTGATGATAAACTTCCAGATTTTGGAAACAAAGATGATTCTGAAGGTTATCGACCAATGCAATTCTTTCCTACAAATCCTACTGATAATAATGCAGGTATTTGTAATCTTCTTTTGCAGGAAACAAATAATGGGGAAAAAGTTATGTTTGCAGAAAATCGAGATATTATCGAAGATAACATGATAGTTGAGTTTAGATATGATGTGACTCGGGATAATGAATGGAAATGGGTTCCTATTCGAGTAAGATATGATAAAACCGCAGATTTTAGAAATGGTGGAAGAAATTATGGAAATGCATATCATGTTGCAAACAGCAATTGGCATACAATTCACAATCCTATTAGTGAAGAAATGATAATTACTGGTTTAAATATTCCGGATGAATTAGGAGATGATGATGTTTATTATAATAGAATAACAAATGCAACAAATACAAGAGCATTGCGTGATTTTCATAATTTATATATCAAAAAGAAACTAATTAAGAGTGCTAGTAAAAGAGGAGATACACTAATTGATTTGGCAGTAGGAAAAGCAGGAGATTTCTCAAAATGGATTGATTCAAAGTTAAAATTTGTATTTGGAATAGATATTTCAAGAGATAATATTAATAACCGATTGGATGGTGCATGTGCTAGGTATTTAAATTATAGAAAACGGTTTAACAGGATGCCGAGTGCTTTATTTGTTGCTGGAAACTCCTCTGTAAATGTAAGAGACACTGATGCAATATTTACTGACAAAGGTAAGCAAATAACAAAAGCAGTATTTGGAAAAGGACCAAAAGATGCAGCACAATTAGGAAAAGGTGTTTATAAACATTATGGTATCGGTGAAAATGGATTTGATATATGTTCTGTACAGTTTGCAATCCATTACATGTTTGAAAATCCAAGAACATTAAATAATTTCCTTAGAAATGTTAGTGAAACGACAGCAGTAGGTGGATATTTTATAGGGACATCTTATGATGGAGCAAAAGTATTCTCTATGTTAAAATCAAAAAATCAAGGAGAGAGTGTTATTGTTACTGAAGATGACAAAAAATTGTGGCAAATCACGAAAGATTATGATAGATCAACCTTTACGGCCGATTCCAGCTCATTAGGTTATGCGATCAATGTTTATCAAGAGTCAATTAATAAAACTTTTAAAGAATACCTGGTAAATTATAATTATCTAGATAGAATTATGGAAAATTATGGATTTACTCCTCTTACGAGAGAAGAAGCAAAAAGCATTGGGCTTCCATCCAATTCTGGGTCATTTAAAGAATTATATAGTGAAATGAAGCGCGAAATACAAAGAGACACAAATGCTAAAAACGAGTATGGTACTGCCCTTAAAATGACTACTGGAGAAAAAACGGTTTCCTTTTTGAATAGATACTTTATTTATAAGAAAAGAAATGCAGTAGATGCAAAGCAAGTTGCAAATAACTTGATGGGTCAGCTATCGTTAGAAAATGAAACAGAAGAAAAAGAGTCAATAAATGCAACAGATGCTGTAAAAAATACGATTCAATCAATTAAAAAGCAAGAACCTGTTAAAAAACCTAAAAAATTAAAGAAAAAATTAAAATTAAGAAAATAAACGGCGATTAGATAATAAAGGACATAAACAATATCTATTATTATCTAATAATATATGAGCTATTTCGTATTGCCTCAAGTTCCATTTGACATAAATATACACAAAAGAATAAATCCAACATACTCTGTCAGTATTGTAAGTACTCCAGAAATAAATAGAACCCTTTATAAATATTTATCAGATATCAAAACCAAGATAGACGGTAAAGATAATTTATGGGACAGATATAAAAAATATACAAATCCTTATGAATATATTCATACTGTTGTTCCTGGATGTAAAACATCAGTATGTAAGATAAAACCAGTATCAAGATCTTTTTTTAAAATGATCGAAATAATGAAAACGATGAGGCTTATTGATGATAAAGAAAATAACATTAAGTCGTTTCATTTAGCAGAAGGTCCTGGTGGATTTATAGAAGCGATTGCAATGACTAGAAACAATGAAAATGATAAATATTATGGTATGACACTATTAAATGATAATGATTTTTCTGTTCCTGGGTGGAAGAAAAGTCAGATGCTACTTAATAAACACCCCAACATAGAGATTGAAGAAGGGAAATCAGGAACTGGTGATTTAATGGACCCTGAAAATCTAAAATATTGTTTTAAGAAATATAGTAATTCATGTGACTTAGTTACTGCTGATGGAGGGTTTGATTTCACTACGAACTTCAACAATCAGGAAGCTATGAGCAGTAAGCTTATTCTTTGCCAAGTAGCATTTGCAATTGCTTGTCAAAAAAAAGGCGGACATTTTTTTATAAAAGTGTTTGACACATTTACACAATTTTCTTTAGACATGCTTTATTTGCTTTCATGTTTGTATAAACAAGTATCATATTTAAAGCCTCATACAAGTAGAAGCGCAAACTCTGAAAAATATATAGTATGTAAAGGATTCAAAATGGAAAACTCGCGTAATTTAGTAATTTCACTTTATCATTTAATTCAGAACTTTAGTGAAACAAATTATTTGAATAGAATATTTAGAGAAAGCATACCGCATATTTTTGTGACACGAGTAGAAGAGTATAATGCTATTTATGGTCAAATACAAATGGAATGCATTTCACATACATTAAGTATAATGCGAAATATTAATAACGATAAACTGGAAAATATGAATAAAAATAACGTTCAGAAATGCATTAGCTGGTGTCAAAAGCATAAAATGCCGTTTGTTAAAAATGCTCTAGAGCCAAACAGATTTATGACTAGGGCAAATAAGTTTGTTTCAGAAAATAAAGAAGAAACACAAAAAAATAAAAAATATACTGTGTAACAGTAGATGGAAGCTTTAAAGCTTTTGTACTCAACGTTATGGTCAGACAGATCAAAAGAACGTTTCGAAATGATTTTAGAACCTTTACAGGCAATGACGCAACTCGCGTTATTATCTTTCTATCCTGTAGGAACAAAAGTATCTATTTCTGAGAATGTTTTACACATCCAAGAACCGTCTTGGAGTCAAGGTGTAAGAAGAAGTTATAATTCTGATAAAAAAGAAGATTTGATGTTTTTATTTGGAGTAATAACAAGATTTCACAAGTTTTATTCAGAAATGAAAGACAAATCTAAAGAACATTTAGAGTTATTTAATTTGCTTTTGGAGTTAAGTAAAACTGGAATAAAAAACTTAGTTCAAACGTATGAAAGAAATGAAACAACACATTTAACACAAACATTAAAAATGTACATATCAATTATTGATAATCCAACGGCATTTAGTATGGTAGAAACAGCAACAGATAAACAGCAGCGAGCTAATATAGACACTGTTTTCAAACAAATTACTGAGCTTTATGATGAGGAATATTATTTTGTTATATTATATAATCTCAGACTGATCAAAAAAGATTCATTAAATTATATTCATTATTCGCACTCTATACATACTGGTATGACGCCGGTAAATAAAAAATTAATGAAATGGATAAGTGATAATATAGTATTTTAATTAGGCAGTGCCCCATATTTTCTGTAATCATATTCAATTCCCCATAAACCAGCATGAAAGCATCTTTCGTTGCAGAATGGATAGTAGTTATTCATAAAAGACCCCCAATACTCACTTCCTTGTTGTATTGGCATTTCGCAATATTCATTTGTACATAGCTCACAATCAGTTAAAGAGATTATTTCTTGCAAAATATTTAAATACTTATTTTTATGTAATTTTTTATAAAACTCTTCATGCACTATATTCATTTTTTCTCTATGGGATGGATTGAACCGCATTATGTAGTGGATAATTTCTAATGGTAGAAGCGGCATATTTAATAATAATTAATGTTATTTTATTAATTATGATTATAAATTACTTTTAAGATCAATTTTTTACTAATTTAACCCAAACTTGCTCTCTAATACTTGTTGCCAGAACGCCAATAATTTTTCTTTTCAATTCTGGAAAAGGTATATTTACCGGTATTCGTTCGCCACTTTTGATATATGTGTTCATAAGTGTATATAATTGTTTTATTGCATCATACTCAGTGTTAAGATTGAGTTCAGTTAATTTAGAAATAATTTTCATAATTTCTTTATTTCTCTCTGCTTCCGTTCTTTGTATTGGTGGTTTTTTTTCTTTGTTTTGCCTTCCAGGCCTTTTAGATTTCTTGCCCATATAGTTATTTTTATAGTATAATTTCTAAGTTTTATTTTTAAAATTATTTATGAACATGATGTTTTAACGCCATTTTTTCTTTTTAATGCGTTTTGACACTTTGTGTTAGACAACCCGCTAATAAAATAATTGGAAGATCCAGAATAAGGATACTTTGCTGCATTTGCTGCATGAGAACCATATTGTGTTTTAAGACTATGTGCTGCTTTATTTAGTGTATTTAATTTTAGTCGCATTAATCTCGAGGAAGAATCAACCGCTCCTTGAACAGAGTATTGTCTATTATTGGGTTTTTTGATAATTATTACCTTTCCTGATTTGCAATTGCTGTTACATGTTGTTGCTTTTCGATATTGCGGACCGTCAGAAGCATTATTATAAGGTATAGAATAATTATTTTTAGAGATTTTTGTGCATGTAATACGCTGATCATATGTTTTACATCTTGATCTAAGATATTCCCTTGATGAAAAACAATACTTCTTTTTTGGTATTTCTCCAGGCTGACTCGGATTTATTAATTTTTCTGTCATACCGCTTTTTATTGGTTTTTTTTCTGGATTGCATGCAATACAAATATTACTTCCATTTTGACCTTTTTCATAAGATCCTTTGTTTTTATCGGTTAATGGGTTGTATGTGACATTTTCTACAATAAAACTGCTTTTCTCTGAGAGAGACTTGTCTAAATCTTGGCAATTTTTATTTCCTAAATAAGTACTACTGCCAGGATAGTCTGGAACAGATCTTTGTCTAGAATGCCCAGAGCCCTTTGTGGGAACTAATTGCTTTCTCCAGTGTTTAATAGGACGCGCTTTAAATGCTGGTCCCAAAAATGGATTATCAGAATCGTCTTCAGGTTTTAGTAAAGGTTTTGACCAAGAAGATGTAATTGAATATGTTGACTCACCTTTCCACGGAATATATGGTTGATATTGGCCACTAGAACTTGTTAAAAACATAACTATATAGTAGAATCAGAAAATAATAGCTTTGCATATTATA
>Ga0209631_10000111_pt1 | contig 104297 bp, 82 predicted proteins | sample COG_08_FD_184752 | JGI IMG/M metagenome (GOLD analysis project Ga0209631, IMG submission 184752) | Pelagic Microbial community sample from North Sea - COGITO 998_met_08 (SPAdes) (version 2) | ecosystem: Environmental > Aquatic > Marine > Neritic zone/Coastal water | place: Helgoland, sampling...
CCACGCAATTCCTTGACGGTGTGTTGGGTAGGCTTGGTTTTCTGCTCACCAACAGGGCCCATCACGGGGACGAGAGAAACGTGAACAAAGGTCACATTTTCGCGACCAACTCGGAATTGGAACTGCCTGAGTGCTTCGACGTAAGGTGCCGATTCAATGTCGCCGACCGTTCCGCCAAGTTCGATAATGCAGGCGTCAGGCGCCCCGTCACTGCCGTCAGCGGGGCGGGCAGCTACATCTTCGATCCAATCTTGGATGGCGTCGGTCACATGGGGAATGACTTGGACGGTTTTGCCAAGATAATCTCCTCGACGCTCCGCTTCAATCACGTTGGCATATATTTTTCCAGTTGTGAGGTTGTTATCCTTGGAGAGATTGATATCGAGGAATCGTTCGTAGTTGCCGAGGTCGAGGTCTACTTCGCCGCCGTCATCAAGGACGAAAACCTCCCCGTGTTCGAAGGGTGACATGGTTCCAGCATCGCTGTTCAAGTAGGGGTCTATTTTGATGGATGTGACTCGCAGTCCAGCGCTTTTGAGAAGAACTCCGATGCTACTTGCAGTGACGCCTTTCCCTAATCCAGAAAGAACTCCCCCGCTCACAACGACGTATTTCATGCACCATCAACGGGCTTTGAGGCCGTCGCGCCCCCCTAATCAACATACCGAACAAAGCCGCATTCTGCATTTGCGTGATTTTCATCCAAGACTGGATGAGCGAAGGATGAAAAGGTGTCCGAAGAAAAGCAGGTTGAGGGCGAGTCATGGAGTCACTACCATCCACCATGACCGCATGGACAAAAACCCGGGACGAGGAAGGAGGATTTTCACTCGCCGAGCATTCTGTGCCATCCCCCCTAGCGGGAGAGGTCTTGATTCAAACGCTCTCGACATCGGTCTGTGGAACTGATTTACACATTTGGAAGTGGGATGAGTGGAGTCGCAACAATGTTCCATTGGGGACCATCACCGGCCACGAAACCAGCGGGCGCGTCGTAGCCCTTGGCAAAGGAGTGACGACCCATGCCATCGGTGATCATGTGGCCATCGAGTGCCATCTTGCCTGCTGGGAGTGTCCGCGCTGTGACGAGGGCAACGCCCACATTTGCGAAAACGGTTCCATTTTCGGCGTACACGGCCACGGGGCTTTCGCTCCCTACTTTGCCATTCCAGCCACCAATGCACGACATGTTCCCGAAGGCTTAGATCCTGGCCACGCCTCAATTCAAGACCCGTTAGGCAATGCCATTCACACGCTCACTGGCGGCCCCGTTGAAGGTTCAACCGTAGCCGTGCACGGCTTGGGCCCCATCGGTTTGTTTGCTGTCAATGCAGCCAAAGCCATGGGTGCAAGCCAAGTCATTGCGGTGGATTGGGACAATACCTACCGAATGGAGTTGGCTCAAGAACTCGGTGCTGACATTGTTCTTGGCAAAGATGATGATGTGGTCGCTGCAATTCTCGAAGCTACAGAAGGACGAGGTGTTGACAACAGTTGTGAATTTTCTGGGTCACCAACCGCTCTTTCAAACACCATTCACTCCACCCGAATGGGAGGTTACGTCAACGTTCTTTCGGTCTACGGTCAAGCAATGCCTGCCGTACCCATGAACGAAGTTGTGTTCCGATACTTGCACATCAAAGGCATCAACGGAAGGAAGATGTGGTCCACCTGGGACCGAATGCATGACTTGCTTGAGAAAGGCCTCATCGATGTCGACAAGGTCCTGACACATCGGATGCCCATTGAACAGTTTGAGCAGGCCATCCAATTGGCTCTCTCGGGAAATTGCGGCAAAGTCGTCCTGGATTTTGACGCCTAAGCACCAATCCAACGGTAGCGGCGAGCGCCTTCATCAACGCCTTCATCACCAATTTCAACCAGAGCAAATTCCGCGTTGGGCTCCACGACACTTCCTTCCTGAACTCCCTTGTGCAGGTTTTCGTAGGTAATTTGGTCAATCGCAGTGCGTCCAGCGAGACGCTCAAAGAGGTGCCAACCCGCAACAACTTCTCTCCAGCGAGGACTCACACGACCCTCGAATACCTTTGCCTTGGCGCCCGACCCGTAGCCGCACATACCCAACATGGCTCCGTCGAGGTTGGCGTTTTCTTCAAGGTCCGACTCGAAGGTTGACATAAGAGCGAGGAAAATGGAACCGGTGTATTGATTTCCAATCAAACTGCTTGCACGCTGACCTTTCTCGATTCTGCTGGCGTGGAAGGCAATGTACTCGGGGGTTTTTGAAATCGCTCGACGGTATCCATCCATTTCATTCTCCCACTGAATCTGCACTTCGGGGTCGTCTGATTCTGGGCTTGGTGGAGCCGCGCCAAGTTGCTGCTCAATTCCCTGCCACACCGGAGTGTTCTGTCTGTCGTGGCGAAACACATCGGGAAACATGCGCTTTGCTTGATATGCATAGGGCAGGTGCATGATGATTCGAGACCACTGCTGAGTAAAGGGTTCATCGTTAGTAGGATCAATACGCCCTCTTCGCTCAGCTTTCATTGAGAAGTCATGGAAGGCTTGCCGAACCGCTTTCTGATAGCATCGATTGGAATATTGCCCATCGAAGATCGGGTCGTCTCGGTGAACACTGACCTTCTCTTCGCCGTGAGAAAAGATACCCAACTTCCGAACGGTAGACTCTGGAAGGTGGCGAATCATGCGCTCTACGAGCCCTTTTTTCATGGTTTGACCTGCTTCTTGAGCGAGTTGAATCACGTTCGATATGACCGAACGAATTGTGACCTCTCTTCGGGGCTTGAAAAAATCGTGAACAGGTGTAGTTGAAACACCAATGCAATCCGGAATTTCCAGCAGGCGGGGGTTCCTTCGAATCAGCAGGGCTCCTCCTCCTGCACCTTGCGTATATTCCCCTGAGGAGCCGAGTGCATACTTGGCGTTGTCAGAAAATACGACGATTCCAACCCGCTCATCGAGTTCATCCGAGCGAGCCACCCAGTCAAGGGTGGTATGCAGGGCGTCAACTGCACCGATGCAAGCAAAGGTCATGTCAACGACGTCACATGTTTGGAAACAATCTGAACCAAAACGCTCCCCGTAGCGTTGAGTCAGCATATCAACGATGTAGGTCGCTGTTGGCTTAGCGCCGTCAAGGGCAGATTCTGTGCCCAAATACATTCGCCCGATGGTGTTGGGGTCCAAGCCATTTCGGTCAATCAGTTGCATGACAGCCATTGCTCCCATCGTTGCGGTGTCCTCATGTACGTCTGGGATGGACATCGCTTCCAAACCAAGGCCTTTGCTCAATTTCCCGTAATCAGCGCCACGAAGGTCCGCAAAATCACGCATGTCCATGTAAAGGCGTGGAAAGTGAATGGCGATGTCGTCGATACCAACGGGTCTTTCCACAGAAGTCACCATAGAGGCGGGCGATGTCTTGGTCTATTTGAAGACAAGGATTGGGGCAGGCATTGCAACTCAGTTTTCATCCATGCCGATGCCGTCTGGGATGCTCGGGTCTTGCTTGGCCCACAGGACATCGTCAATTCGAAGCACGGAAAGTGCCGCTTCAGTTGCACCAGCAAGGACTTGCCGTGTGATTCGTAGCGGCTCAAGGACACCGTTCTCCATCATGTTGCTCGGTTGCTTGGCAACAACATCGAGTCCGATGCAATGGGCATCATCACCTTCGTGAGTGCTTTGCTTAGCCACGACCTGAAGGAGCGTGTCAAGCGGGTCAAGACCTGCATTTTCGGCCAAGACTCGTGGAATAACTTCCAACGCATCTGCATATGCTTCAATGGCGAGTTGTTCACGCCCAGGAATGCTTTCTGCCAGTCGGCGTAGATGGCGGGCAAGGGCAATTTGTGTCGCTCCACCGCCGGGTAATAAGGCAGGTTCCTCCAGCAATTGGCAGGCAACACCCAAGGCGTCGGCAAAACATCGTTCAACTTCACCAACGGCTTCCTCAGTTGACCCCTTTGCAATGAACGTCGCTCCTCCCTCTTCAGTTTGAACAATCCAGTGCATGGTGCCGTCCCATCGCTCGTTTTTGCTGCTGATGAACGCGCCGAGGTCAGATTCGTGAAGGCTCTTGACATCGTAGGAGAGTGTGGCGCCGCATCCACGTGCAAGCAAGTCGAGGTCGGAGCGGGCAACCCTACGGTAGGCTTGGATGCCCGCTTTTGAGAGCAGTCCGTGCATGTCGTCGTCGATGCCGTCTTTGCAGGCAAAGAGCGTGACGCCGAGATCGATGAGGTGCTGAACTTGTTCGGTCAACAATCGTTTTTCTTCTTGGCGAAACGATTCGAGGACGCCGGTGCCGGTCACGTTCAGTGTGACGTTGCCCATCAGTTCCCTGCGTTCAAGACCACCATCCACAAGGGCTACTTTACCCGCTTTGATATGCTTGGGCATTGCATCGTTGACGCGCTGTTTTCCAAGAACCAGTCCCGTTACCAGCCGTGAATCGGTCATTGCGCCTCCGGTTTGAGTGAGAATCTTAACACGCGTTGGGTCGGCTTTGGGCCTTCCGTCTTGGTCTTCAAGCACTGCCTTACCGGCCTCAACGGCCAAGGAAGCGAGAAGATCCTGCATGGCGGTGTGAATCTTACCTGAAAGCGAAGTTGTCGCTGCTTGATGCTGACGTTCGGTCGTGGCTTCCAGCGTAAGGTTGGGAAAATGTTCACGGCACGCATCTTCGGCAAGTCGATACCCACGAGCGATGGCGGACGGGTGAACGCCTTGAAGGACGAGTTCCCAAGCGTTTTGCAACAGTTCAGCGGCCAGAAGAACGGCGCTTGTCGTCCCGTCACGAGCAATGCGGTCTTGAGTGGTTGAAGCGTTGATGAGCATTCGGGCAACAGGGTGCTCGACTTTTGCAGATTCGAGAACCGTGACGCCGTCGTTGGTGACCATGGTCCGTCCTTGGTCGTCGATCAACAATTTGTCTTGGCCGCGTGGACCGAGAGTGGTCCGAACTGCACTGGCCAAGGCCAAGGCTGCCGTGATGTTGTTTCGGAGCGCCTCTCGTCCTGTTGAGCGCGTCGTCTCTTTGAGAATCGGGACTTCGCTCATGAGCAACCCACCGTTCACACCCCCATAAGCCAAACCCTCGGGCTTGACGGGTGATGACTTCAGTCTTCGTCTTCTACGACTTCAAAATCAGCGTCAACGACGCCATCATCAACGGAGATGTCTCCATCTTCACCGCTTTCTTGCTGTGCCATCTCTGCAGCTGCAGCTTCGTAGAGTTTGGTGGAAACGCCGTGCATGGCTTCCTCAATTTCCTTGACCTTCGCCTGAATTGCAGCATCGTCCATCGCATCGATGTCCACGGGCTTTCCGTCTTCGTCATGGACCATTTTCTCAAGCTCGTCGAGGTGCGCTTTGACGGGTTCAACATCGCTGTCTTCGAGTTTGTCAGCCGATTCGTCAAGCGTTCGACGGGTCTGGTAGAGGATTTGGTCGGCCATGTTGCGCATTTCGACCTTGGCCTTGCGGCGTTGGTCTTCTTCGGCGAATTTCTCTGCTTCTGCTATCTTGCCTTGGATTTCGTCTTCGCTCAGAGAGGTTGCAGATTCAATCTTGATGGACTGTTCCTTACCTGTTCCCATGTCCTTTGCACTGACGTTGACGATGCCGTTGGCGTCGATGTCGAAGGTGACTTCAATTTGTGGCACACCGCGTGGGGCAGGAGGGATACCGACGAGTTGGAATTGTCCAAGCGTCACGTTGTCTTTGGCAAATTCACGTTCTCCTTGCAGCACGTGAATTTCAACCGCAGGTTGATTGTCAGTCGCTGTGGAATACACTTCTGAGCGTCGAGCAGGGATGGTCGTGTTTCGCTCGATCATGGTCGTGGTCACGCCACCCAAGGTCTCAATGCCGAGGGTCAGTGGAGTCACGTCGAGCAGCAGCACATCAGAAACGCCTTCGTCACCGGCGATGATGCCGGCTTGGAGGGCAGCGCCCAAAGCGACAGCTTCGTCGGGATTGATGCCTTTGTAGGGCGGCTTACCAGCCTCTTTCTCAACCGCATCATGGACTGCAGGTACACGGGTTGAACCACCGACGAGAATCACCTTGTCAACGTCACCTTTCTTCAGACTGGCATCCTTCATGGCTTGACGAGTAGGGACCATTGTTTTCTCAACGAGTTTTGCAATCAAATCCTCAAACTTGGCACGTGTGAGCGAAAGGTCGAGGTGAGCAGGTTGACCGTCCACCATGGAGATGAACGGGAGATTGATTTGGGTTTGTTGCGTGCCTGACAATTCGATTTTAGCCTTTTCAGCCGCTTCCTTCAGGCGGGACATGGCCGTTTTGTCCTTGGCGAGGTCGATACCGGTATCCTTCTTGAATTCAGCAACCAACCAGGAGATGATTTTTTCATCAAAATCGTCTCCACCGAGTTTGTTATTTCCAGCAGTGGCCTTCACTTCGATTTGAGGCTGTCCGTCGACTTCGTAGATTTCGAGGACGGAGACGTCAAATGTTCCACCGCCCAAGTCGTAAACCAAAATTGTTTGATCTTGGGTCTTGTCGACTCCATAGGCGAGAGCAGCAGCAGTGGGTTCGTTGATGATGCGGAGAACATCGAGACCGGCGATGCGCCCGGCATCTTTGGTGGCTTTTCGCTGAGCGTCGGTGAAGTAAGCCGGACAGGTGATGACCGCTTGCTTCACTTCGTGACCCAGATAGGCTTCGGCGTCGGCCTTGAGTTTTTGCAAGATAAAGGCTGAAACTTCTTGTGGCGTGTATTCAGTGTCATCCACTTCAGTTGTCCACTTGGTCCCCATGTGACGCTTGACCGAAATCATGGTGCGTTCTGCGTTCGTCACGGCTTGTCGCTTGGCGGTCACGCCAATCAGTCGTTCACTGCCGTCTTTGGCAAAGGCCACCACCGAAGGCGTTGTTCGTGCGCCTTCTGCGTTGGGGATGACAACGGGTTCTCCGTTCTCAATGGTTGCTACACAGCTATTTGTCGTTCCAAGGTCTATTCCAATCACTTTACTCATTTGTTCACTTCCTTTCAAAAGATGGGGATGCCACCGTCATCTTCGTCGTCGTCATCTTCGTCGCCGACATCAATGCTTACCTCCTCGGTGGCAGGGAGGTCATCGTCACTCGCTTCCAGTGCTTTGCCCTGGGGGGTGAGTTTGAGTGTGATATCCAATATGCCGTTGTTGAGCGTCCAATCCACCACATCGTCACAGGGGTGCGGTAGTTCGACCAAGGCAATCGGTTGGGGTTGAGTTGAGCGGAGAATCTCCATTTGAGATCCGTTTTTGATCAGTTCAATTTCCAGTTGCTCGCTCTCAATGTCTCCTTTGAGGGTGAAATCGAGAGTAACCGACATGTTCCAGCCGTCCAGATACACGTCTTCTGTCGGCAGTTTCACCGTTTCATCATCTTCGCTTTCGAGGGCGCTTGGGTCGATTTCTACAGGGGCAGCGTCGACCTTCACGTCCATGCCGAGATTCTTCAGAAGGTCCTCGATGGAATTTCCAGAAGAGAGCATTTTACTGATTTCAGAAATGTCGAAGTTGAAATTGACTTCACCCTTGGCAATCTTTTCGGGATTGATTCCCATGGCTTCGAATTGGTCTCGAAATTGTTTCAAAAAGCCACGCAGTTGTTCTTTATTGAAGGGAAGACCCATCTTGGTAAACATCGCCTCCAGTTGCTTGAGAAACTCTTCTTCCCATTCGTCGTCAGCCATAAAAATCACCACTACTAAACCATCGGTTGTATAGTGGCCTCTTCGCCACCGGATATAAACCTAATCAAGACACCTCGTATCATTCACACCCAATTGAGTTGGGCGTTCGTCGTCTTTGAACTCACTGTCCGGTGATCAATTTCACCAAGGTTCGAACATGAATGCCAGTAGCGCCGTTACCGACCATCTTGTTGGTCTTCGCTCCCCAATAGGTTCCAGCGATGTCCATGTGAGCCCAGGTGATTTGTTTGGCGTCGTCGCCCTCGCCTCGTTCTGGAACAAATTGCTTCAAGAAGGCAGCAGCGGTGTTTGCTCCACCCCAACGGCCAGCGCCCAAGTTACGGGTGTCAGCGATTTTTGAATCGGTCATTTCCTTTTCGAATGCAGGAAGCAGCGGCATGGGCCAGGCGAGTTCGCCAACATCGTTTCCAGCTTCGTGGATGCGGGTTCGGAAATCCTCGTCGTTGGACCACAAACCAGTGGCTTCATGGCCGAGAGCAACAACACATGCGCCGGTCAATGTAGCAAAGTCAATGATGTACTCTGCATCGAAATCAGTACCGGCCTTCCAAAGGCCATCGGAGAGGACAAGACGTCCCTCGGCATCGGTGTTGAGCACTTCGATGGTCTTGCCAGAAAGCGTTTTGATCACGTCACCGGGTCGCTGAGCGTTGGCCGCAGGCATGTTTTCTGCCATGCAGGTGATACCTACCACTTTCTTGTCGTATCCGCACGATGCCAAGGCTTGCATGGTGCCAAAGACCGTGGCTGAACCGCCCATGTCGTACTTCATTTCGTCCATGTTAGCACCTGGTTTGAGCGAAATTCCTCCTGTGTCGAAGGTAATTCCCTTTCCGACGAGAACTGGATGTTGGCCTTTTTGATCTCCGTTGAGGGTGAAGATGACCATGCAGGGTTTTCGGGACGAACCCATGCCAACTGCAACCAAACCACCCATACCGTGACGCTTTGCTGCTTCAAAGTCAATGACTTCGACCTTGACATTGTCGTACTCCTTTGCCCAAAGTTCAGCTTTTTCAGCGAAGGCCATTGGATACATGTCGTTGGGAGGGCAATTGCCGAGGTCTCTTGAGAGGTGAACGCCGCTTGCAACAGATGCTGCGCGGTCAATAGCGGCTGATAGCACCGTGGCATCGCCTTCATTGCAGTTCATTCGTGCAGACAACTCGGCCTTTTCTTCATCTTCATCGGCCATTTTGTAATGGTCGTAGGAGTAGTCTCGAAGCATCATGCCCTCTGCAAAGGATGCCATAGCGCTGATGTCTGAGGTGTCGAAGAACACGGTCATTTCATTACCGTGGTGCTTTTTATGACCAGCAACAATGGTAGCACCGGCTTCCCGGTAGGTGTGGTGGTCGGCCTTGTCTTCCTTGCCTAAGCCAATAAGAATGGCTTTGCCGCCTTCAGTACCCATGAGCGACATGGTCGTGTTGGCTTTGGCTTTGAAATCCCCGTCACCGAGGACTCGGTTAATTTGGCTCTTAAGTGCGATGGGGATTCCCTCATTGGTCTCCGGGAGAGAATCTACGCCTTCGAAAAGGGGAAGGACGAGCGTGCCATTGATGTTGTTGCCTGAACTGACTGTTACTTGCATGATATCACTTGCTTGGCCCAACGAACCCCCCCACTTCAAACCTTTTCCCCTGCCCTCTGCTATGGAGCTGCCAGAGCATACTCAACGCTCACGCTCAATTCAGTGTCCTTTGGTGCAAGAGTGAGCAGACTCAAGCATCCTCTTCACGCTTGGCAATCACACTCATGCCGAGAAGAGAGAGAATCACTGAAACAGGATTGAACAGGCCAAAACCTGTCAAAAGGTTATCATCCTTGCCGTTGTTGATTTGAATTGAACTTGTATTGATGGATTCGTTGACCCATTGGGATGCATTGATGACACGTTTCTGATACATCAATCCCCACGTGCCGTCTTCAAAAGGCTCCATCTCAAGGTCGAAGTTGACATTGGTGACATTGCTGGCATTGACGGTAAACATTGGCGAAGTCCACACGACTTCTCCCGCTGCATCCATGTGTTGCAGCGATGCATTAGAAGTGCTTGCATGCCCGAGGTTTTCAACCGTCATTTCCACCTCGTCGCCGCTGACTGTGAGGGATTGAACGTTCAAGCGCGCCCGCCAATACCAGACGTCATTGATGAGGTAACGCATCACGTTCATCTCCTCTTCCAAACGGTCATGCAACGATTCGAAGGTACCGGGTACGAATTGCTCATCATCGGTCTCAAAGGTGAAGGTCGGGAATCCCATTTTGCCGTAGCCGTAATCTCGGCTTGTTCCGCAATTCGGGTAAAGGCCTTGGTTGGCATTTTGAATCGGAATATCTGATACTGTTGCGTGGACGTCATCGCGTATGAAGTGGAAGAGTTCCCAATCCGGTGGCTGTTCGGGCCATTTGCCCCACGGGTACAGCATGATCCACACGCCCGTGTGCATCGTAACGTAGAGGTCTGCATCGGTCATGTAGGTGTTCATGTAGGCTGAATTCGAGGACGTTTCGGATTCACTGAAGGCGCTGCTCCCAGGTTGTGTGGTGGGGCAGGTATTCCAATAGTGGTCATAATTTCTGTTAAGGTCCACTTGATTGATGTTCCATCGTGTGTCGATGTCGTTTCCGTCAGGATTGAGCATGATCAAGATGTGAATCTCCGTGTTTTGAAGGACATTGATGGCCTCTTCGTTTCCTTCTGCCCATTCGTTGATGTACCATTTCGCTGTTAACCAAGCCAAAGCCGTCCCGAGGTATTCATTACCGTGATGACCGCCATCGATGTAGATCATTTCTTTGGGTGTTCCATCTTCTTTTGTTTCCATGGACCAATCGGAGAGACGGACCACCCAGAGTGTTTTTCCGAGTTCAGATTCTCCAGCACTCGTCACGTCGACGATATCGGGATAGGTGTCAGCCCAGTCATTGACTTCCATGGTCAACGTCGCCCACGTCAGGTGGATGTGATTATCAATCGGTTCACCCGGCCATGCCTCCTGTTGCAGCGGGTCGTATTGAGCACTCGTTGTTGGAATGCCGGCGAGCAGCATGCAGACCACAAGTCCCACAGCTACTCGCATGGACTGGCCTCAATGCGGGGAATCAAAAACACTTGCATGATTGGTGAATCTCACCAGTCGGAGGTGAAGGCATTGGGATTGGCTACCTTTTCACCTTCGCGGGTCCAAATGCTCGGTCCGTCGGTGGCGTAAATGTCTGCGAATGGATCGATGTCTTCTTCCTGCAAATTACGTTGCATGTAGGCCTCGACACGCTCTCGGAGGTCGGGCTTGAATTTCCAGTAGTGAATACGCCATTCTCGGCCGTCCCAGAGCGTTGTTTCTTCAGATTCAGTGGTGAGAAGGTCGTAGTCTTGGAACATGTAGAACAGGTTACGGTCAGTGGGCTCAAGGGCGTTATCGATGATTCGATTGTAGAATCCAAAGAAACCCAAGGCGTGCTCGGCCATGCCTTGTGCGACCTCGGAATCCATGTCCAAATCAATATGTTGTTGAATTGCTTTGGTTAATTCTGCTAATGTCATCCCCATCGTTACACCCCGTTTTCGGACACCGTAACCGCGTGTTTTCGGTCCCCGTTGCTATATTATATTGTCCTCCGACCCATATTAAATGTTCCCTCAAATTTGATGAAATACGCCGTTGTACCTCATTCGTGCCACAGAAATGGCATCGGCAAGTCCTTGAAGGGGGCTCACTCCCTTGGCGTCATGGATGAGGTCTTTGATGCAAGTCAATTCCTCGGTTTGCCCTCGTCAAGTGGTCCCGCTGATATCGCCGTCATACCGCTGGCGTATGAATTGACCACATCCTACGGAATGGGTACGGCAGGGGGGCCACGGGCCTGCATTCAAGCCAGTGCTCAAGTTGAATTATTTGATTCGACATTGAACGGGGATTTACCTGCGGGGGCCAATATGGTGACGCTGGAAGATTTTGAGGCACAAGCAGCCACTCTTCGCCTCCAACTCGACGAGATCCTCAACCACGTCACACCTTGGCTCAGAGGCCAGTGTTTTCCACTTTTTTTGGGTGGTGAGCACGGCATCCTTCCCCCCATCATTCAGGCAACATCAAGCCACCCTTTGGTCAATGGTGACCTCTCGACATTGACCGTGGTTCAATTGGATGCTCATGCCGACCTCCGCTCCCATCTCAACGGAGAGGTATTCTCTCACGCCTGTGCAGCCTCACGAAGTTTGGACCTCGGCATCGGGAGATTGCTTCAAGCAGGCATTCGAGCATATTCCTCTGAGGAAGCCCAACGAATTGTCTCAGATGAACGTATTACGACCTTTTTTGCTCGGGACACGCAACACCCCCACACGGGCGGAACAGCCTGGGCTGAATGGCTTGATGTCCTTCGTGAGTTGAACGGTCCCGTGCATTTTACGCTTGACATAGACGGTCTTGATGGGTCTCTGGTGCCTGCTACGGGGACACCTGTTCCCGGAGGATTGTCGTACTGGCAAGCGGTGGAAACCATCGAGGTACTCTTCGCAAACCCCAAGGTGACCGTCATCAGCGCCGATGTGAATGAAATCACACCACAACACGACACGCCGTTGACGCAATTCACTGCAGCGTGTCTTGCTGCTAAAATCGTGGCGTGTCACCTCCTTGCCAAACGGGAAGGTCGCTGGCAAGCGTGTGAAGCGGCAACAATTGTTGAGACCCCCCTCTTTTCCTTTGAGTCGTTCAAGCAGGAAGGCTCATCGCCATAATTAAAGAGTAAATCGCGCCGGCACGGGGATAGCATGACGTCAACTCAAAGTTCCGGTGCCCATGTTTTCATGGACTATATTGGAGCCTATTTTGGCGATGAGGATTCACATTCGCAGGTCTTAGAACTCATGAGAGCTGTTGTTGATCGTAGTCCAGCGACTGAAGTCCATGCCAAAGCGGTGCCTTTTGATGGAAGCACATCGCCTCCTGGTTTTGCAGCGGTAGTCCTGATTGACGAAAGCCACCTGACAGCTCACTGTTACGCCGACCGAGGTTTGTTGGCGGTTGATTGTTTCACCTGCGGTCAAACCGACCCTGACGAAGTAGCCGATGACCTGCATGCCGCTCTGTTGCAGGCCATACCCGAACTTGTATTGGTCAAGCGAGAACGCATTGAGCGTTTCACCACCGGAGCGTGAAACCGTGAAGATACGAGCCTTTGTTGACGAACATTTCCGTCATTTTAACGCTGGAGAATTACAGCGTGCAAGTGCATCATTAACCGACCTCCTGCACGGCGAGGGGAAACTCTTCCTGACCCTTGCTGGTGCGATGAGTACGGCGGAAATAGGGCGCAGTCTGGCCGAAATGATTCGCCAAGGGCACGTTGCTGCGATTTCGTGCACGGGTGCAAATTTAGAGGAAGACCTGTTCAAACTGGTTGCTGGTGAACACTATGTCGACCTTCCACATTATGCCGACCTCGGACCTGCCGACGAGGCCTTACTCTTGGAGCAACATCTCAATCGCGTCACGGACACCTGCATTCCCGAAGAAGAGGCGATACGCCACATCGAAGACCACCTTATGGCCTTGTGGACTACTGCCAGCCGTGAATTGACGACCTTACTTCCCCATCAATTCCTCTACGACTTGCTGCTCTCGGATAAATTGGAGGCTGTGAATTCCGATGCTGCACAGCATTCATGGCTGATGGAGGCTGCGAAAGCAAATCTTCCGCTCTATGTGCCAGGTTGGGAGGACTCCACCCTCGGCAACATCTTTGCAGCACGTTGTTCTCAAGGCTTGGTGAATCCAGACATTATCGCTTCAGGAACGCAGTATATGCTTCATCTCATTGCGTTCTACAAGAATCAAACATCTCCACTCGCCTTCCTTCAATCCGGAGGAGGTATCGCTGGTGACTTCCCAATTTGTGTTGTCCCTCTGCTCCATCAAGACCTTGAAGACATCGTTCCTTTGTGGTCTTGGTTTGCCCAAATCACCGATGCTACGGCGTCCTACGGCGGTTATTCCGGTGCTCCACCCAACGAGAAAATAACATGGGGGAAACTTGCTGTGGAGACGCCGAAGTTCAACATCAACAGCGATGCAACGATTGTTCTGCCTCTGTTGTTTGGCTACGTTCTTGACCTCTGAGGAATACATCATCCCCAAAGTCTTGAAAAGGAGCATTGCCACCTTCTCTACATGAACACCATGCGACGAGGACTTTGTCTTGTCATTCTTTGCATGTTCATACTTTCCACGGTGCCGATTCAAGCAGAAGAGAGCACTTCTCCCTCAGTGATGATCACCACGCATTGGCTACCAAGCGACGGCGCCGCCAACGACCACGCCTATTTGCTGACGTTTTCTGATAATGGCTCCTACGGGATGGACATCAGCATGCTTCATCAGCGAAATCAGGTCGCTCTCGAAACGGACCATCAGATTGAATGGGGTCACGAAAACGGACTTCGAACGGCCATGTTGACCTTCAATACCAGTCTGCAGTGGGGCGACACCATCGATTTGGGCGTTGATATCACCAGCCATAATACGATGCCAATCACCGTTTCAACTGAACGAAGCATGGTCGTAGGGGTATGGAATCAACCGATGGATGACCACGAAGTATTGCTTTCGACCACATGGTCAATGGACCAAAATTACACCACCGAAGAGGGCGAACAACGCTTTTCGCTTGTCTTTGACGGGCAAGGGTGGCAACAACGCACGGGAGATGTGCTCAACTCATGGGAACTTGGTAACGGGACCTTCCAAACTTTGGAATCAACCGAAGACGGACAAACTGACCTTGACCTCGTTTTCACACAATTATGGAAAAACGAAACGATTGTGGGAGGTGTCCTCACCTCCCAAATTTTTGACGCCCGTGGATTTGGCTCGTTGGACACAACCGTCATCGACGGAGAAACCGTTACGGTGATTCACGCCGATGTATCACAAGCCCACCTCAACCGCTCTCTCATTGAAGGCGTGATTGAAGAAAGCCTGCTGTTGGAAGCCACTGGAGACCTCAATGTGACAGAGGATGTTGACAATTCCAGCCTCAATATCGACGGCGAACTCTCGGTATTCTACTTCCAGTATCACGATGTGGACGGTGAACGCGTCCTTCAGCACACTCAATTCGAAGCAATGGCAGACTTTGTCCTGATCGACGATGGTACCCGTTTGGATGTCTCACTGGATGGATTCACATCGCTTGAACACTGGGAAGATGGTGTTCGTGTGCAACACCATGAAGAATTGTACGGTACGGGTACCTTTGGTTTTGAAGACCAAGATGAAAATTCCTCGGTCACGGTCAACGGAAGCATCCTCGATTTGCATACCAAGATCGTTAACGGTACGACATTGATCGATGATTTGCACGTGGACGGAACACTTTCAGGAGACGTTCAAGGAACCTTTGGCGTTCTTCGAGGAATTGAAGAGACGGGGCCGCAAGCCAATGCGACCGAAGAGGTCTTCTTGGTGAATGTGATTCATCAAGAATCTTGGTTCAACATCACTGGAATAAACGGTGGTAATTTCTTTGACGGTGCTGGGCTTGGTGCCACGCACAATGAGACTTGGGATTATCAAGTCGTCAATTCGGATTGGGATAACCGCACCGTTCGCCTGGTTTGGAGAGAAACAGGCGCTGACGCCTCGGAGGGCGATGAGCGACCCGAACGCAGTCCAATTCAACAAAATGCGAGTGCACCCGAGGCGGAAGATGGTTTGGGCGACCTTACGGTTGGCCGAGAAACTGGTTTGATGCCTATCCCAATGGCGCAAGACGACCGAATGCGCTTGGACGGTCAAGACGGGTTAACGTTGACCATTACTGCGGGAACGTCCCGCATTGATACTCGCGACAATCACAATCTCTCTGTCATTGAATGGTCGGGCACCTACGGGGGTTCGGGTGAATCCGGACAAGCCTCCGGCACCATTGTATCGGTTGGCCCGCTGCAGGGCCTCCTATCAAGTACGACTCGATCACTGGATATTCCTTTTGGAGAATCAAATCAAACGGTGACGGTGGTTGAATCTCAATACCTTGAGCGTGTCCTGTCTCCTGCCATTGTGAGTGAGGATGATAATTCACCACCAGTCATCGGCGAGCTTCGCCTGCAAGAAGGACTTGTTCTTGGGGAAGGAGGGAGTATCGCTCATCTCGAAGTTATTGTTCAAGATTCTGAATGGAACCTCGAAACTGTTGAAGTTGACCTGAGTCCCATCGGAGGTGACGTTGTCTCACTCAATGACCGCGGTCTTGAGGGTGACTTGAGCATCGGAGATGACGTTTACACAACGGCCATCATCGTTCAAGGGTTGGAACTTGGAGAGGTTGTTGTCAATGTCACCGCAAGCGATGGTTTTGGAGCAAGCAGTTCAGCCTCTGGCTCCATCCTTGTGGTCAATCAAGCCCCTCGAATCACCTCGCTGGAATTGGTACCCTCAAGTCTTGAGCGTGGTCAATCCATCGTTCTCAACGTCGAAGCCTACGACGGACACGGCGTGGAAAGTGTCAATCTTGACCTGCGTGAATTCGGTGGTACGGTGATTGAGTTAAACAAAAGTGGCAATGTGTGGGCAACCATGGCTCCGATGCCACTCGGGATGACACCAGGCGAACAGAACCTTCTTCTCGCTCTTACAGACCAAGCCGGCGCCAGCGCTTCCTATCGGACGTGGCGTCAAAGTTCGGGAGCTGTCGGGCACGCTTTCTTTGGACCGCATTACGTCAATGGCGGCAGTGAATCCCCCATTGAAGTCACCATTCTCAACGACCGCCCGACAATAAATACAGAGCCTTTCAGCATCGTCAAAGGTGAACTTGAACTCGTTCCTTATTCCGTCCATGTGAGTGACCCAGACGGCATTGAGCGAGTACAAATCAACATGGGCGTGTATTCTCCAGTCGGCGTCACTTCGTGGGTCTTGATGCACGATGATGGCTTCAACGGAGGCGATGAAGTTGCAGGAGATGGAAACTATACTGCTCTCCTCTCGGTCCGTGCTGGAACGCCTTTGGGCTTCCATGAGGTATCGCTACGGGCTTTTGACACCTATGGGGAGGTCAATCTTGGTGATGCAGTCATAGAACTCTCTGAGGCGGATGCGCCCGTGGATGACGTTCAAGGTTTGAGCGGCGCCGTTCTTGTGGTTCTCGGCGTTGGTGTCCTTCTTGCTGCGGGTTTGGTAATTGCGCTCCTCATGCGGAGCAACGATGGTGAAGACGGTAAAAACGACCGTTTCGGCATGCAATAAGGCCCATGGACTCAACTCGTTCAATTGATACGCTGTGAGCCGAACGCGTGCTAAGGTTCACGCCGACAATGGTTTAAACTCCCTCCAAGTCGCAAGCATGCGAGCGAGCGTAGTGTAGTGGTTATCACCGGGCGTTGCCAACGCCTGAACCCGGGTTCGAGTCCCGGCGCTCGCACTGTTTGACACACAGCGAGCCTATCTGGTGTGATTATTCGTCAAATTTTATGGAGTGAATTGCCTAAGGTCGGACCGGAGAGACCCATGTCAGAACGCCGAACCATCTTCATTGGAAAAAAACCCCTACACGCCTATGTACGCGCCGTTGTGATGGCGATGGAGGCCGACGACCGTGCCATTCAACTCGTAGCCCGTGGTGCCACCATTTCCCGTGCCGTTGATGTTGCAGAGATTTGCAGAAGAAGAAACGGGCACATTGCTCAAGGGTTGCCAGAAACAATTCACATTCAGAACATTGAATGCGGTTCTGAAGAAGTCCCTACCGAAGGCGGAACCATGAGGACCGTCAGCGTACTTCGCATTGATATTGATGGCGTAGGGGATGTTCCTCAGTCCGAAGAGGAATGAGCGATCAACAAGGCCAGCCGACGTTCAATTTCGGCCGCAGTCGCTTCGTAAACCGGATAGGCTTGCCCAACAGGGTCCTCAAGGGCCCAGTCTTCATCGATTCGCATCACAGGGCAATGAACTCCGCAGCCCATTGAAATGACCTTGTCGAAATCTTCTGCCTTGAACATATCAACATTCTTGGGCACCATTTCGCTCGTATCAATACCACGCCCGTCAAGGAATCGTTTTGCATGAACCGCGACTTCCGTAGCGGGGTGCGTTCCTGCTGAACTTGCTTCAAGACCCAACTCGCGAGCCAGCCCTTCAGCCATTTGAGAGCGGCACGAATTTCCAACGCATACGAAGAGAACTTTCATCAATTCGCACGAAACCTCGAGCACTAATGAAGGCTTTCTCTTGAGATACATGAGTTGACATACGTGATTCTCTACATGCGCATGTGCGATGGAAACCTTTTGCTGTCAATCTCGGCATTTTCACCCTCCTCTTCGCTCTGCACGTGGTAGCGGCGTCTCGTGATTTTGCCCTTCTCTTTCGACTCGTTGCTCTTTCTATCACCCTCCAAATCCTCTTTTTTGGACCTTTGACGGTATGGATTGAAAATGCGCCTTCAAGGTTCGAACGAAGGCAAACAAATGGAATTGCCACCTTCGTGGCCCTCCCGCTCGCATTTGGCTTGGCATGGGCCTATGGGGGAATGGCTTGGGACCTCTCCGCTGTTGTAGTGATTGTTGGATTCACTGCTGTCGTTCAGGCGTGGACGCACGCGACCTTAGATTCCAGCGAGGAAGCATCCGTCGTGGGTGGGTTGAAGTAGCCCTGTAGGGTGGTCGGAAGCATGGCGGATTCACCCGTAACCATCACGACACCCGGTAGCGACGAGACTGCATCAGCAGGACCGTCACCTCAAGAGCAGAAGCAGATGGAACAGGCCTACGCTCAAATGAAGCGAAAGATGGCAATGGAAGAGATTGGTCGTAATATCAAGCACAAGATCATGGTTCTCTCCGGCAAAGGTGGTGTCGGTAAATCAACCGTTTCAACAGGCCTCGCCCTCTCACTTGCCCAGCAAGGTCATGCTGTTGGTATTCTCGATATCGACATCACAGGTCCGAACGTTCCGAAGATGATGGGGCTCGACGGTCGCCGCCTCCACGTTGAGAACAAGCGTATTCACCCAGCCCAAGGCCACTTGGGCGTGAAGGTCATCAGCATGGCCTTCTTGCTCGAGGACGAAGACACGCCAGTCGTTTGGCGCGGCCCCATTAAATTGGGTGCTATTCAGCAATTCATCGGTGATGTGGAATGGGGAGAATTGGATTATCTCATCATCGATTTCCCTCCGGGTACATCCGATGAGCCCCTGACGGTCGCTCAATCACTTCCTGATATCGACGGCATGGTCATTGTCACGACACCTCAGCAAGTGGCGCTTTTGGACAGTCGCAAGTCGATTACCTTCTCCGAATCCCTGAAGGTTCCAGTCATCGGTGTGGTTGAGAACATGAGCGGCTTTACAGTCAGCGGAACCGCCTCGCCTAGCAGCGAACTCTCGGTTGCGGCACCGGGTGGAAAAACCATCACGACGACAACCGACGAGGAAGGTAACTTTTCGTTCACCCTCGACATCTTCAAAGAAGGCGGTGGTAAATCAACCGCAGAAGAATTTGGCGTTCCATTCCTCGGCGCTCTTCCCTTTGACCCGGGCTTCGTGCGCGGAGGAGACGACGGCGTCCACCGTATCGTCTCGGAACCAGACGGGCCTTCAGCGATTGCTTTCTCCAAAGTAGTTGCAGCCATTCAAGACCAACTCTCGGATGGCTCAGATGGTGGATTGGAAATCATTTGAGGTGAAGGTATGACCGAATCACTTCCCACCTTGAAAAAGCTCGAGCGGCGAGATCAGGACATGGAATTGACCTACGAAGACGGCAACTCGTACACAGTGACCTACGATGACCTTCGCCATGCCTGTCCTTGCGCCAAATGCTCTCCCATGCGCAATGACGACGACGCAAGTCGTACACTACGGCGTCAAGTCGAAGCCTTACCAGCAGAGAAACCCCATATTCGAACGGTCGGAAAATACGCCCTTGCCTTTGAATGGCAACAAGGATGCTCAAGTGGGATTTACCGCTTTGAGCGCATCCATGACCTCGCTCTTCGTCGTGACCCTGACCGCGGAAGACCCTACGTCCACGGCGCATGGTAGAAAGAACACCCATCTTCGGGGCAAAGTGACGACGCTTTCATGAAGAAGAGGCCGTGACCTATCAACGGAGTGAGTGCTATGCAGAGCGTCTACCTGACCTGGATGATCAGCGCTCTTGCTCTTGGCGTCATCCTTTTGCCAGTGTTCAAACCTCCCTGGGCCAAGATATCCTTGCCCCCCTTTGTTGATTTTTTCAGACGGTACTGGATTCACATCCTGATCGTTTTCGCCATTTACAATGCCAAAGACGGCCTTGACCAAATCGACCGCGTCTTGATGGCGAGTACTGGATTGGACATGACCCCTTACATTTGGGCCATTGAAGGCAATCTGGTTTTGTGGGTCCAGCAAACCTTTGAACACCCGCTTCTAACAGAAGCCCTCACCCATTTTTATGTGGCAGGTTTCATGTTCATCTGCTACGTATCTGTCTTCTATTTTGCCTACTTTGATGACCGCTGGCTGGCCGACCGCGTCACCCTTTCGATTGCATGGGTCTACATTTTGGCCGTGCCGTTCTATCTCTTCTTCAACGTCCGAGTCACCGGTGATGCCATTCCGGAAATGCAAACCTTGGCCTATACCCTCACTCCGGAAATTGCCGATTGGTTCCGTCGCGTCGACCCCTTTACCAACGGCATGCCCTCTCTCCACATTGGGATTCCATTTGCCGTTTGGCTGTGTTTGACCCGATTTGACGATGACCGCCGTTGGAATCGCTACCGTCACACGGTCTTCGCATACACGCTCTTGACCGCATTCACCATCATCTATCTCGGCATCCATTGGTTTGTTGATATCATTGGCGGCATGTTGGTTGCGGGTGCTGCGGTATCCATGGCAGACAGGACGTCAGCAACATGGTGGAAATTCTTTGACGAACGGACGATGAATGCCCGCATCGTGACGGTCCTCACCCGCCCTCACAAAGCATGGGCAGTCATCCAACACCGGACGAAGTTGTTCTACAAGCAATACCGCACGCCAAGCAGTCGTGAGACGGGGAGAATGGCGGTAGCCATCCTCATTGTCGTTATGGCGGTGGTGACCTGGGACTTGACCAATCGTTCACTGCCTGCAGGCGGAGTAGAAGCTCCACAAACCACAGCTGCTGCGGACGGGTGGCTGGTCACGCTTGACAATCAAAGCGAGGGCGTGGTTCTTGTTCTTCACGATCTTTCAGTCGAATATTATCAAGCGGAGATGTTGGCCGTAGCCGGACTCAGCATGAATTCAACCTACGCCCTTCTTCAGCAGACCCTCGTTGTGACCAATGACTCTCACCTCTTCGTCTATGATGTTAACGAACTTGACGCACCCCAAGCCACGATAGTGATGCCGGAACATGACATGTTGTTAATGTGTGAATTCGCCCAAAACCCAGTCATAGTGTACACCACAAACGGTGAATTGCATGCGATGGATCTCAATGGAGAACCCATCAACCCAACCCAAACACCTGTGAACGACATCGGCTACCTCACCTGCACGGGTTCTGAAATCGCCTTCGTTGTCAATGCGGAACCAACCACCGTCAATATCGTTCAATTGGGCGTTTCAGGGCAAGTAGCCTATGAGATCAACGCATCAGCCCCTGCTGAAGAAGACGCCATCCTAGAAACATGGCTCACGCCGGTTGACATGGAGAACGCCAGCATCGTCGACGTTGCCTTCACTCGGGAGCATCTTGCCGTAACCGTGAACGTCAGCGCTACCGACCGTTTGGTGCTCTACAACCGTTCATCGGCCACGCAATGGCTTGCAAGCAATCCAAAATATCATGCCGCCGACCCATCAATCGGTCACGGTGTTATGGCATGGTCTGTGCGGGACCACCTCAATCCTCTTTCCCCCCAGACGAAGTACCTCGACCGGGAAATCTACTTCGTTGAACTCGCAGCGAATACCACGCAAATTCTAACCTCTGATACCAAGGAACAGTGGGACCCACAGGTTCTCGAACACCATCTCGTCTACTTTGAGTCCGACGGTGAATTCCAAACCGTAGAAATACATTCTTGGGAACCGGAATTACGCCTCTATTCGAGTTTCATCCTTCAAGCAGGTGTTCTTCTCGCCTTTGTAGTGGTGGCTTGGAACATGTGGCAGCGCCAAAGCGAACGGCGCTCACATCGTCAGCCGTGATAGCGAACACGCGTCCGTACGTCCTCGAGGCGCGTATGGACTTCAGTGGCAGAAGGAACCTTTCCTCCCTGCAAGACTGGGGCTTCGCCCATAGCGCTTTCAGCATCCAAATATCCTTTGATGACATGGTCGATTGCGCCTTCCCACTGTGGATGGGAGGCTCCCAAAATTTCATCCAATACGTGAAGGTCAATGCCAAATCGCTCCACATCATATTCGATGGACGCTAATCCGAAGTCGATCAGATGGACTTGGTCTCCGTCAATGAGGATGTTATTGGTGGAAAGGTCACCGTGGGTGATGGCTTCTCGGTGCAGTCGGCGAACACTTGCCCCGACGCGTTGAAGAAGGTGCTCCACCATCTGGGAAGTCGTACTCTCATCGTTCAATACCTCGATTAGCGGGCGACCGGGAAGGTATTCGATGATCAGTTGACCTCCTTCATAGTCCAAATCCCAAACCGCTGGAACCGAGAGCCCACAACGTCGCATTTTCACCAAGAGTCGCGCTTCGCTGACCATTCGCCGGACTCCCAATCGATGGTCAAGGTTGGGATGTCGCCATGCACGAGGTCGTCGTTGCTTTCTTACGGCATCGTTACCGAACCATGTCCCTTTCCATACTTCTGCCTCGGCACCAAGGTGCAGGCGTTGGGTGGCATGGAAGACCATGTTCTGCGCAACGGATGGATGTTTTCAAACTTCACGCCTCATCCGTTCATTCAAAAAGGGTAAACGCTTGGCTAACATGAGAGCCATGAGCATTAGCCTCCCGATGTGTTCCGTTGACTTCATGGACACCACGTTGTCGATGGAAGAACAGGCTATTGCCGACCATATTCAAGACTTGAAAAAGCAACTTGGAGACGATTTGCTGATTCTCGGCCACCACTACCAGCGGGACAGTATCGTCATGCATGCGGATTTCCTCGGCGACTCGTTCATGCTCAGCCAAAAAGCGGCTGATTCCTCTGCAAAATACATCGTTTTTTGTGGCGTTCATTTCATGGCGGAGTCCGCTGATATTTTGACCTCGGATGAGCAGTCAGTCATCCTTCCCAACATGAGAGCAGGTTGCTCGATGGCTGACATGGCGACCTTGAGCGAAGTTGAAGTCGCCTGGGCTGATCTGTTGAGCGAATCTGGCCTCAGCGACCCGATTAACAGAAAACATCCAGAACACCCTGCAGAGGATGGCGAATCGTATTTAGTGCCCGTGACCTACATGAACTCAAGTGCTGATTTGAAAGATTTTGTCGGCCGTCACGGCGGTGTTGTCTGCACCTCATCAAATGCCCAAGGTGTGTTGAATTGGGCCTTTGAGCGAGCAGGACCCGGTGGAGCGGTGCTGTTTTTCCCCGACCAACACCTCGGAAGAAATACAGGTCGAGCAATGGGTATCAGCGAGGAAGTTATGCCGACATGGACGCCAGGTATTGGAGCAATGGGTGAGATAAAAGGCTCTAGAATCATCCTGTGGCACGGTTTCTGTTCGGTTCACAAACGTTTCACTCCTCAACAAATACACGACTTCCGGTCGCAGTATCCTGACGGTGTTGTTGTGGTTCATCCCGAGTGCCCCAAAGAAACGGTTGAACTCGCCGACACCAACGGTTCGACCCAATACATTCGCAATTACGTCAATGACCTTCCTGCTGGCTCAAACGTGGCGATTGGAACAGAAATCAACATGGTTGCACGTCTGGCACGTGAGCACCCCGACAAGCACATTGAATGTCTGGACGATGAGATTTGCCCCTGCTCCACGATGTACATGATTCATCCAGCCTACCTTATGGATGTACTCGAGCGTTTGGTGAACGGTGAAATTCCCAATCAGGTCATCGTTCCCGATGAGGTGCAAGAAGGGTCTCTCCTCGCATTGAACCGAATGCTGGCCATTCTCAAGTGAGTGGAAAAAGAACGCCCTTCCCTGCCTTCCATCCAACGAAGGCAAGCAAAGGACCACCGAGGGCGGAGGAAGCAACATAGCCCAGTAAAGCAGACCATTGCTCTTCGTCGTAGAGTGTGGCCGTTTCGATCGAGAAGGTTGACATCGTTGTGAAGGCACCCAAGATTCCCGTGCCAAGAAGCAGAGCCTGCGTTTCACTCAGGGTACTCGCTGCTACCGCAGCGGTCATCACGCCCAACAAGAGAGAGCCGACCAGGTTGACGGTGAGTGTCGCCCAAGGGAAGCCTTCGGAGGAGACGGTTTCACTCACGTAAAAGCGGAGAAGAGCGCCGATAGCCCCACCGAGCGCCACTGCAATCCAGTCGGAGACCATGAGTTACGGGGGCGCCCTGAGGCTATGAACATAGTCCATTTCCATCAAAGTCTCATCCTTTTTTGACCGTGTAGGAGTCACGGTCATATGCTGCTTGTGGGTGGGAGGAGCATGGAAGCAACCGTTTGGTTTCTCACCGGCAATCAAGGTAAACTGGAAGAAGCGCAACTTCATTTTGCTCCATTAGGCTATGAAATCAAACAACTCGTTGTTCCAGAAGGCGCTCTGGTCGAGCCGCAATCTGCGTCTTTGCAGGACATTGCAATTTCGAAACTTGAGCAGGCCAAAGCACATCTCCCAACTCCCGATGCAATGATCATGGTCGAGGATTCTGGCTTGTTCATCAACGCCTTGGATGGCTTTCCCGGCGTCTATTCGTCCTATGTGCACGATACGATTGGTTGCCAGGGAATTCTCCGCCTTTTGGCTCACCTCGAGAGCGAAGACCCCGTCCAACATAAGAAATTGAGAGCCGCCTCTTATCGTGCCGTTATAGCAATGTGGAATGGAACATCGATGTACGTTGGTCTTGGTGAATGCCCGGGTTCGCTCGCCAGTGAAATGCACGAGGGTCACGGTTTTGGCTACGATCCCATCTTCGTGCCACTCGATTTGGATGACTTCGGCCAACCACTTCCAGCGGGGGAGCTCGGTTCAACGAGCACCCACGGTACAGCATTTGGAGGCGTTGAAATCGATATCAAACATCACTTCAGCCATCGCAGGCGTGCGCTTGAGAATTTGTTGGAGCAATTGCCCTAATGGGCATTGCATTCTTGTGATGAGGCTCTCCATCACCGTCATAAAGCATCAATGAGTCGGCTGGCTGAGGGACATGGGATTTACGAGGACCGTCGTAGGTTTGCTCTTTGTCTCTGTGCTTGCATTTTACCTCTCAACCGTCGGTCAATTAACCGATGAAGCAAAGTGGGGTTTTGTCGGAGCAATGGGTGTTCTTGCCTTCCTTTGGGTCAATTTAGGTCAGGCACCATCTTCATCTCAACCGCGCCAACGCGCCCGCCCTCAAACTCCAACACAAGAACAACCTGAAGAGGTCGTTGAAGCAGAACCCGAAGATGAAGAAGATGACCTTCCGGCTCCAGTCGTGGTGGGTTCGCTTGACGGAGCAACGCTACGAGAGCGCAAATTGGCTAAAATAGCGGCTGCTGAAGCCGCTCAAACCGCTCAAGTCGCCATGATGTCCGAAGAAGACGCTGAGGTTGAAATCGAAGTTGAACTTGAAGACGTCCATGTCGCTGATGAATACGTGGTCGCTGTCAGCCCGGAATCTGTTGAAGATGCCGATATTGAAATGACCGTTACCGACCGACGCCAACGCCATGAAGCCATTCGAGAACGGATCAAGCGCCGCCGAATGGGGCAAATGGCGGAGATTCGTGCTTCTACAGCCCGCATGTGGGAAGATCATGCTTCTGGAGAAGACCTCGTGGCTTTGCTCCAAACGCCGGGTCACGGACATTCCGTGATGGTTGAACCCGAACATCCTGAACCAGGCCATGTCTACGGTGCAACTTTCATCCGCATTGATGAGGGCCGTATCCTCAAATTACGCTTGCCTCTTGATGTTGGATTCGAATCCGTACAGCAGGTTCAACCCGAAGTCAGCGTACCGGTTTTGGTCGGACCTGACGGTAAAGAATTGCCTCCTTTGGTGGGTCCCGACGGCAAGCCATTGACGCTTCCCCCTCTTCCCAGTGCAAGCGGTGCCTTGGCAGCGCTACGGGATGAAATGAACGAATGAATCGTTCCTGTCACTCTGCACCGACTCATACGTTTAGTACACTCCCATAAGGGGAGTTTTTATACTGTGAAGGCGTAATCTATTATGCGTAATCGCTCAAGAGGTCCCGTCATGAATTTTTCTCCGTTCTGAATGTTGCGAAAACAGCCATCGATTGCGGAAGCGCCGCATCGCCATTTGGCGGTGTTAGTGCGCGCTTCTGCTCAGAAAGATTGGCAAAGCAACATATGGAGATTGAAACATGAGTAAGAAAAATGGAAAAGGACGTAAAAAGAAGGGCAACAAAAACCAACGAGATTATTGGTACAATCCAGCCACTGAAAGGCATGAATTGAAACCACATATTCGGAAGAAGCGGGCCACTGAACATCGACGTCGCAAGGCTGAGAAGGCACCCAAGAATGCAACAGGGGCAGACCAAGATTCAGAACCTGGATCTGTAAAGATGACTCTTGAAGAAGCAATTCGTAGGAAAATTCCAATCCGCGATAAACCAACGGGCCCATGCTGCGCAGACGTGGACGCCCTGCAACAAAAGAACGAGGCAATGTTGAAGGAATTATTGGATAAGCCCAAATGGGCAATCAATCCGATGACAGCTTATCCTGAAATCATTGTGATTCAGTTCTGGTTCCGTAAAAAACACGATCGGCATTATGCCCACTTTATCGTGTTCTTGAAAGAACGAGGCATCAAGTACACCAGAGGTTGAATTGGTCCTTCCAAAACGCTGTTCCCGAGCAGTCTCTCGGGCAGAGGGGGGGCATTGGCCCCCTCTCACACGGCCGACAGGCTCGACGTTTTTCAGTGCTGAGAGGTGTCACTTGTGCTTCCATTCAGGAGTTGTTCGGTTGATGAATGCTTGAACGCCGATTTCTTTGTCCTCACTGTCAAAGAGGCCAGCAAAAGCCTCAGCCTCAACGGCAACACCCTCGGTCAAACCGACATCGAGGGCTGTACGGAGCATTTCTTTACCGACTCGTAGGGCATGAGAGGATTTGCTACCAATGGTTCGGGCCATCTTGAACACGGTGGCCTCCAACTCATCGGGTTCCACAACGTGATTGACCAAACCGATGCGTTGTGCTTCATCAGCGTTGACCATCTCGCCGGTCATGATCATCTCATGAGCCTTGCCGTAGCCAACCAGGCGTTCCAAACGTTGGGTAGCACCATAGCCAGGAATAAGGCCAAGATTGATTTCGGGAGTTCCGAACTTGGAGCGTGTACTAGCGATACGAATGTCACACGAGCAGGCGACTTCACAGCCACCACCCAATGCGAAACCGTCGACCATGGCAATGGTTGGTTTGCTGAGGTTCCAGAGCGCCTCAACTGCGTTATCGGTAAATTTGACCCGAATCGTTTCGCTACCTGCACCAGCAAATTCAGTAATGTCTGCACCAGCAACGAAGGCATGAGGTTTGGCTCGCTTGCCTTCAGGTGGCTCGTTGGGTGGAGCACCCGTGACCACCATGCAGCGGACATCATCACATGCTTCTACCCACGCACACATGGCTTTCAGGTCGTCCATAACTTCAGCATTCAGAGCATTCATTTTGTCGGGGCGGTTGATGGTGAGACAGGCAAAAAATCCGATTCCAGCCTCGTCGTTGATCGCATGGAGTTCAATGTTCAACACATCACTTTCCGGTGGGTTCATGATTCTGCCACGATGTCCTTCTTCAATATCTCATCGCCCCTTCTCCAATGATGTCAAAGCAAGGTATGATATTTGTCATCCCTCTAAGGGGTACATGAGTGATGCTAACGCTCCTTTGGTCAGTGCAAAAGACATGGCCAAGAAGTACGGTGATTTCATCGCTCTTCATCCCTTGAATGTTGAGGTTCACTCGGGCGAATTTTTCGGGGTTTTCGGCCCTAATGGGGCTGGAAAATCAACCTTCATCAAACTTCTAACAGGGCAACTACGGCCTAGTAAAGGCCAAATTGAGGTTCTTGGCGTCAATGCTGTCGCAGACCCACAAAAGGTCAAGGCGAACATCGGTATTGTCCCCGAATCAGAATCTCCGCCTTCCTTCCTCACCCCTGCGGAATTCTTGGAATTTGTTGCACGACTTCGTGGAGTAGACGATATGCTTGTCAAGGTCGAGCATTGGCTTGACTGGTTTGGACTCCAGGACAAACGGGACACCATGTGCAAAGATCTCTCCAAAGGGCAACGGCAAAAGGTGATGCTTGCCAGTGCCTTTATTCACAAACCAAAATTACTGTTCTTGGATGAGCCCTTCGCAAATCTTGACCCGATCTATCAGCGTAAATGCCGTGAATGGCTGCTTCATCACGTGGAAGAAGGGGGTACGATTTTCCTGTGTTCTCACGTACTCGAGATGGCCGAACGCATGTGCAATCGAATGGCCATCATCAACGACGGCAAAGTGCTCGCAGCGGGGACGGTGAAGGGTTTGAAGCAGTCTTCTGATGAAACTCTCGAGGATGTCTTTATCCGCTTGGTTGGGCGTTCCATTGAGGATGTTGAACGGCACGAAGAAGAGGGCGTAACCATTGAAGATTCGGAGGAATGAACGTGGCGGGCACCTTCATTGAGTCACGGCCGTGGGCTGAGGATGTCATTGAACAAAAAGGCGGCTTGGGAACTTCTGCCCATGATGTTGACCTCAACGAACCCTTGCGGGGATGGAGCGCATTCTCTGCCACCTTCCGCGTCATGTTCATCGAAGAGTCCCGGAAGAGTGTTGAATTCGCCAAAAAGAGGCAGATCGTCCTTTTTCCGCTTTTACTCACGCTCGTAACCGCCATATCGACAATTGGTCTTCAATTTCTGGTCGGAGATTCAACGGCTCAATCCTCTGACCTCGATTCAAAAACATTCACTTGGCAAGAACTTCGCTTCGCACTCCATCTTCCTCTCTTCATGTTCTCTTTGGGCATGGGTACCTTTGCCTTTATGGGGCGAGATGCCATACTCCGTCGCTCAGGAACAAAAAACCATCTTCTCGCAGCACCGGCTCTTCAACCACTGCCGAATTCAATGGCACATTTCGCCTATTTTGTCAAAGATTTACTCTTCTATGTCCTGTTGATCTTGACGCCCATCATCAGCGGTATGGCATTGGGAATTCTTTTGGACGGTTTTGCAGGTATCCGCACGCCGTTGCTTTGGTCATCCCTTCCATGGACGTGGTTGGCCATGGCGACCACACTGGGGCAAGGACTTGCTCTGTCCTTTCTCGCATCCTCCCTTTGGTTGAGAGGTCGTCCGTTTACCATCATTGGCCCCGTTGCCATCGTCGCCTTAGGCATCGCCATTGGAATCGGCGCACTGCCCTCCAATCTTTTGTTGTGGGGCTTGGCCGCCCAATCAAGTCAGAGTGGTTTGTTCATCATTCTCGGGCTGATGTTATCGGTCGGTATCGGTTTCCTTGCCGCCTTACTGATTCTCGATGATTTTGATGTCAGTGTCGTGGAACAAGGTGATTTGCTGGCCCCGACCTATGCTCGATTGGGTTTTCTTGGCCGTGGGCACGTTCGTTTGATTGTGGCAAAGGAATTCGTTGACCTCTTCCGTTCTGGAGCCATCAAAAAGATGACTGTCTCCTATGCAATTCCGCTTTTGGTGCTTCTGGGCATGGCTTGGCTCGTGGATTTTGCCGAGGCTCCAATCCCCATCAACCTCCTGTCCTATGCCCCATTCTTGGGATTTTTTGGATTCAACTTCTATTCGTGGCTCACCATTCTGGATTCACCTGAATTCATGAACGGACTCCCCTTGAAAGTCCCGGATTTAATTCGAGCAAAGGTCGTGGTTTACTTCCTTGCAACATCATGGATTTCATTGATTTTCATCGTGCTGATGGCGTGGCGTTTGGACGAATGGGCTTCGTTGCCAACCAGCATCATCGTGATGTTTGCCAATTCAATTTACATCGTTGCCTTGACCGCCTTCTTGATGGGTCTAAGACCCAATAAGGCCATCTTTGACGCATCGATTATGATCTGGTTTTGGATTGGAACGGTTCTTCCTCTACTCGGCCTTTTCTTACTCTCCTTTACCCAAGGTGATGTTTCCCTCTACGGCAACTGGTGGGAGCGGGCATCGCAAGACGGCCTTGCTGCCACCTCGCAAATGTACGATGAAAGCATGGTTCAGCAAGGCTATGTGGGTATGATAGTCATCTCGATCATGCTCATTTTGGCTTCAGCGGTATTGTGGAAGCTGATGGACCGCCGGTGGGGTCGTTCAGAGTTTTCAAACTGAACTTTCCCGACGTTTGTTGAGGTATCTTCATGAGCGGAGGGCGCAGGCCTTCCTCCATGGCTCGGGTCTTCGCAGTTTGTGGAATGCCCGGTTCAGGTAAGGGCGAATTTGCAGCTGTCTTGGCTCAAACGGGTATTCCTGTCGTCTCAATGGGCGATATGATCCGAGCGGAGGTTCGGCGGCAGGGTCTCACCGAATCCCCGAATATCTTTGGCGAGGTAGCCGCGGCCCTCCGTCAAGAGTTCGGCGAAAATGTGCTTGCAGTACGCCTGTGCGATGAAGTTGACCTGCTGCTCAACGACCATGAGATTGTGTTGATTGAGGGGCTGAGAGGTACGGCAGAAGACGATGTTTTTTCCCACCGTTGGGGTGATGCTTACCAGACCGTCGCCATCGTCACAGATGCCGAACTTCGCTTCAAGAGAATTCAGCAGCGTGGGCGTTCCGAAGACGGTGACCGAGCTGCTTTCGAAGCGAGGAATGAACGAGAACGGGGTTGGGGACTCGACCAACTGATTGAGCAGGCGGATGTCGTCCTGCACAATGATGAAGATTTGAACGATTTACAACAACGATGTTCATCTTGGCTCAACGGGCTGAATGCGGCTTGATTTTCTCGCTCATCGGCATCGCTCAAAATGTGGGCAGGGGGTCGTTTTGGAGGTAATTTTCACCCAAGTGTTATAGTCGGGGAGATGTTGTAGCAAAATGCGTTCGGCGGTGTTGATGACCATGGCAAGAAAAAAGGGTGGTGGAGAGCGACGTCAGCGAGCCAAGCAACGAGCACAGTACGATGAGATGGACAAGTACCCCGTCATGCCACCTCACGCCTTTGCACGTATTGTCCGTGACAAGACCACGCTCAACATCATCTACCAGATTATCGAACCGCCTCTCACCAAGAAAGAGCAGGAACAGCGTGACGAGATCATGGATATTTTCATTCGTTCACTTACGGCCAATATCGAGGAAATTGATTCGAATCCCGATGCCTATGTCCGCACGGCAATGGACAAGGTCATCAAGGCTTACAGTATGAAAATCAATAAAAAATCCAAGTCAAAGATCTTCTATTATCTCCGACGTGACCTCATCGGGTACGGCAAAATGGATGTGCTCATGAACGACGTGAACGTTGAGGATATTTCGATGGACGGGACGAATGTCCCCATTTTTGCCTATCACCGAAAATTCGAATCTGTGGAGACAACCTGTGTTTGGGAGACCGACCACGAGTTGGAATCCTACGTCATCAAACTCGCACAACGCTGTGGAAAACACATCTCAGTTGCTGAACCGCTGCTTGACGCTACGCTGATGGACGGGTCTCGAATTGTCATGAAACTCGGCCACGAAATTTCAACACGCGGTTCATCGTTCTGTATTCGCCGATTCAAGGACGACCCGTTCTCACCTGCGGACATTGTGGCCTTCCGAACGATGTCCTCGTTGATGACTGCCTATCTTTGGATTGCCTTCCAAAATGAAGTTCCGATGCTCTTCGTCGGCGGTACGGCTTCCGGAAAAACAACGACCCTCAACGCCATGTGCATCTTTATTCCCTGGCAGATGAAAATCGTCTCAATCGAGTCCACCCGTGAAGTCAACATCCCACAGCCCAACTGGGTTCCTGGATTGACCCGGCAAGGGTTTGGTGGTGAAAGTGACGACGGTGTGATCGGTGAGTTCGAGTTGCTCAAGGCGGCCCTTCGTGAACGGCCAGAATACATCATTGTCGGTGAGATTCGTGGTGCTGAGGCTTATGTGTTGTTCCAAGCCATGGCCACGGGACACTGTGCTTATTCAACGGTCCACGCCGACTCGGTTCCCTCTCTCGTTCACCGTTTGGAGAACAAACCAATTGACATCCCCCGTGTGTTGCTTCCTGCTCTGGAAGCATGCTGCATTCAAATCCAAACTCGTATCAACGGCCGCCGTGTTCGTCGCACTAAGCAAATTGTCGAGATTGTGGGTATTGACCCCAATTCGATGGAAGTCATCACCAACGAAGTATTCCGCTGGGACGTTACCAATGACGACTTCATCTTCAGCGGAAAATCATATGTTCTTGAGAAAATCATGGTCAAAATCAACTACAGTCAAGAGGAAATGCGTCGAGAACTGCGTACGAGGAAGCGTATTCTTGAGTGGATGGTTCTCAACGATATTCGAAAAGCAGACCAAGTTTCACAACTCGTTACCGAGTACTATGTCCGCCCCAATGAAATTCTTGCCCGAGTGGACGGCTTGAAGTGATTGAGCAACGATGAACGGGGTGGTACAATGGACCTGACGGCATGGCAACGAATCTGCAATCGTTTGCTGGGTGGTTTTGTCAAAAAACGAGCACGCAACGATAAGAAACTCTCTTCCGACTTGGTCAAAGCGTCTATTGGAATGATGCCAGAAGTCTACTTGGCTACCGTCATTGTCACCTCCATTGCCATCACGTTGATGTCGTGGGCCTTTGTCGCCGTTTTCTTCTTACCCGACATTGGTGTTATTGCCTTTTACGAGAGCATTCAGGACGCATCGTCGATCAATCCGTGTTTCGAATGGGAATATTGGAACCCGACGTTGATTGACCCCTCTCTTCAAGGCAATGGCTGTCCAGATTACCAACTTCAGGTGTTCCCACCGCTTTTCAAAGTCATCATCGTCGCTCTGGGTGGATTTATCATTCCATATGGGGCTTTCAAGTACAACAAAGGGGGCGCTGCCCGAGAAAAAAAGCGACGAGGTGATATGATTGAGAAGTACCTCCCCTATGCAGCATCCTACACCGCTGCCATGGCCGCTGCTAACGCAACCCCGAGCAAGATTTTCCGCTCCCTCGCCATGAACAAGGAAATTTACGGTGACGTTGCCGATGACGCAGCCATGATTTATCGTGATGTGACCCTTCTGGGTTACGACTTGATCACGGCGATTAAATTGAGCGTTGACCGAGCCGCATCCGTCTGGCTGACTGAATTTTTCCAAGGCATGGTTGGAACCCTAACCGCTGGTGGCCAGCTGAAACTCTTCTTCCTCAACCGGGCTGAACACTACATGCGTGAGAACAGGACGCGGCTTCAAATGTTCCTCGAATCCATCGCCTTACTTGCTGAGTCTTACATTGTGGTCGCCGTTGCTATGCCACTGTTTTTGATCGTCATGCTGGTCATCATGTTCTGGGTATCGGGTTCGGGCGCACAGATGAGTGAAGGCATGCTCTACGGCATCGTCCTCGGATTTATTCCGATGATTCACATCGCTTACGCCATTCTGGTGTACACGAGCAGCAAGGAACAAGATATGTAGAGGGGGGTGAACGCATGGCGAGAAAGAAGGAGAAGATTGTGGTCAACCTTGACCTTCCTAAGGACGATTCAACCTTGACCCGACTCTACATCATACTCTTCTTCTCAGTTATCCTCGGCCTTTCCAGCGGTTTATTCTGGATTTCGAATTCAGGATTTGTACCCACCACCAACGGAGAGCCGATGTTTACCAATCTGTATTGTGGCGCCACCGCAGCCGATGAAAGCGGCCAGTCAACCGGAGAATATTTCCAAACCAGTCAAAAACCCACTTACACGGCCAATCAAACGTGTTCCATCTTGCAAGATGAGCCAGACCGTATTACCTGGACTGGTGAGGAATGGACATCGGTCACCAAACGAGGTAAAAATTTCGACGTTCCGGGCGTACCGTCATCTGCAACCGGTGGTTCCGTCGTTCTCCAGCCCCTATGGCTCAACTGTTCGGTTGAAGCCTCTTCAGATTATGATTACACGATTGCTGTACGTTCGCCAATGGGAGATATTCTCGAATACCAAAACAATACGGCCAATGACGGCGATTGTGGCTTTGAAATGGTGACGATTGAACCGGATACTCGCTACGAACTCATCGTGATGACGACCGATGACAATGAATTCCTTTCAACCGTGACTTTTGACATGACCGTGCATTATTTTGACGGTATTCCCACGAATATGAACAATAAATCGCTCTGGCTGGGGCCTGCATTGGAAGCCGGACCTGTCAAGATACATCCGACGATATTTTTGAATTTCTTTGGCCTCACCTTCCTTTTGTTCATCTATCCAGCCTCCTATTATTGGGAAAAGGTTGAGGATAAGAAGAACGAAGTTGAAGAAAAATTCCCAGATTTCTTGCGAGACCTCGCAGAATACTGGAAAGGTGGCCTCTCGATGACCGTGGCCGTTCAAACCTTGGCAACATCGGAATACGGTGCCCTCAATGACGAAGTCAAGAAAATGTCTGACCAGTTGAGCTGGGGTGTCAAGTTCAGCGACGTGATTCGTCAGTTCGCAGACCGTGTCGGTACTCCGCTGGTTCAACGTGCGATCGCTTTGATTGCCGAGGCAGACCGTGCTGGTGGTAAAATTTCAGATATTCTGGTCACCGCAGCCAACGATTCACGGGAATTGAAGTTCTTGGAAGGCGAACGAAAACGAACCATCGGTTCCTACATTGCCGTTATTTGGACTTCTTACTTCGTTTTCCTTGGCGTGATTGTCGTTCTCGCTAAGGTGTTTATTCCTGCTATCGCAGGCTCGAATTCGAGCGGTGATGACGGTGGCGACAGCGGCGGACAGACGATTGGAAACATGACCATCCGTAACATTGACCCCTTGTTTTTCCTGACCATTTTCTATTACGGCGTGACCATGCAGGCACTTGGTAACGGGTCCATGGCGGGCCTTATGGCAACGGGCCGCTTTTCAACTGGATTCAAGCACGCTGGAATGATGATTGTCGTTGCGTTGGTCGTGTTCAATTTCGTAGCCTTCTCACCCGACCTCATCGGTATCACCGAAGTGCCCGGATTGAACCCCTCTTCGGGAACCTTCGTGCCAACGCCGTTGTACTGGGGTTGATGTTCTGCGCTCGGACGAAGATGCCCAAATTCACATCCTTGAGATGCTGACCTTGTTTTGGCTTTTCTTTATGTCCGCTACCTTTCTGATTCGCGTCCATGTACCCGATTCACAATCCGTTGCATTGGATGCATCATTGGAGATGACAGGTGACGATGCCATTCGATACGGCTTGGGTCTTGAAGCCGAAATCAATGGTGAAAACCGTCTGGTCGAATTGTTGGCCAGTGATGACCGTGAAGGGGCGTGTGAACTGCTCCAAGCCGCCATCGAACCCGGTAAAGAAACCAATTGTTGGCTTGCCAAAGACAGTTCAGTATCAACACCTCACGGTACGGTAGGTACTCCTGGTGGCGGGACTGTCGCCGTCCACCATCTCGTCGTCGTCGACGCACATGCTTGGACGGTAACCCTCGACGTTTGGGCTCGTGGAGGTGGTGCATGATGCAGAACACAGCACTGACCCGAGCTGACCGTGGCCAAATGCTCCTTGCCACGGGGGTCGTGTTGCTCATGTCCCTACTATCGATGGCCATTTTCGGCGTGAAAGTTGCCGGTTTGACCCTTCCGCACGATGCCGCTTCGGACGATGTACTCGTCACCACAGAGGAGGTTTTGCTTTCTCTTGAACCACTCAGTCAAGCCCGAACCAATCTCTGGATGGACGGGGGTCTTGATGGCTTTGAGGCTGCAGAATTAGCATTGGAAACGGTCCACGACGACCTGCTCCACCACGGGGAACTCAGAGGCGTTGAGATCAAATTGACCTCCATTGAGTTGGTCCAAGTTGACGCTACTACCCTTTCTGTGACGGCTGAACTTGGTGTATCAGATGGTGAAGCCATGCTCACCTATGATGTTGATTTTACACTCGCAGTGTAGTTCACTGCTCAGCCTTCTCGTTGATCGCCCTGTTGAGGAGTGTGAACATACGCTCAACATCATCAACGCGGGTCGGGTCAACAACGGGCCAATTGGTGATTTTTGAACGTTCGATGAGCCCGTCCTGTATGGAACGGATGCGGTCAAAACTTGCCAAATAGCGGTCAGAGCGTCGATAGGAATGAGCATCACGGGATTTGAGCATTGAGCGGTGTGCCTTTTCCTCGTCAACCGCCATCACGATGCCCAGTGCAATTCCCCCAGCATCTTCCCAGGCTCTGAGTAACCTCGCACTGGGGTTCACATGAACGCCTTCAATCAGTAAATCGATTCCTTCCCGCCGTGCACGGTCAATGGTGGCCAAGAGGCCCGGCTCAACAGACAAGCACGTTTCCTGCCAGTCCAGTACCGGATGGCCGCTGGCTCCTTTGGAAAAGGACGAACGGTGGAGGGCAGCATCCAGGTGTTCAGGGTCACTCACCCGCATGATTTCACGGATGGCATCTGTGGACATCAAGCGAGTAAATCCAGCTCGGGATGCAAGGCCTACAGAGGCCGTTGATTTACCAACGCCAGTAGCCCCTGCGATGACAAGAAGGCGTGGTGGACGCGTCACGAGAGCCTTGGCCGTTGATTCTGCAAGGCCGACCCGCCGTGTCATGGCCATGACTAATGTCCACGAGCACATGAGGCTTCTGCCCTCTCTCCACTCCAAAACCACTTCTTAGAAAGGGGGTGGCCTTACCGATGCGGCTTTGAATCGCCATTGCTTGGAGCGTCCATGGCCGAAGAAAAGATGTGGATTGCAGGAGAATGGTGCGCTTCCTCAGATGGCGCAAAAAGCGATGCATTGAACCCAGCTAACGGGGAGGTTCTCGCCACCGTTCCCAAAGCGACCGTCGATGATGTGAACCGTTGTGTAGATGCTTCACGAACTGCGTTTGAATCAAAAGATTGGAAGTTAATGGACCCCGCCCAACGCGGACGCATCCTCAACAAGATGGCTGCAGTCACCTACGCCAAAGCAAAGGAACTCGCTGCTTTGGAATCGGCCAATAACGGCAAGACCTTCCGTGAAGCTCTTTCAGAAATCCGATACGGTGCGTGGACCTTCGAGTACTTTGCAGGACTCGCAGATAAAATCGAAGGAAGTACGATCCCCGTTCCTGGCTCTCGCTTGAATTACACCCTTCGTCAACCTCTTGGTGTCACCGCTCACATTATTCCGTGGAACTTCCCGCTCCAGTTGGCACTTCGTTCGATTGCTCCTGCACTCGCAGCAGGATGTACCGTGATTGCCAAACCAGCATCATGGACGCCCCTCTCTCTTCTTGCTTGGGCCAAAGCCATCGATGAGGCCGAAACGGGTTTACCTCATGCAGTTCTCCAAGTGTTGACCGGCTCAGGTTCACTGGCTGGAGACGCTCTTGCTGGCCATAGTGGCGTTGACGGCATCGTCCTTACCGGCGGCGTGCCGACTGGAAAAACAGTGATGGCAAAGGCCAGTGAACAACTGACGCCCGTCACTCTTGAACTGGGCGGAAAGGGAGCAAACATTGTCTTTTCCGACGCCAATCTTCGCTATGCTGCGAAAGCCATCTGCTTTGGCATCTTCATGAATGCAGGTCAGATGTGTTGGGCTGGCTCCCGATTACTGGTCCACGAAGACGTTCACGATGACCTGGTCCAGGCTGTTTGTGATGAAGTCAGCAAGTGGCCGGTTGGTCCGGGCATGGAGGAAGGCGTACGTATGGGAAGCCTTGTCCACCAACGCCATCGAAGCGAGGTTCTCGAGAAGTTGGAAACAGGATTGAAGCAAGGCGGAACCGTTGTGCTTGGGGGGAATGCTCTTGACCGTGATGGCGCTTTCATGGAAGCCACGGTCGTGACTGGAGTTGAATCATCTCATCTGCTCTTCCAAGACGAACTCTTCGGTCCAGTCTTGGGTGTCACCTCCTTCTCCAGCGATGAAGAAGCACTTGCTCTCGCCAACGACACACCCTTTGGTTTGCTCAACGGCGTATGGACCAACGACCTTGGACGAGCACACCGTTTTGCTCGTGATTTGGAATGTGGGATGGTTTCCATCAATGAATATCCCATCACATTCCCACAAACGGCCTTTACGGGTTGGAAGCATTCAGGCATTGGTATTGAACAGAGCCAAGATGCACTTCGTTTCTACACCAAGGTGAAGAACGTCAATGTCAAGTTGTGAGGGTAGAACATGGCGATTGAAGTTGAACAAAACGACCAAATTCGCATCATTACCATGGCCGGTCAAGCATCGACACAATCCTTCTCGATGGAATTCCTTCCACGCATCGCTGAGGCGATCAATGATGGTTTAAACGACCAGAGTACGAAGGCCATCGTGTTAACCGGAGAGGGTCGTTTTTTCTCTGCAGGTGCCGACATTAACGCCTTTCAACGTTCCATTGATGAAGGCGATGCACCACAATTAATCCGAAAGTTGACGGGTATTTTACATCCACTCATCGTTCGTATTCGAACATCAGCGACCGTTGTAATCGCCGCACTCAATGGCGTTTCTGCCGGAGGGGGCCTCGGTTTGGCGTTGGCATGCGACGCACGTATTGGAACACCTCAGGCACGAATGGCTGCCTCCTATGCTGGAATGGGTCTCTCTCCGGACGGAGGCACGACCTGGCTCTTACCACGTTATGTTGGTGAACAAGTTGCCCGTCGTTTCTTCTTAGGCAACCAAATTTGGACTGGACAAGAGGCACATGAACATGGCGCCATCGATACGATCGTACCTCAAAATGAACTCATGCCTACTGCGATTGCCTGGGCAAGAATGTGGTCGTCCTGGGGCGCCCACACCAAAGAAGCGACAAAGCATCTTCTCCATGTTCAGACAAATCATGATTTTAGCACCCATCTCGATCATGAACGGACGCTCATTGAAGCGGCGGGAACCACGGAGGCCTTCAAAGAAGGAGTCAAGGCCTTTCTTGAGAAACGTGAGCCTCAGTTTGAGTGATTACTGGACTTGAAATTGGATGTTTTGTTCGGGGGATTTCTTTCCACCAACACGCATCAAGCCGACGAAGAGCGCTACGATTCCACCGCAGATTGAGCAACACCCTGCAAAGAAGGAGCCACCTGAAACTAGCCCGATTCCTATGAGATCCTCTATGAAGGGTTCGTACATTTTGTCGAGGTCAACAACGGACATGTTTACGCCACCGTCGTTACTGATATGGATTTCACCTCCACTGAAGCATGTGTGCTCCTTGTCGCCAAACTCGTCAGCCATAGTGTAACAAATACGTGCGATGATAATATGGTCTTCGATATCAAAATATTCTTCATCGCTGTTATCACCTCGGATGTCACAGTCAAAACGAGCGATTTGAGTATCAATGTCATTGCCGCTCTCATTTGACGTAGCGTCGTCGTCCCATGTGATGCTGAAGTTGAGACCATCGCAAGCATCGGCTTGTCCGTTGCCGTCAGAATCAGCCCTCGGGTCTCCCTCAATGAGAAGGTACCATCCCTCTTCACCCATATTGTCTGGGTCATCATACTGAAGGGTCCCGTTTTCACCGATAACACGAGTGTAGTCTTTCGTAGAGAGATCATTGAACGCATCCTCAATTGAGGCACCTACAATCGCTCCAATCAAAAATCCGACCAGTCCAATGGCCACCAGAACTGCTGCGATAATCATCGGGACTTTCGGCCCTTTACTCGGGTTGGCTACGGTGAAACCAGAAGAAGATGTTCCAGGGCTGACCTGTATTGTTGTTTGACCGGCATTTTGCGGCCACATGCTTTGGTCTTGCATAGTTTGTCTGTTGCTTGGAACCTTTTGACACTATGGGGTTGATTCTTCAAAAGAAGTCTCTTCCGCTTCCCCACTGGACCAGTCATAGATTCCCTTGCCGGTTTTTTTCCCGAGTCTTCCCTCCTCAACCAGACGCTCTAAGAGAGGGTGCGGTGCGTAGGCGTCATCTTGAAAGGAAGATTGCAAATTCCTCAAAATATCACGTCGCACATCCAAGCCAACCAAATCCGTGAGGGCCAAGGGCCCCATCGGATGTTTGTAGCCCAATACCATGGCGGTGTCGATGTCCTTCGCACTGGCCACGCCATCAGCCAGCATGCGAATGGCTTCATTGCCCAATACGACACCGAGGCGGCTGGTTGCGAAACCTGGGATGTCTTTCACCAAAATCGTAGTTTTCCCCATCCGACGACCGGCTTCCTCTGCGAGGGCAATGGTGGCTTCATCCGTGGTGTCATGACGAACCAGTTCAAGCAATTTCATAATAGGGACAGGATTGAAGAAATGCATACCAACCACACGCTCAGGTCGTGAGGTTGCGGCTGCGATATCGGCGATTGAAAGAGAGGATGTATTGGTCCCAAGCACCGCATGGCTGGGAGCGAGCTTGTCAAGTTGAGCGAAAATCGAGTGCTTAAGGTCGGGAATTTCAGGTACTGCTTCAATCACCAGGTCCGCATCACTTACCGCCTGTTCAAGGTCGTTCACAGCCTCTAAGTTTGAACTCCATTCGGTTTTTTGTTCAGGGGTTGTTTTTCCTCGGGCGATGCCTTTGTCCCAGAACGCATCAATGCGTTGCATGCCCCGCTCCAATCCTTCCGGGAATGCATCGTAGAGCCGTGTCGCCCATCCTGCCTGCGCGCAGACCTGAGCAATCCCTGCCCCCATCGTGCCAGCGCCAATAACTGCAACGCGTTCAATCGCCATGTTTCTGCGAGGTTCTCCACCTTCATGATGCTTGCTCGCCACGATTGTTGTTTCCTTGAGCTAACATGACGCCGCCCACGATGAGGGCGAATGCCAAAAGGAGTGAGGGTCCGAGTTGCTCGTGCAGCAGAAGCCAACCGCCCAGAATTCCGAAAGGAGGTACCAAGTAAACGTAGAAGGCAGCCTTTCCTGCTCCAATCGTGTGAATGCCATCGGCAAACCATACGTAGGCGAGAACCGTAGAAAACATGGCAAGGAAGACGATGCCTAACCACGCTTCTTGGCTTGGTGAATCAAATCCAAGGGTGTATGTTTCGTAACCAGCCCAGGGTGTGAGAATGAGGAATCCTATCACGGACGACCAGACGGTGAGATGGAGTGGACTGAGTGGAGCTTTTGCATCATCAGGGATTGTGGTCATGACCTTTTTCATGAGAATAGTCGAACTTGCCCAAGCCAGGGCTGCACCAGCGATGAAAGCGTTTCCAATCCATCGGTCAACCGAGGGAATATCTGTGTTGGGTGATGCCAAAAAGAGAATAGCCACGCCAGCCAATGCCATCAACAGCCCTCCAAGCAGTCGCCGAGTCATGGCTTCATTGAGGAAAAACACCGCGAGAACTGCAGTGAAAAGTGGGTTAAATGTAATCATGAGAGAAGCATCACCTGCTGCGGTGTAGCCCATTCCGTACATGAAAAGCACCTGATAGAGAAAGGTTGAGAAAAAACCGATCCAAGTGATTTGACGCCATTGCAATCGAGAGGGTAAGACCCATTGCTTTGACCATTGGAGATAAGCGAGAAAGAGAACGACCACCATGACGTAGCGAATCCATGCAGCGGTAATGGGGGGTACATCAGCCGCAACGACGCGTCCTGCTGGCCAACCCAAACCCCAAATGGCTGCGACCAAGATGAGTTTGAAGTGAAGGCTTGCATGTTTCATTCAAACCGCTCCAAGCCCAACTGCAACATCCGTGTTCGGGGGAGCCCGATTTCGGGAAGTCCAGCAGCGGGTGCGTGGAGTTTAAGACCTTCAATTCTGCTCACATAAAGGCCGTAGCTGGCGATGTCCATGGGTCTGTAGGGTGTTTCCAACCCCATACGGCAGAGGGTTTCACATGCTTTTTGAGAATAAATTGGAAAGCGGTTCGTCGAAAAGTGCATCCACTCTGAAATTCGTTGAGCGTCTACATCATCCAGAGTCATGAGGTGTTCAAGCAAGGCAACATCCGGATAATTGGTGGTTCGGAGAACCATTTCTACCTCGTTGACGACATCTTCTGGCCATGCGAAAGGAGCACGCTGCGACCAGATGTCAGCAATTCGAACGTGGTCGATGGAGTGTTCCTTTTCGATGGCGTAGAGTGACTCGATGTATGCTTCGTCTTCATACGCATCATTCACCAGCTGCGGAAGAGCTTCGTAGAAGCGTTCGCACATGGCAGCGTCCACGCCGTAAAGAGCAACTGGAATCATCACAAACCAACCCGATTGAAGATCAGGCGCTCGCACCAATTCCAGAAGCAATCTGGCGAGCAGTCATTGGCTTTTCAGCCACCCATTGCTGTTCGAATAATCCCTTGAGGTCTTCTTCGTCTTGAGCCGTAGGGAAGTGGTCGTGCATGTAATTCTCCCACGCAGCATCATCACCCTCGAAAGCCACGCCTTCTACGGTCATACGCTGTCGCTTGAAGTGGCCAATTTCCCGGTGGAAGTTCTCATGAGGAACGTACAACTTTGCCGCACCTTCAGGGAGGTAGCCGTTGAGTTTCTCCACTTCGAGTACAATTTCGTCGTGATAGTGCTGTCGTGCTTCTTCGTTGAGCGTTTCTTTTGAAACTTCAAGGCCAGCCTCCAGCTTCTTGCGTTCGTCCCAGCGTCCTTTGACTCCCCAAACATATGCCCAGTGAGCCGATGAGGATTCGTCAACGCCGAAGAGATCGTGCGCCGTTGAGACCCACTTGTTGATGTAGCGTTGAAGCATATCCAGCGGGATGACGCCAGCCTTGATGATTCGGCGCAATCCGTTCGACCCCGTGCCGAGGTGGAAGGATTCTTCCTTGAGCATGGGCCCCATACTTGCAGCAAGCGGTTTGAAGGCAGAGGTTGAGAGCATACCAAGTTGGAATTTACCGTCTCGGTCGACGAACATCGTGTAGCAGAAGAAATCAAGCCAGTGCGGCATGGGTCGGTTGAAAGCACCGAGAAGTCGGTCGCCGTCCTGAGCGTTACGCTCGAGGAGTTTTTGTGCTTCACGTCGTCCTTGTTGGCCGAAATAGGTCATGAGGAGGTAGGCCATTTGCCATCCATGGCGCTGTTCTTCTGCCATGATGCGTGCTGCAGCGTAGCGGTCGTAATCTGTTGGAGCTGTGGCCAAGAGGTGGCGTTGCTGTTCAACGGAGGCGAATTCGGTATCACCTTGGACGGTGATCATGCTGACGAGGGCATCTCGCATGCTTTGATGAGGTACCTGTAGCGAGCGTTCCCACTTGGCTCGGCCGGTGTAGTCTCCGAATTCAATCTGTTCTCCGGCTCGCTCCCAATCAAACTGGATGGAAAGATCGAAATCGCCCATCCATTCACGCTTGTAGCCGACATTGTCTTGCCAGGCTTTGAAGTTCTCAATCCAGTCATCCCAAGTCTTCGGTAGGTTGTCCATGAGTGTGTGTAGTCGACGACCTCCTTATACCCTTTACGAACATGTTCGCCTGAACATGTTAGGGGCTCTGGCGACGAATCTCATCGGTAAAGGCATGAAAGACCGCTGATTCAATTCGTTGGAGTTGATTTGAAAGAGTTGATTTGGCGATGTTGAGCAAGCCCGCTAACTCGGTCAAATTGATGCGTCGTGGAACGTCCCAGTAGCCTTCTCGTGAAGCTGCTTCAAAGACCTCTCGCTGGCGTGGCGTCAACAACCTTGGCCCCGTGCTTCGCGTTGAGAGGAGGCGGTGAGGAATTTCATCGGAGCGAAAACGATTGATCAAACCCCTCATCTGTTCCCGTTGGCCCTCAACCGTCCACTCAACCCAACCATCTCTGACCTCAAACGGCGTTCGTGGGACAACACCCAAGTCCATCAGCGGACGAAGAAAGCCACCTCCGCCCGCCGAAATGTCGACGTTGAAATAACCGTCTTCGAGCGGCGTCAATCGGTCGATTCCATCGTGTTGCATGATGCTTTCATCAAGTGGCACGCTCGACCAACAACGAGCAGTGCCTCTGCCTTTGCCCAGGGGCATGTGCTGCTCAATTCTCAGAGTTGCTTTCGGGTGATTACGGGTAACATCGCCGGCCCAATGCCCTTCAGGTAAACGGACATCAATTCGGAGTTGCTGCGCCATGCTTAGCCCTCTACACCAGCGTCCGGGGACGGACTTCTTCGTTACGAATCACGGTTTTTCTACTGACATCAATCAACTCATTGAAGGTGGTCGTGGTGCTTTCACCCAACACCGCTCCGGGAAGATAGCCGTCACAGACACCTGAAGCCGCAAAGATTGCGTCTTCGCTCTTACACAGGTCATGAGCTTTCCATAATCGGGTGAGGTCGTCGTTGACCATCGTTTCTGCCCGCGCCTCTTCTTCATCTGACCGGAAGACAAGCCGTCCCTCAAAGAGTCCACCTAAGCCGCGAATAGCCGTCGCTGAAATCACACCTTCGGGAGCAGCGCCAATGCCCATGAGCATGTCGTAGGGGCCATCGTTTTTTGCAGCCCAAATAGCTCCGGAAACATCACCATCTCCCATGAGGTGAAGTTGAGCGCCGGTGGCACGAATTTCCTTGAATAAGTCGTGATGGCGTTCTCGGTCCAATGCTACAATACGAACATCTGCAGCGTTGCAATCGAGAACATGCATTGCTTGCTCAATGTTGTAGGTAGCTCCCCCCTCGAGAGCAACATGATCGGCCAAAAGGGGGCCAGTAGCCAATTTGTCCATGTAACAATCAGGTGCATGCAACAAGGTTCCACGTGGGGCAGCAGCGAGCACTGCGATTGAATTCGGGGTGTTGTCGGCACAGTTATTGGTACATTCTAATGGGTCAACGGCGATATCGATTTGCGGGGCTCCGTGTTGTCCGATCATTGAACCGAGAGGTTCACCGATGTAGAGCATTGGGGCTTCATCTCGTTCCCCTTCGCCAATGGCGACGCGTCCGTCAAAGGGCACGGTGTCAAAGGTTCGGCGCATGGCTTCAACCGCTGCATCATCTGCAGCATTTTTGTCACCCTTGCCGCGCCATGCTGCACTTGCGATAGCAGCCTGGTCAACCGCTTCAACGAAATGATGTGCAAGGTCAGTGGTCATGCCCATAGACCAAGGGACTCGCGGCAATGCCATGAATCAAACGGTTGCTGACCCTTTGAATTTCTCGACTACGCAGAGGTCGGAAAGCCGAGCAGTAGGGTATTGCCCATCCCCATCCTTTTCCAATGATTTGACCATGTCAAAAGCGCACAGGAGGCCTGCTGCAACGCCCGTTAGTGCTTCCATCTCGATGCCCGTTTTGTAGTGGGCAGATACATTGACTTGGCACCAGAGGTCGTTGCCTTCCCAAATCCACTCCACGCGCGTCCCTTCCAAGGGGATTGGATGACAGTGAGGAATAATACGCGGGGTTTCCTTAACCGCTTGAATCGCTGCGATGGTTGAGGCTTCGAGGACATTGCCTTTGGCGATCTCTCCGTTCTCAATCGCCTCCTTTGTCGAGGCTTTGAGAGAGAGTCTTCCTTTTGCTGTCGCTCTTCGTTCAACCACTGGTTTGCTTCCAATTTCAACGATGCCTTCGATACTGGTTTTCTTCATCCTAATCCCTCTTTCCATGTTGTTCCTAACGGCGTGACTTCTTTCTTCCAGATGGGTGCCTGACGCTTCAATTCATCGATGAGCCATGAACATGCCTCAAAGGCTTCTTTTCGATGTGGGCTGGAAACGTGAATCGCTACGATGGGTTCTCCGGGTCCAACCGCTCCAGTGCGATGAGCCATTGCAACTCCGTACAGTCCATAGGTTGATGTCGCAACGGTGGCAAGGTTGAGCAAAACAGGGCGCAATTGCTCGTGCCAGGCATCAAATTCTAATCGTAGGATCTCCTTGCCGTCATCAACACCGCGCGTGAGTCCGACAAAACTGACCACCGCTCCGCACCCCTCAGTGTTGAGTTGCTGGAGCAGAGCGTCGGGGTCCAGCACGGTTCGTGCTTCCTCAACCACGATGTGCTCGGCCATGGTCACACGACGAGAACACATCATTCAAACCTCACGCCTCCATGGCGTATCATGGCCGACACTCCCAGTCAACATCCACCCGTCCACATCATGGGCGCTGGACTGTCTGGGTTGGCCGCAGCAACCCTGCTTGCAAAGGCGGGACGTGAAGTGCACGTCCACGACATTCGCCAAGATTCAGGTGCACGCTTTGACGGAGATTTCCAAGCCTTGGAAAACTGGAGCATGGATGATGACTTTTTTGACCAACTTGAGGCATGGGGCCTTGCCCCGTCAAGTTTCAAAGCCACGACCTTTGACACGGTTGACCTCATTCACCCTGATGACGTTATTACGCAAGCCAAAACTTCAGGTGTCGCCTACAGAATTGTAGAGCGTGGTACTTCCGAACACGCCATCGATCAAGGCTTCAAGCGGCAAGCACTTGAGGCGGGGGCAACCATCCATTATGGGTCACGCGTCAGCGAAGAAGATTGCACCATCATCGCCTGCGGCCCGAAAGGGACTTCCGCCGTAGCCTACGGAGAGATTTTCAAAACTGACCACCCGAATCATATCGCGTTTCAATTGAATGATAAATTGGCACCAGGGTCCTATTCATACCTTATTATCATCGACGGTGTTGGTCTGATTTGCACCTGCCTGTGGCGTAAGCAACGAAAGAGTGAACGCTTCCTCAATGAAACCATTGCTTGGTATGAAGCACACTATCCGAACCTCAACCGCCAACCGGTCAAGAGGGTCGGAGGTAAGGGTGATTTCACCATCAATCAAACTTACAAACAAGACGGTCGCTATTATGTCGGTGAATCGGGTGGATTGCAGGACTTCATGTGGGGCTTTGGAATGCGAATGGCTGTTTGGTCAGGCGTTCTTGCTGCCCGTGACATCTTGGGTGAGGGTGATTATGAGCGTGACGTCCGACGCCACCTGATGCCCTATGTCCGTACCAGTGTTGCGAATCGTTGGTTGATGAATCGGGTTGGAGACCGCATGTTCAAGAGGATGTGCAAAGCATGGATGAAAGACCAGGACAAACGCGGAGACGGACTGATTTGGATTGGTAAATTATTTCGTCCAACGATGTTCAAAGGGCTCCTCTACCGCCTCGTGACCCCGTTCATGTTGGTCAAAGACAGCAAAGCGATGGGCCGTGGAGTGCGCCGTCTTCCGTTCAGGCCTGCATTGAAGCGAGACGAATGGGAACCCTCTGATGAGGCAATAGCGATTCGAGAACAATGGAAAGCTGTTCGTGGTCAAGGTGGCCATGTATCCTTTGCCAATGACAATGAAAGTGAAGTTCAACCGCAAGAAAAGGCAGCGATTTCTTCTTAATACCGTCCCGTGTGGGCAGAGGTATGAGCGACCTTTATGGATTGAAACTCGAACCGATGCCGAACCGTCTTGTCAATTACGGAGTGACCGACAACGGCATCGCTGTGATTGAACTCACCTCCGATTCAGCAGGGGCTCCAATCGAAGGCACAAATGACCGCTCACCCAATACCTACACACACGGGATGATGCGAGATATTGACGAAGCAATTGTCCGTGCTCGCTTTGACGATAGCGTCACTTGCATCGTGTTGACTGGAAACGGTGCATCTTTCTTTTCAGCCGGAGCATCCATCCAAATGCTCAACAGCGTAACACCAGGCTTCAAGTACAATTTTTGCCTTCACGCCAATGAGACCCTTTCACGGCTTGAACAGACCGCAAAACTCGTGGTCTGCGCCATTAACGGTCATGCCGTTGGCGGTGGTCTAGAAATCGCAATGGCTGCTGATATCCGTATCGCTCGAAAGAATTCGGGCAAAGTCGGTCTACCAGAAATCAATCTTGGTGTCCTCGCAGGAACCGGTGGTACAGCACGTTTGACTCGTCTCATCGGCAAGGCCAAGGCACTCGAAATGATGGTTACGGGCGAATTGATGTCCTTTGAAGATGCTCATGCTTGCAATCTTATCAACCACATCTGGGAAGGCGACGCAGATGATTTCCGCCGAGACATCCTCGACTGGTGCAGCCAATTCACACTACCCAACAAGGCAGTCAAGGCCGTTGGCAACATCAAGCGATCTTGCCAAACAGGACCTGAAATTCCCTTCGAGTACCATCTTGCTCTCGAGCGAGAACTCCAAGCAGCACTCTTCAACAGCAGTGATGCCAAAGAAGGCATCGCCGCATACGTTGAGAAGCGTGTGGCCAACTTCACAGGTGAATGAATAAAACAAAGGGGTTGACAACCATGTCTGAATTCCATGTACCGGGCGATGTGCCTGACGAATTGATTGAAACTTATCTTGACAACCTTCGGGCTGCAACTGCAGGAACCGGTTCGATGAACCTCTTTGCGTGCGACCAAAAAATCGAACACTTGAACGATGACTTCTATGATGGTGGAGATTCAGTTCCTCTCAGCTCAAACGATCCCGCCCACTTGTTTGAGATTGGAGCGAAGACCCTTGAAGCGGGTACTCTTGGCGTCCTTGCGGGACAACTCGGCTTGATTTCGATGTACGCAAGAGATAACCCTGACATCCCCTATCTTGTCAAACTGAACTCAAAATCCCACATGGTGAAAACTGGACAACGGGATCCAGTGTCTCAGGCTCTTTGGGACATGGACGATGTGATGTCACTGGTCCACAACGGCATCAACGTTGTTGGGATTGGCTACACCGTTTACATCGGAAGTGAATACGAGCATGAAATGCTTACCGAAGCAGCCCAATTTATCCGTCAAGCCCACGAACAAGGAATGATTTCTGTTGTTTGGATGTATCCGAGAGGAAAAGCAGTCACCGATGAGAAAGACCCACAACTGATCGCTGGTGCAGCCGGCGTTGCAGCCTGCCTGGGCGCAGATTTCGCCAAAGTGAATTATCCCAAGGCGTGGGAGGGCATGACTCAAGCAGAATCGTTCAAAATTGCTGTCGAGGCCGCGGGCCGCACACGCATCATCTGCTCTGGAGGTGGAACACTGCCTCCCAGAGAGTTCCTTCAACGCCTTCACGACCAAATTAACATCTCTGGGTGCAAGGGTGCTGCAACCGGACGTAATATTCACCAAAAAGAGACCCAAGAAGCTGTCCGCATGACCGCTGCTTGCCATGCCATCATCTGCGATGGTGCATCGGTTGATGCAGCAATGGCCATCTTTGAAGGCAACTAATCCCGTAAAGCACGCTCCGTGCTCAATGGTTCATTTGCAGTGATGAGCAACGGCACTCGCCGTCAAGATTCGCTTGATGAAAGTTGACGATGGCACACTTCAATTCGAATGCACCGCTGTCTCAATGCCAAATCTCTTCAAGAACCTTCGTGGGATGATTACACAGAGGCCTCATGGTGAGGCACTGCTTCTGATACGATCTCAGAGTTTGGTCGTACCGGTTGTGAAGTTGCCTTCACTATCGACGATGATTGGCGTACCTTCAATCCACTCGGGGCAATGTTCGGAAACCCAGTTTCGAGTGGCCCACTCGCAGATGTCGTAGCCACCGGAGAGGATTCCAGATCGCTTGATGTAGCCAACTTTGACGATGTCTTTGTCTTTGGAGAGTACGTTGCCCAATTGTTGGCTGGTCGTACCATGTCGCATGGTGCTGTTGATGTATTCCAAAATCTCAGCGGTGTTTCGGGGTCGGTCGCCTAAAAATTTCTTTATTTTTTCACGGATGCGTGTTGTTTTCATGTTCTTTTCCTCCTGTCATTGATGTGGTGGCTCAAGTGGTTATGTGCCGCTGGTTTACAGGAGCGAGGCCGCTGATATAATGGTTCCTCCCCCAACCAACGATTTGGTTACAATTGGTGACAAAATATCGGTGTTTTTTCTACATCATGGGTGCGGCGAGTAAGTAAATGAACACTTCTCGAGTGGAAATCAATAACTAAATGTAACTATTAATGCGTAAAAGGGTAGGATTTATGAATCATAAAAAATACGCTCATTATGAGGTGACTGGTGATGCCGTCGGGAAGCATTCGTTCGGCAGCGCATCGTAAGATCCTGTTTTGGTTGAGCCGGGGGCCAAGTACGGTTTCTGAAATCGCCAAGCAATTTGACATGAGAATGCCTCACGCATCGCTTGCGTGTCGGCAATTACGCACCACAGGTTATGTTGTTCGTGATGAATCCGGTGGACTTCGAAATGCCCCGATGTACCTGAGTCAAACGGGCCTCGAGCGGTTGGAGAAGGACGGATTGGAGAAATTGAAGCGTCATGTGAGTGAAATTCCTGCAAACACGGGCGGAGTTGTCGTTCAATCGGAATCAGCAAACGTGCTTCTTGGTTATGTCAAACCGCCAACATCTTCACTCTTTTTCATCCCGGACGCCATGAATTTCCAAGGTGAACTTTCCACTGGAAATCAAGGGGGGACGTGGATTTTGTTTTCGGTTGAAAAAATCAAATGGTATCTTTTGAGCGATTTTTCTCCAACGACACCACCTGCAGCTAGCACTTCGGGGACACTCGCAGATTTTGGAAATGCTCCGTCCAAGATTGGCCTCGCCCGTGGAAAAGTACTCGAACAAGCCCCATTGACTGCATTGATTGAAGGCCAGTGGTTCTCAAATTCATCACAGCCCGATGCAACTCCTCAATTTCTCATGAACGGTGAACATTGTCTCGGCCACATATCTGGGACAACGCTGGATTACTTTCCTCCAAGCGGAATCACCGCGCACCTTCCTCACGAACTGGATCGTTCGCTTGTGGTCGAGGCTTTGGGACAAAAGGCCATCAGCCTAACAGATGGACAGGGTCGACGGAACCGTCAACTCCCTCTTCCTCTTCTACGTCAATGGCTTAGTGGACGACATGGACGAATGTCCGAGGAGCGGATTGAAGGGATGTACGCCTCATTGAGTTCAGATTTGGTCAAGAATGCTTCAAAACTTCCACAATCGTTGAGAAAGGATATTGTCTCAGATTTTGGTGACGTTGATTGGTCCTCTGACGAACTGAATGAAGGTATTGTTGATACCTACGGTATGTCGGTTCGTGGTCTATCTGCACTCATCTCATACCTCGTAGAACACTCTCAGTGGCCCTGTGTCATCGACTGGCCTTTTGATGAACTTGATGAGAATTTTCAACATCGTATCACCCTTCATCCCAAGTGCAGGGTCTTCATGACGCGCCGAGGTCGAGGCGCCTTAGTCTCCAGAGATTCAACACACCTCGTCACCTCCCCGGTTCTCGCTGAAGTATATGCTCAGGTAGGTCGCGACATTTCCCTACCGGTTGTCCTCAATTCTGCTTCAGACTCCGCACAACCTTCCTTGCCGCCCCGTGAATACATGCCGAGCAATGCTGCCGAATTATTGGCTCCCTTCGCTGCAAATGAGGCAGCAAGATTCAGCGTCCCACTTCCAAAAGGAAGGCAAGGCGATGCTCTTGCTCGTAGCCTTCATGTTTTTCCCGAAGGCGACGCACGCATGGCGAATGAACTCGAAGCAATATTTCCTCTTGCTTCTTGGATTTCATCGCCCGCAGATGAACGTACTCAACGATGGCTACGCATTCATACCGAACTTCCCGAAGGTTGGGCAGACCTACTCAAGGTTGATGCTCTTGATGTGGTTGACCTTCCCGAAGCCATCGCCAAAGGAACACTTCAATGGCAAGGTCTTGCTTTGCGGCGTCTCAAGGCGACGCTTCCACATGCCCCAACGGCAGTTCTCTCATTCGCCAAAGCCCTCGATGAATCATCACTCGGTCCTTGGTACGCTACGGCCCTTGTTGCCAGCCTCAATCTCGAAGATGAAAATTACCGTGAACTGTATGACCAAGCTCTTCTTTCGTGGCTGGATTCGCCTTACTTAGCCGTTGAAGTCATTGAACATCTCTTTGGTGCACCAAACAACAAGTTCACAGATGCCAGACTGGACACGTGCCTCAAAGCCGCCCGGATTCACCCCAAATCATCACTACTTCATCTTTGGTCACGTGGCGTTGATGTTCTCGTGCAGAACCTTCCATGGACCACCGAACTGCAACGCCAGGTCATGACTTCATTACCGAATTCATGGTGGTTGCCTTATGCAAACGAGTGGGTGGTGAATCAATTGAACACGGTTTCAGGAAGGGCGTGGTTGAGTCAACACCCCTTGCCGTGGTTGGCAATTCTTGGCCGAACCGAAGGTGAACACTGCGGTTTTCCCGGCCATGAAGATGCCCACCGAGGATGCCAACTCACAGCCGAAGACCTCCTGGGGATTCATCTGTTGCCTGAGGGCCCCGGTGTGCTGCCACTCCGTGACCTCTTCGAGGCAATTTATGCCCGCGACCATCAACTACCCGTTCCTATTTTATCTTCTCACGGCGATGGAGCATGGCTCGTTCAACCCATTGCATCATGGCCAAAACTAGGTGCTGCTGTCCTTCAACACGGTGACGAAGCCATCGGACGCGTCCTTTTCGGTCGCAGTTATGCTCAAAGGTTATCCACAAAGTCACCGATGAAGTGATATAGAGTCGTCTTGAGCCGTTGCTACCGTACCTGCAACATCGGGCTGAGCTACTGTGAAACATTGCTATGACGTCTGACACCATGAGTACGGCCGCAAATCGAAGACTGGGATGACCCTTCGGGGCGTGACTCCCGGTGCAAATGCGGTAAACCATCGGTAGGTTATGGGTCCTTGGACGACGAGAGGATGACCTCAAGACAACCACCCTACCGGACAGAACGCCCCGATGCCGAGGGTCAGGCCTCCGAGGAAACGATGAACGAGGCCGTTAGGTGTCGGGGCACAGTTTTCGAAAACCTCTTCTCAATGCCATCATGTTGCGATGACCTCAAAGGCTGTTGGTCCTAACCAGTGTTCATGGAGGGCGCTTACCGCTTTCAGCGATGTTTGGTCGGCGGCACCTTTGACCGCTTTCATGCCGGACATCGCCTCTTATTGGATGCGGCTCAACGTCAAGCTGCTCACCTTGAGATTCACATCACAAGTGACCGAATGGCAGACTCAAAAGCAGCGAACATCCAATCCTTCGAAACACGCCGTGAACACCTCTTGCAGTGGATCGAACGTCATGCACCTCGTCGTGGGACGGTGTTTGAATTGAACGATGTACAAGGACCGGCACCTCAACATCCTCTTGCAGACTGTATCGTAGCCACGCCTGAGACGAGAGGGCAATGCGAGCACATCAATACATTGCGCCATGCCAACAACCTTCCATCCTTGCACATCATCGAAGTAGACCATCTTGCAGATCATTGCGGAGGCATCATCAGTTCTTCTCAAATCCGTAACGGTAAGATCGATACTGAGGGTCATCCTTGGGTGACGTCTTCGATGTCGGCCAACATTTTGTTGATGCACCCTGGTCTTGACCGAGAACTCAAAACACCAATGGGGACACTCTTTGAGGGCCCTGAAGATGCTCCAGATGTAGCGATGTATGCTGCATTAGAGGACCGTTCATTAAGCCAAGACATGTTGATTGCAGTAGGAGATGTGACGGTACGTACGATGCTTGAGATGGACATAATCCCCGACATTGCTCTCATTGACGGACAAACAAAACGAACACCCCTCTCTGAAAGCGAACAGGTAGACCCGAGCTCCTTTTCCTGTCATCTTGACGCGAATAATCCACCAGGCCAACTGACGCCATCCCTTCTTGAGGCACTTGAAAAAGCCGTTGATGAAGAGGAATCATGCCTGATTTATGTCGATGGCGAAGAAGACCTTGCTCCCCTCTATGCACATCTTCTCGCCCCAATCGGCTCCATCGTAGTATACGGACAACCCGGCAAAGGTGTGGTGGTACAATTGACGACATTGGCAACCAAAGGACGCTGTCGTCGTTTATTGGAATTATTTGAGGTGGAATGATTGGACTACCCGTTGGTTTCAATCACCGTCTGCGTGCGAAACGGAGCCCATTGGATTGATGGATGCCTCGAAGCCCTCATTGCACAAACCTATTCCAATCTAGAAATTCTCCTCGTTGATGACGGTTCAACCGACGGCGGGTCGGAGCGTGCTCAACATTGGCACGACCCTCATGGTGAACGAGGTATTCCCATTCATGTTCACCAACAAGCCGCATTGGGTCTATCTGCAGGCCGGCGCTGGGCGGTTGAACATGCCAAAGGAACGTGGGTTGCCATCACTGACATCGATGTCCGCCCCGAGCAAGACTGGATTACCAATCTCGTCACCGCCGCTAAACCCATTGACGCAACTGAAGATGTAGTTGCAGTAACAGGTCGTACCGTTTTTGAGCGAGCCGAGGACCTCGTGAGCCGAATTCGTTCGATCGAAATCGCATCAAAGTATCGGTCAAGGCCGAGAAGAACGAGTTTAGCGAACGGTCCCTGCTCTATGTTCCATCGTGATTCTCTCAGAAAGATTGGGGGCTTTGACCCAGGCTGGTATCATGCTGAGGACATGGAGGTCAGTTTACGCTTGCTGGAAGCAGGAGGGACCATCGTGTACGCTCCTGATGCTCTTGTACGCCACGTTCCAGAAACTGGAACGGGCCTTTTTCTGCATAAACGCCGCAGAGACGCAAGGGCACATGTTCGAATTCTTCGCCATTATCCGAAACGAAAACGAAACGGACCAGCCTTTGATTTCCTCGGAAGTTCAACAATGGTTCTGTTCCTCTTACCCATCTGGATCATGATCGCAGGGTTTGCCCTTCCGACCCTTACTTCACTGATACAGGAGACGATGAATACACCTGTTTTATTTGAACAATGGGACTCTCAAAGCCTCGTCATCTCGATGCTTCTATTAACGGCTCATGAGGTTATTTTGTGGTGTGGTTCTTTGGGAGTTGTGAACCGTGAAGTGATGAAATCTTCCACAAAAGGTAAATTCAGCGTGATGATTGGTGTGCGTTGGTTGACATTTCGTTGGAGCGTTGCCTTATGGCAAGGCACAATCTTAGGGTGCATGGACGCTTTGTTGGGACGTCACGGACATCGTCCGCTTTTTCGCTCCAAGCCTTAATCGATGTTTTCATCGCCGGGGGGGACTCGACTTGCGTGATTAAGGGCGAATCCTGCCGCAATCAAAGCAATGCTGACTGAATAGACGCCAACATCGATCCATCCGCTGTATTGGATGCCAAACCAGAAGTAAAACACGAAACCGAGCAGAAGGCACCAAGCAGCCATTGTTCGCTGTCCGCCACCGACACTCAGATCGCCCAAAGCCGTCCATGTGTCGTTGACCACAAGACCACGGAACCACGTTGCCGTGTGGCCGCCATCATTGATTGGTTTGAATCCGAATACGATTAATGCCAAGCAGGCTGCGACAAAAATTGTATCGCCGAAGGGTTCGAAGTGGAACCCATCTCTTGCTCCACCAAAGGCTTCGTTTGTTGCTTCAAAGGTTAGCAGGCCTCCCCAGGAAATATGTTGAGTTGGATGTGCCATGCTGAACATGTTGAGAACGGCCAAAAGAAGTCCCCAAGCGCCGAGGATAATGAACCAGTTGGAGTAGAATGGAACGCTTCCATCACTGGAGGTTTCAGACGAATCAACATTGTCCTTGCCGTCGCTCATGTTCCTGCGGACTGACGAGGTGCATTTAAGCACACCGAACCAGAAAGAGGGAGAATCCCTTCATCACCACGCCTCAAAGCGAGGTTTGCTGATGGTATATTGCATTGAACACAAGCGCCATTTCTTCCTCGGCTGCCTTCATGATTTCAGGCGCGTTAATGTTCGATGGAATGCAGGAATTAATTTCCTTGGAACGTCCATAGCGCCCCTTGCTAACGGTGCGGGCGGTGACCAGACCAAGCATGTCAAGGTTGGAAATGAGGCCTGAGATACGGCGCTGGGTGAGGGGGTTTTGTCGGATATGCTTGCACGCTTGTCGGTAAATGTCGTAGACTTGGCCGGTTTGAACATTTTTTAGACCATTTTGCTCGTTGATCAAAACAGCAGCCAGAACCAACTTTTGCTGACTTGGAAGGGTCGAAATCACCGGCGTCATTTGGTCGGATTCAATTTGGCTCTGGGCCACGCGAACATGATTTTGATTGACCGAACGTTCCCCTTCTTGTTCTGCTTTTTCTGCGGAGATTCTCAGGAGGTCAAGAGCGCATCGAGCATCACCGTGTTCCTGAGCAGCAAGTGCTGCGCAAAGCTCGATGACACCAGAGCCAAGGACGCCTTGATTCAATCCTTCAAGGGCGCGTTGGCGAAGAATATCCTGAAGTTGTTCGGCATCATAAGGCTTGAACAAGACATCCAATTGGCCGAGTCTTGAGCGGACTCTCGGGTCGAGGAAGTCAGTAAATTTCAGGTCGTTAGAGATGCCGATGACACAGGCACGTGCCTTTTTGAGAGAGGAGTTGAGACTGGTGAGGTTGTACAAGAGGTCGTCTCCGACCTTCCTGACCAAGTGGTCAATTTCATCCAGGACGATCACAAAAACACCACCGCGCTGATCCATACGGCGTACTAATTCGTTGAAAACGCGGTCGGTTGGCCAACCAGTGAAGGGTATTTCACCCTGTTCGTAGGATTCAAGAAGTGAATTTCCAATGTGGCTGAGGACGCGATATTGTGTGTCAATCTGGCGGCAGTTCACCATAATCGACTCAACCTGACTCCCCATGGATTCTCCTTTGGCTTTCAGGTGGTGGCAAACATACGACGTAACAGCAGTTTTTCCAGCGCCAGTGACTCCGTAGAGCGTCATGTTTGAGGGAATATGTCCTTTGAGGGCCTCCCAAAGGTTGTAGGAAATTGTTTCAATCTCTTCGTCGCGGTGTGGAAGTTGATTTGGGCGGTAATTATGCCGGAGGTTCTCTTTATTTTTGAAGAGCGTTTTTTGTGAAATGAACTTGTCAAAGATGTTGTCTTCCATACATGTTCACCTCGCTTTTATACCTAATAGCAAAGGGTCGTTTTCAGACCCAACGCCATATGTGCCTTGAGTCCGAGTCCCCCTTATATGCCTGTCCACTCCATCCTTTGGAAGGTTGTGATTTGTGAACAAGGAACGGCTCATATGCTAATATAAAGACAGCGGGTAAAAATGCAAAAAGAACATTTTGGAGCCATCACGAACCATTAGATAAATCCGCAATAAGCCATGTCCCTTTTTCCCATGAAATGGTGGCACCATCTGAAAGTTGGGTGACATGCTGAGGAAGTCTTGGAACTTCCTTCGTGAGCGTCGTTTCAAACTCCGTCCTTTCATCGATGAAGGTATGGGTGATGGCGAGTGGAGTTTGGCAGCGCAGGGCTAAAGCCTCAACATCCTTTGGTTTGTGATGATGGGTTGAGGGAACCCAATCGGGAAAGCCCATCTCGAGAATGGCGATTGCGGACCGTTCGATGGCTTCGTGGAGTGCTTCACACGGACCGGAATCTCCGCTGTGTACAAAATTTGCACCGCTTTGATGTTCAAAGCGATAACCATGAGGTTCCACGGCATCTTCATGATGAACTTCAAAACGTTCCCAGGTCCAACCGTCATCGGTCGATCCGATTTCGCGCTCATCCCACACAACCGTCTCAAGGACGCTCTCCAAGGAGCCCGGAAAGGCGAGTTGACACAAGTGAGTCAGGCGTTCCCTCACGATGGATGAGCCAACAACGCGAAGCGGTTGGAGTTGTTCTCGGTCGGAAATGTATTTGCGTTCGAGCAATAAGAAGGGAAATCCAAAGACATGGTCTCCGTGAACATGCGTGATGAAGATGGTCCGAAGGTCCGCTGGCGAATAACCAATCCTTCGCATACCTGCAAGTGCGGTTGGTGGGGCATCGATGATGTGTTGACGGTCAAACATCGCAAACGAATGGTGTCTGCCGTGAGGGAGGAATGCATTTCCAGTCCCCAGCATCACGATGCGATGGTCCATGAGCATCCCCAACACGCCCCCCCTCTTCTTCCCATCGGTGCTTCACGGTGGCTGAATTTTGGACCTCTGCGCCGATGTGAATTCATACCAATGATGATAAAGCAACCTTAGATGGGAAAACCATCGCCACTGTGTGGTTGAGGTGAAGGTATGGCTGATGGTTGGTCTGCAAAAAATCCCTACATGAGTAAAATTACTGAGAATTTCATTCTCAACGGTGCTGGGTCCAGAAAAGAAACCCGACACATCGTCTTTGAACTCGGAGATTCAGGTTTGGACTACAAGGTCGGCGATGCGCTTGGTGTCGTCGCAGAGAACCCGCCTCACATCGTTGACGAGTTGATTGAAGTTCAGGGTTGGAATCCCGATGTCGAGGTCAGCACTCACAAGGGTGACCGTACGCTTCGTGAGGCTTTGAAAAAGGATTTTGAAGTCCACCTCGCCAATAAGAAGTTCGTCCAATCATTGACTGAAAAAGTGATTTCAAGCGGCATGAAAATTTCCATGAGCATTGTATCCCGCTCACGTAATAATGAGACCTGGCAAGCCACTGAAGACGCAACGACCCCGCTTCGACCCTCCGTTGCTTCTGACGACCCTGCCTCTCAAGTTGAAGCCATCACGGCTGACGCCAAAGCCATTGAAAACTACCTCTGGACCCGTGATTATATCGACATCATGCGTGAGTTTGATGTCAAATACTCCCACGACGAATTCCTTGAACTTGCCGACCGCCTCAAACCTCGCCTCTACTCTATTGCCTCCTCGCACGATGCGCACCCTGGTTTTGTTGAATTGACCGTGGGGATTGTTCGTTTCGAATACAACGGAAGAGCACGAGGTGGCCTTTGCACCCAATTCATGGCTGATGAAATTGATACTTCAGGAGCTCCAATAGGTGTCTTCATGTCACCGACCAAGTCCTTTATTCTCCCAGAAGACAAAGAAACCGACATCATCATGGTTGGCCCTGGAACAGGAATTGCTCCTTTCCGTGCCTTCATGGAACAACGAGTTCATGACGGTGGTACGGGTAAAAACTGGCTCTTCTTTGGTGATCAGTCTGAGAAAACTGAATTCTACTACAAGGATGAAATCGAACAATGGATTGACGAAGGCCACCTGTACCAATTTACCACGGCATGGTCACGTGACCAAGAAGAGAAAATCTATGTTCAACACCGCTTGAAAGAACACGGCGCAGAAGTCTGGGAGTGGTTTGAGCGCGGTGCTTATTTCTACATCTGTGGTGATAAGCAATACATGGCCAAAGACGTTCATAGAGCACTGATTGACATTGCCGTTGAACACGGTGGCATGTCCCTTGACGACGCAACACATTTTATCGAAAAGACGATGATGAAGGAACAGAAACGTTACCTTCGAGACGTCTACTGATGTTCACTCTTCCGGTAGAGGTATGCTGACCACCGGCACAGCAGCGGCTTGTGCTAAATCTTCCATTCGTTTGGTCCAAACCGAATCGGGTCCCGGAAAGGCCAACATATGTGTCGCATGTTTGAGCATTCGTTTCCCAAGGTCTGCAATCGCTTCGGGACGTCCGGAATCTACTCCATCTGAAGAACGCGGACCTGCCCAAGCTTCGGTGAAAACTGCGATGGGAATGTTGTTGTTATCGGCCCATCGCTCTGCGAGAAAGTCGACCCCACTCGCCCCGCCAAGAATGATCACGTCGGGATAACCATGGTATTTGACCCACTGTTCAATTTCGGTTTCAAGGAAGGAATAATCATAAAATTTTGAATTCCCACATACGACTAAATTGATGATTCGCCCATCGTTGTTCAAGTCCTTACCCGCTAGTTTTCGCAGCACACTGCTGCCTGTTGCCTCTGCTCCGCTCATGTTGACCCATAGGCGTAGGGGGTTATCAAATCTCGGCATTATTTTTCTTTTTGATGCCATTTTTTCCCATTTTCAAACCCTATTCCTTCCGTATTTCGGTCAATTGATGTGCACACTCTGAGAGAAATGATAAGAAGCATTGGAGCATCACAACATTATGACTCATCCCAGGGATGCGAACGTCCCAGCAGCCCCTCGTCTTCCACCCGTCGGTGGATGGCCTCGGGCAATTGTGCTCCGAATCCTGGCACTAGCACTTGCTGGCTATGCCGTATCAAATAACCAAGATGGTTTGGGGGCAGTTATCGTTCTCTTCATACTCGTAGTGCCCTTTGAGCGTCTCTTTCCCCGTCACGACCATCAGGGCTTCCGTCGCCCTCACCTCGAACTCGACGTAGGTTATGCGCTGGCCTCCCCCGTCCTCCAAAGTATTGGTTTAGTTGCTGCAATTCTCGTCGGCGTGTTGAGTTTTGCTTGGATTCCCGGATTGTTACTTCGCCCCTACGTCCAGTCAATACCTGAGCCATATCTTCTCATTGTGGGCGTAATGTTGTTTGATTTGGTGGGGTATTGGACCCATCGTTTCTACCATGAGGTGCCTCAACTCTGGCGTTTCCATGCCATTCATCATTCGCCGGAGGACATGGACTGGGCCAGCGGTTTTCGTGCGCATCCTTTCGATGGTACGCTGATCGCCCCAGCATTTTTCTTTCTCATCGCGGCGGGATTTTCCCCAGAAACCTCAGGATTGATCGCCATCGCTCAAATTTTGCTCGGTCTTTTTCTACATGCAAACGTTCGTCTCTGGTTGCGTCCGCTCTCAAGAATTATCATGACGCCAGAATTTCATCACTGGCACCATTCCAATGAGGAGGATGCTATTTGGTGTAATTATTCGACCTTCTTGCCTCTGTGGGATTTAATCTTTGGAACCTATTACATGCCAAAAGACAAACGCCCCACCGTATACGGGATTGATGAACACATTCCAATGACCATGATGGAGCAATTGCAATATCCGTTAGCTGGCATTGGAAATCCACTGCGTATCATTCGCCATCCATGGCGCTCATTCAAGAGAATGCTTGTGACGTTACGAGGTATCTTGAGGATGATGAGGCGCTCTATGTTTCGTCCTCGTAGTCAGCCTTTTGTTCGTGCTGTCGCTTATGTTCAGGGGGAAGACGAATCCGTGGTAGAACGCCCATCTTGAATCCGTTCTTCTGCGTGGGATATCACCGCTTTGCTCATAGATTGCTTCGGTTGAGGGTGATGTATGGGCTTCAAGCGTGTTCTCATTGCGAACCGAGGCGAAATTGCGCTCCGCATCCTCCGTACCTTGCGTGATATGGGCATTGAGGCGGCGATTATACACGGTCGAGAAGACCGACTCTCACTTCCCGTTCGTATGGCAGACATTGCTTACCCCAACTATCGTAGCAACCCCTTGGACTCCTATCTCGACATCGAATCAGTCATTCAGGCCGCAAAGGAATTGGAATGCGATGCCGTACACCCAGGTTATGGATTCTTGGCCGAGAATGCCGCCTTCGTCGCTCGTCTCGAAGAAGAAGGGATTACCTTCATCGGTCCAGCATCAGGTGTGATCACCTTACTTGGTGACAAAATTGAGGCCCGAGCAGCGATGGAAGCAGCCGGCCTTCCAACCGCGAAAGGCTCTTCAGAACCGATTTCCAGTGCCGATGTCGCACGTCAACTCGCTGATGAAATCGGTTATCCCGTCATCATCAAAGCAGCAGCCGGCGGCGGGGGCATAGGGATGCAAATTGTCGAGAAGGCCGATGAATTTGAAGGCGCTCTCAAACTCTGTCAATCACGAGCAAGGTCGGCCTTCGGTGATGAACGGGTCTTCGTTGAGAAATACATACAAGGGGCTCAACACGTGGAGTTTCAGGTTCTTGCAGACGGTAAGAAAGCGATTCATTTCGGTGAACGCTTTTGCTCCATCCAACGACGCCATCAGAAGTTGGTTGAAGAAGGGCCTTGGTTGGATGATGCCAAGCGAGCAGAGATCGGTGACCTTGTTTGCCGAGGAGCGGAATCCGTTGGCTACAAGGGCCTTGCAACCTTTGAATTCCTTCGTGATGCTAACGGCGATTTCTACTTCCTTGAAGTCAATCCGCGAGTTCAAGTAGAGCACACCGTCACCGAATTGATTACCGGTCACAATCTCGTTGAACTCGGAATTCGAGTTGCACAAGGTGAAGCATTGCCGCTTGCTCAAGAGGATATTACTTGGCGAGGACACTCCATCCAATGCCGACTCAATGCAGAAGACCCTCGCGAATTCGTACCCAGTCCAGGCCGATTGTGGGAGTGCCATTTCCCAAGTGGGTTTGGCGTGCGTTGTGATACACACGCTCACCCGGGGTACGAGATGCCGGGATGTTTTGACTCTCTTCTCGCAAAATTACTCGTCTGGGGGCGTGACCGTGAGGACGCCATCGCCCGAATGAAAACAGCACTTGACGAAACCATCATCACAGGTGTGGAGCATCTGATTCCACTGCACCGCCGGATAATGGATGAGAAGGATTTCAACAATGGTGATATCACCATTCAGTACATCGATATGCATCAAGAGCTTCTTGGATGACATTGGACGTGGTTTACTATGAGTGTTCTTATCGTTGGAAGTATCGCATACGACTCAGTTGAATCCCCAGCAGGCTCTGTGACCAATGCTTTGGGGGGTTCTGCTACCTACAGCGGCTTATCGTGCCAATTCGTTCAGCGTCTCCACAATGGCTCCAATGCTCACCTCGTGGGCGTCGTTGGCTCTGATTTCGCCGAAAGCGACCGTGAAATCTTAGCACATTCAGGGCTTGAACTCAGCGGGCTTGAAGTGGCTGATGGGGAAACGTTCCGATGGGAAGGGGCTTATCACGGTGCAATGGCTGAGGCTGAAACACGAGCAACTCATCTCAATGTGTTTGAGCATTTTGAACCGAGAGTACCCGAACACGCCAAAGAACCAGCCATTCTTTTTTGTGCGAACCTTCACCCTGCAATCCAACGAAACGTGATTGAGCAAACCTCACCTCTTCGACTTACCATGCTTGACTCAATGAATCTCTGGATCGACATTGCTCGTGATGAACTGCTTGAAGTAATGACGGCTTCGGATATCGTCATCATCAATGACGGGGAAGCACGAATGCTTTCTCAAGAAGATAATCTGGTGAGGGCCATGCAGGATTTGGCCGAGCAGACGAAAACAGCCACGCTCATCATCAAACGCGGCGAACACGGTGTGCTTGCGCTTCACGAGGGCGATTTGTTGGCGCTTCCCGCCTATCCGACTGCTCATCTCGTTGACCCGACTGGATGCGGTGATACCTTTGCAGGCGCTCTTGCCTCACACCTTTCCCAACGGACGCAGGCATTGGAAACTGCAGAATTACGTGACGGTCTTATGATGGCGACCGTTATGGCGAGTTTTACACTCGAAGCCTTTGGAACCGACGCCTTGCGAGAATTAACGATTCAAGATTTTGACGACCGCTACTTGAGCTATCGAAAGATGCTTGGCCTTTGAATCAATCATCATCCAAGCGGCGAACATTGACCTTCTCGTCTTCAGATATCGTGGGGGTTAAATCTCCAAAGGAAAGGTCGTCAAAGTTTTCCTGAGTCTCACTCGTGAGGTCCTCTGCAGTAGCCAGTATGGCGCGTGCTCGTGCGGCGATTCGGTCGGCCTCCGCTTGTTCGAGCAACCCACCTTTTTCAATCGATAAGCGGTCTAAAATCTCTTCATTGGGAGGTGTGTTATTCTCGGTGCTCTCGCGAAGTGCTCCTGATGTTTCAGTCGTAGCATAGGGCGAAGGGCTAGCGGGTGCAATGGAATTCCTCATCAAACTGACCGATACGTCTCTTAAACGGGTAAAAAAGCCTCGGCTTTGAGGCTGGCGAGAAGAGAATCCAGTGACCCGTCGTGGCCTAAACGGAGTATCCTCAATCCTGCGGGGCTCTCGGTTTTTCAGAACTTGATGTGTCTCAGGCTGGCTGGCTTGCGGATCGGACTCCACTTCAGGCTCGGCGATGTCATCGACAAGTTCGGCGTCCAGCAATTCTTCATCGTCATCCAGTTCCGATTCGATTGATTGATGCTGGGATGGAATATGAACTTCTGAGCGTCCCCAAAATGAGGGCAAAGGTTGGGGCGCTTCACCCGTTGCCCTCCCCACCTCTTGATGCATGGGGGGTGCTACTGGGACAGGGACAAGAATGGGGTGTGCGAGGGGCCCTGGGCGGTGGTCGGGACCGTAGGAACTGCTCTCCGCCTGACTTTGCTGGCCGTAGTAGGTGTTCAAGAAACTGGGTAAAAGTGAAGGGGCGGGAGGAGTTGCATCGTCGGTTGGTAACCAGTCCATTTGGTCATCTGTCTGTGCAGCCATGACGGGTTCATTCTCGGTTGGGTGGAGTAAACGGTCGATAGAAACAGGTTGGTGGATGATAACTGGTAAATCCGGAGCGGGGAGTATTTCGGAATCATTCCAGTCACGAAAACTGACTGCAAGAATGGCTTCGTAATTGGTTCGGGCCTCCTCAATGGATTTTCCCTTTAGCACTTTGTTAACCATGAATCCGAGGCGATGCAAGGTTGCTTCATTTCCGAAAAGAACGTGAGAATCTCCCGATGAAGCGTGAACGGTGAAGGTCGGCTGCTTGGTGAAAACTCGAGCCAAGATGAGCAATGCTCCCAGGCCGATGAAGGCAAGGCGGTACAGGGGTGGGACCAATAATCGGTATCCGATCCACATAAATGCGGCTCCCAAAACAACCAACCATGCAGGGACGAGGTGAGTTGAATGGTGCTGAACGGTATCGATCGCCCCCATTCTGACATTGATCGCCGTGGTCCGACGACCTTGGATGCTCAGCATGCGCTCATCCAGATGAATGTTCACCCGTTCCGATGATTCTGCCAACCGAAGCGACGAGAACACTTCCGTGTCCGTCTCACTCGTTGGTACAGAACGCTGCCCAATTTCGTGCATCCCGTTCCTTGGTCCATTGGTGCGAGGTTAAGAAACCACCGCAAAACATCCACCTCAAGAGCCGTGAAATTTCCGAGTTGGAATTTCGCCGAGGCCGAATTTAATCTTGACGTTCTGCTCGTGCTGAACCCATGATTCGAGGCCTTGAATCAAGTTGCGCTAAAAGAATTGAGGGAGGGTCCGTGGTGCGGATGAACAGCGGACTTTCCCATTTCACGGTGAGGTGTTCGCCTTCAGCGTTGTCGACTCTGCCAACAACGAATTGCAAGTCCACGCTCGCATGGACGACGTCTCCCTTCGCCAAAACTCGTTTTTGGAAAGGTGAGGTTTTCAAATGAATCAGTGATGTGTTGTGCTGTTCAATCGCAAGAGGGGGGGTGATTCCAGTTTGCTTGTCTTCTACCGCAGGGTGGACGATGATGGTGCTTCCAGTCAAATGGTCTTCCTTGGCATTTCGCAGGGCCAAGCCCACACGGTCACCTGCCGAGGCGACGGGCACGTCATCATCCATGACTTGCAGTGATTTTGCCGTACCAGGCCCCCGTGCTGGGAGCAATAACAATTCATCGTGTACGTTGACGCTCCCTGCTTGCACATAACCAATAGCAACCAGTCCGATGCCTTTGACATTGAAGTGTTGGTCAACAGGTAGAACGAGAGGAGCTTGCGTATTGGCGAGAAGTTCCGGTTTCTTTTCGTCCATCAATGTGTACAGGCACTCGCGAAGGTGGACGCCATCATTGCTTTCAAAGGTCCAATCCTTCAAACCCGCTTGCTTGAACAACATGGCCGCTTGGTCTTCGTCAATCCATCCACCCTGTGGCGGGTTGAGTACTGCAAGCCCGCTCTCGATACCCGCACTGGCAAAGGCCACCAAGACCTCGCCCAGCGTGGCATCGATGGCAGTCACCTCAACAATGCCGACGCGTGCTGTTGACAAGGCATTGAGAAATGGGGGCAAACGCTCAGGATATTTTGCCGGACGAATGAGCGAAAGAATGCGCGGGCCGCCCTCTCCCGCTTCCTTGTGTACGTAGGTGTGCACGTCACGTTGATCGGCGGCTTTTGCGATGCTTTTAGCGAGGTCATCGGAGCCGATGATGGCGATGTTGAGTACGACCATAACCCCACCCAATGGTCAGGGCTTCATGAAGGATAGGGTGATTCATTCCTTGCGTTTGGCCTTCTGTGCCAGCATGTTTTCACGGATTGCCTTTGCCTTTTCCCACTCTTCTTGCTCGTCCTCATTGCTTGGTGAAAACTGAGGCACAGGAATCGGTCGCATCATTGAATCGATGGCGACGAAGAAAAAGTACCCTTCACAAATGATGCTTTTTTCCCAGGTGGCTTTGCTCATGGTATATGCAGTGACTTTTGTGCACGCAGTGTGGCTGCTGGTGTAGACCACTTGGCCCGTTACTTCCAACAGGTCTCCTTGACGCGCAGGGGCGATGAAGGTGAGCGTGTCGATGGAGATGGTCACAAATTCTCGGTGGGCAAACTTTGCACACGCTATTCCACCCGCTTTGTCCATCAAGGAGAGAAGGCGGCCGCCAAAGAGCGTATTGTATGCATTTGTATCTTGAGGAAAGACCTCTTCAATTAGCGTCACAGGCTCTGTTGAGTAGGGGTCCATGGTGGCTCCACCGCCTTCTCCCTCATAATTCATCGTCCAAAATCAAGGTGTTCGAAGTCCAATTTGGCCGAAACCCCAAAGCGACGGGATTTTAGGGGGTGTTGCCCTCCCTACCTTGCAGGTGACACCATGCAAACCAAATCACCCCGAAAAAGCACGCCATTATTTCTCGTATTTTTGATGCTACTCGCCCCTCTTGCAGCAGCCAATGTGACGAATTTCGCCAACGGAACTGGAGAAGCAGAAGTCGTTATTCGTGACGGGAACTCCCTTGTGAACATCGATGACGGAGCCATCAATCTCCCTGACGGAGAAACCGTCACTGGAGCGACCATGACCGTTTCAACATCAATGGTTGAACATGCCGCTCATTCTCGAATTGACTTGGAGAACGGTGCTCAAGAAGGAAAGAACGTTTGGGATCCTGCCGACAACAACCAATTGACTGAATTCAGCGATATCTCACTGTTCCAAATTGAAGCAGATAACACTCCAACTCCTGTGTCACTGAAGGCTGAAGGCTTCCTGACAGACTTTGAGGGGACTGGTGCGAACTTCATGGACAGGACCGACCCGAGCGACATGCCTGCATCTGGCATCGGCTGGGACCACGGCAGTTTGAGCGCCTCCGACACGCCCGCTGGATGTGCATCCGGTAACGAATGCTGGGGGACAAATCTGGTCGACAATAACTACACGGACGACAACGGCGTCAGCGGATTCAAAGTGTCCCTGCACTCCGCAGAACTCTTTGTGGACCCTCTTCTCAAATCGAAGACAGCCACCTTTGATTCCTGGCACAATCTCGAGACCACCACAGGCTCCCAGGCCAACACGCTGCGTTTCCTCGATTGTGCTTATGTTGAAGTTCGCTCCTCTCCCAATCCCGGCTTCCCGCCCGACAACAGCGGTTTTAACCACATCAATTTTGATACAACGGCCAGTTCAGGCATCTCATACGGAAGTAATTACGCCCAAGGTGGTACTGGTAGTCAAAACGGAAAGATCCGGTCTTCTTGCGGTGGGCTCCAAAATGGTTCAAACTGGGAATACGGGCTTGCAGGCCAATCGACCACTACCGCAAATCCAACCGGGTGGATGAACCTCGCTATCGACCTCACTGATTATATCGACGAATACGTTCAACTTCGCTTCGTCATGCACCATACCGAAAGCACGCAACCTAACATTGATGATAACATGTCCGGATGGTACATCGATAACTTCCTCTTGGGCGATGTTTTGCCCCAAAATGGCAGCATGACCGTGCGTGGAATGACGCCTTCGGTCATGGGTGGTGAAAACCATCCGAATGGATACGGGATTCTTGCTCTTGAAGCAGAAACTTCCTCCAGTGCGATTTTGACCGTTGACGTCCTTGACACGTCAAGTAACATCATTACCGACAAGAACGGCAACCTCATGCAAGGCCTCAGCGGTGATATCATCGAACTGTGGGACATTGATTCTCAAATGTATCGAGCAGTCAATCTTCGGTTTAATTTCAATTCAGGACCAGACCGCCTCTCAACACCGATTTTCCACGGCTTCAGTATTGGTACCCGAGTCGGCACGGGCTTCAACTTCACAGCGATGGGCCCATCTGCCATCGACGACGGTGTATGGCAAACGATTGGTGGTGGCGAGCCAATGATGTACACGCCAAAATTGGTCAACAACAAGTTTTCGCCGGCTCTTGAGCGCAGTAAATTCAGTTATCCAATCACCTCAATCACGCCTTACATTCAGGATGACTGCAGTGAATCACCTGATATTCAGGTGAATCCAACGGGAAGTACAAGTTCGGTGTCACTCGATGACGGTGTAAAGACCAGTTTCCCAGCACCTTTGTTTGGATTCAGCGCAGTGTTATCCTATCAAGGAGCCTGTGATGTTGGTGGCATGTGGTTCGACCTTGAATTCGGACATCACGCAGATGATTTGCGTATTGACGTTGCCAACGACGGTGATGTTGACTACGGATTTACCGAACCGGCGTTTGACATGTTCGGGCGCCAAACCCAATTCATCTCCAGCACGATTGATAACATCAACTATGGCGGTGACGATTCAACGCTGACCTTGGGTGTCAACGGAGCAGCGCAAGGAGCATTCTTCCTCCTTCCAACCGGTGCTGAAGTCTCGAGTGCTGAACTGAGCTTTGACCAAGTTAGCATTCGCTCAAACAACGATGAAACCGAAGGCTTCTCTTTGATGCTCATGGCGGGTTCCCAATCTGAAAGCCTCGGAGACATGCCCAACGCCACTCAGATTCTTCCAGAGATGCTAAGTCCATCGATGCCGCTCAAGGATGCTTTGAACAATTTGTTGACCAACCCTTCAGTTCCAGGAACGCATCAAGATGAGTTTGGGCGTTACTGGGTCATGTTCCGATTGGGTGTTGATTCGCCCAATGCATCCTCAGGAACCAGCCTCAAGGTTGTTGAGTTGGACATTGTTTACAATTATTCAACCGTGCTCAATACCAACGACGGGCTTGACATTGAATTGAATCAAGGCATAGCCTTGTGGACCGGTGGCGCAATCGCTACGGTCCCCATTGCCGTTCACACCTCAAGCGGCGGTAGCGTCAAATTCTCAAACCTCGACGTATCCTCTAGTACTGGATACACCAACACCATCTCGTTGACCAACAACCCTGTGGGCCTTTACCCAAGCGGGGACATTTACGAAGTTGTGACCACACATGCCGTTGACCCCGTGACGGGAACGAGTCTTTCTGAAGCATGGCTGACCTTTGAAACACCCACCGATTACATCAAACTCTCATGGTCTGACTTCATGTCCTTCAGCGAGGCCAGCGATGTCAACAACTACATCACGCTTGAATCAACCTCTTCGGTGAGTGACGTGACCAATGGAAAGCAGGTTACATGGCATTTCCGCGTCAATCCAACTTGGGACGACACTGAAGCCGTGCGCCTCTATGCGGGCTTGACGACCACCAACAGCGTCAACGGACTACCGGATGCAGTCTTGCTCGATCCCGCCGTTGGCAATGCGATTGAAAACGATGCAGGTATCACCATGTTCACGCTTCAAAACAGCATTGGTATCACCCAATCATTGACCGGGGCAGAATCAGGGCAAGATATCAATCTCGTTGGAGAAATCCGCCTTGAGGATTTGAACCAAGCTCCCGACCCATCGTCCTACTTCATGGTGCTTGAAATCAAGCATGTCAACACCACGGATGGAAACATCACCATCGAATGGGAAGAAGTAGCCAACCGCTCTGGCGTCATCGGCGGCGATTTCAATTGGAATATCGACCTTGGAAGCGCTGCGGGAAGCGAAACCTACCGTTTCGCAGTACGAGGCTATGAGGGCGGAGATTTGCTTTGCCCACCTGCTGAATACAATCCCGATGAGACCTGCGGCATTCCTTTCGATATTTCTATCGATACCTACGAGCCCAATCTCCTTGACATACAGGTCTTGAGCCCCGGTACTGATGCAAACGTCGAAGAAAACTGGAGAACCTTGGTGGACGACACCTGGGTTGTTCCTCAGCAAAGCCAGAAGATTCGCATGTCGAGTCAGGACCTTCCAAGCCCACCAGCAAGTCTTGACTTGCACATTTGGGTGGAGCACGACCATGACGCAAACGACAACGGACAACCCGATGCTGACGAATACATCACTGTCACCATGGCTGGTGACGGAGCTGCGCCAACTGCAAATTACACCGGTGAATACAACGACGTAGCCAACGAAGGCCTTGAAGGGAAAGTATCGATGTGGATTGAAGGCTTTGACCTCGCAGGTAACCCCATTGACGGAGGTTCATCTGGCTTCGACGACGACCGTATTACCTACGTCTCAATGACCTCCAAGACTCCAGTGATTCGAAATTTCTTCATCGAGGACTCTCAGGGCAACAGCTTCCTCAACTCCAACGCAAACCAATGGGGCGGCACGTGGAATCAAACCATGTACGCAGGGAACACCTACCACCTCATCATGGAAGCCAGTGACGATAACGGATGGCGTGACGTCGATTTCTTCCAACTCAACCTTGACAAAACATCGGACGATATGGTCATCTATTATTTCCCTCGAAACGGAACAACTTGGACTAACAGCCCTCACATTGAAATCGTGGATGATGGTACAAATTCACCCTCCATGCTCAACATGGATGGCTTTGCGCTCATCGATCCGTTTGAATCGGATTTCATTCTCGACATCCCTATTCGTATCAACTGGGGTATCGTAGGCATGGACGGAAAGGACCTCGAGCCACGCTTGCAGATGCAAGATCTCGACAATCCCCTCTACACCATGCTCTCTGGTGTTCCTGGCCGTTACATCCAAATTTGGCGATACTATGATGGTATCCAACTTGATTTGCGAACGGATGAAGTCAACAATTTGATGATTACACCTACCTTTGAAGACATGAGTGAGCCAACAACGCAAGACGTCCGTCAAGGATTCGTCTTTGCAGGTGACACCATTCGCTTCAACGGGCAATATGCCTTTAGAGAAGGAATTTACAACAGCGTTTACATCAATCCTGAGGTCGAACTCACGATGGAAATCATTCGAAGCGATGCTGCTGAGGACTTCAATAAGGGATACATCTCGACGCCAGGTGAGACCATCACACATACCTTCACTGGCGGTGTCTTTGACTTCAACATCACAGCACCGGTCTTCACAAATGAATACCAATATGAATTCAAACTGATCAACCTACCCGATGGAGCAGAAGACTTCACCTCTGCATTCTGTGCCACCTCAACCTCGTACGGATGTCAATCGTTCACTCTCAAGGTTGACCGCACACCTCCTGAAGTTGTATCCAATACATGGCTCGCCCAGAAAGGCGCTTTGGATGCCAGTGCTCCAGACCGAATCATCAGCAATGTCCTTTCGACAGCGGTGTATGACTGCGTTGACATCCAGGTTCAAATCAAGGAGCAGGAAGCCATGTTCCCCGGTGATTTGCAGGTCAATTGGATGTTTTATCAAGACAACATCAACGACATCAAGTGGAATGAATACGTCAAGTACTTCGGTGCAGAACCAGGTTCAGAGACCCTTTCATTGAGCACCATGGGTGGCGGTTACCTTGCAACTGCAGGGTGCGTTGACCTTTGGCCAATCACAGACGGTGTCTACGAACCAGAGGGAGATTGGGACGGAATTGAGCTCATCTTCTGGGTTTCGGGAGCCGATTCCGCAGGTTCTACCGTTCGTTTGGGCGGTGGACCTCAAGAAGATGGCTCGGTACTTCCGATCTTCTCGGGACAGCCGCAATACAAGTCTGAATACACCTTCATACGAGAAGAGGCAACGTTCGAGATTGAGGATGTCCTGATCGATTCTGAGCCACGAGTGGGACAGAGCATGGATTTGCGAATCAAAGTCAAGAATACCGGAAGCATGGCGGGCGTCGCAGATTTGGTGATTAAATCCGTTACCGACGGTGGAACTCCAGTGGTTGAAACTACCGTACAGTCAAGTGAATTGGGCATTGCAGAAACAAGCGATTGGATTGAAGTAACGCTCGAACCCTTTGGCGCCCAAACGACGGGAATGTACTACCTTATCACCCTCAACGGATCAAGCGACCCACTCTATGACGGGTCCACTCGAGGAGATGCATTCAATGTCAAGGTCGCTCAAGAAGAAGACAGTTCTTCGATGCTTCTAATTGTCATACTCTTGGTTGTCGTTATCGGAGTTCTCGGAACATTGGTCTTTGTCTTTGCACGCCGTGGTGGTGGAGCAGCTGAATCAATGTTTGATGATGAATATGAGGATGAAGACGAGGAAGATGGCTACGGCGAACAAAAGGTCTTAGCGCAGATTCCTGGCAATGTTGATCCGGAAATGGCACGCGCCATGGAAGCCTTCCCACAATGGACTCAAGAAGAAATCCAAGGATATTTCGACCAAGGATGGAACATTGAATCGCTTCACGATTGGGTCAATAACCAGTGAGGTCTGAGGATGACTTCCCAGCACGACTGGGCCGACATGGTCTGGACAGACCCGGACGGAGGGCGCGTGATACTTCACGGGACCCTCCCCACCGTGGTCTTTCCCAACGCCATGCGTCCAAGAGACCAGTGGCACGGATTGGCCTTGCTTGACTCTCCGGATATTGTGGACCTTTGGATACAGGAAGAGAAAGACGAGGTCGAATCCCAGGGCATCAACCTCACCCACGGGCTGCTTTCAGGTGGGGCATTTGGAAAGTACCTCGAGGGGATCAGCGAACTCGAGGAGATTCAGGGCGGCAGGTTTCCAGACCCTGAACCACGTCGTCTCCAACGAAATGCCGACCGCCACGAGCGACCCGTGTTCTTCATTGAACCTCTGGCTGATGATGAAGATTGGAGTGATTACCTCACCGAGGAAGCCAAAGCAGTGTCCCACTGGAGAAAATTACTCGGGATGGTTCGTGTTACGAAGCGTTGGAAACGCTTTGTTAGGGCTCACCTCTTCCTTGCTCAACCACCTCCAAAGGGCCAGTCTACCGATTTGTCAAGTGCCAGTGTGCTGGCAGGTGCTTGGTGGGACATGTGTGAATGGCTCAGTAACCCCGTGCTCCATCAACGCAGAGATGAACGCTATGCTGCCCGAATCCGTGGTGCATTAGCAACCTTGCGCGAGACTCATGGAGACGAAGCAACCCTCCTTGTTGCGCTCCATATGCCCCATCGGCACACGGTATTTGAGGCTCTCAAGACGCACCTCAAACCTGAGGAGATTTCATCAACACCAACCGACCCCGTCGCACTGGAGGAGGAATGAAATGGCAGGCGGTTCCATGGACGTTCGCGTCGAAAACCAACTCGTTCGCTTCGTATGCCCGACACCTGTTGACCACGACCAAGTCGTGAGCGAGGTCGGCGGGCAGCGAAACAGTGGCGTCGTCATCAAAGCCCTTGACCGTCCCCGTGCTACTTTGGTCATCGATGAAGAGGGCCGTATTGTGGTTCACGGAACACATCGCATCGAAGCAGCCCGTGCAGCGGCCAAAGAGTTGCTGCTCCGCTTGGGTATGGATGACAGCGGGCTCGTAGCAGAAATGGGTCCAGTGGTTGCATCGTTTCAATTTGAGCAAAATATCAACCTCCAAGCGATTCCTGCTCAATTGACCTCAGGTCAAGCAGAATACGACCCACGCCTTGGATGCACCACCATTCATGATTCGCGTCACAGCCTGACCGTTCAACTTTGGCCGAATGGAAAGGGAATCGTCGCTGATGCTCGTCACCCCAACATGGTCGCAATGGCTGCGGTGTATTGGAAGTCCGTCTTCTCGGAAGCTGGATATTTCGTTGAGCGAATTTGAGGCGATAGCATGACCTACGACGGTCCGATTCTTGACAATCATTTCCACCTCAACCGTAACGGTCGATATCTGGACGCAGCCAAAGATTTCCAGCGAGCGGGCGGGACCGATATCGTCTTGGTTCATTGCCCTGATTTCCGCCAACCTCCAGAGACACTCAGCGGCCATACTGAATCCTACATGGACACACTCGCTATGGCTGATGCAGTACGTCACGAGGTTGGCTTGGGCGTCAGGGTTGTCCTAGGGCCTCATCCAGCAGCCTTCGCCCACCAGTTTGAACGCTGGGTGGAAGAAGACGGAGATGCTGGTCAGGAACGAGCGGTTGAAAATTATCGCCACTCCATCGAAGCAGCCCTCCATTTTGTCCACGAAGGCCAAGCCCACGCTATCGGAGAGGTTGGGCGACCCCACTGGAAGGTATCGCAACACATTTGGGACCTTTCAAACATGCTTTTGGATGAGACCATGCATCTTGCCGCTCAAGAAGGGATTCCATTGCAGTTGCACGTTGAAGGCGAAAGCGATGCGACCTATCCTGACCTTGCTGCGAGAGCAACCAAACAAGGGATGGATTTGGTCAAACTGGTCCGCCATTATTCTCCTCCAGACGTGCGAGCGAGCCATACTCACGGACTGACACCGAGCGTCCTTATTGGTAAAGGGGCACTTGAACGCTTGATTGAAACTCAACCTTCGTCCAGCCACGGCTTTTTTTTAGAAACGGATTACATGGATGACCCCCGGCGACCTGGTGCTGTTTTAGGTCCAAAGACGGTGCCAAAACGGACGAAACAACTTCTCGAAGCAGGTGTTGAAGAGGACGTTCTATGGACGACACACCAGGAGTTGGCGCTGAAAGTCTACGGCGAAGCCCCTACACCCTCGTGAAATGAGATTGAGCCCTTGACCCTCCCAATCTCCCATCACATTGATGAAAGAGAATCCGCACCCTACCAATGTGGCCGCTATGCAGAATACGCGATGTCTTGTTCTCGTCACCATGGCACTCCTTGTCGCCTCAATGCCCGTGACGGCTCAGGTTCCAACGGCTCCGGGGGTTGAAATCGACTGCGAGGAGAAGCAACCTGAACTCGACGTACACCCGCTCAATACGCCATCCGTTGAAATCACATGCACGGTCAGAAACCCTTCTACATTCCAAGAAACAATCAGCGTAGAGAAAGAGTGGGACGGCATAGAAGTCGACATGATATTGGGCGAAGACACCTTTGACCTCGGACCTGATGAAGAAGAAGATTTCATGGTGACCTTCACGGGACAGACCCGTATGTCATCTTCCATCTCATACGAATTTACACTCATTGCGACCGTTACCAATGTTGGCGTATTGGATTGGCCAGAAGCCCTCGCCTCCAACGCAACCGTGAATGGTGATTTGAACATCGCCACCTACGGCATGGTGGATTTGGAGATCTCAGACAAAAGCACGAGGACCATGGGAGAGGGTGAGGAAGTCAAAGTATCCTTCCAGTTTCAAAACAACGGAAATGACGACGACCGAATTAACGTCAACATCGTCAATTCGGACGAACTAGAAGCACTCGGCTTTACCTTCCCCGACGGAACCTTTGTTGCTGAAACGGTGAGCGAAGACGGTGTGTCTACCGTCAGAGAACTCACCATTCGGGCCCCATCCGCCGTTGACGAAGACGCACGACACCAACTTGTCTTCCAGGCTGAAAGCGAAAACGACCCTGATGCTCAAGTGAGTGAATCCACGATTTCTGTTCAGTTGGAAGCAAGTGCTGCCGCAGGTGGTTTGGGAGGTGGACTTGAAGAAGTCAACAAAGATACCTTGGTTCTCTACGGAAGCATCGCAGGTGCTGCCATTTTCGGCTTGATTCTCATCCTCGCTATGGCCCGTGCTTTACGTCGTCGCGCCAATGCTCAACCGATGTATGTCCCTACCGTTGATGTTGTGGATGAGGTTGAAGAAAAGGATGATTTGGACCTTTCCGAACTTGACGACCTCTTCCTCGATGATGACGATGAAGACGATCTTGACGCTGCCTTTGCAGACTTGTGAATACAGGCAACGCGGCCATCTCCTTAAGGTCGCTAACTCGGCCGATGTACCCCATTTGGAAGGGTAACACTCAAAGGCTTGGTGTAGCGCACTACACCTGTTATCTAGGGAGTGTTTTTCATGATTGGACTGGAAGGGAAAACAGCCTTTGTTTTCGGGGTGGCTAGTGAAGACTCCATCGCCTGGGCCATTTGTCAGCAATTAGCAGCGGCTGGTGTGACGCTCTATTTGGGGTACCAGAAGCGATTCATGAGCAGGGTGTTCAAACTCAAAGATGAGTTGCCAGCCATCGATGGTTTCTATCCACTGGATGTCGCAGGTGATGAATCCACTGCAGAATTCTTCACGGCATTTGCCAAAGACCATCCCGGTAAAAAAGCAGATATTCTCATTCACGCCATCGGTTTTGCTCCTCGCGCTTGTTTTGACCGACCGATTCTCTTCGTCGAAGACCAAGACATCAACACCGCCATGACGATTTCGGCCAATTCACTCCAACGCTGCCTCAAACATGCCTTGCCGTACCTCAATCCGGGTTCTTCGACCGTGACGCTTACCTATGCGGCCTCGAATCGCTATGTCCCCAATTACGGTATCATGTCTATGGCAAAAGCCGCGCTTGAGTGCTGGACTCGCGAATTGGCTTGTCATCTCGGCCCAGAAGGGCACCGCATCAATGCCATCTCATCGGGCCCCATTCGGACCATCGCTGCCGGAGGCATTCCCGGTTTCGACAGGATTCTTGACCACGTCGAAGCCAACGCCCCACTGCGTCGCAACGTCAGCCAGGCCGATGTTGCTGGTGCCACGCTTTGGCTCTCAAGCCCCTTGTCTTCGGGCGTCACCGGACAGTGCATTTATGTCGACGCAGGCTATTCGATTACGATGGTTCCCGAGAGCATCATGAATTGAGGTGAAATGATGTCGCTGACCACGGAAGACGGCAAACCCTGCGAGGGTATTGACCAGGGTCCATTTGAGCCCATTGCGGTCGTCGGTCTTGGCGCATTGATGCCAGATGCAGATTCCATTGACACATTTTGGCAGAATATCATCGACTCTAAAATCAGCATCGCTCCCCTCCCCGAAGGTCGCTGGCCAGGTCCAATCGAGCATTTCTGGAAAGAAGGCGAACCTGGTCAACACACGGAAGGATTCACGTATTCCAAAATCGGTGCCCTCGTACAAGAAGCTGAATTTGACTGGCGACGCTGGCGTCAACCGCCCGGAACTCTTGCCCAAATTGACCCCTGCCAACTTTGGGCTGTGACCGTCGCAGCGGATGCCATTGAACATGCTGGCTACGACGGTGAAGAAAGTGACATTGACCGAACCCGAACAGGTGTGGTCTTTGCCAACGCCCTCGGTGGTGAAAACAGAAACCTCTCCAATATTCGCGTGTGGTCAAACCACACGGCATCATTGGCCCAGCAACACGGCCTACCCGTTTCGAACGCTGAAGCCTTCACCGATGAAATTCTCGAAGGCACGCCTCGTGTCAATGAGGATACCATGCCCGGCGAGTTAGCGAATGTTGTCTCTGGTCGCGTGGCGAACCTGCTTGATTTACAAGGTCCAAACCATGCCATGGATGCAGCATGTGCATCCTCGATGGCTGCCGTACTGGATGCCTGCCGATTGCTGCAGATGCGGCAGGTCGACGTCATGCTTGCAGGAGCCACAGACCGAACAATGGATCCCGCTACCTTCTCCAAATTCTCTGCTATCGGTGCACTATCTCCCACGCATTCCTCTCCCTTTGATGCACGAGCCAACGGCTTTGTCATGGGTGAAGGAGCAGGTGTTCTTGTTCTCAAGCGACTGAAGGATGCGATTCAAGATGAGGATGAAATCTATTCAGTCATCCGGGGTATTGGAGGTTCATCTGACGGGAGGGGCAAGGGAATTACGGCTCCCAGTCAACGAGGTCAGATTCAAGCCATTGCCCGTGCCTACAGTCAAGCAGGCTACCCCGCTTCAAGCGTTGAATTGGTAGAGGCTCACGGGACATCTACAAAAGTCGGAGATGCAACTGAACTCTCGACCCTCTCTCGGTTGTGGACCGGTGTTGAGGGGACAGGTCGGGTTGCTGTTGGTTCAATCAAATCCCAAATTGGCCACCTCAAGGCTGCTGCTGGTATCGCAGGAATCATGAAATCGGTCATGGCCCTTCACCACCGCACCATACCTCCGAGTGCGAACTTCGAAACACCCAACCCGACCGTTGACTGGTCCAACATCCCCTTCTTTGTCCCAACACACCCTCTGGAATGGCCCCGCCCGGCACATCATCCTCGCCGAGCAGGCGTCTCTGCATTCGGCTTTGGTGGCACAAATTTCCACGTGGCTCTCGAAGGCTATGAGCCGGACTACCATCTTCCATTGGCTTCGGACTGGGATGCACGTTGGAAGGCTTACAGTCGTCAAGGTCAAGTTCAAGCCCCGTCCATTTTGGACGAAGATGCCACGCCTTCAATGTCGCATGAAGCCATGAAGGCGATTGAAGGAGGCGTCCTTCTGCTCTCCGGCGACTCAGTGAATTCTCTCAAGAGCCAACTTTCTGCCCTTTCGTTCTCCGCCCCTCTCTTCGATGAAGACCCAAGGGGGCGCCGTCTTTCAGAGGCGCTTCAGACCTCGAGTTCAAACTATGACGAAACGGCTACCGCTCGTTTGGCGTTGGTAGCCACCTCTTGGGCTGAATTCACGAAGCGACAAACCCTGGCAGTCAAATCACTTGACGACCAAGAGAAATGGGGTTTTCTCCAAGCCCAAGGTGTATTGGTCAGTACGGATTCACCCATGCCGGCCAAAGCCAAAATTGCTCACATGTATCCCGGACAGGGGAGCCAATACGTTGGGATGACGCACGACCTTGTTCAGCGGTTTACTGCACCTGGAGATGTTTGGAAGCAAGCCGATGAAACCATGGTTGATGTCTTGGACGGCGAAACACTGTCGAGTTTTGTTTTGCGAAGCAGCGTCAGTGATGATGAACGCAAGGAAGCCGAGCATAAATTGAAGCAAACCGAATACACTCAACCCGCCATGCTCACAGCAGATTTGGCGATTGAACGAACACTCAACACCTACGGACACCATCCCGACATGGTTGCTGGACATTCTTTGGGCGAATATGCTGCACTCATGGCCTCTGGTATTCTCGATATGGACGGCGCTCTGCGAGCTGCTGCTGCTCGTGGTACGGAAATGGGCTCTGTCGAGATCGACGACAAAGGATTGATGGCCAGCGTTACTGCTCCTTATGAAGAGGTCGAGGCGGTCATAAATGCTGCAGAAGGCTACGTCATTGCCGCCAACAAAAATTCGCCTAAGATGACGGTTATCGCTGGTGAAACCGAACCTGTCCAAGCCGTGATGGCTACTTTTGAAGCAAAGGGATTCAATTGTGTTCCATTGGCTACGTCGCACGCCTTCCATTCGCGTATTGTTGCACCAGCCAATGAGCCCCTACGTCGCTTCTTAGAGGGTCTGACCATCCGCTGGCCGACCATTCCCATCACAGCGAACGTTGACGGGACCTTCTATCCCGCAGAGGGGGAAGATGCCAAAACGAGTATTTTGAAACAACTTGCCCCACAAATGGCTTCCGCAGTCGAATGGACGAAGCAGATTGAGACGATGTATGAGGCTGGGGCTCGCATCTTTGTTGAAGTTGGGCCAAAACGGGCTCTGTCGATGTTTGCATCTCAAATTCTCGAAGGCCAACCCCACCTTCCCATCATGTCCAACCATCCCAAACAAGGTGGCATTGCAACCTTCTTTACCGCCATTGGGGCTTTGGCCTTGGCTGGAAGAGCCCCTCAGTGGCCTGAACTCAATTCAAGTTCCATTCAGGAAGGCTTCCGTGCAGGGCCGTTGGAAGCGTATCAAAGCCCTTCACTTCAATCGGGGGCGTCAACTTCAGAACTTGAGGCCCTTCGTACCCGAGCCCGCCCCTTGCCCAATTCAGGCGGTGGCACGGCGGTTGTTGCAACTGCTCCAGTGGTTCAAACCGGCCCACTTGATTCAGAGTACGCGACAACAAAGGCGATACAAGCCTATGTTGGAGACCGTATCGCCAAGTTCAGTGGCTACCCCGCATCCTTCTGTCACGGCCATGTGCTCCTTCAACAAGGACTCGGCCTGACCGCGCATGAGGTTCAAGACGTCATGTCCACTCTTGGCTCTGAGGCTGACACCGACCCCGAATTTGATACCTCAACCGTGCAGACCGCAGGCGACCTCAACCGATGGGTCCGTTCACCGCCCTCTTCGTGGGCGCCAATGGCTACCTTGACCGCTCCACCATCCACCGCTCAAGTTCAGCGTGTCGTGGCCGCAACAGGAATGCAACCATCGGTTGCTTCCCAGCGCGACGTGGATCCCTATGTTGTCAGTGGTATTTCCTTGGGACTACCAGGCATGGAGCGTGTCTTTTCTGAGGATACCTTTGAGCAATTGGTACGAGGAGACACCTGCATCAGTGAAGTTTCGGATGAATACAAGCAACGGCTGCTCGACAAGAACATCGTACGCCTGATCAAGGGACGAGACGGTTCGGTCAACATGGACCAAGCGAAGGTCTTCGGGGACATACCACAACTCGCCGGCTTGAAGGGTGCCTTCGACCTTGCGGAAGAGTTCGGAATTGATCCGAAAGCCGTCCTTGCATGGGACATCAGTACACAACTCGCCGTTGCCGCAGGTCTGCTGGCTCTTCGCGATGCGGGGATTCCACTGACGCCAGTGGAACAAGTTGGCAAAGGTGGCCTTCGCCTCATCCGCAATTGGCAGGTACCACAACGTCAACGCGACCGTACTGGAATTGTCTTTTCATCGTGTTTCCCCGGCTTGCAGATGGGCGTTAAACATGCCAAGACAGATGGTGACGACGGCGAAGGGCGTTTCGACCGGCGATACCTCTTCCAAACTCTCAATATGGGCCACTCACAATTTGCTCAATACACCGGCATTCGTGGACCAAATACCACCATCAACCTCGCTTGTGCTTCAGCAACCGCCGCCTTCGGTGTAGCCGAAGACTGGCTGGATGCTGGACGAGTTGACCGCGTGGTCATCATCAGTGGAGACGATGTCACGGGCGATGACCTGTGGGAATGGATTGCAGGTGGCTTCGCCGCATCGGGTGCAGCAGCCACAGGGAATGTTGTCGAGGAGACAGCTTTGCCATTTGACCGACGTCGCAACGGTTTGGTCCTCGGTATGGGTGCTGCAGCATTCGTGGTTGAACGGCATTCAGAAGCGCAGCAGCGTGGCGTTCAACCCATCGCTGAATTCCTTGGTTCAACGACGGCCAACTCGGCTTATCACGGCACACGCCTTGACGTTGAACACGTCGGCCAAGTCGTCAATGGCTTTGTCAGTGAAATGGAGCAACGATGGGGCATCAACCGTCATGAAATCGCTCCAAAAACGGTCTTTTTCTCACATGAAACCTACACCCCTGCTCGAGGCGGTTCTGCTCAATCTGAAGTCAAAGCCTTGCGAGATACCTTTGGCGATTCTACCAATCAACTCGTCATCGCCAACACCAAGGGATTCACCGGCCATCCGATGGCGGTCGGCATTGAAGATGCAAGCATGTTTTACGGCTTGCTCACAGGCCGTATTCCCCCCATTGCTAATCACAAGGAGAACGACCCCGAGTTGGGCGATTTGAATCTCTCCAAGGGCGGCGATTATCCTGAATTGGAATATGGGCTGCGCTTTGCGGCTGGTTTTGGCTCACAAATCGCCTTGTCTCTCATGCGCCGATGGCCAATTGAGGGTGACCGAATCAACGGCGCGAAATTGCTTGCTTGGACTCGAAATCTAGCAGGTACTGACAAGGTCGTCATGCGTGTATTGCAAAATAAGTTGGTTGCCTACGTCGATGGTGAAAATAATCTCCATGGCGGCATACAAGGTGAGGCTTGGCCTCCTACCGAGCCGTGGGAAGGGTTGCCCTCACAAACGGAACCGTCGGTTCCTGAACCAACGCCTTTACCAGAGCCTGTTCCCGTACCTGTCTCCGCACCAGAACCCGCCCCGACACCGGCAAAGGCAGCCACCCCCGTGGACGATGAAGGCATGGTCGGCATTGTCATTGAAGTCGTTGTCAACCACACCGGGTACCCTGCGGACTTTGTCGAACTGGACCAAGACTTGGAAGGTGAATTGGGCATTGATACGGTCAAACAGGCTGAAATCATGGCAGACATTCGTGACAGATTCAGCCTTCCCATCGATGAAGATTTCGTGTTGTCCGATTACCCGACCCTGAATCACATGATAGGATACATTCAGCACATGAAGGGCGGTGCGGCACCGACGCCGACACCGACACCCGCACCGATGGAATCAGTAGAAGCAGCCACCCCTCCAGCCACACCTTTGGTAGTACCGGTGGCGGCTCCGATGGAAACTCCAGTGGTAGTCGACGATGCGGACATGACAGGAACGGTTGTTGAGGTGGTGGTCGAGCACACGGGTTATCCCGCAGATTTCATTGAATTGGACCAAGACCTCGAAGGTGAGTTGGGAATTGATACGGTCAAGCAAGCCGAAATCATGGCCGATATCCGTGACCGTTTCAACCTCCCCATCGATGAAGATTTTGTACTGTCCGAGCACCCTACACTCAACCACATGATCGCTTACATTCAACGCATGAGTGGGGCAGGAACACCCGCACCTACTCCAACTGCTCCAGTGGTGGAACCCGAACCGGCTCCAGTCGATGTACCTGCGGTTGCCCCAGTACAGACGCATGCTTCGAATCCCGATATTGAAGCCGTGTTGATCGAAGTTGTCGTCAGCCATACGGGCTATCCGGCTGATTTCATTGAACTCGACCAGGACCTTGAGGGTGAATTAGGCATTGACACCGTAAAACAAGCCGAAATCATGGCGGAGATTCGAGACCGCTTCTCCCTACCGGTTGACGAGGATTTCGTCCTCTCAGACCACCCTACATTGAACCACTTTACCGGCTACATTACCAAGATGCAAGGTGGTTCATCTGCTTCAACTGCAGCGCAACCCCAAGAAGTTGCAGACGCCCCGCTCATCTCTGAACAGGCAGTAAGCCCTGCAACGGCAGGAGGAACCCGCCGCTGGCAGATTGAGGTTGAGGATTGCCCTGGGACGCCTTCACTTTTGGATGTCAGCGGTACGGTGCTTGTCACCGACGATGGATGGGGCATCGCAGAAGCCTTCTGTCAGCGAATGGAAGCACGAGGCCTGAAGGCCATTCGGGTTGGTTTTGAAAGTCGAATACGTGACCCTTCCGTTCTCGATGAAGGCGGTCGAACGGTCTATCGTGCTGACCCTGAGCAACCCGAACACATTGCGTGGGTTGCCCAACAAGTAGCGGATATTCCACTGGCAGGTTTGGTTCACATGGCATCCATGAAATTAGCCTCCGAACAGTGGGACGAAGACACCTACCCATCTTCGCAAATAGCCCTTTCCGGCCACGGTTGGTTTGGCTTGCTCAAGGAGATGAATTCACAGTTGACAGAAGGTCGTCAGGCCTTCATCGCATCCGTCACGGCGATGGATGGGCGTCATGGAAATCTCGGAGACCGCTTCAATGCGGTTCAGTGTGCAGCATCGGGCGTTACGAAGTCCTATTCCTTTGAGCGACCTGATTTGCGGTGCAGAGCACTCGACCTTCACCCCGACTTGGTCTTCGATGAGGATGCTGCAGCAGCCCGAATCGAGCGTGACCTCTTCGAACTCGATGGTGAGGTTGAAATCGGCTTGGACCGGGATGGCCGTCGTTGGACGCTTGTTGCCTTCGCAGAAGATGTCGTGGAGGGCCTCAAACCACTCACTTCCGCAGATACATGGCTCGTTTCGGGCGGTGGTTCAGGAGTGACGGCAGCGTCCATCATCGGTGTCGCCACGGCAAGTCCCAACACAGGAGCACACTTCGAATTGCTCGGACGCTCTCGCCTTATCGAAACCACCAAGGAATGGATCAGTTGGAGTGAAGAACAACTCGCCGATGAGAAGAATGCATTACGAGAACGGTTGATGGCTGCAAGTGAAACGGGTAAGGTGACCATGGTTGAGTGGAACTCATCATGGCAAACATTCACCCGTAGCCGAGATGTCTACCTTACACTCGATGCCATTGAACAAACTGGAAACAAAGCAGCCTACCATTCCATCGATGTCATGGACAATGAGGCCTTGACTGCTTTGGGCAGTGGACTTGGCCGAACGATTACAGGTGTGGTTCACGGAGCGGGCTTGGAAGATTCAAAACTTGTTGGTGACAAGGACTACTCGACCTTTGACAAGGTCGTTCGGGTCAAGGTTGACGGTTGGAGAGCCTTGCTCGCAGCGGTGAAAGCCTCTGGAGCAGATAATCCAGAATTCGCCTGTTGTTTCACAAGTGTAGCAGGGCGTTTCGGGAACGGTGGGCAAACGGATTATGCCGCAGCTAATTCTGTTCTCGACGCAGAAATGGCACGCATTACAGCAGCAGGTCAAGGTCGTGGCGTTGCCATTGGATGGACGGGCTGGAGGGATGTTGGTATGGCCACACGCGGTTCAATCGAAGCCGTCTTTGCTTCTGCTGGCATCGACACCCTCGCTGTTGAAGACGGCGTGAATATCTTCGTTGATGAGGCCCTTCGCGGTGGAAAACGTCGTGTCATCGGTTGTGGTTCACTAGGACTCATGGACCGGTTCAATGCCTTTAGGGACGCTCCTCTCAAATTATCGCCCGCTATGGCGGCTACGATTGCAGACCCTGCACGCTTCCCGTTCATTGACCGAGTATTAGGTGTTGAAGAGGGGCAAACTTTGACGACACAAACGACTCTTTCCACACAAGACCATCCCTTCCTCGTTGATCATGCCATCGAAGGCGTTCCCTATCATCCTGGAGTTATGGCATTGGAGATGTTCGCTCAAAACGCGCTGTTATTGCGGCCTTCAACCTGCCTTGCAGGGTTTGAAGCCGTGCGCTATGGTTTGCCCGTTAAATTGCTGAAAGGCCCGATGACGGTCCGTGTCAATGCTGAAGTTGAGCGCCAAGAAGGGGACATGACCTGGGTGCGATGTCAACTGGTTTCTGACTTGAGCAATTCCAAAGGAGAAGTATTTGGTGAACGCGAGCACCATGTCGCTTTGGTACGCTTGGTTGAGAAATGCGACGACCTATGCCCCTTCCTTCAGCGTGAAGTTGACGATTTGCCGAACATCGGGACGCCTGCCCCAGGTGATTTAGCGCACCACCCGGACTTCATCTACAGCCGATATTTCCACGGCCCACGTTTCCAATCACATGGCGGAGTCCTGCGCGGTGTCGGGGATGAGGAACTCATGGGCATCGACGGGGTAGCCTTGATGCGCCATCAACTACCCAAGACTGACCAATTCGCTCTCGAATCCGAAGGTGAAGAAGTCCTGCTCGAATCACTCCCCATGCTGATTGAGGCTGGATTCCAGAACGCTGGCCTCGTCGCCATGGAAACCTTGGGCTTCAGCAGTCTTCCAGTTGGTATCACCTGGTCGACGATGTTACGGGTTCCCGACCAACATGAATCACTCCGCTTGAGAAGCGTCCAAACTTCGGCCTTGGATGACGGTGTGACCGTTCACGATGTCCTCATCGTTGGTGATGATGATGCCCCTGTACTCGCTTTGAAGGGCTTGGAACTCAAGGCGATGGCTCAGGTCGATGAGAGTCAGCGCTTCTCGCTTGACCGATGAATCGGTGAGGTCATGGAGTCAAGCGTCGTTGAACTCTCTCTCGCAGATACTGCACATCGAGCCTTCATGATGCCTCTCGCTGATCGTCCCGTTGACATGGTACCTCTTGCCAACTCAGAGGAAGTAACGACCTTTGTGACAGAAAAACGTAGAATTGAACATCTCAGCGGGCGATATTTGCTCGGTTTAGCCCTTAGCGAATGGGGGTGCACTGACCTTTCCTACCTTGAAGTTCAACGAGATGAATATCGTGCCCCACGTTTGGCCTACATCCAAGGTGTTTGGCAGCGAACACCCCTCCCATCTATTTCGATCGGTCATTCAGGAAGTCACGCTTTTGTTGCCCTTGCACCGCCCGAAATAGCCATCGGCATTGACGGTGAACCCCTCGAACGGAGCTTGGCTACCAATGCCTTTGACCTCATGGCCAAAGGCGAGGAATTGGCCGAACTTCAGGTAAAGCCTCAACGTGCAATGCGCATGTGGGTGAAGAAAGAAGCCGTGCAAAAAGCAATGGGCTTAGGCATGCACCTCAACCCTCGAGAAATTCAACTTTCAATTGATAGTAATAACCAACTTATTTCAATTAGAAATTCAAAAGTTCAATTGGATTATTACGAATCAAACGGGTATAGAATTGCCGTGGCAACGACCGCTAAATCTGATCCGATGATGACGGCAGAAGACCACCTTTTGGAAGAAACTCGTATGGCGATGGACGCCAATCCTGAGTGGGGTGTTGGGTGTAAGACAAACCGCAGCGGTGCCTGATTACTTCCAAAGGCGACTGGATTCCCAGGGAAGGTCCAATGCAATTCCGATTTCAGTCAGAATGACGAAATTCACCAGTGTGTAGGCGAGGACACTACTGGTTGCGACGATCAGCGATGTATTGATGATGCGTTGGCGTTGACGACGGACTTCATCAAGTGAGCAAATGCCGTCTTTTCTGAAATACAGCACCAAGCCAACGGCAACAAAAGCAATTGAGAGGAGGGTGAGGGCGGGGCGGAACCACCAGTACCCGTTTTCTCCCCAGTACAAGTTGTTCGACAGTGCAGTAGCGGTTGACACGCTGGCCAAACCAAACATAACCAGCACAATACTTGGGAAACAGCACATGGATGCGAGGAAAGCGGAGCCACCGATGACCTTCCAAAGCGACTTGGCATCACTGGATGATACGGACTCGCCCATGCACTGAAAAACATCGTGGAGTTTTTGAAAGATTGTTCTCAACTACACGCATCAAAATCCGCACTTTCGTTTAAAGCATCGTGGTACAACTTGAGCGGAAGGACGGGTGTTCCGTCCGACCATTTCCCCATTTGCGTGAGCATCGTTTCGTCAGTCATGTACTGGTAGGCCCAGTCTGCGGTGAACGTATCGTTGCGGCTTTGTGCAACAATGTAGTCAGCTTGGGCGTCAATTCTCCTGTAGAAACTCCAGTCCGAAAGTGTGTCATGAGCGGGGTCCGCCTGCAGATAATGACTCGCAATTAGTCGAGGGAAGCCATATTTATCGGATTGAACCTCAATGAGTTGATTTCTCTCAGTCGGCAAGTCAGAGAACATTTGTTGGAAAAAAGCACCTGGACATACACCAACTGACATGTCGTCTCTAGAAACTGCGATTTGTACCAGTGTCTCCTTTGGTAGGTTGGTCAAATTTGGTTGGAGACTGGCCTGCGCAGGACGGCTTGCTGGTGCTTCAAGAGCAATTAGCAAAGAACGGTCGGCCCACCCTCGTGAAAGAATATCGTCCAAGGTGAGGAAGGAATAGCCCGCCCCCAAACTGTGCCCTCCTACCCACAGATCACTGGGATTGATCGTCATATTGCCCAGGTGGTTCTCAACTTCAGCATGTCTTGGTTCTTCGATGGCCATGCCGCTGAGGTGTTCAAGAGCCGCACGAATTGCAAGGTCTCGATAGGTATGCTGCAGGAAATCACTTTCGCCTTCTGAATCAGAGGCTTCGAAGGACTCATAGCCGTCAGGGCGGAGGTCGGAAGGATACTGAAGCAGAGCCACAGCCATGCCTTTTGCAGCAAGGTGTTGTGTCCAATCCTGATACGCATCAGCGTCGGGATAACCAAAGCCATGAAGGAGGATTGCGAGTGGAATGGATTCAACCTCCTTGTCTTCTGCGATGAGGGGCAGGGTGAGGTATACGCTGAAGGTGATGTCATCCTCGAGTTCGCCTTGAACGGCCATGACCTCTGCGGGCATCTCGTAGGCTTCGCTGAATTGTACGGTCTCAAAGGGCCCGGGTTCTGCACCGTAGCCGATGACGGGTGCATCGGGTGGGGATGGTGCAAAACCGATGAGTGCCGGGATACCGGGAACGATCAGCCACGCTGCGAAGAAAACCCCACAGAGATGAACAATACGGGGCCAAGCGATCTTGCTTTGTCCCATTTCCCTGATGGTGGGCATTCCGCCAATCGCTAGGAGAAGCGAGACGAGGATGACGCCGAAAAGGGTCGGGAGCAGTAAAAATGCACCTCGCAAGTAAAACACGTCCATGAGGAAGTGAATGCTGGTCAAGCCAAAGGTCAAACCAAGGAGGAACAACATACTCAATCGTAGGCGTGGTGAAGGATTCTTAGTGCTGTATTTGCGCACGAAGTAAGATGCTCCTACGATGAAGACCACGAGGAAGAGAACGGACTCCATTGACGAGCGTAAAGCCATGGTCCACTCGAGAGAGCGAACTGCATGGGGCCAGACGGCATCCACCACATCTTTGCCCTGCAGCAAGCGAAGGATTACTTCGCCGTATGATGCGAGGAACCCTAGAAGAAAGGCGGGAACGGTCAATCTCACCGTTGACGAAGGAGCCACGGGGATGTCTTCCTCCAGCGACATCTCTTCCATCCTTCTGCAATGGGTTCTTCGCCTTCAAGAAGATTCGTTTTGGAGTCAAGCCCCGACGTTACGAATCTCCGGTGTTTGATCTGCAAAGAAGAATTCCAGCATGGCCGCCCACATCACGAATTCAATACTCGCTTCGAGATTCTCTTGTCCACCGACAACTGAAATCATGTTTTCAAGGGTATCAGTAGGGGAGTGGTAGGCTGAATAATCGGCATCGTAGGCGCCAAGATGAAAGATGGTTTGTGCGCCAAGGTCACGGAAGGTCACGTGGTCTGAACGGCCGAACGTATCCTCGTGGACATCCATGACGAGGTTGTAGTGGTCGTCCCAATGTTGGTCACATCCAGCACCGTAACTACCCTCAATGCGAAGGTCCATCGGTGCCTTCAATACGTTGCGGTGGACGTGATCAAGAATACTTGTGATGGCCACATCTTGAACCTCAGGGTCAATGTCAGGACCCGACCAGGCATGGTAGGGGAACGGGTCGCCATTTTCCTTGACGGCAGGCCAAGAAATGCCCATCATGTCCATGTTGATGTAGAATCGGAGTTCTTTGTCCTGTGGAAGGCATGCATCGCAATCGTTGTTGGCGAAGGCATTGGAGCCTCGCAAGCCCTCTTCTTCTGAAGACCACAGGGCGAGGAATGTATCGCATTCGACCTCCATGTCGACCAGAACCTGAGCGAGAAGCATGATAGAAACCGTACCAGCGGTGTTGTCATAGGCTCCTTCCCAGGTGCCGCCACCCGGTGGTCCCGCAGGCGGAGCGATGTCCATATGGGCGCCCATGCCTTGCACGCATTCGTCTGAGCGACCTTCCTTCCAAGCAACGACATTGAGCGATTCGGGCTGTGTTGGATTGAGCGTATCGATGACTCGCATCAGGTGTGTATCGTAGCCCAGTCCCTCGAAGTGACCTTGGAAGTAGGAGGCAGCCCGTTCGAATTGAGCATTGGGGCTGCCCATCCAGCGGAAGTTGTAGGAGCCACAATCCGCCGAGGGTGTGTCACACGTGATGTAATCCATTTTTTCGAACCATTCAGCCCCGCTCATCACTGGCGTACCGTTTCCGATGGTCGGATTGAATACCGTCTTGCGTCCCTCTGCATCGTAGATGGTCAACTCAACAGCCTCGGTGTACGGCGTGGTCAACAATTGCAGGAGAATACGGTCGCCGTCGACGGGGACGGAACTATCGATGTCGATTGAACCGTTGACGAAAAGCAAGACATCGTCGGCAGGAGCAGAGATTCGTAAGCCTTCACCCATCAGGAGAAGTTCGTGGAATTCTCCCGCTCGGATAACAGCATCACTTGCTGCAAGACCATCAATGGTCAGCACGCTATCAGCGTTGACTCCACCGCTCCCCCCGTCTTCCCCGAAGCATCCAGCAAGTGGTGTGAGCAGCATCAAGAGCATGATGAGGAGTGCCGTTCGAGTCTCTCGTCCGTGACCTGCCATGCTGTGCCCTCCTGCTCGTTCTTCATAGGTCTTAGCCTTCGCCCAACTGATGCAGAGCGCTTCAATACGGTACGTCTTTCCAGCCAATTTTGTATCCGATGATGTTGAATGCACGGTGGAGGATTGGCGTAATGAGAATGAGTGCGACCATGGGCAAGCGGAGTTCTTCAGCTGCCAAAATAGAGGTGCCAAGGAACAGTTGGCCCCACAAGAACACCATGATGGCAAAGGGGAGTGTGTCGAGCAAGGGTGCTTTTGACGAAATATCACCTTCTCGCTTGAGCCCACGACGTCGCTTGAGGAAGGAGCCCGTGCTGTCGCCAACCAAACAGGCCAAGCCGAGGAAGGTACCGAGAATAAAGGCAGTCCCTACCGTTCCACCAACATCAAACCAGGTTGCATCCGAACCAATGAGCGGGTGAGCGAAAACCGTTGAACCGTCTGAAAATACCGTTCCGAAATTCCCTTCCGTAAGCGTGAGGGCCATGATCACGCACAAGAGTCCTGATGTCAGCGACCCGCCGATGAGACCGTTCCAAGTCTTTCCGTCGCCGAGCATTCGATTCCCGTCCTTCATGACACGCCCACCATCAATGGGCCATGGGCCGTAACCGGTCTTCGGGAACCATTTCCCCCACATCATGGCAAAAGTATTGGCGAGAAAACCCGGCAAATACAACCAGAGCGTCAACAGACAAAGAAAAAAGAAATTCACGATAGGGCACCTCAAGTTGGCTTCTTTGACGAAATCTCCTCACGGCGAGCCTTTCATACTTCCGTGACTCACTTCACGCACAGTGAGAATACTGGCCTAACTCAGTGGGTAAAGGTGCGGATAGCGGGAGTCGAACCCACGACATAAGGTTGGAAACCTCAGATGATAACCACTTCACCATATCCGCAGTGTGGTGTGCCAACCCAGCAACCTCTCCTCTTTGAGTCAATCGGTGGATGAACTTCCGGTTCACTTTTTCCGGCGGAGGTCGTCAAAGAGGGAAGAACTCACATTTCGCTTGCGAACAGGCGGTGGTGCATTCCTCTGGCCGATCATCGGGGCAGTAGGGCTTCGATTCGTGATGCCTCGGCTTTGCCTCATTTCTTCAGCTCTCGCCGCCCGCTTGGCGTCACTGCGCACGTTACGGCTGTGTCCACGCAGCATGAGCGCTCCCATCAAGACAAAGAGAACAAGTGCACCAAGGGCTGCTTGGACCATTGGATTCTCAGCCAGTTCGGTCAATGCTGAGGATTGCTCGGTCTCGTCGAGCACGACCGGGGCGTTGGAATCCTCGGTCCACAGGACGACGGTCACGGTGTCCATTGGAATCTCAGCCCCTGGCTCATATGCCGTGAGCACAATTTGGTGGGTACCAACTTCAAGGACGGTGCCCGAGAAGGTCACTGTTTGAGAATTACCGGTATCGGAAGTAAAGGTGAGGAAGTGACCCGTAGATGAACCCGTCACGCTGGATGTTGCCAACCAGTCGATGTTGGCAGCGAAGGCTGAGGACATTGGCGTAGTCAAGGTGCAAGTGAAGGTAAACCAACCACTTGCTGCGAGGTCCAAATCAATGCTCATTGGGGTGCATGAAAGGCTTGCTTCTGCTGAATTACGAGACGGGTCATTGGGCCAATGGTCGGGCTTGTGAGCCCCAAGAGTTTGATTGTCACCCCAGCCGTCACCGTCACTGTCGAGGTATTGGCTTCGTTCATCAGGGAAGGCATCAGCCGTATCTGACCAGCCATCGCCGTCACTATCCAAACATCCTCTCTCGTTTCCTTCCGTCGAGGTCCCAGCAACTTCGGGACATGAATCGCCGTCTGTTCCAGCAGGTTCATCTCCGTAGCCATCGCCATCAGTGTCGTACCATTGTGAATTGTCTCCGAGCCAAAGGTCGTTGAGATCGCTCACTCCGTCTCCATCGTCGTCGACGCAACCGTAGAGGTCAACGCTTGACGTACCTGCGGTAGCGTTGCAACCGTCTGGTGTTAAACCGTCAGGATTGTCGCCATAGCCGTCAGCGTCAGCGTCCGTCCACTGCGTAGGCTCGGCGGGGAATGCATCATTGAGGTCTGAAGTACCATCTTCATCAGCATCAACACACCCAAAGCGGTCAACGTTTGAGGAACCCGAATCGCTTGGACAGACATCAGCCTCGTGACCGCTGCCGTTGTCACCGAAACCGTCACCGTCACTGTCGACGGATTGTGTTGGTTCATAGGGGAATGCATCTGCTCCATCGCTGGTATTCCAGCCGCTTTGGTTGCCGATTGGTAGCGTTGGGTCTGAGACACCATCCCCGTCGCTGTCGACACATCCGAGTCGGTCAGAGGTTGAATTACCGCTGATGAGGGGGCAAAGGTCCTCAACATCGTCGTAACCATCCCCGTCGCTATCGGTGGTTCGTGTTGGGTCATCGGGGAAGGCATCTGTTGCGTTGGACACACCGTCTCCATCACTGTCGACACAGCCGAAGCGGTCGATGGTTGAAGTTCCTGCTTCGCCGGGGCACGCATCGGGTTGAATGCCGCTGGCATTGTCGCCGTAGCCATCACCGTCTTGGTCCAGCCATTGGGTCGCAAGATTGGGCAAAGCGTCGATGACATCATCCCAACCGTCTCCGTCCGTATCGGGGCAACCAAGGCGATAACCTTCGGTTGAATTCCCGGGTAAACTTGTGCAAGAGTCAGGCTCAACTCCACCAGGGTTGTCGCCGTAACCGTCGCCGTCGGCGTCGGACCATTGTGTGAATTCATCGGGGTGAGAGTCCTCCTGGTCCGCCCAACCGTCCGTATCACCGTCGGGACAACCGTAGGTTCCATTTTGCCATGATTCACCGGATTGAGAGGGGCATGCATCAGGCAAATTACCTGCAGCATTATCGCCGTATCCGTCAGCGTCAGTATCGTTCCACTGCGTCGAATCGGTCATGAAAGCATCAGCTCCGTCGTTGGTCGTCCACGAGGCGTCGGGGTCTGAATAACCGTCACCGTCTTGGTCAGGACATCCTTTTCTGTCGTGCACCGAGGTGCCGAAAAAGGCAGGACAGGCATCGTCTAATCCGTCATCAAATCCGTCCCCGTCGCTATCGCCCCAGCGGGTGGGGTCGTTGGGGTAGGCGTCAGCACCGTCATCGACGGTCCACAATGAATCGGGGTCAGAATATCCGTCGCCGTCGGTGTCTGGACAGCCAAAGCGGTCTTGCGTGGAATTACCCGATAAGGACGGGCATTGGTCGCCGTTGGTACCGGTTGGGTTGTCGCCGTATCCGTCACCGTCACCGTCCGCCCACTGGGTGACGTCATTGGGGTAGGCATCGGCTCCGTTGCTGACCGTCCAAGTGCTGTCGTTGTCCGAGGATCCATCACCGTCCGTATCCGGGCAACCGAATCGGTCTCGGTTTGAACTTCCTGCCGAAGATGGACATGCATCGGCTTGGAAACCACTGATTTCATCGCCATACCCGTCTGCGTCGGTATCGTTCCATTGCGTGGATTCGCTGGGAAAAGCGTCATCGATGTCAGCGTACCCGTCACTGTCGCTGTCTGTGCAACCAAGACGACCTGCTTGTGAGGAGGTGCCGTGTGTTGAAGGACAAGCATCGGGGTTGTTGCCCGTCGCATTATCGCCGTAACCGTCGCTGTCAGCGTCAGCCCACTGTGTGGCATCGTTGATGAAAGCGTCTGCGTTATTTGCACCAACGGTCCATCCTGAATCGGGATCTGAGTATCCGTCACCGTCGGTATCGGTGCAGCCGTAGCGGTCTTGATTTGACAAGCCATTGGTAGATGGACAAGAATCTCCGGTGGTCGCAGGAGGCGGGTTGTCGCCGTACCCATCTCCATCGCTATCGACCCACTGCGTTGCGTCGCTGGGGTAGGCGTCAGCGCCCAGAGCAACGCCCCACGAACTATCGGGGTCTGAATATCCGTCGCCGTCACCATCAGGACACCCGTTCCGGTCTTCACTCGAAGGACCAGCAACACTGCTGCACGCATCTGCGCCGTTCGAAGTTGTCCATCCACTGTCACCATCGGAGAAGGTATCCCCGTCAGTGTCAGTGCAGCCATAGCGGTCACCTGTGGAATTACCTGCGACTGAAGCACAGGCATCTGGCTCGTTTCCTGCCGCATTGTCGCCGTAGCCGTCGTAATCGGTGTCGGCCCACTGAGTTACATCGGACGGGAACGCATCGGCACCGTCGTTCACGGTCCATCCACTGTCGGGGTTGGAGTATCCGTCACCGTCGGTATCTGGACATCCATCACGGTCTTGGTTCGAGGTGCCTGCGGTCGTGTTGCAGTCATCCTCGTCATCGATGTATCCGTCTAAGTCAGAATCTTGTGTGAGGTTGGTAAGGCTGTAATCGCCGGTCATAGCGAGAGCGAAGAATTGCGGGCCAGTGGGAATACTGGTACCAACGACGTGGACTTCCCACGTACCCTGGGCAGGAGATGCTACGGTCATGCCGAGGAGATTGTCGACGTTGTTGCTCAAGTTTGTCCAGGTGCCTGTGGGACTCTTAATCGCCAAATCAACATCATTGACGAGATTGGTTGATGCTGCAGGTGTTGATGCAGGGTCGGTCCACGACAGTGCGAAATTGATGTCATCGGCACTGGCGGGTACGATGAAGGACCAACCACGGTCGTCGTTGGTGGACACCGATTGGTCTTGAATCCACGACGTATTGAGGGCTTGTGACATGTTCACTCGTCCCCAACCTTCGTGGTCGTTAGGTGCTGCTTCACCTGCGCCGTTGGTGGACGAACTGTACTGTCCGGTCATGTCGTGAGCGCTGGCGGTGAAGATGGCTTTCACGAGAGCAGAAGTTGGATTGCTTTCCCCAAGGTTTTCTATCAGGTGTTCCAAAAGAAGAGCAGAAGCACCGGCTGTTAGGGGGGTTGCCATGCTGGTGCCACCCATGTAGGTGTAACTCGCATTGTGAGCCAACCATCCTACGTCCGAGGTACTACGAGATTTTGCTGATAGAATCATAGTGCCTGGAGCCGAAAAGTCTGGCTTGAGCCGGTCATCATCGGTTGGGCCACGGGACGAAAATGCCGCCATTCCGTCGGGGTTGTCGGCCAATTTATCGGTTGAAATCGGAGAGGCATATTTCGTACTTCCCCACACCCAGGTCATGTTGGACCGAGCGTTTTCAGTAGCCCCAACGGTAAGGACATTTTTTGCGGTTGCTGGTGAACCCATCGAATCCAAGTCAATCTCACCATCTCGTGGAGTGGTGTCAACACCTTCGTTGGCTGCAGAGAAGAGAATCACCATTTCATCGTGAGTTCGTGCACTGCTATCGGCTTGCATTGACGAGGTGGTGTATTGTCCGGCTACGCTGGACCCCCAAGAATTGGTGTGGATTCGGCTTCCGTTGGCCCAAGCGAGTTTGAACAAATCATCGAGGTCATTGGGGATGCCGAGTAAATCTTCACTTCCAGCGTTTGTTGTGGCGATGGCATGGAAGAGCAGATGAGCCTCAGGAGCGGCGCCGATGATATCGCCGTTGCTGTGAGTGCCGTCACCAAGCACCGATCCAGCGACGTGGGTCCCGTGTCCGTGCTTGTCCTCTGCATCGTCACCGCACGGGCTCAGGCTGTAGTAGGCGCAGGTTGATGGTGGAGGTGGGAAGGAGAGAATGCCCGTGATGTGGTCACGGAAATCGGGATGCATGTTCGAGTTGTTGACGCCGTTGTCAAGACCGGTATCGGCGACCGTGACAATGATTCCACTGCCATCGAGCCCGTTCCAGCCACTGTCAATGCTGGACATGATGCTGCCGTCCCACAGGTCATCGACGTGCATGACTTCGATGCCTTTACTGTTCAAAATCTCAAAGAAGGGTTTGGGTTCAACCCACTCAATTTCGGGTTGAGATACCAGCCATGTCAAGCCTTCAGCGTCGAGCGCAAGCGTAGCAAATCGGCCTGAATGCGAATCCAACACAATGTTGCTTTGCTCGTTGAGACCCTGAGGGAGTTCTTCTCCTGAAAGAACGATGTTGACGATGGCTCCTTCTTGATTGACGAAGGGATTAGTGACCTCCATTTCGATACCGAGCAAACCACGTGCGAGGTCAGTACGGATTTTATCGGTGGAATCCAAAACGGCCATTCCTTGAACGTTCAAGGATTCAAGTTGAGCCGGAGTTTTTCCGTTCACATCGCAGTGGAATCCAGTTGGTGGGAGGAATGAATAACATTTGATTCCCTCATCAGCAAGGTCATGGAACCATTGTGAAGGGACTGGGTAAGCATGGCTGAGAATGTGAAAGCCGTCGACGGATTGTTCGCCCGTACGCTGTGTCCATTCCGAAGGAGCAAGCAAGGAAACATCACGATAGAGTAGGTGTGTTTCATCAACCGCATCTTCACTTGACAACCAGCCGTGTTCGCTGTCAGCTCTGGGTTCGATGTTGAGCATGGAGAGCAGGTCCAAATCAGCGTCGGTATCGATGTCGATGTCGCTTGGTAGTTGTCCATTCGCCATGGCAATAGGGGCCATGATTTGGAGCAACATGAGCCCGATGAGGATGATGGAACTTGGTCGACGGCTGGTCAGCATGTCGTTGTCTATACCGGCCTACCTCATGAAAGATTGCATGAGAGGTCTTCGGATTCATTATGATTGATTTCATAGCGAGGGTTCAAGAATGCCGAGCATGGGCGTGTTTCTATGACGAGGGGACATGCATCAAAAGGCAGCAAAGATGCAATGGCTCCCGAAGACCTCAATGAAGGCGCTCAAGTTCTTGGTCGCCAAATCTGGCGTGTCGTCCCCTACGCCAAAAAATACCCAAAGCGTGTAGCGACCGGAATTTTTGCAAATGCGGCAGCCCGGTTTTTCGATCTCATGCCCTTCGTAGCCATTGGATTAGCCGTGGATTACTTCACGACCGATGTTCTCTCGGGACCACAACTCGTTCAGGACCTCGTGACCACCATCCACCACAATCCCGCTTACGGTTACGGCATCCTCATTTTCCTTGGATTTCTCTGCTTGGCAGTCTTCCAAGGCATCTCTGAATATGCGTGGCAAACGCTGGGATACAACATCCAACACGATTTGCGCATGGATGCTACCCGCTCGCTCATCGCTATGGAAGCCTCCTATTACGATCTCAGACAAACGGGGCAAATCATGTCCGTGCTTTCGAGTGACGTCAATCAGTTGGAAGATGTAGTTTCAGATTCCTCAACCTCCATCATTCGAATCGTCATCACCTTCGCTACAGCCTTCATCATTCTCTCCTTGATGTCATTTAAACTCGCAGCGGTCCTCTTCGGCCCACTGCTGTTCATTGTACCCGCCGTGTATTGGTTCTCCACCCGTGTCCAACGAAAGTACCGAAAGCAGCGCGAATCAACGGGCGATATCCATGCAGTCCTTGAAAATTTGATTTCAGGTATTGCCGTAGTGCAAGCCTACAATGCTCAGAATTGGGAAGCCAACAGAGTCGCCGACCAATCGGGTGAATACCGAGACCAAGCCATGGGTGCAAGCAAGGACAGAAATCGCTTCATCCCCATGATCTACGCTATCGCGGGCGTGGCCTTCGGACTCTTGGTCACGGCAGGTGGTTATCTTGCCAGCCAAGATGAAATCACCACGGGCCAACTCGTGACCTTTCTGCTCATCAGTACTCGAATGACCATGCCGATGTTCATCTTCGGTATTCTTGTCAATCAACTCCAGCGGGGTGAGGCTGCTGCGCAGCGTGTCTTTGCAGTCGTCGACCTCGAACCTACCATCGTTGACCAAGAAAGCTCAAAGGTGCTCGAAGGAGGCATTCAATCCATTGAGTTCAACAACGTCTACTTCACCTATCCCAACACCAGCATCAAGGTGCTCAACGGAATCACTTTCAAGGTGGAGGAAGGCGATTTCCTCGGAGTTATGGGGCACACAGGTGCAGGGAAAACGACCATCCTGAAATTGCTCATGCGCTATTACATCCCCGACAGCGGTGAAGTTCTCATCAACGGCGAGCCGATTACCGAATTTACACTTCATTCGCTTCGCGAAGCCATTGGCTTTGTCAGCCAAGACCCCTTCCTCTTCTATGGAAGCGTACGGGACAACGTCATCTACAACCAAGAATCCACTGAGGAGATGTTGAAAGATGCGCTCACCATGGCAGGAGCGTGGGATTTCGTCCAAGAGTTGGAACACGGTTTGGACACGATGGTCGGCGACCGTGGTGCCATGCTGAGTGGAGGTCAGCGTGCCCGTATCTCACTGGCCCGAGCCATTTTGAAGGCGCCAAGTTTGTTGATTCTCGACGAGGCAAGCAGTGCTTTGGATGCTGAAACAGAGCGGCGCATCCAAGAAAACCTCCTCTCATCTGGGAAGAATCGAGCTACGATTGCCGTCGCTCACCGATTGAGTACGATTCGTAACGCCAATGAAATTCTTTCCATGGTCGACGGGGCTATTGTCGAGCGGGGCATGCACGATGATTTGGTTGCTTCAGGAGGCGTTTACGCCAGTCAATGGACGATTCAAACTGGCGACATGGCCGGCCTTTGAACCTCAGGAAGAGGCTTTCCGTCCCGTGACCATGTTGGCAAGGCCGACAAGCAAGACAAGTCCTGAGAGCCACAACGGCATCAAGGGAACGAAATCATAGGGCAAGTGCAGCATGTCCAGTAAGGACTCGCCTCGAGAGAAGGTTCCACCAAAGGAGGCGGTGGTCAAGATGAGTCCTGATGCGGCCATGCCTCCGAGCATCTGCCAACGCTTGCCCCATTCTTCAGCCCAGATGCTTGAGCCTTGACGCCGTCGTACGTTCAATACACCTAATGCAAGACCGAGTGAAGCACAAGAAAGAAACATTTTGTTGACGAGCAATGGATGGTCAATTCCATCTCCAGGGCTCGAAGCGATCCCCGTTGCAATCGCCATCGGCATGGCCAACAGGCCGAAGGCCAGTGCAAAATGCGCCACCTGGTCAAACAGGTTGAGATGACGTTCCAAGCGAACGAGGCCGTGGCTTGCGAGACCAGCAAAGAGGAAAGCCGCTCCAGCCATGGCAAAGGAGCCGACTGTAAGTTCGGTGCTGACGACGTGGAGAGTGTTCGAGGTGACCATTAGAGTTCACCTCCGTCAAATTCATGATCGCTGAGTTCGGTTTTCATCACTTCATCAGCCCGACGCTGTTGGAGTGCCATGAAGCCAGCCATGAAGACGATGATGAGGGCGAATGACTGCGCATAGGCTGCGGTTTCGTCCACCGTCCAAGAAGCCTCTTTGCTTCGCAATTGGAACCACGGCGTGGTCTGCGAGGGCCCCTCACCTTCGAGATGGGCGCGCCATTCGATGACAGAGGGTTGGAGTGAGGCGGGCAGATCAAAGCCCCATGTTCCATCAGCGAGTTCAGTGACTTGGGCGCTCTGCCCCTCACCGCCAGCAATCCTCCATTCAACCTCGACGGATTCCACAAAGGTGGTTTCCACATTCATCTTTGTTGCCTCACCCAGCATGCGTTGAGTGGTCGGAACATAGTCTGAGGTCAAGCGTGGTAAATCTTCGGGAACAACCAGCACGTCAACGACCATCGGTGTGATGCTTTGCCCGAAGAAGGGTGCTTCGCTACCGTCTTCAGTTCCGTGGTGAATGGCTGCATACAAGTTGTATTGGCCGATGCTTGGGGCGCGTAAGGTCCAGGTGATGTTGCGTTGCTCCTGAGAGGGCGATACGGTAATTTCGACGTAATTGTCAGTGCCGCCTTCGCTGTTGGAGATGATGACCCATCCGTCATCTGACGGCAAGTCTCCAGCACCTGCAAGACTGCTTAACAGAAAGACTCCGAGCAGCCCTTGTTGCGTGGTCTCGATGTTCTCAATGCTCACCGTCACGCTGGTGAGCAATCCTTCGTAAGCCACCGCTTCACCAAGCAACGTGACGGTTGAGGCAGAGGAACGGTTCATGTCGGCGTCACCGTGACAGGCGCCCCCACACTGAGCGTCAAAAGCCCCCTCACCCACACCGCTTGGGTTGGCTGAGCCAAGACTGGGTGCGAATAACAATACGATGACGAGAAAGACCCAGAAATTCCCACGCATCAGCGCTCACCTCCACGGACCAGATTGCGCTGAAGCAGCACGATAGAGCCGAGCAAGAGTAAGATGCCAAGACCGTAACCTCCCGTTGCTGATGCCTCAGGTGCTTCCATCACCGGCGTCTCAATGTTGAGGCTGACGGTTTCCACGGCGTTGAGGTAGATTCGGTCTTTGTCGACGGGCTGAATCGCATATTCGTTCAAGCCACTCATCGGTGGGCTGTCTGAAAATGAGGTGTCATTGACCGTTGCAATGACTTGGCCGCCACGAATGATGTTGAATGCTGTTTGGGCGCCGTCCCACGACCATGAGAGTTCGACATTGCCTTGACCGTCATGAATCATGATCAGATTCTGAACGTTGGGGCCGACGGTTGGCTGAAGGGTCTGAGTGGTGCTGTTGGACGCACCAAATTCGTCGCTTACGGTGAGTGTCAAATCGACCACACCTTTCGGTACAAGAGTGAGTTCTTTCCCAGAAGCGCTTCCAGTCGCCCACGTCCAGGTGTAGGTGAGGTCTTGCCCGTCAAGGTCGGTCGAGTCGTGTGCAGAAACCACGACTTCCTCGCCAAACCAAATGTTGGACGAGAGGACCGCATAACCAGCGGTTGGTGGAAGGTTAGGGATGACAAGGCTGTGTTCGACGAGCTCTCCAAAGGTTTCACCGTCCCATACATTGACGCTCATGGTCCACCTTTGTCCCGGTGCTAATTTTTCAGCAGGTACTGCGGTTGCATTTTCAAGACCAGCATCACGGAATCCGTTTTTGTACCAGTTCGTCCACATGCTTACCGTATCACCGTCTGCATCACTGGTTGTCAGTAGCGGGGCAAGTTGGTTGAGTGAAGTGACGGACTCGGGCCACTGCGCCTGCACCGAAGGAGGTGCGTTGAGGATGGTTGCTTGGGCGCTGGTGTCTGTCGTTTCCAAGGCTCCATCACTCACCGTGACTTCAACGGTCCAAACATCGCCTTTTGTCAAGGACGAAGCACTGAGAGTGGGGGCGGTGAGGGCTGGGACTTCTTGTCCTTGGTTGAACCATCGAAGGGCGGTGATGCTCACTGCATCACCGTCTGCATCTTCGCTTTCTACATTGATACTGAGATTGTGCATCGCCGTCATGCTGATGGAATCGAATTGAAGGTTGAGGATCTCGGGAGCAGCGTTGACAATGGTGACCGTATCGCTCTCTTCCCAGGGCGACCATTCAATTCCATCGGAGGCGCGAACGCTCGCTCTCCAAGCCTCGCCTTTGGAGGTCATTGATGGGGGGAGTGGGTTCATGCCGTTGGCAGCCTCGATGCTTTGTCCGTTAACCGTCCATGCAATTTCACGGTCAACGATAGCGTCGCCATCTCCATCCGCCTCGTTCCATTGAACCAAAATCTCGGCGGTTGTATCCGTTGGTGACGAAGTGACCAAAGCGACTTGACTCACGATTGGAGGAGTGTTTCCGCTGGCAATGGTCACGTTTGGAGAGGGTGACCATGCACCAAAACCTTCGCCGTCATATCCGCGCACTTCGACCGACCACACATCGTTGCTACGTGTAGCGATTGAAGGCAAGGTCGTTGCGTTGTCCAATTCGGGAACGACCTGGCCGTTAAGACGCCACTGGAAATGGACTTCAAAGGAATCTCCGTCTGCATCAACCGATGTGTATTGGAAGGTCAACTCCGTGCTGGAATCGGGCGAAACATCGCTCAGTTGGACGTTGGATACTAGCGGCAATGAATTGGCGATGGTGAGCGGTGAAGACATGACTGGAGTGCCCGTATCAACTCCGTCAGAGGGTGTGATTTCAACGGTCCAAGTCTGGTTCTTTGCCGTTGCTGAGGACGGAAGAGTGGCGGTGGTATGAGACGGCATGAGGCTGTTGTTCAAGTGCCAAGCAAAACTTGTGCCCGACTCGCTGTCTCCATCGCTGTCACTGAAAGTGTAGGTGACAAGGACGGCATCCTCTGTGGTGGGGTTGGTCGGCTCAAAGGTGAGGGAAGTTACCGAGGGTGGATTATTGGACGAAACAGCTTCACTGATCGAAGTGCTGGTGGTCCCGAAATCGTCCCCAGCCTTGTTTTGCCCCCCGTTTCCGGAAAGGACGGCAAGATTGAATTGAACTGCACCTGAACCGCCTACGGGCGAAGTCCAATCCACGGTCCACGAAGTACTGGTCCACGTATCGTGAGTAGCCTGCAAGCCATTACTACTGACTTGAGCGGCCGAACTTGGATTTGACAGGCTGCCCTTGTTCACTGCTAAATTGAAACCACCGCTCGAAGGACTGGTGGACATGCCAATGGTCAGCGCGTAGGTCGTCGACGCATCGTAGGCAGAAGGAAGGCCAGTCAATACCGGGGAAACGCTGCCGGGAGCATTGGTATGGCATCCGCAACCGGAAGATGAACTGTTGAATTTACCATCCTTCCGAGCGTCAACCGCACCACTCTGGCTGACCAAGAGCAACAGCAGGGTTACGAACAGTACTTGTGGCCTCATGAACGAAACTTAACCGAATCCTTATTTGATTGTTCGTCATCTTTTCAAGGAGAAGTTTCGGATTTATCTTGGTTGACCCCAGCCTGCTGGTCGAGGTATACAATCAGCATTGAAAGGAGCAAAAACAGGGGAATGCCCGCAATCAGCGCCCAAACTCCTATGCTCAACCCTTGCAGTCTCAGGTCGTCAAAAATCTCTCCAATGAGGATGACACCCACGACCAAGAGAACGCGAAGCAACAGCATGACGGGTCGAATGGAATACCAAATGGCTTCGGCTTCACTTCGCTGGTCAGGTTGGTCAAGGTCAACCAACCGTTGCGCCAATGACCGACCCGCCATGAGGTTATTTTACCCGTCTGCAGTGATAGAGATTCGCCTGTTGACGAAGGAAAGAGCCCCGTTTTCATGCTGTTCGAATGCGGTCGTCAATCTGTGCACCTTCACCTGCACGGCCTCCAGTCCGACGAACTTCTCGCCAGGCCTTGATGACGCCTTGCCCGTAGGCCCACTGCGCTAAGAACACAAAAAGCGGAGCCAGGAAAACCGTCCCGACCGAGCGATGCGGGGACGTTCCAATGGCAGCCCCAAGCCATGAAAGAGCGATGTAGAAACTCACCAGTCCCAAGGGGATATGGAATGCGACACGAGCCAAATCCCATTCGCCTGAAAGACTGAACCAAAGGTCGGCCTCAGCGCCACCAGAGAGCCCGCCGTAAAGCATGGCTGCCAGTGCTAGCACGACAAGTGGGGGGAAGAAGCCGATGGCCGTGTGTGACCATGTGGCAATTTCAGGCCAACGCTTGTTGGCAACCATCCGAGTGTAGCCGTAATTTCGCATTTGCTTCATGTAGGGCTTGAAGGGGCGACGGCGTCGATGGGGCATCACGTTGGACGGGTCGATGAAAAGTTTGTGTCCAGCCCGTTGTATTTTGGCGTCCAGTACCACGTCTTCTGCGCCAATGCATCCTTCTTCAAAGAAGCCTACTTCTCGCAGGTTGGCCATGCGATGGGCGCAATTGACGCCGGGGTTGTGCGTGATTGGGACGAGTTCTCCCTTCGGTTGGGCGCCGTAGCGAGTACCTGCGGTCATGAATTTGGTGCAAAAGGCCACGTCGGCACATTTCGCACCGAAGGGGTCGTCGTCAGGGGCAAAGTTGGGTCCACCAACTGCCCCGACCTCAGGATTGTCAAACCAACGAATGAGTTTCTCTACCCAGTCAAGTGGAGGGACGGTATCATCGTCGGTGAACAGCACGAGGTCGTGATCCATTTGGTTGAGGGCGAAATTGCAGGCGTCGGCACGGTTGCGAGATGGGTCTTCAATCCACGTAGCACCGTGTTTTTCACACACGGCTTTGGTGTGGTCTTTGGATTTGGAGTCTGAAATGACAATTTCAAAATGTGGATAGGTTTGCTTGCCCAACCGTTCAAGAACGATGTCCAATTCATCGGCGTTATTGATGGTTGGAATCAAGACAGCCGCTTTGTACGGCGTTCCGTCAGCCTTGGAAAGAACCGGAACGGCCTGCGTGGAGTCGCCCATGAAGAGCCGAGACGCCCGCCTCATAAGAAATCAAGGGCGAAAATCTCATTCAGCAGGAACGCCGTTGGTGGTGTCGATGGTCTTGCCTTCACGGGTGTCCGTGATGGTCACATCGATAACGCAGTCGCCGCCACAGACATCTGTGCCGGTTTCTATGATGGTCACACCGTCACCGACGGACCAAACTTGGTCGTCAGTTGTTCCAAACTCGACGAGGCCGCAAACGCCGCCAGTTCCGCCAGGGTTGTCACATGTTACGGGTGCTGCGCCGTCAACGGAAAGCTTCACACTGATTGAAGCCCAGTTGATGTCGCCACCTTGGTCCATTGTCACCATGATGAGGTTGTCATCAGTTCCAGCACCTGGGGTACCTTGTGCGTCCTTTCCGCTGAATGCGTAAAGGGC